>Ga0187817_10001329_pt1 | contig 12007 bp, 8 predicted proteins | sample NC_wetland_sal_i_17_FD_132431 | JGI IMG/M metagenome (GOLD analysis project Ga0187817, IMG submission 132431) | Wetland sediment microbial communities from Neuse River Estuary, North Carolina, USA - SO4_2 | ecosystem: Environmental > Aquatic > Freshwater > Wetlands > Sediment | place: USA: North...
ATGCGTTCGATCGCTTCCCGCAGCGCGTGGTGACGAATTATGGGCCAGATGGCAGCCTGCTCGGCCCTCCCATCACCTACCTGAATGCCACTGGCACCGGGTCACTGGAGAACTCGCTCTTGATCCACACCGAAAACCAGCCGGGCAATTTTGCGCCGCACAGTGCCACCTGGAATGTTCACGTCGAGCACCGGTTCTCCTCCAACTTCCGGGTCCGCGCCGGATATACGGATACGCAATCTTCCGGCCTGGTCCTGCTGCAACCTACCGTGGTACAGGGGAGCAACGCCCTGGTGCTCAATGGCAACGGGCAGTCTCGCTACCGAGCCGCTGAAATCACCGCCCGTCTCGCCTGGAAGTACGGTCAGTGGTTTCTGGCGTATACGCGCAGCCGCAGCCAGGGAGACTTGAACGATTTCAGCGGATTCCTCGGAAACTACCCGCTGCCGCTGATCCGCCCAAACGTTTTCTCGACATTATCCGCGGACCTTCCCAACCGTTTTCTCGCTTGGGGAACCGTGAAGTTGCCGTGGCGCATCCAGATTCTGCCGATCGTCGAATACCGCAATGGATTGCCTTATTCCCAATACGACGTCCTGGGAAATTATGCCGGAGTCCCAAACAGCACCCGTTTTCCCAATTTCTTCTCGGCCGATGCGCGCATCTTGAAGGACGTTAAGGTCAGCCCCAAGTACACGCTTCGCTTTTCGGTCACCGGCAATAATCTGAGTAATCACTTCAATGCTCTCGCGGTACATGCCAACATCGCCGACCCGATGAGCGGCATATTCTTTGGGAATTATCCGCGCAGGTTTCGGGCCGATTTCGACGTGATCTTCTGAGTAACCTGAAAGTGTTCATGTTGGCGGCGAATCAAAAAGGGCGGAGGCTGGCAGCGGCTGGGCTGATCGTGCTGGTGTCTGCCGCTTTGGGCGTGCTGGCCGATTGGTGCGCTCCGGGCATGAGCCGCTATGCCAACGACTGGCTCATGCGGAAGCGCGGCCCTCTTCCCGTTCCCCCCGAAATCGCTATCGTCGCCATTGACGAGAAGAGCATCGCCGCATTCGGCCGCTTCCCGTGGCCCCGCCAGGTCCTGGCCAAAACCATCGAGGTGTTGAGCGGCTACGGACCCAAAGTCATCGGTGTGGATGTGCTGTTTTCCGATCCCACGACCCAGGAAGACGATGACAACCTGGCTGCGGCTATCGGCCGTGCCGGCAATGTCGTTCTGGCGGCGCAATTGATCGATTCGCCGGTACACGGCGGTCCGGCCACCTGGCTCATGCCCATGCCCGAGCTGGCATATGCCGCCGCCGGAGTGGGCCATGTCAACGTCCAGGTGGAAATGGAAGGCGTGGCGCGCAGGATCGCCGTGCAGGCGGCCGACGACGCCGGGCATACGCTTCGCGCCATTCCGATCGAGACCATCAGGGCCGCCGACCGCACGCCCGAGCAGAGCGTTTCTTTCACGGGCCGCTCCATCGTTCTCGGCGAGCGCACGATTCCCCTGGATGTCTCTCCCGCCTCCGTTCTCATCGCGCAAAGCGGCTCCCAGGCGCCGGCGCGAGTCCGGTCGGGCCGCATGACCATTGACTATATAGGACCGGCCGGCTCCTTTGAACCCGTCACCTACAGCCTGATAGACGTCCTCCACGGGCTGATTCCCCCCGCGCGCTTTCGCGGCAAATACGTCCTGATCGGGGCCACCGCGGCCAGCGAGGGTGACCGTGTAGCATCGCCCTTCGTTCACCAGACAGACTCTCATGCCGATGAGCACGGCGCGCTGATGCCCGGAGTGGAGGTGATGGCCAACGCTGTCAATACCATCTTGCGGTCGCGGTTCTACTCGGAAACCGGCGATGTCAGCGCATTCTTCTGGGCCGCGTTGGTTGCCGGCCTCACCCTGCTCTTGTTGGAGCGTTCTCAGGGCAGGATGGAAGTGGCTCGCCAGGCCGCGATGCTGGTGATGCTGGCGGGAGCTGTGCTGTTGGCCTCTTACCTGGCGTTCACCCGCCTGCTGATATTCCCGCCGCTGGTGCCAGCGCTGTTCGCACTGGCTTCGGCGGCTCTCATGGGGCTCCTCTGGCGATCGTTGTCCGCCAGTTCGCAACTGGATGCCGGCATCGCCGACCTGTCGCAGTCGAGCGAGATCCTCGCGGCGGCGCCCGAACGAACCGACCCCCCCAAACCGACCCTCTTGCCTCATGGGCTCGAATGGAAGGCGCAGAGAATCCGCGAACTCAACGCCCACCTGACGGAGCGCGCGCGATTTGTGGACCTCGCCCTGAAAAGCGTCGAAGACGGCCTGATCATCGCCACGCCGGAAGGGATCATCACCTTTGCGAACCGTAGCGCCGCATCCATCCTCCAGGCTCCGGCGCGATCATTGCCAGGCCAGAATCTGTTTGCACGGCTGGGTCTGACGGGCGAAGATTTCCTGCGGAGGTTGGTGACGGAGCGGGCGCGGCTGGAGCGTGAAATCGAAATCGGCGACAATCGGCCGCGCCGATACGTCCTGCGGATGGCATGTGTCGCCGCGGGCGAGGAACCGGGCGAGCCGGTGTACGGCATTGTGGCTTCGCTCTCCGATGTAACGCGCCAGCATGAGCTGCAACAGACCAAGAACGACGTTATCGCTTTGGTTTCCCACGAAATGCGCACGCCGCTCACGGCTATTCAAGGCATGACGGAGCTGCTGGCCACGTACGATATCGATCCGGCGCGCCGCAAGGAGATCAGCGCTGCCATTAACCAAGAGGTCAAGCGGCTGACCGGCATGATCACCGAGTATCTGGATATCACCCGGCTCGAATCCGGCGCCACAGTGTTGCGCAAGATGCCGGTCAGGATTGAGACTCTGTTGCAGCGGGTTGTACTGTTGCTGGAACCAATCGCCGCGCAGCGCGGCATGCGCCTGCTGGTTAAACTCGATGCTACACCGCCCGCGGTGGTGGTGGATGCCGACCTTTTGGGCCGCGCCATCGAGAATCTGGTTTCCAACGCCATCAAATACAGCCCCGACGGCACGGAAGTAGCGATTACCGCGGAGCAGCAGGGGGACACCATGGCGATAGCAGTTGCCGATCGCGGATACGGAATTCCACAGCAGGATTTGCCGCGAGTGTTTGAAAAGTTTTACCGGGTGCCGCGGGTGGAAGACGCCGGTGTCCCAGGCACCGGATTGGGCCTGGCCCTGGTGCGCGAAATTGCGGAGTTGCACGGCGGCTCTGTCACAGTGACCAGTAAGGTCAATTCCGGTTCCACCTTCGTCCTGCGGATTCCGCTGCCGGATGCGGATCGCTCGAATAGTACACTGGAGGGGTAATCCAACTGACCCGCACACGCTGCCTGGGCGGGCCTCGCTTCCTCCGTTGCCGGGGACGGGACTCCCATAATGCCATACCAACCGAAAATCCTGGTCGCCGACGATGAACGATCTATCCGCCTGATGCTGGAAACGGGCTTGATGCTGAACGGCTTTCGCGTTACTGGCGTCCGTACCGGCCGTGAGGCGCTCGAAGCGGCGTCCACCGGGCAGTTCGACGCCGTCTTGAGCGACATCTATATGCCGGACGGCGGCGGGCTGGAACTGGTGGACGGCTTGCGTGCCGCCGACCCGGGAATCCCGATTGTGCTGATGACGGCCAAAGCATCGGTGCAGGTGGCGGTGGATGCGGTGTCGCGCGGCGCGACCGATTTTATCGGCAAGCCCTTCGACATTACCGCGGTGGTGGCCCTGCTCCGGCGACACCTGGACGCGCGCCGTGAGGCTGATGCCGCGCCACCTTCGGAACCGGCCGAAGGCGACTTCTCCCGTTGCGGCCTGGTGGGCCGCAGTTCGGCGATGGCAAAAATCTATAAGCTGATTGCGCAGGCAGCCCGCACCGACGCCACCGTTCTGGTAATGGGCGACTCCGGAACCGGCAAGGAACTCGTGGCCCGCGCCATTCACGATTTCAGTCAACGGAAAAACAGGCCGTTCCTTTCCGTCAACTGCTCCGGTTTGACCGACACGCTGCTGGAATCGGAGCTCTTCGGTCATACTCGCGGCGCCTTCACAGGCGCTGACCGCGATCGCTCGGGCTTGTTCGAGGCCGCCGAAGGGGGCTCACTCTTCCTGGATGAACTAGCTTCCACCAGTCCGGCGTTTCAGGCCAGCCTGCTGCGTGTGCTGCAGAGCGGCGAGGTGCGGCGCGTCGGCTCCACGCAGGCACGGCGCGTGAACGTGCGCGTCATCGGCGCCAGCAATGTTGCATTGCAGAAGCTGGTGGCGGCGGGCAGTTTCCGCGCCGATCTCTATTACCGGCTTAGCGTGCTCACTATCGACCTGCCGCCTCTGCGCGAACGGGCCGGAGATATCGAACTGCTGGCTGCCCATTTTCTACAACTGTTCCAAACTCCCGGCGGCTTCCCGCCCAGATTGACACGCGAAGCCGCTGACGCGCTGGCTGCCCATGATTTTCCCGGCAACGTCCGCGAGCTGGAAAATGCGCTGCGCCGCGCGCTGGCGCTCTCCTCCGGCGGGCTGATCACCATAGACTGCCTGCCGCCCGAGATTGCCAGTCGCCGCCCGGACCCAAGTGGGACCCACGGATTGGAACGCCGGTTGATCGCCGACCGTCCCAGTATGGACGAGCTCCAGAGACGCTATCTCCTGCTTACGCTTGAGGAAAACGGGTGGAACCGCAGGCGTGCGGCAACCGTCCTTAACCTCGACCGCCGGACTATTCAGCGTCTGATCGCACGCTACCAGTTTCAAGGTGCGCCGGATCCTGACGACGAGGCGGATCGAGAGACGGGACCTGACTCCGAGGAAAGGCCGCTTGACAGCCAGTGAGACCGGCGGGACGCGCAACAGTCGTAGGAAGCATCCGGGCAGTAGCGGCGCTCGCCGCCGTCCTGGCTGCATCCGGCCCACTCGCGGCGCAGAACGCGCCCATGGTGGCGCGCGCCGCCAGCGTGACCGGCTCCGCTCTTATCTACACGAATAGTTCCGGAGGCGCGTTCGCCCTTTCAACCGGTTTCCTGTTAAATCCCGGGGATCGCATTGACACGCGCAGTGGCGGGCGCGTCGTTGTCGATTTGAGCGATGGCAGCATGGTTGTAGTAGAGCCGCAATCCATCGTCGTGCTCAAGGATTTCCGGCAGGCTGAATCGCTGCGCGAGCTGCTTGAAATTCTCGAAGGCAAGGTTCGGGTGAAAATCAATCATTTCGGCGGACGTCCCAATCCCTATCGGATGAACAGTCCGACTGCATCGATCGCGGTGCGCGGCACCGAATTCAGTATTGAGGTCGGGACGGCCGGCGAAACCCGCGTGATCGTCTACGAAGGCGCCGTGCAGGTCACCAGCCTGTCCGATCCCAATCAGACGGTGCTGGTGGAAGCCGGGCGCGGCGTGCTGGTAGAGGCCGGGCAGGATTTCCACCTGTTAGGCGCCGCCGGAAATCCCGCGGCCGCCCGGCCCGCCGCCGATCACGATCGCCACGGGGCAGAAGCGGCCAGCGACGTTGACCAGCCTGCCAATTTTGTTCCTGCCGCGGCCGCCAACCCGAGCGGAGGGAGCGTTGCGCCAGCATCGCATGGCGACCGCGACGGTGCCACGCCGCGCGCTACCGCCAGCGCTTACGACAGCTACATCGCCAGCCTTTCCGATATCGCGCAGGTGCCGTTTCTGCTGCGCTTTAACGCGTTTCCGGAAGCCCACCTGGATAGCCTGGAGAACCCGGCCTATGCCACGCAGTTCACCAGCGCCGAGGGGCGGCTGTTTCTGCTGCCCACGTTCGGCGGAGGACCCGATCTCGACGGCCGCCAGGCAGGAGCATTGGGTCCCGCGGGCGTTCTTCCCGGCAGTTACAGCGTTTCGCCGCAGCTCTCCATTTTCAGCCCGCTGGGCAAGTCGAACTTCTTCGTCGGCGGCAGCGTCTCCGGTTCGCGCGTAAGTGACAATGCAGTAGGAACTACGCCCGACGAAGATTCTGTGCCGGTCGGGCAAGGTGCCGACTTGAACCACAACACGGGCAGCTCCAACAGCAATTTTTACTCGGCATCGCTGGTAGTGGCTCGCCGCATGGGTGCAAGCAGCTTCGGCTTGGAACTCGAGGGCCTCCGCGGCAGCGGCTCATTGACCAGCACGTCTACCGATACCGATAGCCAAACCACCGTGGAACAGATCGTTGCCGCTTCCAGCATTTCACAGACGCGGCTCACAGCCGGTTTTTCACACGACTTCAGTAGCACAACCCGCCTGGGTGTGTTCTATCGCTACGGGTTCCTTTCGGCCAACGATCACGACCTCAGCCACACGATCAATGCTGTGCCGGTTACGCCGAATGCGACCGGGACAGCCGGGCATTCCTCGGAGATCGGCTTCCGGCTCCGCGGCCTCATCCGGCCGCGGCTCTTCTATGGCATCACTGGCTCCTGGCTGGGAGTCTCGCTCGCCGACAGCCTGGTACGGACCGGCGTCGTCAACTCCAGCGAAGGCGATCGCGCCACGCTGGGTTCCCTGGGCTTCGGGGTGGGGTATGTTCTCTCGCGGCGCACGGTGCTGACGCTGGACGCCGCCGCCGGCACTTCCCGTCTGGCCGCGGTTCGCACGGAGGATGCCACGGGATATCTGCTGCAAAATGGAACCGTCAACGGGCACTTCGTTTCCACCCACGCTGCCGTGCAATTCGATCTTTCGCGGCACCTCTTCGCCAGCGCTTCATTTCTAAACGTCTGGCATGCGCAGCATTTGAATGTCGATTTCTTTCCCGATCAGTTTGGCAACACCAGCCTGGTACAGGATTCGTTTCTTCCGCTTACGCCGAGCGCGTATCAAGTGGCTTCGCACTTCTCCGATTTCGGCATCGGTTGGCGCTTCTCGCGCAATCTTTTCGCACAGTATCTTTTCACCACCGATTACGGCGTGACGGCGCCCAGCCACACCCTGATGCTGCGATATACGTTCAAATTGCGCAAAGGCGAATAAGACGGCCTTTTCGCCGCGCTTGCCCACCGCCTACGGCGGCAAAATGCCGCATCCCCTCGCCTGTCGATTCCTCCGTTTTCCCAGAGGCTGCTGGAAACACGGAACTTACTCCACAGCAGCGTCCGGAATGACCGTTGCACTTCAAATGGAGCCCATGCACAGACCTTCGTACTCTTCGGAAACCGGCGGCGAGGATTGGCAGCAGACATTCGCCAGCATGGCGGTGTTTTCCCTCCTGCTGTTCGCGTCAACCGCTCTGTTCCGTTATCCGGGCTGCCTCGGGCAGTTCGCGCCGGCTCCGATTCTCGACGGGCTGAGGAACTGGGCGATTATTCTGGTCACGGTCGCGTTGTCGCTATACGCGTGGCGCGCTTGGATTCGGCACAGCTCCTGGCGCCGGCGCGTCGATATGCGCGGCACAGCCCTGTTATTCGGGATTACGCTGAGCGCGCTCTGTGCGATCGTGACAGTGCGTACCGCGCTGTCGAACATCGGGCTTGGCGCAAGAAGCCTGGTGATTCCCCACTGCATTCAGGCATTGGATTTCGCCGGTAGTCTCATTGTGCCGATGGCTTCCACTTTCCTGCTGATCATGTTGCCCCACATTTCACTGGGAACCTTGCGAACAGCCGCAAAGCTTCTGACCGTATGTTGCCTGCTGGCGATTGCGGCGTTGTTGTTCACCACGCACGCGACCACGGTGCACGCTGCTCCCAAAGCGCCGGCCAGTCCGCTCCAGCGCCAGCCGTACCACAGAGCCTAACGGGTCACATCCGGCGCCAAGTCGTTTCCACTCGTACCGGTATATCGTTTTTGGTGGCGATTCCCAGCAGCGAAGGCGGCTCGATTTTGAAATCGGACATTTTTGCGGGGATCGTTCCGGCCACGCGGGCTTGATTGCCCTGGATTGTGAGTTCGAACGGAACCTGCTTGTAAGTAACGGTCTGGCCGGCGAACTGAACCTCCAGGTCGGCATGAATGGTGGTTTGCGACGCGGCGTTTTCGGGCAATCGGAATCGCACCGTCACCATTGGGAATTCGCCGCCGCGCGCCACCTGAAGCATGTGCAGATCGCGGTTGCTGTCTCCCGAATTGAACGTCTTCACCGGCACGGCCACGAGGAAATCACACTCACCAGCATTGCAGACGCCCTTGCCGCGCGCGGCGTGGCTAACGCCATCCACCTGGTGGAGCGGATGGGAAATGTGATAGGCGAGGGTGGATTGATCGAGCATCCATTGGCTCTCAGCCGCGAAAAGCGCGGGTACTGTGAAAAGCATTAACGCCAATTTCGTTTTCATCGGATTTGCTCAGAACTTAATGGAGACGGAGAGAATCGCCAAGCCGTATGCCGCGGCAGTAACGATCGCCACCGGTCCGTGCGCCTGCGCGATGCCGTGAACCTTTTCGCCGTTGCTGCGCTGTTGATAGGCTAGCGCACCCAGCACCGGCGTCAGGATCATGCCTGGCCCGTGAATCCATGCAAGCGCCTTGTGCAAGCGGATGGGGCCGCGCGTTTGGGTGCCCGCGATCTTGGGCGCGAAGATGGCAAAGCTCGCCGTAGTGATATACAGGCCAGCGGTCACGCTGCCCAGTGCAGCGTGCAATTCACGGCCGGAAGCATTGCTGCCGGGAGCGGCACCGTGCGGGCCTTTGGCTCCGTTGGCAACCACCAGTGTCGCAATGAAAGGTGCGGTGGTGATCAATCCCAGGCGTTGATGAATTTTGAGCATGTGCGAGCGCTTGTTCAACCGCGCCTGTTCCTGAGCGCTGCCCGTAGTCTGCTGCGGCGTGAAACCAAGGTCGCCTAGAGAAAGCTCACCAGGATTAGCGAAATTCCCCGATACAGACAGGTTTAACGTCTGTTTCGCTCCTGCCACAAGCGTCACTTTCGCGGTTTTGGGCACCGCCCCTTCGGGAGACGCCGTAACCTCGTAATCCCCGGGAGGGAGATTGGTGAAGGCGTAACGGCCGCTTGCATCGGTCTGCGTCTCCATCGTCTGACCGCTAGCCAGGTTCTTTACCGAAACCCTGGTGTTGGTCGCGGCGGCACCCGACGGATTGGTGACGGTTCCGGAGAGCGCGGCATCAGCCGTTTGTGCCGGCGCAAGACCGGCAATCAGTAACACGAGAGCCCCAAGTGCGCAAAAGCGCGTGGTGGGATTCCGATTCACTTCGCAGTCTCCTTCGGATTCGATTTGGCGATGGCCGGTGCGGTTCGCCCGCCGAATCTGAGCTCCAAAACGGCGTTCTTCTCGAAATGCACTTCGGCCCCTCTCGAAATAATATTCGAATAAACGGACCAGGCAAGTCCATAGTAAGCGAACCCCATGCCGACATAGCGCGAGCTTTGAGCGATGGCGCTGCCCAACAAACCAAACCCCAGACCACCGCCCAATGTGCGTCCGCTCACGTTGCCGCCGTTAGCGTGGTTGGCCGCGCCTGCGCTCATCCGGCCGGCATCGTTGTCGGCTGCCTTGTTGGTGATTATTGCTGAGATCATGGGAGCGATCAATCGGGACTTGGGTTCCGTGGCTTTGACGCCGCCTTCCGAATCGACCTTGAGCGGCGCCGGTCCGCTGCCCTCGGCTGCTTGCAGCACGGCTTGCGTGTGCATGCTGGCAGCAGGCGGAGAGGCCCCCAGTTTCGCCGCTTCCGACGGCAGTTCCATATTTAAGAAGTTGAACCGTAACTGGCCGCCGCGGTGAAACCAGCGCGCGCGGCGCGACAGCACCACGGCGCCCTTGAGTCGTGTCCCCTCGGGTAACACCAACTGGTGGTCCGGCGTAAACAGCGGTTCTGTAAGCAATGCTTCTATCGCGTCTCCTTGCTTCGCGGAACCCGAGTCAACCGCGCTGAGGAGCCGTGCGGACACAACGCTCTCGGGCGGGGGCTGCGTTCCCAGCATTCGCGCCGATTCTGGTCTGATCGATTCTGAGCCGAACGGCACGTCCTCCCGAATCTCGGCGTCGATCCGGCTGCCACGTCTCACGTACTGTGGGTGATAGGGAAGTTTTGCCATTGCGAAGTCATAAAAGCGCTCTTTCTTGTCTGATGATCGCAGGATGCCCGCGATTCCCTGGGTCCGGCCATTCACCTGGGCGTTGATCCGGTCCTGAAGCGTTTGCCGGGCGGTGCCGAGAACACCGGTGTTCTGGCTTTGCTGCTTCTGCTTCTTCGGCTTTTTCTTTTTGGGTTCTTCATAGAGGGAATCCAGGCCGGTGGTCTCCGCTGTATGCACGGACACGGTTTGGCCGCCCGGCAAGATCAAAGAACGGAACTCCACCTCCGAAATCCGGAGAGGGGTGAAATCCCCGCGCAGGATCGCCTGCACTCGCTCCCATTTCGTTACCGGGTGCGTGCGGCTTACAATCCCTTTGGCCACGCTCCCGGCGGGAATCACTTGCCGGTCGAATGCGTAAACGGGTTCGAGCACCTTGGCGTCAACCAGGGTGCCCTTCCGTTTCGCGAACCGTTTGGTTACATAGACCCGGAGTGGAGTGCCGGCAGGAATAGTCAGGTTGATTTTGCCGTCTCTCTCGCTGGCCTGCGGAAAGGCATAGGCACAAACAATCGGGTACAGAAAAAGGGCGGTACCAAAAGTTCCAAACGGCAAAATGTGGCCTCCTTCCATGCGCTAATCCGCCGCGCATCAGCCAAGCCAAACCTGCACCGCGATAACCACGCTCTTTACGATGCGCGGCAGGTACTTTGTTGACTCTTGGCTCACAGGAAACGAACATACCGAGGCAAATTGCCGCGCCGACAGGTGAACTTCCGCGGCGTAATGCCGCCGGGCCTCACGAAGCACTTCGCTCACGCCCCCACCCCACTCCCGGGCTGCTCGTCTCATCCTTCCCCTTCTGCGCACAGTTCCGCATCCCGAAATCCGCGCAGACGAAATTTTGCCCACCCTTGGACCGAATACGAATCGATCCTGCATCGAGCCGGTAAAGCCAACCACTGGAATGTCCAGCCCCACCCAGCAGGCCAGTACTTCGGACGAAATCGCTACGCCCAAACGGGATTCTTCCCTAGCTCCTCCCCCAGTCTCCTCCTGCGCCCCTAAAAGTTGGCCGCAGGGCTACGCGCATCCATAAACGGCAGGCGGCCAACGAAGCCCGGCGCAGTAGTATCCTGCACTATCGGGACACTTGGGTGACCCCAAAACCACTAACTCCCGCCGAGAGTTGCCGTTGGGGCTGTTGACGCAAGCATATCGCAATCGGAAACCGGCAGCCGCGCGGAAGGAAGACTTCGTGTTCCACAAGGACGGCGGTCCGCTGGATGACCGCGATCTTCTGCGGAAGACCGTCCGCCCGATTGCGAAGGAACTGGGTATCTACTTCCCGGGTTTCGGCTGGCACTCGTTCCGGCAGGAGCACATTACGGTAATCCAGGAAGAAGGCGCGACGACGTTCGAAACGATGGCGCAGGCGGGCCACTCGTCCCGACGTCACGACGATGTACACAATCGTGAACATGGATCGTCGGCAAGCAACTGTCTTTTTGAGGCTGAATCCTTGTAAGCTATTGAGGGTTTTGGTCGGGCCGCCGAGATTTGAACTCGGGACCTCTTGCACCCCAAGCAGGAGACGGCCTTCCAACAGCTCCATCGCGTTGCTGTAATTTCAGCGGCTTACATCAAATCAGGGCATCTGCTTCCGCTCACCGTAGATGGCGCTGAAAACCATTTTGAGCACAGTTTTTGGCACACCAACGCAGGCATGTTGAGGCCTCTTGCCAATGCATTACTTTTTCGTAGCCGGAGCCAAATCGCGTTGAGGGCTGTCTGCTTCGGTTCATCGTCGGGCTGCGAGAAACGTCGAACCTGCAACATTCGTTGCGGAGCTAACTTTTCCTAGAGCAGACTCGCATAGCATGGGCCAATCCCGGCTCAAGTGGAGGGCGAAATCACCGTGGGGGGTCTGCAACGTGTCTGCTCCCCGCGCTCTCCCTCGCCTAGAAATTTTCACGCGCGCTCGGTTCTGGCATCACGCAGGGAACTCGAAAAATGTTCCTGGACCTTTTA
>Ga0187817_10001330_pt1 | contig 12003 bp, 5 predicted proteins | sample NC_wetland_sal_i_17_FD_132431 | JGI IMG/M metagenome (GOLD analysis project Ga0187817, IMG submission 132431) | Wetland sediment microbial communities from Neuse River Estuary, North Carolina, USA - SO4_2 | ecosystem: Environmental > Aquatic > Freshwater > Wetlands > Sediment | place: USA: North...
CGTCCGCCTCACCTTCATGCCCTTCTTCGTCCGCGCCGCCATCATCGCCATCCAGCAGTGGCCCATCGTCAACGCCAACATCGAAGGCGACAACATCCGTTACCACCGCAACATCAACATGGGCATCGCCGTCGCCCTCGACTGGGGCCTTATCGTCCCCGTGCTCAAGAATGCCGGAGACCTCAACTTCCTCGGCCTGCAGCGCGGCATCACCGATCTCGGCGAGCGCGCCCGCACCAAAAAGCTCAAGCCCGAAGACGTTGAAGGATCCACCTTCACCATCACCAATCCCGGCCAGTTCGGCGCCGTCTTCGGCCTCCCCATCATCAATCAGCCCAACTCCGCCATCATGGGCGTCGGCGGCATCACCAAAATGCCGCTCGTCGTCACCGACGCCGACGGCAACGACTCCATCGCCATCCGCTCCGTCGTCCATCTCACTCTCGGCTACGACCACCGCCTCGTCGACGGCGCCGTTGCCGACCAGTTCATGGCCCAAGTCAAAAAGAATCTCGAAACCTGGAGCGAAGAAGTCGGCTAGTGGACCGCAGACGGCTGAAGAAATATGGGTGCCCCATCCTAGCCGCGTTCTTTGCGGCTAGGGTGGGGATTTATACTCTTCACGCCTGAGGCCCGGCGCCCGCGGTCTGAGACCCAAGGTCCGAAGTCCGAGGTCCGCCCTTAGCCCACGTGGACGCATTCAGGCACTGAACCGTCCCGTCAATAATCTTCGAAATCCCGTCCTTGAACTTTTCCGGATCCACGATCTCCCGCGCCGCCACCGCATCCATGGTTGCCAGCGCATTTTCCAGGAACGACATCGCCGCATCTTTTTTCTCCGGCCCCGTCTTGCCCCGGAACAATTCCTCAATCCCATCCACCAACGCCGGAATGAACGCAATCCCCCGCAACAACTGATTAAGAAAATTCACAATTTCCTCCTGTACTTGAACCGTGAAAACGATCTACGACCTAACAGGCTGCTAGAAACTCGGTTTTGTGCTTGATTTTGGGTGGCGCAGCGCTTCAGCGCTGCGATAACTGGCTAGCTTTTGATGCCGGCTTTAGCCGCTGAGGTCGGACTGCTGCAGAGAATATTCTTTTCAGTAAGACCCACTCCCGTTCCCGTCTCTTTATTTCTGCTGCTGTCCCTTCCGGCTCTCCGTGTCGTGCGCCGCAATCATCGCCTTGATTTCCCCCTGCCCCTCGCGCAGCTCGCCCAACTCCACCTCCGTCCGTATCCGTCCTTCGGTGTTGGTGGCCGCAATCCTTTCCAGACTCGCCACCCTTGCCTTCGTCGTCTCGATCTCAGCATCGCGCCTGGAGGAGGTCCGCGCGTCCTGCAGCACATATCCCGTCAGGGACAAAGCGATGGCCCCAACAGCGACGAGGGTGCGGCCGTCAAACCGCAGCAACCGGTTCTGTTCCGAGCCTTTCTTCAGCTCAGTCGAGAGGAATTCCTGCATCGACTGAGTCAGCGCCTGCACTTCCGCCAGCTGCCCCAGCACCTCGAGTTGAAAATCTTTCGCCGTGTAGGGAACCGCCCGCGCCGGCTTGCCCACGCCGCCACCCGCTCGCGATCTTTCCGGGAAATCGTCTTCGTTCATAGCGGATAATCCACGTGCAGCGCTGCTGCATACCGCGAATACCGTGGCGGCGACGAGGCGTCATACAGCCGCAAGAAATAGTTCTGCGTCCGCGCCAGCCGCGGCAGGCTGAAGGTCTGCGTGCTGAATCGTCCCAGCAGAGTCCGGTCGTTCGCCGCTCCCCATCCGTAGTCGTGAGCCCTTACTTCAATCCCCCATCCGCTCGCCGGAGCCGTTCCCGCATCTACATTCACGGTCGTCGAACTTACCGCGACGATCTGCGCCTCGTTCAGATTCGCCAGATAGTACGCTCCCACCTGTCCCGTCGAAAGCTGCGCCGGCATATCCTGCAACGGAACCGTCGTTGCGCTCGCCGCATCCTGATACGCCAGCGGCGCCGCTAGGTCGTTGGCAAACTCGATCGTGTACATTCCCCGGTCATCTGCTGGGTCCGCCACATCAATCGTGACTTGCCGCACGATCGCGCTGAACACCGCCCCGCGCGACGGCACATTCACTGCCACTGCATCTCCCGGAAAAATATCCGCCGCTCCGCCCGGCAGAAAATCGCTCCAGGTCTCATACCCGCCCGACCACGCCTCTGCTCCCGCGTCGTCCAGAATCGCCAGTGCCGCATTCTCGCAATCCGTCTGCGTCCGCGCGCTCGGAGTCTTCATGCTCCGCACCAGCCCACGCGTTCCGTTGTCCGTCCCATTTCGCAAAGCGGCCACACCCGCGCTGTTCACCACCTCCGCCACCGCCCGCCCAGCTCCCCGGTAGCTCGCCACAATCAGCGTATTGAGCGGTGGAACGTACTGCGGATAAAAATCCAGCGACGTCGAACTTGCGATCTCGCACTCCGCTCCATCGGAAAGCGCGCCCACCACCAGCGTCACGTAACTCGCGCTCGGCAGCGCAGTTCGCACTTCCGCCAGCGAGATGTGCGCCGCATAGGTATACGCAATACTGCACTGCATGCTCGCCGCATTCACCAGCGCGTACGTACAGAACCCCGGCGCATTCGGAATCACGCCGTCATAAAGGACCGTCGCCGGCGCGACCAGCGTTGCCGGGTTCGCCGGGTCGATGTCTTGCACTTCCAGCACGAACCGCGCGTCAGCCGCAATCGCCGCTCCCCCCATCCCGCTCCCCGCTGCATGCAACGACGAGTGATACGTCTCCCCCGCCCGGTAGACTTCCATCGAATACAAATACGTCGTCAAAACATACCGATGTCCCGCCGTCGTTGTGACTACCGGCCCTGTCGCCGCGCCTTGAATCAGCGCCTGTATCCTCGATCCCGCGCCCGACGGCGTCACCTGAAATCCCGCCAGGCATCCCGCCGCCGAAACCGCTCCCGCATACAATCCGCCCAGCACGCCCTGCGACGCGCCCGCAAGACTCACGTCTCCATGCTGCAATTCCAGCGCCCCGCCCAGTTCAATCTGTTCTATGAACCGGACCGTCGTCTGCCCGTCCTGCCCCGTGCCCCCGCTCACCTGGAGTGTCTGCGCCGTTACCGAGATTGCCGCCGCCGGATCCGTCACCACCCAGGTCGCCGCGTCCAATCCGCTCCCCAGATATTCCTCGTCAATCAATGCGGGCTTGCTCTGCTGGAACGGTTTTTGCGACAAGTAAAATCGCAGGCTCAGCCCATCCGTGTTCGTGTAGTACGTGTGCGAGATCGAATGCGATGTCACGTCCCGCCCTGCATTGATCCATCCCTGAATCTCCGAGATCAGTGCCGGCGTCATCGTCTGCGTGTATCCCACTGTGATCGCGGTTCCCACCGGCACGCCTGCCGCATCCGCAATCAGCAGCACCGGGTTCTCGTAATACGCATCTGCCCCCGCCGTCATCCCGATGTCGTCTACCGTCAGTGTGATCCGCGCTGGATATCTCTGCCACACCTGCACCGCCGGCGGCGTGTCAGCCGGAATATTTCCGATTCCCGCCACCGGTCCCAGCCCTGCCGTTGCCTCCACGTCCGTCGAATTGGCCACCGCTAGGCTCGACGCATAAAAATGACACGACGAATACGTCACTGCGCCCGTGCCATTACTCGGCCCCGTGTTGTCCACCAGCGCCCCGTCCCGGTTCGCATACGCCTTGTCGTTCACCATCGTGATCGGCGTCCCCGTCCCCGTGAACAGGGAACTGTTGTACGTGAACCCCTCCACGCGGAAACCGTCGTAATTCAAGTGCGCCTCGTCGTTGTAGAACTTGATATCGTTCGGCTGCGCACTTTCATTCACATAAAATCCCAGCGGCTGCGCGCCCTGCGGAATCATCGAGTCGGCTTCCATATTCGCGAACATCAGATGATCGCTCGTCCCCTGCACATAAACGCCGTACTGATCGAACCAGTTGATCAGGAAATGCTGGAACACCAGCCACGACTTCCCATTCACATTGATCACCGGCACATTCGACAGCGCCATCGGCACAATCGGCGCGTCAGCGGAGTTCCCCGGATTCCCCACCGAGTACACATACACATACCCATTCGCAAAATAGAAGTCCCACCGCGCCGTCAGATTCGCGCTCGACGCCGCAACCTTCTGCCCCCACACCGACCCAAACAAACAGAAGTTCACTGTGGAGTAGATTCCGTTCGGTAGCGGCGCCTTCCACGCATTCGTGAATCCATACACCTGCGCCCACGCCGACGCCGGCACCGCGTAATATCCCGTCAGATTCGGCGCCGGTCCCGTCCCATAGGCGTCAAACGTAATCGGATTTCCCGCAGCGCCCGAAGAAGACGGTACCAGGCTCTCATTCCAAACGTCCCCTCTCCGAAACAGAATCGAGTCCCCCGCCTGCAACGTCTGCCCGTTCACGTGCGCAATCGTCTGCCACGCAGCCCCCGCCGAGGTTCCGCTGTTCAAGTCATTCCCCAAACTCGAGCTAACGTAGTAAGTAGTCCCCAACGCCGACCCGCTCAGAATCCCCAGCGCAAGAATGATCAAGATTCTCTTCATGGAACTCTGTGTCCTCTGTGTCCTCTGTGATTGAAAGGTCTTCCCGGGTGCCCCATGTCTCGCGTTCTTTGCGAGACGTGGGGATCTGAACCCTCACCTTTTCCCCACCGCAATCTCCTCGCACCCTCTCCGATGCCTCACTCGCGCCCTCTTGCACTTCGGCGGACTCACCCGCGCATCGCACTCCAGCAGCGTGATCTGCGACGCGCAATTCACCGGAATCGTCAGGCTCGGCAGTTCAATCCGCTGCCCTCTTCGCGCACACCCCATCACCATCGCCGCACATACAAGAAGAAAGAAGAATCCGCGGACCTTCATCACCCACCACCCTCACCTTCAGCCAAAGAAGAAGGCCACCGGTCTCCCGATGGCCCTCCTCCCGCGCGCGTCCAAATCTAGCTCGTTCCTCTCCGTGTCCCTAGCAACTCCTCAGGCGTGTGCCCCATCCTAGCCGCGTTCTTTGCGGCTAAAATAAGAATTTTGACTTTCTCTGGGGATGTTGATTGTCCTGACCCCAGACGCCCGCCCCGAAAAATCAGTTCTGCATCTGGTACGTCACCGTAGCGACGACGCCCGCCGGATTCGTCCCGCATCCCGATCCGCCCTGCGTTACCTTAATCCGCAGATATTCGCCCGCTGCCAGATTCGTGCTGCCCGTCACCACAGGGTAAAAGTTGCCTCCCGTGCTGGTCGTCGTGATCGAGTAGCTCCCCACCTCCACGCCCGCCTTCCCGTCCCACACCTGAAACGTCGGATACGGCGAGCACCCGGCCGGCGCCGTGCTCAACGCCAGATCAAACTGCGTGATCGTAATGTTGGCCGGGACAGTCCAGTTGCAGTAACTGACCCCGCTCGTCGTCGCCCCCGCCACCGGACACGTCCATGCAAACTGTGCCTCATTCCTCACATACGCCGTGGTCGCAAGTTTTGTCGAATTATCTCCCGCTGTCGCCGTCGGCGCCGCCGGCGTCCCGGTGAACGTCGGCGAAGTCTGCGACGCCAAGGGTCCCACCGCGGCGCCATTGATTTGGCAGTACAGACCCGTGCTCGTTATCCAGCAGTCTCCGTTGGCCGGGCTGGAGGGTGCAGCACCGGGAGGCAAGTTCAAACCGGCTCCGCCCGCGGCGCTGGCCACCGTCGTCAGCTTGCCCCCGACCGAGAGCGTGCTTCCCGTCTTCACCGGCGTCATCAGCGTCACCGGATTGTTATTGTCCAGCTTGATCGCCGGGTATGTGTTCCACGCCGCCGTGCTGATCCCGGTGATGTTCAAAGCGGTGTTCGGCGGATAGTTCAAGATGCAGGCGAAGGGCCCATTCGCCACATTGTCGACGCTGAAATTGTTCGTGACGTAGGTGCTGTTGGTGCCATAGCCCTCGGCCACCCCGAACAGGCAGGCGCTGGTGCCGCTCCCGTTCGCCCCCACGTTGATGGTGTCAAAATGAATCGGTCCCTTGGAGGCCTGGATGGTGGCGGTTTGGATGAAGTCGACTGTGGGCACGGACGAGCCGGCCTCGGTATAGCTCGTACCGCCGAAATTGATGTTGTTGTCCCCGTTCGCCAGTTCGATCACCGGCTTGCTCGCCGGCGGATGGACGTAGGAGCCGGCGATGAAGTTGGTGTTGGTGGCATTGGTGAGATAGAGCGCTTCGCCGGCGCTGTTGCCCTCTAACTGCGGATTCAGGAACGTAGTGCTGCAGCACGTCTGCGTGACATAGAGTGCGGGATTCGCCGTGTTGGTGCCAGAGTGCAGATAGGGAAACGCGGAAGCATCGAACGTCTTCTGGATCAGGATCGCGCCCGAACCATACGTGTCGGTTGCACTCCCGCGGGCGGAGAGGCCAGATAGATAGTAGTAGCCGCCTCCAGTTTTGGGATTCCCATCCGTGCAAATAAGAGCATTCACCGCGGCGCTAGATCCCATCACCCACAACGGCCGGCCTTCCCCGGTCATGGTTCCCAGGTAGGAAGATTGATCGAAGAACATGATGCCGCAATCGGTGGCAGTGGTGTCAGTCACGTTCCAGGTGCCATTGACGGGCGGGATCAGAGACACACCGAAACCGTTGTTCGCCTTCGAAACCGCCGCCCCGCCGCAAGCCGCAGTCAGCGTGGCGTTGCCGCCGATGGCCACATTGGTGGCCGCCGCGCATTTCACTTCCGACCAGCTCGCCCCGCTCGCCGCCGTCATATAAACGCTGTACGACGTGGCCGTGCCATAGTAAGCCGGCGAACTGATCTGGATGGCCTGCGCTCCCGTCACCGTGACCGAGGCTTCCTGAGAAGCTGAAGTCTCCGTCGCGGTCGGCGAAGTCAGCGTGTAAACCACTTTGTAAGTGCCCGCGCCCGGAGACGTCCCGGAAACCGGCGCGACCGTGGGCGCCGGCAGTTCTCCAATATTAACCTGGCTGGCGATGGTCTGCGTCCCGCCCAGCGCCCGCGCGTCGATGACCGCATTCCCGCTCGTGATCGCCAGCGCGTTCGCATTGTTGAGTTTCACGTCCAGCGTCGCGCCCGGCTGCAGCCACGCATCCACAAACGTGCCGGTATTCGTCAGGTACTTCTGATTCTGTACGTACGCCGTGGTCGCGACCTTCGTCGAACTGTCCGCTGTCGCCGCCGTCGTCGCCACGCTCCCGTTTGGCAGCGTGACCGCCGAGCCTAACGCAAGACCTCCCGCGCTGTCCGTCGTTCCGTCAGGCAGCGTCACTATTCCCGTAAACGTTGGCGAGGCTTGCGGAGCCGCCCCGGTCGCAGCTGGTGCATCCAGCGAGAGTCTCAATCCCCACGTACCGGCGGCCGCGTTCGACGATTCCACCCGCCCCAGAACCTGCATTCCCGTCGGCCGCGTCGTTGTTCCCGTATCGTGGCAGTCCCCCGGATTCGTTATGCTCGCCACCACGTAATCCCCGGTCGTCGTCCCCCCATCGAACGAACAGAAAACATATCCGCGGTACGTGATCACCGCATTCCCGCTTGTCCCCGGCCCACTACTCACAATTCCAATCACCCCGTCCGTATCCGACGTTCCCGCCTTCACCGCGCACGCCGGCGTCGCCCCGTTGTACTTCGCCAGAAAATTTAGCGATGTTCCCGTCGTCGCGTCATTACACAGCTCAAAGTTCTGCCGTCCCTGCGTCAGCGTGTCAAACGACGTTGCCGCGTAAACCGTCCGCGGCACCAGTTGAGAACTTTGATTGAACACCCCGATGTCGGCTGAATTGTTCGAGAACGGTTTCAGCATGCTACCTCCGTCGATCCCCCACCGTACGCTCGAGCCGATCATGAAGGCCAGTCCTAGCGCCTGCGACGGAGTGGAATTCTCGCTTCGTATCGCCGCCAGGTTGTCGGCCGCGTCAAATCCCAGTGTGGTCCGCTGCCAGGTCGAGCTGTTTGTATAGCTGGAATACACGTGCAGATTTTGCGCAGTCGTCCCGTTCGACTCGCCCAGGTCGTTCAAATCTTCCTGCGACAGGTTTGAGAAGTACGAACTGGTCGCGCTCGTCGCCACCTTCTGCGGAGTCCCTCCGTTCGCCGAAATGTAAAAGTTCCCGTCGTTCGAGATCCCCAGCGCCGAAGTCCCCGCTCCCGCGGGCCCCATCGCCGTCCCCGGAATCGGCGAGCTCACCGTCCACGGCCCCGCCACCAGCAACTGCCCGTTCACCGTCAGGCTTCCGCTGAACGCGCCTGTGGTCGCCGCAATCCCGCCGCTCCCCGCATAGTTCAGCGTCGTCCCGTTGTCCGTCAGCGCGCTGTCTCCACTCACCGCCGTTCCATTCCCCGAGTACATCGCGACCTGCGACGTTACCCCGCTGTTCACCGTCACTGAACCTGACCCGCTCCCGCAATCCGCTCCCGTGCCGGAAAGCACGCCCGCCGAGCTCACGTGCAAACATTGCGTACTCGTTCCCGTCACCGGCAGCGTCACCGTTCCTCCGCTCACCGCCAGGTTCCCATTCACCGCCACCGGCACGTTGAATGTCTTTCCCGCCGCCGTCAGCCGCTCCAGCCAGTTCGCCCCGCTCGGTGTGGTATTGATGTACGACGAAATCGAAATCGGCGCCCGCTGCGCCAATCCCCCCGTCTGGTCCACGCCAATCGCCAGATCCCCGGCATCATTGGATGGCCGGTTTCCCGGCGTCGCCAGCGTTTTTGCCAGGTTCGAGTCGGCCAGCGTAATCAGGTCGCTCGGCGGCGCAATCGCCTGCGACAAATTCAATCGCCCCTTGCTGTTCATCGCTGGTCCGTTATTGGCCGGTGCCGTTTGCTGGAACACCGTCGCGAAGATGCCGCTCCCGTATGCTCCATCTCCACTCAGGCACTGCACCAGCACCGGAGTGAGCTCGTAACTCGGATTTCCCGATTTACACATCCCCGCTATCGCCGCCAATGCTTGCGTCCCCTGCGACGCCACAATAAAAGGATTGCTCGGCAGAAAGTCGGCATACACGCTCGTGTTGTTCAGGACCAGCGTGACTGGCCAAAACCAGAACACTGGCATGAAGCCCGCCGACGCTACCGTGTATGAACTCGTCGCGGCTTGCGTATCCGTATAACTGCACATCCCGTTGGTTCCACACGATCCTGAAATCCCCGTTGCCACTGCATAACTGCCGGTGCCGTAGGGCGCAGCACTGGAAACCCCGGTCGTGACCAGGATGTCCCAGGTCACGGTTCCCAAACTACCGTAGTTGTTCTGCAGTTCCACGTTGGGCCATTGCAGCGGAATGCTCGTGCTCCCGGTTGCAGGCTGCGCCGATCCGATGAACATCATCGGGCCCACTCCCTGTGTGCTGCTGTGCACCACCACCCAGTAATTCCTCTCCCCGGATCCCCCCGAAGCAAAGATCGGTTCCCAGCCCCCCATCGGAAATGTTCCCAGAATCTTGCTCCCGAATCCGCCCTGCATCAGATTGCCCATCTGCGCCGCAATCCCATAAAGCGGATTGCTGACCGCTGGCGAGGTCTCCTGGTAAACGTTCTCGATCGTGATCGGTTGCAGGCTGCCAAAGTACCGTATGCCGAAAAATGGAAATCCCTGGCACACTGTGTCGCTGATCACCATCCCGTTCCCGCCGCCGGTTACGCAATTGACGTTGGTGAACTCCGAGTTGTGCAGATACGTGATGCCGGCATTTCCCTGGTCGGCGCGTTGGTAGATAAATGCCCCGATCGGCCAGTTGGCCGAGTTCTTCAGCACCTGGGAGCCCCGATTCGTCGCCCGCTCGATAATGAATTGCTGGTCATTGTCGTTGACCACTCCATAGCTGAAGGTTCCCGTTCCTGTACTCGGGTTCGACTGGAACAGGTTCAAATCTTGCAGCGTGACGTGATCGGAATTGTTCTCGAGGAACGTGTTCAGAATGTTGCAGAAGCCGAACGTATTCGCCCCCGCGCTGAAACTCTGCCCGCCAAACTGAGTTTCAAATTGCGTCGCCGTTAGTCCCGCTGCCAGCACCTGCGCCACAAAATGCTGCGACACCGTCTGCGCGTAGTACTCGCAGTCCACCGTGTCTCCCGCCACGAATGGATGGCTCGACGCCGTCGTCACCGTATACGTCCCGTTTGCCGCCGACACGATTGCCACCTGCACCCCGTCCACATTCACCGTCGACGTGCCTGACAGGTTGTACAGCTTGTGGTAGCTCACTCCTCCCGTCGTCCCCACATAAATGCACCGGTCCCTCGTTGAACACGCGATCAGCGCTCCCGCACCATCCAGCATTCCGCCGCGCCCGCGCAAATACACGGCCGAATAGACGCTGTAGAGCGTGTCCGCCACCAGCTTCACATACGGCGCCGCCTGCGAATTCGCGTTCGGTGTCCCACCAATGTCGTTGACCCACGCGTCGTTCCATGCTTCCTGAATGCCCGTGCTCGCCGAGCCTACCGTGTATCCTGCCCCGTGCCCCGACGCCGTCGTCACCGTGATCGTTCCGCTGCTGGTTCCCGCCACACAGCTTCCGCCCGTCACCGTCACCGCTTCCGGAGTCCCTGTTCCCGAAATGTAGACCCGGTACGTATATCCGTTGGCGCTCGATGTCGTATCCATCCCCAGCGGGCACGGACTCAAATGGATGGTGTGGCCTCCCGCCGTCCCCAGATTGTCCGCCGGCGTCTGCGCCCAGTTCCAGCTCCCGGTCACATACCGGATGTTCGCCAGGTTGTTGGTCGAGAATTGCGTTCCCACGGGCTGCGCAATGTTCTGATTCGCGGTTGGTGTCGTCGACAGATTCCCCGACCCCCCTCCGCCTCCGCATGCGCCCCAGGTGCCCGAAGCTCCATTTCCCAGCAGGCAACTTCCCGTCGTCGCCGATCCCGTGCCCAGTTCGTTCGCCGGAACAAGACCGCTCACCAGGTCCGATTTCGCCGCCAATCCCGTATCCACATACTGCTTGGTCGCCGCCTGCTGCGGAGCTGCCGGAGAACCCGGCAGCGTGATCGGCCCCGTCATCGTTCCGCCTGCCGTCGGCAGAAACGCTCCCGCTCCCACATTCGCCACCGAGGAATCCACGTACCCCTTGTTCGCTACCTGTCCAGCACTCGCCGGCGCAGGCACGCTCGGCGCCGCTGAAAAGGTTTTCGCCCCGCTGATCGTTTCCGTTCCCGACAAATGCACCACTGCATTGTCGTTCGCCTTCGTCGCCAGTCCCGCATTCACGTACTGTACCGATACCGGAGGATTCGCCAGTCCCCCTCCCGGCGTCGTCCGCACCGTCGCCAGATTTGCCGGCGACGCCGTCGGCACCAGCCAATACTCCGTCTTCACTTCGCCGGGCCCAAGCTGGTAGACGACCGTGTAATATACCCCCGCCGGCGTCGCGCCTACGTTCGGCACCAGCGCCACGCTGAACGTTCCGTTAGCCGCCAGCGCCGCATTCGTAGTCCCCGCCGCCACTGCCGCGCCGCTCGCGGTCTCAAACGCCGGCCAGCTGATGATCAGGTTTCCCTGCGCTTTGCTGCCGTCCGCCATGTACACCGTGTCCGTCACCGTGGTCGTTGCCGGACCGCTCTGCGGAAGAGGTTCTCCGAAAGCCGGAAGTCGGAAGCCGGACGCCGCCACCATCACCAGCACCCAACAACAAAGCCGCCCCATTGGGCGGCGGCCTGTGTCACGCATGTTCTCCTCCATCAAATCCTGTTACTGCTCCCTGTGTCCTGAGTGAAGCCGGGTGATCCATCCTAGCCGCGTTCTTTGCGGCTAGAGCCTGCCCTGAGCTTGTCGAAGGGGTGGGGACTTTGAACTACTTCGCGCTCTTCGCGAATCCTTCGCGTCCTTTGCGGTTTAAGGTTTCCCGGCCCCGAAGAGTGCAGACTTCACCCCATGGTTAAGTCAGTCCCGTTCCCATCCAGAAACTTCTCCACGCTGCTCACATACACCTCGGCAAAGTCCGCCACCGGACGCTTGGCCCCAATCAACTCCATCGCGTCCTCTACGC
>Ga0187817_10001333_pt1 | contig 11993 bp, 10 predicted proteins | sample NC_wetland_sal_i_17_FD_132431 | JGI IMG/M metagenome (GOLD analysis project Ga0187817, IMG submission 132431) | Wetland sediment microbial communities from Neuse River Estuary, North Carolina, USA - SO4_2 | ecosystem: Environmental > Aquatic > Freshwater > Wetlands > Sediment | place: USA...
CGATTTGATGTACCGCTTGATGATTTCCTTGTCGTCGAGCTTCTGCGGCAGATCGCTCTTCATCGCGACCAGCGTCTCGAAGGCGAGATAGGGATTGATCGCCTCGGCGCCGTATCCGGCAAGGCAGCAGAAGTGATGCACCTCGCGCGGCTCCGCCGACTCCACAACGAGGCCGACCGAGGTGCGCAGCCCCTCGCGGATGAGGTGATGATGCACGGCCGCGCAGGCGAGCAGCGAGGGAATCGGAATGCGGTCCGCGCCGGCGCGCCGGTCGGACAGGATAATAATGTTGACGCCATCACGGACCGCGGTCTCGGCCTTGCCGCAGAGCTCGCCGATTGCGGTTTCCATGCCCGCGACGCCGGCTTCGGCCGGCCAGGTCACATCGAGCGTCAACGACCGAAAATGATCGCCGAGATCGGAAATCGACCGGATCTTTTCCAGATTGGCGTTGGTGAGAATCGGCTGATGGACTTCGAGCCGCTTTTTCCTTGACGTGCCCTCGAGATCGAACAGGTTCGGCCGCGGTCCGATGATGGAGACCAGGCTCATCACCAGCTCTTCGCGGATCGGATCAATCGGTGGGTTGGTCACCTGCGCGAAGTTCTGCTTGAAATAAGTGAACAACAGCTTCGCGCGATCCGACAGCGCCGAGATTGGCGTGTCGTTGCCCATGGAGCCGACCGGTTCTTCGCCGGTCGTCGCCATCGGCGTCATCAGGATTTTCAGGTCTTCCTGCGTATAGCCGAACAGCTGCTGGCGATCGAGCAGCGACAGGTTCGAGATCGGCGCGGTTTCGGGCGCGGGCGGCAGATCCTCGAGCACGATTTGCGTGCGCTCCAGCCACTCCTTGTAGGGGTGGCTCTGCGCCAGCTGCGACTTGAGCTCTTCGTCGGGAATGAGCCGGCCTTGATCGAGATCGACCAGCAGCATCTTGCCCGGCTGCAGCCGCCATTTGACGACGATGTCTTCTTCCGGAACCGGGAGCACGCCGGTCTCCGACGCCATGATGATGCGGTCGTCGCGCGTGACCAGATAACGCGCCGGCCGCAAGCCGTTGCGATCGAGTGTCGCCCCGATCTGACGGCCGTTGGTGAATGCGATCGCGGCCGGACCGTCCCAGGGCTCCATCAGCGCGGCGTTGTATTCGTAGAAGGCGCGGCGCTCTTCATTCATCAGCGGATTGCCGGCCCAGGCTTCCGGAATCATCATCATCATGGCGTGGGCGAGCGAATAGCCGCCCATCACCAAAAATTCGAGCGCGTTGTCGAAACAGGCGGTGTCCGATTGGCCCTCGTAGGAGATCGGCCACAATTTGCCGATGTCGGAACCGAATTTCGGCGACGATACGGAGGCTTGACGCGCCGCCATCCAGTTGTTGTTGCCGCGCAGCGTGTTGATCTCGCCGTTATGCGCGATCATGCGGTAGGGGTGGGCCAGCGACCAGGTCGGGAACGTGTTGGTCGAGAATCGTTGATGCACTAGCGCCAATGCGCTTTCGAAATCGGGATCGTGCAGGTCGGGGTAATAGGTGCCGAGCTGGTCGGCGAGGAACATCCCCTTGTAGATGAGCGTGCGGCACGAAATCGAAACCGGATAATAGCTGGAGGTATTGCGCGCGCGCCTGCCGTAAAGCGTGCTCGAGATCGTCTTGCGCAGAATGTAAAGCCGTCGCTCGAAGTCGTCCTCCGTCGCTACTTTCGGGCCGCGCGCCAGGAAGACCTGCATGTGCACCGGTTCGGTCGGCTTGACCGATTCACCGAGCGTCGAATTGTCGGTCGGCACATCGCGCCAACCGAGCACGGACATGCCTTCCTGCGCGGCGACCGCCGCGTAGATATCCATGATTTCTTGGCGCCAGGTTTTGTCGTGCGGCATGAATAATACGCCGACCGCATAGTCTCCCGGCGGCGGCAGTTCGATCCCAAGCGCAGCCGCCTTCTTGGCGAGAAACTTGTGCGGCGTTTGCACCAGGATGCCGGCGCCGTCGCCGGCCCGCGGATCGGCGCCGACGGCGCCGCGGTGCTCGAGATTGAGCAGGATCGTCAGCGCATCTTCGATGATCTTGTGCGATTTGCGGCCCTTGATATCGGCAATAAAACCGACCCCGCAGGAATCTTTTTCCAGCGCCGGATCAAACAAGCCGAAACAAGCCGCGTCCATCGTCCACGCGCTCCTCGCAGGCCCCTCGAAACGCGCGGCGTCGAGGGTCCGGCGCAATTGCACCCCGCTCAGAACTGTTTCGTCCTGCGGGGGGCGAGCCACTGCATCTTGGAGGCAACCTTCGTTCCGCTCAACGGCCGCCGGTTGCTAGTTCTCGCCGCCGTCCGGCGCGCCCTTGCCACCCGGCAGCTGATCCCCGCGTCTCGTCGGACCCGATCCGACCGCGCACCTTTGGGATCCTTAATTGGGACAGCAATGCTGTCCTATGCAGACCATGACAAATTCCTTCCCCCAGCACAAGCGGCACGGCCCAAAAACGGCGAAAAAGTCCCGGTTCCGCAACTCAAGTGGACCACGGGACGCGCGAGAGTGCAATGCGCTCGTGCCGGCGTTAAGCATAGTGCGACGCGTTGACCTTCCCGCGCCATCCGATCTTTGACAGAAACGGTAAGCACGAAAGACTTTTCAGGGTCCTTACACGATGAATTTTGCCAGCGACAATACGGCGCCGATTGCGCCGGACATTCTCGACGCCATTTTGGAGGCGAACCGCGGCTTCGCGCGCGGCTACGGCAATGACGACTGGACACGCTCGGTTGAACGCCGCTTAAGCGAGATTTTCGAGCGAGACGTCGCGGCCTTCCTAGTACCGACCGGCACCGCGGCCAATGCCCTGGCGCTGGCGCAGGTTACTCCGCCTTGGGGCGTCGTTTTTTGCCACGCCGAATCGCACATCGCGACCGACGAATGCGGCGCGCCGGAGTTTTTCGGCCACGGCCTCAAACTCGAGGGCCTTCCTGGAGAGGGCGGCAAGATCGCGGCGGAGATTTTCCAAGCCGCCCTTGCCGGTTATGGCGGTCACAGCCCCCATCAAATGATCCCCTCGGCGCTGTCGATCACGCAGGCGAGCGAGGCGGGAACGATTTACCGGACCAATGAAATCGCAACGCTTGCCGAACTGGCCCACGCGCGCGGGCTCGCCGTGCATATGGACGGCGCGCGATTCGGCAATGCGCTCGTTCGGCTCAACGCCACGCCTGCCGAGATGACCTGGCGCTCCGGAGTGGATGTGCTGTCGTTCGGCGCTACGAAGGGGGGCGCGCTGGCCGCCGAAGCCGTGATCTTCTTCGATCCGGCCGCCGCGGCGTTCTTTGGCGAACGCCGCAAGCGCGGCGGCCACTTGCTTTCGAAGCATCGCTTCATCGCCGTGCAGGTCCTGGCCTATCTCGACGAGAACCGCTGGCTTGCACTGGCGCGCCACGCCAATGCCATGGCTGACAGGCTGGCCGAGCGGCTGATTGCCGTCGGCCTTAAGCCCGTCTGGCCCGTCGAGGCTAATCTCGTTTTTGTCATGCTGCCGCGAGCGCTTGACGCTGCGCTGCGTGCGGCGGGCGCCAATTACTACGTGCGCTCAAGCAACGGTTTAGCCGTCGCTGCCGATAAGGTCCTGGTCCGGCTCGTGACGTCATTTGCGACGCGTGAGGACGATATCGAACGCTTCGTGAATCTTTGTAGAATGTCCTAAGTGCGCCTAAGCGCCGCCCCAATTAATGTTAATCTCGCTTTTAGCGGGCTGTCGTGGGGGGATGAGGGGCGGGGGTTTCGGTGGTGCGTTCAAGTATACGCGGAACAAGGCTATTCGCGCATTCGGCCGCGTTCGGGATCATTCTTCCTCTCACTCTTCGGCTCGTTCTCCCACTCGTTCTTCCGCTCTCGGCCAGCGCCTCCGCTGATGCTCAGACGCCGGTGACCGGCTTTGTGCCGCCCTACGAAATCGTTCGGACCGTCCGCGCCGCCGGATTCGATCCACTGGCGCCCCCCTTGCGGGAAGGCACCACTTACGTTCTGCGCGCGACGGACTTCCGCGGCATTCTCATGCGGGTCGTCGTCGATGCGCACACCGGCGCGATCCGCGATGCCAATCGCATCGTTCCAGGTCCGGGACTTTATGGTTCCGGTGGATATCCTCCGGGAAGTTACGGTCCAGGAGGCTATGGTCCGGGAGGTTACAATCCGCCTGGTTACGGCCCGGACGGTTATGGACCCCGCGTTTATGGTCCCGAGGGCGAATCACGCGGTTATGGTCCTGACACTTCGCGACCGCCAGGAACGCCGCCACCGTCGAGCGGAGAAGCCTCGGCGGACGCCATGCCGCCATCGGCCGAAACGCCGCCCTCGCGGATCGGTGCTCCGACCGCCGCGCCGGCGGAGGTGGGCGGGTTGGGTGAGCCGCCGCAACAGCAATCGGCCCGCACTCCGATCGGTCCGCCGCTACCCCGGCCGCGGCCGGCAAGGATCGCGACGCGAAGCGTGTCGAACGGGAAATCGGTGGACAGTGGGCTCGCCGGCAGCAGGCCGGCGCGGCCGGACGTCGCCACGACGGCGCCCGTGGCGCCGCTAAAATCACCATCGACCAAGCCGGGCAAAGCATTCGGCCTTCCGGCGATCAACGACTAAAAAGCGCCCCGGAGAACCGGGGCGCTTGATACGATCGCCTAAGAAAGACGTTAGGTTAGGCAGCCTGCTTGTTTTCGATCACGGTCGGGCCGCAGGCCTTGCCGTTGATCGGGATCGAACGCGGCTTTTTGGCCTCGGGGATCTCACGCACCAAGTCGACGTGCAGGAGACCATTCTCGAGGCTCGCGCCTTTCACTTGGACGAAATCAGCGAGCTGAAACACACGCTCGAAAGTGCGCGCTGCAATGCCCTGATAGAGCATCTCGGCGCTCTTCTCTTCCGCCTTGGCGGTTTTCTCGCCGCGGATGGTCAGCGTGTTTTCTTTCGCTACGACCGAGAGCTCGGGCTCATTGAAGCCGGCAACCGCGACCGAAACGCGATACGCGTTGTCGCCGGTCCGCTCGATATTGTAGGGCGGGTAGCCCGGAACGCCACCCTCGAGGCCCTGGTCGAGCAGCGAGAACAGGCGGTCAAAGCCGACGGTCGAACGATAAAGGGGTGCTAAGTCAAAAGTTCGCATGGCATATCCTCCTTTTGAAGCGACATGCGGAAGGCCCGCCCAAATGGGCCGAGCCGGAAATGCGCAGCCCTGAATGGCCTGCGCGAAGCAGATATGGGAGGGCTCCCGTAGCCCCGCAAGATGACCGGCAGGGGCCGTAAATGGCTCATGGAATAGATTTTGCCGAGCGAGTTGAGCGGTGCTCGCGGGCTGTTATAAGCGGAGACCGCGGCGCGCCTGAAAGCCTTCATGAAGCTCGTCTCGATTCCCGCTAACCCGGTTCCGGACAACTTTGTCGCGGGCACCCTGAAGACACCCGACGGCGTCGCTCTGCGCTTTGCGCGTTGGCACCCGCCGGCCGGCCGGCGCGGCACGGTCTGCATTTTTCAGGGCCGCTCCGAGTGGATCGAAAAATATTTCGAGACGGTGCGTGACCTTCGCGCTCGCGGCTTTGCTGTCGCGGCGCTCGACTGGCGCGGACAGGGCCTCTCCGACCGGGCGCTGTCCGATCGGCGCAAGGGCTATGTGCGCAGCTTTTCCGAATACGACACCGATCTCGAAACTTTCATGCGCGAGATCGTGCTGCCGGATTGCCCGCCGCCTCTCTTCGCCATCGGTCATTCCGCCGGCGCCAGCATCCTCATCCGGGCCGCCCATCGCGGCCGTCACTGGTTCGACCGCATGGTGCTGATCGCGCCGCTGATTGCGCTTGGCGGCGTGGATTATTCGATGGGAACCGGATGGGCCATCGTCCGGGTGCTGCGGATGGCGGGCCTCGGCAGGATGTATGTGCCCAGGACCGATACCACCATCGTCGAGTCGCGGCCGTTCCTCGGCAACATTCTCACATCGGATCCGGTGCGCTATGCCCGCAACGCCGCCGTCCTCGAAGCCGAGCCCGCGCTCGCGCTCGGCGCGCCGACCGTCACTTGGTGCGATGCGGCGTTCCGCTCGATGCGAACGCTGCGCGAGCGCAGCTACCCGGCGCGGATTCGCCAGCCGATGTTGATCGTGGCCGGCGGCAACGATCAGGTGGTGTCGAACGCCGCAATCGAGGATTTCGCCAGCATGTTGCGGGCCGGCTCGCACCTCGTGATCGTCGGCTCACAACACGAGGTCCTGATGGAGCAGGACCGTTTTCGCTCGCAATTCTGGGCAGCATTCGACGCTTTCGTACCGGGCACGCCGCTTTACTAGGGCGCAGACTGACTATCTGGGCCGGGCGGCGAACGAACAAGGTGAAATAAAGTCTTTTTGGCTGGGTCGGCGAGATTGATACAGTCGGATCGCAACCTGATCAGGCGATCCGGTGCTGATGCGGCAGCGCCGAGCGCCATTATGGGCGGCCACGATAACATTTCTCGCATTGTCGGGGTCTCTTCCTGCATCGGCCTCCGTGACCTGTGCGGTGCGCCGACACGGTCAATTGGTCTGCACTTTTTTTGCCAGGATGGTTTCGTCTGTGATCTGCCCAACAACAGGTGCTTGCCGGGGCCGCAAGCCCTGCAGAAGCTTTCGGCGGCGCAGGAGGCGGCCCGCCAACAGAATCTGAAATACAATCGCTATCTCGCCTCCGCAGCGCAACAGTCGGACAGCCAGTTGCTCGGCTACGACATGGGTTCGACCTATTACATCTGGGACGGCGACCCGCGCGAGATACCGACGCCGCGTTACCAGCAAGGCAGCGGGCCGCCGGTTGCGGCAACGCCCGTGCCTGCGGGCGCGATTCATGTTTCGCCGGCGCCGAGCGGCGCAGCCGGCCAAACGTGCGCCGGTTGCGCGGGAGCCGACGCGATAGCCGACCTGTCGCCGGAATTTGCGCGTCTTCTGGATCAAGCGGGCCAAACGATAAACAGTCCAAATATTCCACCGCCGCAACAGTGGAACCAGCCGCAAACGCCAAGCACTCCGCCGGAGCAGGCGCGCCCTGCGCCGGACCCCGCCTGGACCGGCGACTCCGCCGACGCCTCAGGCGGCGATACGACCACAGCCGCGCCGACTAGTGACGACGATGCCGCGAGCGACGCTGCAGCCGACGACGCCCCGCTCGACGACGATGAAAAAAACGACTGTCAGAAAGAGATCCAGGACTGGATTCCGAAAAACGTCAAAGATATCAGGTCGTACCTGAAGAGCATGGCCAAGGGCGGCACATTCCAATCATATCTGACCGCGACCGCTAAATATGCCGACAGCACCGGAAAAGAGACGGCAAACTTCGCGCGGCGATGCTGGAAATACGCGCTGCATCCACTCGCCGATGTGGCTGAGCACGCTGTTGGCGGCGCCGATAGAGCGGCAACCCCGACATCGCCATCGGCGACTACTCGGCTGCGATCGAGCGCGACCCACATTTAGCGGTCGCCTTCAACAGCCGGGGCCGCGCTTATCTGCTTCTAAACGATCCCGCGCGCGGCATGGCCGATTTCAATGAGGCCATTCGCCTGGACGACAGGTTAGGCGCCGCCCACTGCAACAGGGCGTTTCTGCATCAGGCGGCGGGTCGAATGGATGAAGCAATTGCCGATTTTGGTCGCGCCATTTCGACCAATCCCGGCAACAAGGACTTTTTGCAAGCGCGCGCATCGGCATTTGCCGCAAATGGGTCTTACGCGGCGGCCGAAAAGGATTTCAACGCGGCTTTGGCGCTCGACCCGCTCGATGCGATCGCCTATGTCGGCCGCGCCGAAGCGCGGCTCAAGCTCGGTGCAACGGCCGAAAGCCTCGATGACGCCAACCGCGCGCTCCTCGTCGACCCGTCGCTGGCCTCGGCCTATGCGGCCCGCGCCGATGTCGATGCAGCGTCGGGTCAAAGCGACAAGGCGGCGGCGGACCGGCAAGCGGCAGATAACGCGCTGGGCGCAGCGGAGAAAAGCCGTCAGGCCGCCGCGGCCGTCTGGGCGCATCCCCACCTGAGAGTTACGGTTTCCGGCACCTTTCCGACATCGCCGCCGACTTTGAAGCGGACCTTCACGCTAGACAGCGTTATCGAGGTGAGAGACGACGAAGTCACCTATCACACGTCCGGCCTGGGTCCTTATAAGATCGCATCGGACGAGAAGATCGAGGAGAAGTTTTCGGGCACCTGCAACGGCGTCGCTAACAGGCCGGTGTCCGACCAGGGCTTACGCACCGTGTCGGCGATCGCCAACAAATATCTTATCCAGGTCGAGCTGCAATTCCGCATCGATTTTCACGGCGCCGGCTGCGCCGGCAGATACAACTCTTACAAAGAGAGCTTTTTGGTCGATCTATCGAACGGCGGCTGCAAATTCAGCTACCGTCAGGATCGAGATTTGTTCAACGTGGGTGCTTTCGATAACAGAGTTTACGACCAGCCTTGCGTGGTAGAGCCGCTCAAGTGATGCGCGGCCCGTAATGCGCCTGACGGCAGCGCAGCGACGCTGTTAAAGCGCCGCGTTGTGAGCGGGCGAAGCTGGGTCCGAAAAGATCAGGCTTACTTATGAAGCGAAAGCGAAGCGCCGATGCGGGTTAAGATTATTTATTTGGCGAACGCGAATTCAGTTTTCGCTCCCGTCAAGGGGTGAAAGCAAGGCGAATAGCGGATTGGCGTAGCGCAATCCGCCGTCATTCACAGCCGTCAGCCTTTCAGCAGTTCCATCGCGTTCGCGTGCACGCGCTTGTCGCCGGCGACGATGACGCGACCCCCGCCATGGGGCCGGCCGCCTTCCCAGGTCGTGATGATGCCGCCGGCGCCTTCGATGATCGGAATCAACGGCAGCACATCGTGGGGCTTGAGTTCGGTCTCGATGACAAGATCGACATGGCCCGCCGCGAGCACGCAATAGGCATAGCAATCGCCGCCATAGCGGGATAGCCGCACGACCTGTTCGACGCGCTGGAAGCACTGCCGGTCGGCAAGGTTCATCAGAAGCGGACTGGTCGTGCACATCACCGCGTCCGCCACCGAGGCACAGGCGCGCACCCGCAACGCGCGGTCGCCGGCCGGACCGCGATAGCGCGCGCCGCGTCCATCGCCGGAAAAATGTTCCTGGGTGAAAGGCTGATGCATCATGCCGTAGATCGGCTCGCCACGCCGCGTCAGGGCGATGAGCGTGCCCCACGCCGGCATGCCGCAGATGAAGGATTTCGTGCCGTCGATCGGATCGAGCACCCACACATATTCGGCATCGGCACGCTCGGTGCCGAATTCTTCGCCAATGATGCCGTGCTCGGGAAACGTCCGCTTGATAAGCGTGCGCATGGCGCCCTCAGCCGCTCGATCGGCGGCGGTCACCGGGTCGAAACCGCCCGAGCGGCTTTTGTTCTCGACCCCAAGCGCGCTGCGAAAGAACGGCTTTATAGTCTCGCCGGAGATGGCGGCGAGTTCGTCGACGAAGGCCGCAAAATCAATGGTAGTCATCGAATACCCTAAGATCCCAAGTGCGACCGGTCAGTCCGCAGCGCGCAGAACGTGTTGGCCTGCAGATCATGCATAGCTGCCCAGCTCCGGATGGTCCTATGACGCCGATTTAAGCAGGACGGTAGCACCCGCTAAACGATTGCGTTAAAAGCGTTATTTAGACATCGCCTGCCCTTTGTGCACGATACACGGAAATTGCGGGGGAAAGGCTTTTCGGACCGACCATTTTTCCTTGAAATTTGTGCGACGCAGTGTATGTTGTTGCAGTGCGGTAACGAGAGACGACCTCTCGCGTTACCGTCGCCCTCCTTGGGCGTTTCCTCCCTAGACTTGGGCCGCTCCCGCAAGGTGAGCGGCCCTTTTTCTTAAGGCGCCGCTATTCAGCGGCGGCGCGGCAGGGCCGCAGCTCCTCGAGCGGGATTTCGGCGAGGCGATCGGCGAGCGTCTCGAACTCGGCGGCGAGCTTCGAGAACGAGGCGGAGCGCTCATAGCGGCGCTCGTCCATGTAAAGAGCCCGGTTGATCTCAAGCTGGATGGCATGCAGTCCGGTCGTCGGATTGCCGTAGTGTTCGGTGATGAAGCCGCCGGCATAGGGCTTGTTGCGGCTCACCGAATAACCGAAGCCGCGCATGCACTGTTCGATGGTTTCGGGCACGATGCCGACGCAGCTTGTGCCGTAACGGTCGCCCAACACCAGGTCGGCCCGCGGTCGTTCGTCCCGGTTTCCCGTGCTTGATGGCATGGAATGGCAATCGACCAGGATTGCGGCGCCGAAGTCCCGCTGCAGCCGCATGAAAACGCGCCGCAGCGCGCGGTGATATGGCTTATAAAGTTCCTCGATACGCCGCAGCGCCTCTGCGACCGAAATGCGCTGATCGTAGATTTCTTGCGAGTCTCCGACCACGCGCGCCACCGTTCCTAGCCCGCCTGCCACCCGCATCGAACGGGTGTTGGCAAACGAGGGCAGCCGGCCCTCGAACATGCGCGGGTCGAGTTCGTAGGGTTCGCGATTGACGTCGACATAGCAGCGCGGGAAATGCGCCCGCACCGCGGGATGACCGCGCGCCACCACGCCTTCGATCAATTCGCCGACGAAGGAATCTTCCGAGCGGCGCAACGTCGCAAGGTCCAGCCGGGAGGCCAGCAAAAATTCCCGTGGGTAAACCCGCCCGCTATGCGGCGAGTTGAACAGCAACGGTCCGCGGCACTCCGCCGGCTCAAGGGCCTCGAACGGGGGGTCGAATTCATCCTGCGTTTCGGACATGACGCTGGCGGGTTTCTCCGGATTCGCAACCGTGCAGCCGCTATTGTCCATAGGTCCCGCGATTTGCCAAGGCCATTGCCAAAACCATTACCAAAGGCATCCGCCGCCGCGCTCCTTTGATTTCCGGCCCTCTTTCACTCCATGTTTACCAGCGATCCAGCTTATGGGATGTAGGGGACCGGCGAAAGCCGGGTTTGTGAGTATGTCCAAGATTCTGCTTGCGGAAGACGACATCGACATGCGGCGCTTCCTGGTCAAGGCGCTGCAAAATGCCGGTTTTGACGTGATTTCCTATGACAACGGGCTCTCGGCCTATCAGCGGCTGCGCGAGGAACCGTTCGAGCTTCTGCTGACCGACATCGTGATGCCGGAGATGGATGGTATCGAGCTTGCCCGACGGGCCGCCGAACTCGATCCCGATATTAAGATCATGTTCATCACCGGATTTGCGGCGGTGGCGCTGAACTCCGACTCGAGCGCGCCAAGGCACGCCAAGGTTCTGTCCAAGCCGGTTCATTTGCGCGAGCTCGTCAACGAAGTCCAGAAGATGCTGGCAGCCTGAGCTGCCTATGTTGGGGGCGCCGGCTTTTCGCGGTTCTTAGTTCGGTCAACGCGCCGCGTTCAGCACGTCGGCGATCCAGTCGAACATTGTGTGGACCCCGATGGTCACGTTGTCGACCTGACAATGGTGGAATCCGCCTTCTTCGCGACTGAAAATCCTCAGCGTCTTCTGCTCGGAACCCACGGCGTCGAAAAGCCTTTTCGCCAGTTCGAGCGGAATCTGCTCGTCGCCGGCGCCATGGAGCAACAAAAACGGGCAAGCCATCTTCTGCACGATGCCGTCGAGGCGGAAGCCTTCGAGTTTCTTCAGCGCGGACGCGCGGTCCGAAACGCCCAGCACCCATTGCAAATGCTCCGGCGGCACTGAAAGCGAAAGAACTTTCCCGCAATCCAGGGCCTCGAGGCGGCGGGCCCAAACTTCGTGATAGTCCCATTGCGCGCCCCACGCCACGCAGCAGGCGAAGCGCGGCTCGAGCGAGGCAGCGCGCGGCGCATAGTAGCCGCCCAACGACAGGGCCATGACGCCTATCCGCTTCGCATCGAACTCGGGCCGTCCGGCGAGATATTCGTAAGCCGGCGTTGCGTATTTCTCGGTCTCGGCGATCAACGGCAGATTGCGAAAGCGTACGCTCTCGCCGTTGCCCGGGCCGTCGACGATCAGGCAG
>Ga0187817_10001334_pt1 | contig 11974 bp, 9 predicted proteins | sample NC_wetland_sal_i_17_FD_132431 | JGI IMG/M metagenome (GOLD analysis project Ga0187817, IMG submission 132431) | Wetland sediment microbial communities from Neuse River Estuary, North Carolina, USA - SO4_2 | ecosystem: Environmental > Aquatic > Freshwater > Wetlands > Sediment | place: USA: North...
ACGCTTTGATATATGTGACCGGGTTCGAACGTGGAGTGCGCCCGATCGGCGATTGATCCACCAGCACCACCTCGTCAATGAACCTGTCGCCGGCCAGGCTCTCCCACGTCGCCGCAGGTCCGGTCCCGCCGTTGCTCGACTGCTGCTTTGCCTGCGCCAGAGCTCGGTAGAGCACCTGGTGGAGCAGGGTGGATTTGCCCGACCCGGAAACGCCCGTGATGGCGACAATCATCCCCAGCGGAATGGAGATGTCCACTCCCTTGAGATTGTTGGCGCGCACGCCCCGGATCGTAATCTGTTGTGCGCCCGGCTTGCGCCGCGTGGCCGGCGCCTGAATGCGCAGGTCATGGGCCAGGTACCGTCCCGTCAGAGACGCCGGATGCTGCATGATCTCGTCGTACGTTCCCGCGGCCACCAGCTTGCCCCCGTTCTCCCCCGCACCCGGACCCAGGTCGAGAATGCGGTCGGCGGCGCGCATGATGTCGGGATCATGCTCAACCACCAGAATCGTGTTTCCCAGATTGCGCAGGTCGTGGAGAATCTTGATCAGCCGGTGCGTGTCGCGCGGGTGCAGGCCGATCGACGGTTCATCGAGCACATACAGCGTGCCTACCAACCGTGAGCCGAGCGAAGTCGCAAGCTGGATGCGTTGCGCTTCGCCGCCCGACAGCGTGGAAGAAAGGCGGTCGAGCGTCAGGTACTCCAACCCGACCTCGTTCAAGAACCGCAGCCGGTCGCGGATCTCCTCGAGCAGCCTGTCCGCGATCTCGGCCTCCTGCGCCGTCAGCTCGAACTGTGAGAAGAACTGAAACGCCTCTTCGACCGTGAGCGCACAGATATCGCAGATGTTGCGCCCATTGATCTTGACTTGCCGCGCTTCCAGTCGCAGCCGCGTGCCGTTGCAGGCCGAGCACAGGGAATATCCGCGATAGCGGCTCAGAAATACGCGCACGTGCAGTTTGTATTTCTTGCGTTCCAGGTGATGGAAGAACCCGCGCACCCCGAAAAACCGCCCTTCGCCATTGATCACCAGATTCCGCTGCTCGTCCTCAAGCTCCGCCCAGGGCACATCGAGCGGAATGCTGGCTTGCTTGGCGAAACGCTTGAGATCGGTGAACAGAGCACGATACTTTGGCTTGGTCCACGGTTCGATGGCGCCCTCGGCCAGGGTTTTCATCTTGTCGGGAATGACCAGGTCGAGATCGAAGTCAATGGTGTTGCCGAATCCCTGGCAACGCGGGCAGGCGCCATAAGGGTTGTTGAACGAGAAAAGTCGCGGCTCCGGCTCCTCGTAGCGCAGATTGCAGTGCTTGCATTCGAAGCGCTGGGCAAAGCGCAGTGTGGGGCGGGCAGTCCGGTCCGCCGTCTTTGCTTCATTCTCAGGAATCGCGGAATCCGCAATTTCGAAGATCACTTCTCCCGATTCGCGATACGCGGTCTCAATGGCGTCCACGATACGGGCGCGGGCTTCCGCCGCGACGCTCAGCCGATCCACCAGCACGAACACTGGCTGATCAAAATTGATGTCGAGCAGCGACTCCGGCGTAGAAAATTCGAAGACCTGCCCCGCCTGGTAAAGCCGGTTGAACCCGGACTTACGCAGGTCGAACAGACGGATCTTCAGCGCCTCGGTCAGGTCCGCCATGCGTCCGATGGGTGCCCCATTTCTCGCCGCCTTCGCGAGAAGCGGGGCCTTTCTTGTTTTCGAGGAGCGCGCAGCCTTGGCCGCCGATTCTGCGTTGGCCGGGGCAGGCCGTTGCAACGGAAAAAGCACCTGCAGCCGCGTGTCCGGATCGAGCGCAAGAATCGCGTCGGCAACCTCGTCCACCGTGTCTTTCTTCACTTCGCGCCCGCAGTTGGCACAGTAGGTCCGTCCCACTCGAGAAAACAGCAGACGCAGGTAGTCGTAAATCTCGGTTGCCGTGGCCACGGTCGAGCGCGGGTTGCGCGTCGTGTTCTTCTGGCGGATCGCGACGGCCGGAGCAATGCCGTCAATCGTGTCGGCGTCCGGCTTCTCGATCCGCTCCAGAAATTGCCGCGCGTAGGCCGAGAGCGACTCCACGTACCGGCGCTGCCCCTCGGCGTAGATGGTGTCAAACGCGAGCGAAGACTTGCCCGAACCGGAGACTCCGGTCACCACCGTCAACTGATTGTGCGGGACCTCAAAATCAATGTTCTTGAGGTTATGAACGCGGGCACCGCGTACAACAATGCTTTCCGTGTGTATCGATCCAGAAGACATCGGGTCAAAAGCCGCGACCGCCTGGTATGCCCCAAGCCCTAGTGCACAGTGGGAAGCCCAGAGGTGGCCGAATCTTTCTATTATAACTCGGCTTCTTCTTCCAACTTAGCCATCCGCCTTCCTCTTCCACTAAGATACTGTTGGACTGTGGCCGCCCCTGCCAAAACGACCGGCTTGCGCTATTGGATGATGCGCGTGCTCCATGAATGCGGGCACGTCTCTGCCGATTTCGGCGCTGACCCGGTGCACGATCTGCGCGTTGCCCTGCGCCGCTGCCGCTCCATGGCCGACGGGCTCATGGCCATGGATCCGGATCCCAGCTGGAAGGCGATGAAGAAAGCGGGCAAACGCCTGTTCCAGCGCCTGGGCGATCTGCGCGACGTGCAGATCATGATGGAATGGCTGGAAAAACTTCAACCTCATCCGGTTGGTGTGGACGCGGGCGACCCGCCCGCGTTGCCGCCTGCAACGGAGAGTGCTGAGAGGAACGATGGAGTCCCGCCGGAAGCTATAGCAATTCCGTCGGCGCCCGATCCGGGTCGTTCGTTGCTTCAGATTCTGCGCCTGCGCGAAACCGAGCTGAAGCACGCCGCCCGGGCTGCCCTCGAGGAATTCGATCGCAAACAATGGCGCCACTGGAGCCATGCTCTGCCGCAGCGCGCAGCGCGTGTCCGGCCGGGCAGCGCGGTGTTCAAACATCTCGCCCTGGAGCGCTGGACCGCAGCCCGCGAGTTGCATAGCCGGGCCATGCGCAATCGCTCCCGGGTTGCGTTCCATACCTTGCGCATCGGCATCAAGCGCTTTCGCTACATCGTGGAAAATTTCCTGCCCGAGCAGCACGCCGCCTGGAGCAACGACCTCAAACACATGCAGGACCTGCTCGGCGAAGTGCACGATCTCGACGTCCTCTGGGCGACCGCGCTCGCCAGCCACGTATTCCCGGAGGACGAATCGCGCCAGCACTGGCATGCCCGCGTCGTGGAGGAGCGCACCAAAAGAATTGCGGAATACCGCCAGCGCACGACCGGGCCCGCCTCGCTGTGGAGTGTATGGCGTGCCGGATTGCCACAGGGCAAACAGATTCAGGAGATTGCCACGCGCCGCATGAAGCTGTGGGCGAAGACGCTCGATCCCGACTTCGCACACTCCGAGCGTGTGGCGCGGCTGGCGCTCGAACTCTACGATGGGCTGGGCGCGGCAGGCTTGCTCGGCGCTCTGAATGGCAGCACCGCCAATGGCACTACCACGAGTTGCACCAACGCAGACGCGCGCGACAGCCTGTACGCGGCCGCGTTGCTGCACGACGTCGGCAAGTCGGAGGAGAAGAAAGGCCATCACAAGACTTCGCAGGAGTTGATCAAAGCGCACGGAACGCCCCTGGGATGGAAAGCCGAGAATATGCAACGCGCCGCCGTCGTGGCCCGCTTTCACGCCGGGGCTCTGCCCACGCGCGCCCACAAAGCGCTGCGCGATCTGCTGCCCGACGAGCAAAGAATCATCATCCGGCTGGCGGCGATCCTTCGGCTGGCCAACGCCCTCGACGCCGCTCACGACGGCCATATCCGCCGCGTGCGGATCGAAAACGCAATTGCGCGATCACCAGGTCGCGAGCGCCGCACCAATGGCTTCCTGCGCAAGCCGGCAGCTCTGGGCAAAAATGAAGCGCTGGTCATCGCCGCCGACGGATACGCGCCGGGAAGTCCTACGGCCCAGACCATCGCCGCTGAAAGGTATCTGCTGGAAACCGTGCTCCGGAGGCCGGTGGTGGTGAAGGCGATGAAGAGTGCTGCGCCTTGGCGCCAGACCCCGTGAAGCCCAGGAAGAATTCGGATTTGGGTGGCGCAGGCCTTCCAGGCCTGCGACCAAGCCGGCAGAAGGAATGGGCTTTAGCCCCAGAGGTACCTCGGCGGCTAAAGCCGGCGCTTGGACAAGGCTGCCTGTCGCAGCGCTGTAAGCGTTGCGCCACCCAAAATCGGGTGCAACATCGAGTTTTTCAGCAGCCTCCGAGGCAATGTTATGAGGGAACTGCACCACCTCTCTTCGGTGCTTGATTTTCTCGGCAGTAGCTCCGCTGACACTTTTTTTCCGCTGCCCACTCCAACTACAAGTTAACTATCTATGACTCACGCTCAACTGGTGGAAAAAGCGGTGCGCTGGCTGCGGCACTATCGCTGCGGAGTGGTGTTGTCGGAGCAGGCCTGCGCCAGCGGGGAGATGCCCGATGCGATCGGATGGAAGCGCGCCTGCCATTCCGTCCTGGTCGAGTGCAAGGTCACGCGCGGCGATTTCCTGGCTGATCGCGCCAAGCCTTTTCGGCAGATGCCGGAAAAAGGCGTGGGCAGTGAGCGTTTCTACTTGACGCCGCCCGCGCTGGTGCAGCCGGCGGAGTTGCCTGCGGGATGGGGCCTGCTGGAGTGGCGCCACGGGCAGATCGTCATGGTGCGGCCTTCCGCCAGGAATCTGCGCACGGCCACCGGATTCCGCTATGAGATGAATCTGCTGCTGGCCAGCCTGCGCCGGGTAGAGGTCCGCATCGAGCCCCAGAGCATCACCGACTTCCTCAAGTGGAAAAACCGCATGGCGGAATACAACCGTGGCACTTTGCCGGAGGGATTGACCCCTGCGGAAGAGGAAATGAACGCCTTTTTGCAGAATGATGTGAGCGGTTAGCCGGCCCACTCAAACTCTTGTCATTCCGAACCGGCGAAAGCCCGGTGAGGAACCTGCCTTCCCCCAAGTCTTGTTATTCCGAAAAATTTTGTCATTCCGAACGGCTTCCACCTGTGAGGAACCTGCTTTCCCATGCAGAGGAGACCCTCCGATGCCACCCACGGCCGCAGACAAGAAAACCGGGCTGGTTGGCCCGGTTTCTTCATGCGTCGGGTTGGATACGGACCGGAGCCCCCAGCAGGCGCGGTTTTTCGCCGCACGGGGTGGGGTTCGCATCGCACCACGGCGCGACTGGAGCTGCGGCCGCTCATCGGTCGTTAGGACCTCACCAGCCGCTCGTGCTCGTGCGGCAGTGTTTCCGCAGGCCAGTCATAGATCGCTGACTAAGGTCGAAGATCCCAAAGAGCGAAAAACAATCGGGGCGACGGTCGCACGCAGATTGCCACGGCTAGACTTCAAGTGAAGTTGTTGCACATTCTTGTAACTAGCTGATTACACGCCTGTTGTGTACCAGTAGCGATACGGGGTAAGAAGGAGAAGTCAGAATAGTGCCCCTTGCCATCGGCAAAGTCTTGCACAATTTGCACGAGAAGTTGTGCATCCCCGGCGCTAGCCCTACACTTCCCGCCGGCCTTCCATCGCCTTCAGCATGGTGATCTCGTCGGTATATTCAATGTCGCTGCCCACCGGGATGCCCATGGCGATGCGGGTAACCTTCACTCCCGCCCGCTTGAGTTGCTGGGAGAGATAGACCGCCGTCGCTTCGCCCTCGACGGTGGGATTGGTCGCCAGGATCACTTCGTCCACGTTGCCCGCCTCAACCCGCGAGATCAAGTTCGAGATCCGCAACTGCTCAGGGCCGATGCCGTGCAGCGGCGAGATCGCCCCGTGCAAGACGTGAAAGACGCCGTTGAAGTGCTTTGTCTTCTCGATGGCGGCGATGTTGGTCGGTTCCTCGACCACGCAAACCAGGCGCTGGTTGCGCGTCGGGCTGGTGCAATAAACGCAGGGGTCAACGTCGGTGATGTTGTTGCACACCGAGCACAGCCGGAGGTTGGCCTTGACGTCGCGCACCGCGGCGGCCAGCGCTTCTGCGTCTTCGTCGGTGGAGCGCAGGATGTGGAAGGCCAGACGCTGCGCGCTTTTCGCGCCAACGCCCGGGAGCTTCTTCAGCTCGTCAATCAACCGCGACATGGGTTCGGCAAATCGGGACATTGGGAATTGGGCAATTTTGTAATTGAGTGATCGGGTAATTTGGAGTCGTGCAATCCCGCCGCTCTTCAGATGATTTTAAATTTCTCAATTACCAAATTACACAATTACTAAATTGCAACAATTACGCAATGCTCAGAGTCCCGGCAATCCCATGCCGCCCAGCATGCCTCCGACCGTGGATTGCATTTGCGCGTCCACTTTGCGCGCGGCTTCGTTGATGGCAGCTAAAATCAGATCCTGGAGCATCTCGACATCGCCGGACTTCACCGCCTCGGGATCAATATGCAAGCTGAGCAGTTGCTTGCGGCCGTCCATTTTGGCCGTGACCGCCCCGCCTCCAGACGTGGCTTCGACCACGGTCTCCTGCATCTTCCTCTGCAGCGCGTCATATTGCGCCTTAGCTTTCGACATCAGTTCTTGCAGGTTGAAACCACCCATAAGACCTCGCGTTTCGGACCTCAGACTTCGGACTTCAGACCTCGGGCCTGAAAGTTCAATCTTCGATCTTGGCTCAACTGCAAACAACTGGCTGAGGTCCGACGCCGGAGGTCTGAGGTCCGAAGTCTCACGCCGGTTCTAGCGCCTTTCCCTGTAGTCAATCACCGTGCGAATGTCGGCCCCGAACTTTTCCTGCATACGGCGGACGACCGGATCCTGCTCGGCCCGGCTGCGGCCACCGGGACCCGCCGCGGCGCGCGTGGCGCCGTTGCGCTTATCTTCCGGCGCAGCCACCGTGGCACCCGAAACGATCTTCAACTTGATCGCCAGGCCAAGCACTCCGCTGGCCGAGGCGATGGCGAGACGTTTCGCCTCTGGTCCGAGCGACATGTCCACCACGGTTTGTGACTCCGGAATTTTGATGACCAACTCGTTCGCTTCGACGCTCCATTCGCCGCCCGACAACATGGAGACGAGAATGTGCTGGTTGCCGGTAGTCAGGGCGTCGAGTACAGCAGCTTGCACCCTGGCGATTTCATCCGAGGCCGTAGCCCGCGCCGGCCGGGGCTCAGACGTCAGCAAAGCTTCCTCTGGCTCGGGGGAAGTTTCGCGCAGAGTCGCAGGCGCGGCGGAGCCCAGGATCACGGGTTCTGGGGCGCTGGCTGCGGCGACAATGCGGGGCCCGGGCGCGGGAGCGGAATCTGTCGCCTCCTGGCGCGGAGTGCCTTTGCGGGCCGAGTCGGCCGCAAACGGGCTGACGTAATTCGGCCGGGCCGCGGGCGGCTCGGGACGGCGCGGCTCTTCGCTTTGCCCGCCGCGAACCATTGCCGGCCTCGCCGGAGCCTTCTGCGCGTTCGCCGCGGGTGCAGCCGCGACATCGCTCAGCAACTGCTCAATCGGCAGCAGCTTTTGCGCATGCGCCATTTTGAGCAAGCCAAGTTCGAGATGGAAACGCTGTTCCTGCTTGTATCCCAGCTCGCCGTGAGTGCGCAGCATGATCTGCAGATGACGTGTAAGATCTTCTTCGCTGAAGTACGACGCGACGCGGGCCACGCGTTCACGCTCCTCGCTCGAAATCTGCAGCAGGGAAGAATCCTTGCCCGCGATTTGTGCGACCGTAGCATTCCTCAGGAATCGGACCATCTGCCGGGCGAAGTGCGTCGGGCTGTGGCCTTCGCTGATCAGGTGGTCAACTTGGCGGAGAACTTCCTCGGTTTTGCCCTCGGACACCGCTTGCATCACTTGTTCCAGAATGTGCGCCGGCGCAGCGCCGACGAGATTGCGCACCGAGTCGGCCGTCAGCTTTCCGGACGAAGAAGCGATCGCTTGGTCCAAGATGGAAAGCGCGTCGCGCATCGAGCCGTCACCGGCCTCGGAGAGCAGGGCGAGCGCATCGTCGTCCGCTTCGATTCTTTCGCGGCTGACCAGGTCGCGCAACTGGCCGACAATATCGTCGAACTTGACCGCGCGGAAACTGAAATGCTGGCAGCGCGAGCGGATGGTCTGCGGGATGTCCTCGGGCTGCGTGGTCGCCAGCATGAAGACGATGTGGTCGGGCGGCTCTTCCAGCGTCTTGAGCAGAGCGTTGAAGGCCGCGTCGGTGATCTGGTGAGCTTCGTCGAGGATGTAGATCTTAAAGCGATCACGCGCCGGGCGGTAGCGGGCAGCCTCGCGCAGTTCGCGGATTTCGTCGATGCCGCGATTGGTGGCCGCGTCAATTTCGATGACATCCACCGAGTTTCCGGCGCGAATCTCGGTGCAAGAGTCGCAGACGCCGCAGGGCTCCGGCACAGGCTTATCCGTGGAGCGGCAGTTCAGCGCCATGGCCAGGATGCGAGCGACGGTGGTCTTGCCGATGCCGCGATGGCCGCTGAAAATGTAGCCGTGGGCGGTGCGTCCCTGCTCGATGGCGTTCTGCAGGGTACGGGTGACGTGCTCTTGTCCGATGACCTCGGAGAACTTCTGCGGGCGGTATTTGCGGGCCAGGACGGTGTAACTCATGAGCGCGAAGAGACGATTATACGTGATGCGAGGGAGGGCCTGCGGGACTGCGTCACAAAAGCTTGCATCGCAGAGTCGGTGGAGAAAAAGCAGAGATCGCGGAGAAAGCATGGACTGATGGCGGAAAGCTGGCGGCTGACAGCCGCTTTCGGGGCTTGCTAACCCGCGTGGCAAGCGATAGGCTGGTGCGGCAAGATTATGTGCGGATGCGGCTGGGGCGAGGCGTCCTGCGCGCCGCGAAGGAGGGGTCTCAATGCAATTGAAACTTGCGAAGCGAACGGTGGATGGGATTCTGGTCATCCAATGCAGCGGAAGAATTGTGTTTGGCGAGGAATCGGGCCTGCTGCGGGATGAAGTGAAGAAAGCGGTTGCGGACGGCACGAAACGCATTGTGCTTAACCTGGGCGAGGTCAACTACATCGATTCCGGCGGGCTGGGCACGCTGGTCGCGCTGCATACCACGGCGCTGAATGGTGGGAGCACGATCAAACTGGCGAACCTGACCAAGCGCGTGGGCGACCTGCTGCAGGTGACCAAGCTGCTGACCGTGTTTGAGGTCCACAGCTCGGAGCAAGAGGCCCTGGAGGCCTTCCGCAAGGCGGCATAGCCGCAAACGCGGCTGATCGCCCGTAACTATGGGCGTTTCATTGCTGCTCTCAAGGAAGGCACGACTGGGAAGGGCACGACTTCAGTCGTGCCGTTAAGGGCTTCATAAACGCCAGGCTTTAGAGTGTGCGTGTGAACCTGATTTTGGGTGGCGCAGCGCTTCAGCGCTGCGATAAGGCGCCTTTTCAGCAGCGGCTTCAGCCGCCGAGGTACCTCTGGGCTAAAAGCCCCGAGGTTTGTTTGATGGCCCGCGCCAACCATCTGTGACAGAGCTGTAGACGCGGAGTTAGATCGCACCGTGACACGAAAGCGCAGCGGCGCGCGCGCCCGAAAAACTAAGCCCCACAAAGCCGGCACGATGCTCCTGCGGATCGAGCGCGCGATTCGCGCCATTCCCCGCGGGAAAGTCTCGACCTACGGCGCGATCGCAAAAGCGGCGGGCTTTCCCGGAGCGGCGCGGCAGGTCGCCAAAGTGCTGCGTCGCAGTTTCGGATTACCCTGGCAGCGCGTCCTGGGAGCCGGCGGCGAAATCAAGCTTCGGGGCGACTCGGCCATCGAACAGCGCCTGCGCCTGGAGGCTGAGGGCGTGCGCTTCCGCGGCCGCAAGGTGGATATGAAGGCACACGAATTCAAGTTCAGACCCAGGGCGTCAGGCCTCGGACCTCAGACCTCCAAAGACAGAGTGTGACTGGAAGAACGTTTCTCAGCCGCTGGACTTAAGGCTCCGACGCAGAGGGCCTGAAGTCTGAGGTCCGAAGTCTGAGGTCCGGACTTACTTCTTAAACTGCTCGTCAATCTCCACCTGATACCCCGTGACTAGTTTGTTGGTCTCGTTGGCCATGCCGACCACGGCCATCAGCTCTTTGAACATGGCATCGGTCATGCCCTTCTGTTGCGCCGACACGGTGTGCGACGCGATGCAATAACCGCACTGATTGGTAACGCTGACCGCGATGTAGATCATTTCTTTCGTGAGCGGGTCGAGCGCACCAGGAGCCATGATCTGCTTGATGTCTTCCCACGTGCGCTTGAGTGTGGCTGGATCGTGCGCGATCGCCTTCCAGAAATTGTTGATGTAGTCGGTCTTGCGCGTTGCCCGGATGTCGTCATAAATGGCGCGAACTTCCGGGGATGCGTCTTTGTATTCGATCAGGCCTAACGTGGACATTCGCTCTCCAGTCTGAAACTCATTCACCACAGAGTCACAGAGACACAGAGAAAAACGAACCAGCAAAAGGTCTTCTCTGTGACTCTGTGTCTCTATGGTGAAATTGCGTCTAACATTGGTTGCGCTGCAGCTACTTCGGCAATTCGCCACTCAGCAAATCCCCGAGCGACGCCGCTGGCACGCGCACCCCCACATAGAACTGCCCGAACAGCGCATAAACCGCGCTGACTTCATCGAAGCGCATTTCGTAGATCAGTTTCTTGAACACCAGGGGATCGTCAGCAAACAAATCTACGCCCCACTCCCAATCGTCGAATCCGATGGAGCCGGTGATGATCTGCTTGACTTCGCCGGCGTAGCGCCGCCCGACCAGGCCGTGCTCGCCCATCTGGCGGGCACGTTCCTCGATGGGCAGCGTGTACCAGTTCCGGTCTTCGCCGCGGCGCCGGTCCATGGGATAAAAACAGGCGTAGCGATTCGGTGGAATCTCCGGATAGAGGCGCGGACGCATGGCCTCCTTCTGGCGCGTCAGAGTCTCGGCGATCTCGCGCTTCCATTCCTCGGAGTGCGGCTCGATGCCGCGCTCGGTCAGAGCTTTGTAGATTTTGACCGTGGACTCGTACAGGCCAAGTTCGATAATCGAGAGATACGACGTGGTGGGCTCGAGGTAATCGTTCAGGCGCAGGCCGGCGAGCTTGAGCTCGACCTGGTTAAGATCGGCGAACGATTCGCGGAAGTGAATCAGCATCAGGTCGCCCTTGTGTCCGATCAGCGAGTAAAGCGCAGACTGACCACCGGAGTTTTTCTCCATGGCCGAGAGAACCGCGGCCGCCTCGCTCGCGATGACTGATTTCTCTGCTTGCGGCAGGGCGCGCCACGCGGCCCAGCGGACGCGCATCATCTGGTGCAGCACGCTGTAACCTTCAGTGGTAAGTGGCACAGCAGGAATTTCCGCTGCGACTTGCGGGCTAGGATGGTGCCTGGTGGTCATGAAGCTTCTCCGGGAGAAATGTTTGCGCGGACAAAATGCTATTGTACGCGGAGCCTGGGGAAGTGCAGGAGTCCTCCAAAAGCCGCAGAGGCACGTTCGCAGCCTGCCCCGAAAGCTGCGCGACCCAGCCTCTCTACGATATAACTGACCCCATGGGAAAAGTGTTCCTGGCAATGAGCGCTCTGCTGTTGCTGACGGTGTCCGCGCAGGCGCAAACCCCGCGGCTTTGGGTGTTGCGCTCGCCGGGAGAGATGGTGGAGTACGATCCTGCAACGTTCGCCGTGAAGCAGACAGTCAAGGTCCCCCCTGAGGCCGTGCAGTCGCCGCAGAGTGTTGCCGTGAACCGTCAGGGGCAAATTCTCTTTGCTCCTGCGGTATCCCTTCCGCTTGCCGAAGGCGATGCCGCATCGCCACATAACGTATGGTTTTGGAACGGCCGAACCGCAGCCACCGTTGATCGCGGTCTGAAGCGCGAAGTCGGCACCGCGGGATCCAATCAGACGATCACTGAGTCAGCGCCGGCGGTTTATCTTTCGGCGGACGGCCAGCATTTGTTCTGGTTCGCGAATCAGGCGCGGCGCCTGCAGCGCGAAGACGTAGACCTCTCCGTCACCACCGCATGGCAGGCCTGGAGGACCGACGT
>Ga0187817_10001335_pt1 | contig 11973 bp, 7 predicted proteins | sample NC_wetland_sal_i_17_FD_132431 | JGI IMG/M metagenome (GOLD analysis project Ga0187817, IMG submission 132431) | Wetland sediment microbial communities from Neuse River Estuary, North Carolina, USA - SO4_2 | ecosystem: Environmental > Aquatic > Freshwater > Wetlands > Sediment | place: USA: North...
CGCGGCGATTTTCAGTGATTCGTCGCGGACGCGAATCTCGCGCGGCTGGCCGTTCAATTCGAAGAAGAGCGTGCGCGTGCCGTCGGGGTGGGGCTCGCCGACCGTGAGGAAGCGGATAATCAGCGTTTTCCCAGGCTCGATGTCGATCGTGATTTCCTGTTCGGGCCGCAAGCCGTAGAAAAACGCGGGCGTGGGCAGCACGCTCACGTCGGAATAGGCCTTGCGAAAGGTCTCGAATTTTTGGAACACATCGGGGTAAAGCAGCCAGCTCAGAATTTCGTCCGCTGTCACCGGCCGCGACACCTTCTTTTCCAGCGCATGTTTCGTTGATTCGAAATCCGCGGGCTCAAGCAGCGCGCTCGGACGCCCGCGGTCCGGCCTCGCGCCGCGCAGGACGATTTTCTGCAGCTTCTTCGGCCAACCGCCGGGAGGAACGCCGAGCGCGCCCTTGAACATTTCCACCACGGAGTTGGGGAGCGCGAGATCATGGTTTTCATCCAGCTTCAGAATGTCCTCCGCGCGCATTTCCCGCGACATCAGGAACAGCGTCATGTCGCCGACCACCTTGCTCGAAGGCGTCACCTTCACGATGTCGCCGAACAGCCGGTTCACTTCGGCGTAGGTGCGCTCCACCTCGCGCCAGCGGTGGCCCAGGCCCATGGCCGCGGCCTGCTCGCGGAGATTGGTAAATTGCCCGCCGGGAATTTCGTGCTGGTAAAGGCGCGCCGAGCCCGCGCGAGGCCCGGAATCGAACGGCTCGTAATACGCGCGCACCGTCTCCCAGAAATCGGAGCATTCGTTCAAGGCTTCGATGTCCAAGCCGGTGTCGCGCGGGGTGTGGCGCAGGGCTTCGACGATGGAATTCAGATTCGGCTGGCTGGTGCCTCCGCTCATCGCCGCCATGGCCGCATCGGCGACGTCCACTCCGGCGTCGGCGGCTTTCAGCACCGAGGCGGCGTTGATGCCGCTGGTATCGTGCGTATGGAAATGAACTGGGATGCCGACTTCTTCGCGCAGCGCCTTGACGAGTTGAAACGCGGAGTAGGGCTTGCAAAGCCCGGCCATGTCCTTGATGCCCAAAAAGTGCGCGCCTAATTTTTCGAGCTGCTTGGCCATCTCCACGTAATATTTCAGGGAATATTTCGGCCGGCCGGGATCGAGCAGGTCGCCCGTGTAGCAGATGGCCGGCTCGCAGACGGCGCCGCTTTCGAGCACCGCGTCTATGGCCACGCGCATGTTGTCGATCGAATTGAGCGAATCGAAAATGCGGAAAATATCGATTCCTTGCGCGTGGGCCTCGCGCACAAATTCCACGATCACGTTGCCGGGATAAGACGTGTAGCCCACCGCATTCGCGCCGCGCAGCAACATCTGGAAACAGATGTTCGGGATGCGCTCGCGCAAACGGCGCAGCCGCTGCCAGGGGTCTTCGTGGAGGAAGCGCATGGCGCTGTCGAACGTCGCGCCACCCCACATTTCCAGGCTGAATAAATTCGCCAGCCGGTGCGCGACGGCGGGCGCGGTCGCCAGCAGGTCGAAGGTGCGCACGCGCGTGGCCATCAGCGATTGGTGCGCGTCGCGAAAGGTCGTATCGGTGACGAGCAGGCGCTTCTCGCGGCGCGCCCATTCGGCGAAGCCGCGAGCGCCGAGTTTTTGCAAAAGCTGGCGCGTGCCCGGCGGGATGGCCCCCGCGGGAGCGGGCGGAATCGGCGCGAGCTCGAACGCATCTGGAATCTTTTTGCCCTTCACTTCCGGATTGCCGTTCAGGATCACGTCTCCTAGATAGGAGAGCAGCTTGGTGGCGCGATCGGCGCGGCTGGGCAGGCGAAACAGCTCCGGCGATTCATCGAGGAACGACGTTGTCACGCGCCCCTCTTGGAAGCGCGCATGGTTCACCACGTTTTCGAGGAACGGAATGTTGGTCTTCACTCCGCGGATGCGAAATTCGCGCAGGGCGCGGTCCATGCGCCGGCAGGCGCCGGGAAGCGTGCCGTCCCACGCGGTCACTTTGACGAGCAGCGAATCGTAGTAGGGCGCGAGGCTCGCTCCGGCGTAGGCGCTGCCGCCGTCGAGGCGAATGCCGAACCCGGCGGGCGAGCGGTAGGTGGTGAGCTTGCCGTAATCGGGCGCGAAATGATTTTCGGGATCCTCCGTGGTCACGCGGCACTGCATGGCGAAGCCGTGCAAGGGAACTTCCTCTTGTTTGGGAAGAGAAAGCGGCGGCTCGTGGAGCTTGTGGCCCTCCGCCACGAGGATCTGCGAGCGGACCAGATCAATGCCCGTCACCATTTCGGTGACGGTGTGCTCCACCTGGATTCGCGGATTGACCTCGATGAAATAGATTTTCCCGGTGTCCGCGTCCATCAGAAATTCCACCGTGCCCGCATTGCGATAGCCGGCGTGGCGCGCGATACGAAGAGCGGAGTCGCATAGTTCGCGGCGGATTTCCGGGGCCAGATTGCTCGCGGGCGCCACTTCGACCACTTTCTGGTGCCGCCTCTGCACCGAGCAATCGCGTTCCCACAGGTGCAGCACGTTCTTGTGCTGATCGGCGAGAATCTGCACCTCCAGATGGCGCGCGCGCGGAAGATATTTTTCGAGGAACACGGATGCGTCGCCGAACGACGCGAGCGCTTCGCCGCGCGCTTCCTCAAGCCGGTCTTCGAGCTGCGATTCCTCGTGCACCACGCGCATCCCGCGCCCGCCTCCGCCCATCGCGGCCTTGATGATCAGCGGAAAGCCCAGCGAGCGCGCAGCGCGCAGCGCCTGCTGCGCGGTCCCGAGCGCCTCCTCCGTGCCGGGAAGCACCGGCACGCCGGCTATGACAGCGAGTTTTCGCGCCGCGGTTTTATCGCCCAGCAATTGCAACAATTCCGGCGTCGGCCCGATGAAGATGATTCCCGCTTCGTGGCACGCGCGCGCGAAGGCGGAATTTTCCGCCAGAAAGCCGTAGCCGGGATGGATTGCGTCCACATTTTTCTCGCGGGCCAATTCCACGATGCCCGCGATGTCCAGATAGGCTTCCACCGGCCCCTTGCCCGCGCCCACTTGATAGGCTTCGTCCGCCTTGAAGCGATGGAGGCCCAAGCGATCTTCATTCGAGTAGATCGCCACCGTGCGCATGCCCAGTTCCGTGGCCGCGCGGAAAATGCGAACCGCGATTTCGCTGCGGTTCGCCGCGAGCAATTTTTTGATGGTCACTGGCTTTTGCATTTGCAAGATGATTCGGACCGGGTCCGCCCGCCAAACTGCCTATAGTATCGAAACCCAGCCCCAGAAGAAACGCTCATCCGCCGATGGGTAGTGGGCCACTTTGAACTGGGAGGAAGTTTATACTGAGAGCCTGTCGAGGTCCTATTGACTCCCAACAGGCAACAAGTCCACCAGTTCTTGAGTGAGTTCACTCGATGGGCCGCCAATCAACCAGACATTCTGGCCGTCGCTCTGGTCGGCTCACATGCCCGAAATGAGGCTGCTGACGATTCGGACGTGGACTTGGTCATTATTGCCAACGAACCAGAGACATATCTTCAGGACACACGATGGGCGCGGTACTTTGGAACAATCAGCCTCCAGCAGTTGGAGAGCTACGGCAAGGTCACTTCCCTGCGTGTCTGGTATTCGGGCGGTCATGAAGTGGAGTATGGGATTACCGATGAAATGTGGTCTGCTTTCCCTCTCGATGAGGGCACCAAGAAGGTCATCTCCGGGGGCATGCAAATTCTTTTTGAACGCGGGTCGATACTGAGCCGGTTGAGTAGATCGACGCCCATTTCTGAAGATTCAAAGTAGCCCGCTACCCCGGCGGCGCGGCAAAATCGGCGATTTTGCGCCCTAAACTGCGCTATCCTGTCAAATTCGAAGGCGGTCGTGTATAGTTTTTGGAAGGCGTGGCCATCCTGAAGGGCACGTTGCTATTCGCTGCGAGCCACTTTAGCCGCTGTGCGCCTAGGTCCGGCAAAAGATGAAAAAGCCATTGCGAGTGATGAAATTCGGCGGCACGTCCGTGGGCGACGCGGCGTGCATCGCGCGCGTCGCGCAGATTGCCAAAGGCGCGGCGGGGAAAGGCTCGACGGTGCTCGTGGTTTCCGCGATGAGCGGCGTGACCAACCGGCTGATCGAGGCGGCCACGCGCTCCGAAAGCGGCGACGGCGAGCAAGTGGCTGCCGTGTTCCAAGCCCTGCGCAAGCAGCACGAGGACGCGCTCCACGCGCTCATCTCCCGGCCCGAGAAGCGCGACCGCCTGGCGCAATCCATGCAGATGATTTTCGCCGAGGGCGAGCGGTTTGCCGGGGCACCGCGCTGCTGCGCGAGCTGACTCCGCGCGCTCTCGATTTCATTTCGAGCCTCGGCGAGCGGCTTTCCGCGCCGCTGATCGCCGGCGCATTGCACGAAGCCGGCGTGCAGAGCGAGGCCGTCGAAGCCAGCGAGCTGATTGTCACGAATCCGTGCCATGGCGGCGCGGAGCCGCGCATGGTCGAGACGCGCGAGCGCTCCGAAGCCCGCTTGCGGCCGCTGCTGGAAAAAGGGATCGTTCCGGTGGTCACCGGTTTCATCGGCGCGACCGCGGACGGCGTGCTGACCACGCTCGGCCGCGGCGGCTCGGATTATTCCGCCACGATTTTAGGCGCGGCGCTCGATGCCGATGAAGTGATCATCTGGACGGACGTGGACGGCGTGCTAACCGCCGATCCGCGTCTGGTGCCGGAGGCCCGCACCATTCCGGAAATTTCCTATCGCGAGGCCACCGAGCTCGCCTATTTCGGCGCGAAGGTGCTGCATCCGAAAACGCTGCGCGCCGTGGGACAAGCGGGCATCCCGGTCTGGATTCGCAACAGCTTCGCGCCCGAGCGTCCGGGGACGAAAATCACCCCGCAGGGCTCGTCGAACGGCGGGGGCGTGAAGGCGCTCACGGCTATCCGCGACGTGGCGCTGATCAGCCTCGGCGGGCCGGGGATCGTCGGCTTGCCCGACGTGGTGGGCCGCACCTTCTCGACCACATCGGATATTCACGCGAGTGTGCTACTGATCTCGCAATCGTCCTCGCAGAACGACATCTGCTTCATCGTCACCGCGGCGGACGCCCGGCGCACCGTCGAGGCGCTGCGCAAGGAATTCGCCCAGGATTTGGCGCGCGAAAAAGTGGAACACATCACAGTAGAACCGAATATCGCCATCGTGGCCGTCGTGGGAGAGAATATGCGCGGCATTCCCGGAGTCGCGGGGCGCACCTTCAACGCCGTGGGCCGCGAGAACGTCAACGTGATCGCCATCGCACAGGGCTCCTCCGAAACGAATATCTCCTTCGTCGTTTGGGAGAAGGACGTGAAGGCCGCGCTCGTGGCCACGCATCGCGAGTTCGGCCTGGCCGCGCCCATCGCGCAAGAATCCGGCCTGCCTGCCGGCCAGGCGGGCGTAAAGGTTTCCTGAAAATGGCTGAAAAGACCGCGAAAGCAGCGGAACGAGGCAGGGAAACTGCCGTCCAACGCTGCATTTTGCCCGGCTGCGGCGCGACCTTCGGATTGCGCGAGCGCATCTTCGTGTGCGCGCGCTGCGGCGGCCCGCTCGAAATCGAAAACACGCTTCCGGCGATGGACGAAGCTCCGGCTTTGCCGCGGCTTTGGCGCGAGCGCGCCGCATCGCTCGACCCGCGCGATTCGAGCGGCGTGTGGCGCTACCGCGAGCTGCTACCCTTCGACGACGACGCGGCCGTGGTCTCGCTTTCCGAAGGCCATACTCCGCTCTATGACGCGCCTCGCTCTGCACGATATGCCGGCTTGGACGCCCTCCGCCTGAAGCATCAGGGCTGCAATCCCACCGGCTCATTCAAAGACACGGGCATGACGGTAGCGATCACGCACGCGGTTCTGCTGGGCGCCCGCACGGTGATCTGCGCGAGCACCGGCAACACCGCCGCGAGCATGGCCGCATACGCCGCGCGCGCGGGACTGCAATCCGCGGTTCTCGTGCCGCGCGGACAAATCTCCGCCGCGAAGCTTGCCCAGAGCATGGACTATGGCGCGGCGATCTGTGAGATCGAAGGCAATTTTGACGATTGCATGCGGCTGGTGCAGGAACTCGGCGACGATCCTTCGATTTACGTCGCGAATTCGATCAATCCCTTCCGCATCGAAGGGCAGAAAACAGTGGCGTTCGAGCTGATGGAGCAGTGTGGCTGGCGCGTGCCCGAGCACGTCGTGGTGCCGGGCGGAAACATGGGGAACAGCTCGGCGCTCGGCAAAGGCCTCGAGGAATTGCTCGCGCTGGGTCTGATCGACCGGTTGCCGAGGCTCAGCGTGATTCAGGCGGAAGGCGCGGCGCCGCTGGCGCGGATGTTCGCGGGACTGGATTCACGCGCCCTGGACGGTTTGCGAAAGGATGAATCGCGCTTTCCCGATGCGCTGCCGCCGGTCGAGCATCCGCAGACCCTGGCGACAGCCATCAAAATCGGCGCGCCGGTTTCGTGGCGAAAAGCCTTGCGGGCCGTTTTGCGCTCCGGCGGGCAAATCATCACCGTAAGCGAGCAGGAAATCGCCGACGCCAAGGCCATGATCGGCCGCGACGGCATCGGCTGCGAGCCGGCTTCCGCCACTACGGTCGCGGGTATGAAGAAGCTAGTGGCCGCCGGCCATATCCGCCGCGACGAATCCGTGGTAGGAGTGCTCACAGGACATATGCTGAAGGATCCGGACTACGTGAGCCGCTATCATGGTGGAACGCTATCGCTCGATGCCGCCGCGCCTCAGCACGTCGCGGGCGCTTTCCGAAACGCCTCGGAGCGCGTGGCGGCGTCCAAGGCGGCCATCCTGGAAAGTCTGGCGCGGCGCAGATAGGATCGCGGCAGGCTGCGGAACCGCGTAAATCATTGAACCCCTGTGATGTGTTGGGACTGTTTCACGTGAAACATTTTAGCCATGAGCCCTGCGGAACAGAATTCGTTTGAGGTTCGCGTACCGGCGTCCACCGCCAACCTGGGCGCGGGCTTCGATTGCCTTGGCCTCGCGCTGGAGCTGTACCTCAGCGTGCGGGCCACCGTGCTCTCGAAACCGGGCGCGCGCACGTCGGCGCGGACCAGCGGCGTGCTTGGCAGTTCGGCGCTGCCCAAATCGCCGGATGAGAACTTGATTTTCCGGGTGATGCGCCACACGGCCGAGCGCGAAGGCTTCGAATTGCCGCCGGTGCGCCTTGCGGTCCAGAACCAAATTCCCGTGGCCGGCGGGCTGGGCAGCAGCGCCGCGGCGACGGTAGCGGGTGTCGCGCTCGCGTTTGGCGTAACCGGGAAGCCGGTCCCCAAGGACAACGCCCTGCGCTACGCAGCGGAGATCGAGGGGCACGCCGACAATGTGGCCGCCGCGCTGCTGGGCGGCTTCGTGGTGACGTTCACGTGCCACGATGGGAGCGTCGCGGCCGTCCACAAGCGCTGGCCGAAGATGGTCCGGCTGGTGATTGTCACTCCGGCGATGGCGCTGGAGACGAAAAAATCGCGCGCGGTCTTGCCTGCCACTGTGGCGCGTGGCGACGCGGTGCACAACCTGCAGCGCTCTGCGCTCTTCGTCGCCGCCATCGAAGAGCGCCGCTTCGATTTGCTCTGGGACGCCATGGAAGACCGCTTGCATCAGACCAACCGCCAATCGCTGATCCCCGGGCTTGCCGGGATACTGGCGATGCCGCGCATGCCGGGCCTGCTCGGGGTGGCCCTGAGCGGTGCGGGACCTAGCGTTGTGGCGCTCGCTACCGAACGCTTCGATGACATCGGTAAAGCCATGGCCCACCATTTCGAGCGCGAGGGGCTTGATTCGACCATCCGCGTGATGGAGGCCGCGCAGGAAGGCTTCCTTATGACCGAGAAGCGCGACCGCAGCTAGTGCCAAGTTGTCAGCGGCCCTGGGCGACCGCCGGGGCGGCGCGGGCGATGTCCGAGGCGAAGACGAGCCGGATGCCGCGCGCTTCCAGGCGCGGGATTCCTTCGGCAAGTGCGGCGATGGTTTCAGGGTGAGGGTGGCCGATGGCGATGGCTGCGCCGTTGCGCACGGCGTCGCGCGCGGCGAGAGCGAGCTGCGCGAGAACCGCGTCGCGCGTCGGAACGTCATCGAGGAAGACGTTGCGCGACGCCGCGCGCACGCCCGTGCTTTCCGCTGATTGATACGCGACGGTCGCGGCGGTGGTGCGGCTGTCTATGAAAAACAGGCCGCGCTGGCGCAGCTCCGGCATCAAGGCCTTCATCAGCGCAGGATCGGCGGTGGCACGCGAGCCTTGGTGATTGTTCACGCCCGCCGCGTGCGGCACGGTCTCCAGCATTCCCCCCAGCAAAGACGCCACCTCGTCCGCATTCATGCCCACGCGCAACTCAAGCTCCTCGGATCTTCCGCCACGCGGTACCGCTTCCATCGGCATGTGCAGCAGGACCTGATCGCCGCGGCGCCAGGCTTCCTCGGCCACGTCCGCCGAGAGCGGGAGATACGGCAGCACGGAGACGGTTAGAGGAAAGGGCAGCGCGAGAAGCGAATCGGCGGCCGCGCGGTCATAACCCAAATCATCAACGATAATGGCGAGCCGCGGGCCCGCCCCCGTGCTCGGCGAGCGCGGCGCGGGCGTCAGCCTGCGCGCTGCGATCGGTGTGACGATGTGAACCGTGTGCGTCCGGCTGCCTTCGAACGCGAGATCGAAGCGCTCCACGCCTCCCGAGGAGCTTTCCGAAATCGAGAGATTGTGCCGCCGCACAATTTCGTCGAGGGCTCGACCGAGAGCTTCTTGCTCGGAGGGATTGGCGAGCGACACATAAATATCGTCCGCCGCGAGCCGGCCTTGTCCGCCGCCCGGTGGCTCAGTCTCGATCTCCGGTCGAATCGTGATTTCGGGCCTGCTCGCGGCCCCGCGCTGCGCCGCCTTCTGCGCGGCGGAGACTATTTCCCCGGTGATGGCATGAATCTGTGCCGCGGTGAGGGATTTCTTTCCGCAACTCGTGAGGACGAGCGCGACGGCGAGCGAAACAACTGCGAAGCCGGCAAGAAACCAAGGCGCGGGAGATTTTCCGCGCGATGTTGCGTTCACGATGTGCTAAGCGGCTTTCCGCTCGGTGCTCGCGGCCTGAAGGATTTCGATGGCCTTCTTCACCACGGGATCGTCCGGCGAACTCGATGGCGGAGACGGATTCACTTCCTCCATCTCTTCGGCGTTCTCCGGGGAAGTTTGCACCACGGTGGTCGGATCCACTCCCTCCGCGGCGATTTCCTTGCCGTCCGGAGTGTAATAGGTCGCGACGGTCAGAATCAGCGCCGACCCGTCGTCGAGCTGAATCAGCTTCTGCATCGAGGCGGTTCCATAGGTGCGGGTCCCAATCGTTTCGCCGCGATGATTGCCGCCGATTGCGCCGGCCACGATTTCAGCGGCGCCCGCCGTTCCGCTTCCGATCAGGACGGTTACCGGCTGCTTCCAGGCCACCTTCGAGGCGTCGGCGGCGGAAACTTCGGGCGTGACGGTCTGGCCCTTGAGCGTTGCGATCGTGCCGGACGCGAGAAAGAGCTGCGCCGTGGAGATTCCTTCCCGGTCGTCGCCCGCCGCGCAGTCGCGCAGATCGAGAATCAGCTTGTGCTCGCCCTCGCGATTGAACTGCGCGAGCGCGTCGCGGATTTCTTTCGTGACTCCTTCCGTGAATTCCGGAACGTGGAGATAGGCGATGTCGCCCGGCAGCTTGTCTTCCGTCAGCTTGGGAGCGGCCAGCTTCTCGAGCGTGATGTCCAATTCGTCGGGTTCGGGTTCGGTCTTGCCGCGCCGGATCACGGAGAGCTTCACCACGGTCCCCGAAGCGCCGCTCAGCAGCACTTGGGCCTGGTCCACGGTCATTTGCGACGTGGTGAAACCGGCAATCTTTTCGATCAGGTCGCCGAGGTGCAGCCCGGCCTTTTCGGCGGGACTGCCGGGCAGGGTCGCTATGACGCTGATGTATCCGATGCGCTTGGTCAGGGCCACGCCCGCGCTGGCCTCGCTGGGGTTCGCGCTCTTCTGCTTGTAGTCCGTGTATTCGAACGGGCTCATATAGCCGGACTGCGGATCGAGCGAATCCACCAGGCCGTGGAGCGCGCCCGCCGTCACCGTGGGAATGCTGGGATCGTCCACATAATCGTGCTGGATGTGTTCGAGCACTTCGCTGTAAACGCTGAGCGCGCGATAGGCGCGATCGTCGGTCGAGCGGCCCAGCACGTAGCCCGTCGCCACGTACGCGAACACCGCCACCGACAGCCCGATCACAATCTTCTTCGTCAGTGAACTCATTCCCGGTTCCTTTTTTCAGCCCCCGATCGAATCTGCCGCATGCCTGCGGGGGCGCCGCTCGCCGCAGCACGAAGTCACATTATAGCATCGCCATAGCATCGCTGGAAAATCCGTGCGCGCGGTGCATGCGGGACGGTCAAGAGCCGCGAGTCACGACAGCGCGGCCGGCGTCCACGGGCATGGCCGCGGTGACGTAGGTCTGGGAGATGCGGTCCTGCCAGGTGAAATGGTCTTCGTCCCAGAGCGCCCACAGGAAGCCCAGCAGGATGGTAGCGCCGGAGAGCAGATAGCCGAAGCTGCGCCAGAGGAGCTGGCGGGTATCGGGCAGAGTTCCATCGAGGCGCACGATGGTGAGGCCGCGAAATTGCATGCCGGGGGTCGCGCCCGCGAACACCGTGAACAGGAAGAAATATTGCGCGTAGAAGAGGTAGAGCACGGCAAAGAACACGATGGCGTCCGTCTTCTCGAGGGCGACCTGCCCGTGCAGGGAAAGAAACAGCCCGAGAAACGCCGCGAAGGTGAGGCCCAGAAAAATGCCGTCGAGCGCCCCCGCCCAGCGGCGTTCGGCAAGCGTGGCGACAGGCGCCAGCGCCGTTTGCGGGTGCGCGCGATCGTCCGGGGAACTGGAAAAATCCAGCTCCGGCTGGATGCGGATTTCCATCCGCTCGATGGGTCGGTGGCGCAGCGTGGGACGCAGGCGCGGGCGTTCGCTTGCTTCTTCCGAAATGCCGGGGGCTTCGCGGAAGGGGAGCCCTTGCTGGGAATCGTCGGGGCGCGGGCGGCCTCGCCGCACGCGGTATTCTTCCAGCCGCCGGCTGACCTCGCGGCGCCATTCTGGCTCCCAACTCTCTTCCAGAGCCGGCGCGCCGGCAAGCACCGGCTGGGCCGCGTCATCGTTTTCGGCAGGCGGGTCGCAGAAGGGACAGTTCTCTTTGGAGCGGAATAAGAGCGAGCCACACTTCGGGCAGATTCTTGTCACTGGTCCGTTTTGCGCTGCGGAAGTTCCAGTGCCGGAACAGCCGCATGATACCACATCCGCGCGCCGCGGGAACAAAAGCCTGTCGCGCGGCCTGTCTCATACGCGCCAACTCCCGGTTGCGGGCGGGCGCTTGCCGGTAGTGGCTGTGCCACCCGAAGTGACCCACTACCGGCTTGTCGCCGCGATTGCGGGAGCGGGGGACGCGTGTTAGGCTCAACCTTCTTTCAGGGGCCCTTCGAGCCTTTTTCCGACGATGCTGAACGCCGCGCGCACGCCACGCGTCCCGAGATGCGCCCTCGCCGCAGCTCTGCTGGCGGTCTTCGCATTGGTCCCGCGAGCCACGCGGGCTCAAACCGGGCCGCAGAACTGGCTGAAGCCTCCCGCGCCCGGCGGCGAGGCCACGCTCGAAGCGGACCAGCAGCGCGCGGTGGGCAAAATGTTCTACGCCGACGGGCACGTGGACCTGCGCTATGAGAACGCGCGGCTGCGCGCCGATCATGTGGAATACGACAGCGAGGCGCAGGTCGTATCGGCGCGCGGCAACGTCCAGCTCGATTACATGACGCAGCACGTCGAGGCGGAGGATGCGCGCTATGAATTGCGCACCGGCCACGGCGTGTTTCACCACGTGCGCGCCCAATTCAGCATTCAGCGCCGCCCGTCGCCCACGCTTCTGGTCAGCCCCAATCCTCTCTATTTCGAGGCCGAGGAGGCGGAGCGGC
>Ga0187817_10001337_pt1 | contig 11970 bp, 5 predicted proteins | sample NC_wetland_sal_i_17_FD_132431 | JGI IMG/M metagenome (GOLD analysis project Ga0187817, IMG submission 132431) | Wetland sediment microbial communities from Neuse River Estuary, North Carolina, USA - SO4_2 | ecosystem: Environmental > Aquatic > Freshwater > Wetlands > Sediment | place: USA: North...
TCATTCCGGCACACACCGCATCCACCGGAATAATATCCAGACGCTTGCGTTCGTTCGAGGGCAACTGCCGGAACGTCGTCCCCAGCAGATACGACAGCGACGCCGAGGTATTGATGCCCTCATTCCATCCGCGAAACGGCTCCTCAACCGAGGTCTCGACGATGGACGGACGCACGATCGCAATCGGCAGCCCACTGCCATCTTTCCCAATCTGTCTCGCAATCAGCGATTCCGCCAGGCTCTTGGTAAACGTGTAAGTATTCGGCCAACCCAGTTCCTGCGCGCGCCGGCTACCTTCTTCCGTAAGATAATTCTTCAGCCAGCGCACCCGGTTCTTGCGGATCTGATTTTCCAAGGCTTGCCCGCTCAGCCCTTTCGCCGCATGTTCTTTCCCGAGCGCCTGCTTCTTCAGTTCTGCGGTGACTTCAGGCCCCTCCGCCCGCGCTTCCGCCGACTCCACCAGATCATGCAGGCGATACCACTCTTTTTCCGCGTCGAAATCCTTCAAGTGCGACGGCGTGTAATTCGGACGCACCCGCTCACTCACACGCCCATCACGCTGTCCCGCCACATAGCAAGTCGAAAGATGCAGCAGCGCCGCGTGATCTGATCCGCGAATGAATTCGATCAGGTGATAGGTCGAATCCACATTCACCGCCAGAGCGTCCCGCAGGTCCGGATTGAAATCCGTCAATCCCGAGCTGTTGATGATGAGATCCAGATCGTTCCGCAGACGTGCGCTCATCTCGGAATCCAGCCCCAAGCCGGGCTGCGAAACGTCGCCCTCGACCACCTCGATTTTGTCCGCCAGCAGGGCCCCGAGCCGGTCGCTGTATTTCTCAAACAAAGGATCGAACACGGGCGATTCTTCCATCATTTTCTCGAAACGCTTCTGCGCCGGACTCGACTTCTGCCGCCGGATCAGCAGATACAACGTCCCGATCTCCGGCAAATCCATCAGCGTATTCGCCAACCACACTTTGCCGATAAAACCGGTGACACCGATCAGCAGCACGTGTTTTCCGGCCAAAGATTTGCGCACGGAAAGCGGGGCGCGATGCCGTTTTTCGTCGAAGTACACAATCGGCCGAACCCGCGGCGTTTCCATGCGCACTGCCGGCACTATCGCCGACGCTAGCGCCTTCGGACCGCGCAGACCGAGAGCCCGCACCCATCGCGCCGGACTCTGCCGCCCATCCGGCCCCGCTTCGCGAATGCGGGCAAACAATCCCCGCGGCCGGATTACGGGACTGAGCAGTCGTCCCGTGGCAACGCCATCGCGGAAATCGAGGCGGTTCGCAATCAGCCACCGCACTCCCAGATACCGCGCCAGCGGCCTCATTACGTGCTCCAGCCCCTGGCTCACCAGCACCACGTCCACGCCCGTGGCCTGCAACGCTTTTAGTTGCCGCACGCCTTCTTCTTTGAGCAGTGGCTTGAGCTTGTATTCGAATTCTTCTTCGCCCAGCAGGTCGAGCCGGTCGCGCGTGATCCCGCGCAGCACGGCGTGGACAATCCGAGTTGCGGCGACGCGGTTGGCCGCATACAAAAATGGCCGCAGCAGCGCCATCGAAAGCACCAGGCTGCGGCGCAGCGCCCGCGCGATATAGGTCTGGCTGTTCCAGGTAAAGAATGCAATCGGACGAACCGTGGTCAGCTCCAACAGGCTTCCCTCGACCCGCCAGTAAACCGGCGCCGAAGGCCGCGAACGACGAGGCGGCGAAACGCATGGCGAAGCCGTCGAGTTGGCGTTAAGCGACGCCCGCTCCCGGCCTGCTTCGAGATTATTTGCTGGTTCCACAGCTCAATACCCGGCAGCGCTCACTGTGCCTTCGGGAGGCCGGCCGGAATCCCCCATTTTAACCTCTCCCTCATAAAGGACGAAGCATAACCCCCACGAACCTATTCCCCGGAACCGTAACATCGGTCGCTATCGCAATGCCAATCCCAGGACTGCTGACGCCGCGACGACCCACGCCGAATTCAGCCGAAGCCGGAGCAATGCGACCAGGCCAACTGCCAAAATGGCCAGCGTTGTCCCGTCCACAATCGAAGCCCTCCCCAACTGCCACGTCACCACCGCCATCAACGCGAGCGACCCCGCGACGACTCCATCCAGCGCGGCCGCCGCCACTGCCGATTTTCGCAATCGCGGAAGCAACGGCCCGCTCACCGCAACCAGTACGAACCCTGGGAGAAAAATCCCAATCGTCGCCACCGCCGCGCCCATCCAGCCCGCCACCACATACCCGATAAACGTTGCGGTCGTAAACAGCGGACCCGGCGTAAACTGCCCCACCGCGACCGCGTCAATCAACTGCTTCTCGGTCAGCCAGCGTAGACGCTCCACAAATTCGGTCTGCAGAAATGCCAGCAAGACGTACCCGCTGCCGAACACTACCGACCCAACTTTCAAGAATGACAAGAACAACCGCGCCAGCCCGACCGGAAAAGCCGCACCGGCAGCCCCCACCGCCATTGCCCCGGCAATAACTTTCGGAAGCCCAGCCGCGCTCTGCAGCCCAACTGCACTAACCAGCCGGTTCTTCATCGTCAGAGCCGCTGCAGAAACCAAACCGGCAAACACCAGCACGAGCACCGGGCTCACTCCCAAAACATTCAGCACCACGGCCAGTCCCGCAATCACCGCCAGCGGAATGGTGCGCAATCCCGTCCTTCCCAGCTTCCCCAGCGCCTGAATTATGATCGCGACCACGGCCGGCTTAATCGCGTAGAGCATGCCTGCGGCCTTCGGCAGCGAACCAAAACGCACATAGGCCCACGCAATCGCCGACACAATCGCAGCCGCCGGAATGATGAAGCAGGAACCCGCCACGATCAGTCCGCGCCAGCCCCGCTTCAGTTGCCCCACAAAAATCGCGACTTCGGTCGAACTCGGCCCCGGAATCAAATTCGCGGCGGCCAGTCGGTCGAGAAATTGGGCCTGGGTAATCCAGTGCCGCCGCCGCACGAATTCTTCTTCCATCATCGCCAGATGCGCCGCCGGACCGCCAAACGCAATTGTGCCCAGCTTCAGAAACACCAGCGCAATCTCCCCCAGCGATGCCTCCCGGATTTCCGAAGAGTCAGCCATTGCCTGTGTGGCGCGGGCGCCCTCGCCCGCGAACTGCGGCTTGTGCAGCGCGGACACTCCTGTCCCCGAACTCTGAGCCGATGCAGAGTATTCGAGGGTACCGCGCATCTTGAGACTTTGATGGACTCATGCTCGCCGGAGCAGAGTCAAACGTCCCTGCGCGGCTGGACGGGCGAGGCGCTCGTCCCTCCACCGGAACTAGTAGGCGCTCACTCCCCAAATACCGCTCGATAAAATCCACCCGCCAGCGCTCCGCCTACAATCGGTGCCAGCCAGAACAACCACAATTGCGACAGCGCCCATCCGCCGACAAAAATCGCGGGTCCAGTGCTCCGCGCCGGATTCACGGAAAGATTGGTCACCGGAATTCCAACCAGGTGAATCAGCGTCAGTCCGAATCCGATGGCGATCGGCGCGAACCCGGCCGGAGCCCGCTTGTCCGTCGATCCCATGATGATCATCAGAAAGAAAAACGTCAGCACCACCTCCGCCACCAGGCACGACAGCAAAGAATATCCACCCGGAGAGTGCGCCCCATACCCATTCGAAGCAAAGCCACCGCTCACGTCAAAACCAGCCTTACCGCTCGCAATTACATAGAGTGTCCCCGCGCCGGCAATTCCGCCGAGTACTTGCGCCACCAAATACGGCAAAAATTCCGACGCTGGAAAGCGCTTCCCCGCCACCAGTCCCGCCGAAACTGCGGGATTCAGATGGCATCCCGAAATGTGCCCAATCGCGAACGCCATCGTGAGCAAAGTCAGGCCGAAGGCCAGCGCCACGCCCAGAAATCCGATGCCGAGCTGTGGAAATGCCGCATCCAGCACCGCCGCGCCGCATCCTCCAAATACAAGCCAGAAGGTTCCAAAAAATTCCGCGATAGCCCGTTTCGACAAACTCATGCCGCCTCCTCCAAGAAAGTCTTGGTCAACGAAGTTGCTAGCGTTCGCGCAAAGTGCCACAGATTGTACCGCACATCCCCCAGGAATGTTGCAGTCCTGTGAGATTTGGATAGCGTGAAGATGCTGACTTGATTCGGATGTCCGCGGTGCTCGGTAAATCGAGAACCAGAACCAAAAAGAAAGGCCGCTCTTTTCGAGCAGCCTTTGAGAACTGAAAACCGGGGACCGAGAACTAATCTCCAGCCACCGGCTCGCCAACCTCTTCGCTCTCTTTTACAGCGCCATTCCCATTGGCCGGAGCCAACGCCGCCGTCAGCGCGCCCAGCGGAATAAAGCCACCTTCATTCGACGTTGCCGGCTTCTCTTTCAGGACCACTTCCCGATAGAGCTGCGCCATGCGCGCGTCGTACGCCGCGCCGTTCTTGACTCGGTTGCTCTCGGCCTTCTTGTCGCGAGCCCGCGCCTTCTCTTCGCGCGCGGTCTTGGCGATGCCCAGCTTGTCGAGATCGTGCTGCACTTCGTTGGTCACGATTTCGTCGCGCAGGTAGAGGGCGTGCGTCTGGTCTTGCATCTTGACCTTCTTGCCGCCTGCGAAGATCTCGTGACGCCCATGCTCTTCGTACCACTTGGTGAGCGTCGAAGTCATGTGCATCTTCTCGATAATGTTGCGCCAGCCCACGCCCGTGTTGTAAGCGCAGAAGCTGATCTCGCCTTCCTGCGTGGCGTAAGGAATGATGCACTGTTCGGTACGCCGGAAGTCGTAGTTGAACAGATCCTGGAACCACATCCCGGCGATGAACAGGAAGTTCCACCGGTCCTGGCGCCGCTTCATCACGTCGTCAATCGTACGGTCCGGGCCCACCTTGCCATAGTTCTTGCCTGTGGCGTTGAAGTTCTTATCGAACTTTTTGAGCAAGTCAACCATCTTGAAATGCGTCGGCGATTGGAACGGATCGTAGTTCTTCATCAAGCACAGCGCCATCCCAAACGCCGTCCAGAACTTCGAACGAGCCGCATCGTTGACTTTGGCAATATCCTTAGCCAGCTGATCGCCTTTGAGGAAAGCGGTAACCGGCACCGCTTCCTTGGTTTCCTTGTCGATCATCATCGCCATCCCCGTTCCGCAATTCGGATGGCATCCGCAAGAAAGCTGGCCCCAGTCATTGTTGGTATCCTGAGCGTGCAGGACATCGGCCCAGTCTGAGAATGTGCTCATAAAGCTGATGGGGAACCAATCGCGGGTAGGTTCGCCAAAGCCCGTCTGATTCTTTACATCGTGCGCCAGGTGCGCCAGTGTGTAACGCTGCGCCTGCCGGCGTTCGTCGGTGATAGCTTCGTCGCGGCCAGTGAAGGAAACCGGTTGGAAACTCAGGAAGCCGATCTTCTTCGGATTGTCGAGCGCGAACTGAATGATTCTTCCGACCTGCTCATTGTTGATGCCGTTGATGATCGTTATCACCGGCACGATTTCGCAACCGGCCTTATGCAGGTTGTCGATCGCCTTCAGTTTTACGTCGAACAGATTGCCGACGGCGCGATGGTCATTGGCAGCGTTTCCGATTCCATCGAACTGCAGATAGGCATACCGCATACCAGCCTCGACTGCCTGCTGGCAGAATTCAAAACTCTTGGCGAATTCAATTCCGTTGGTGGCCGCCTGCACACTGTTGTAGCCAACCTTGCGAGCGTACCGAACCGCGTCAAGGAAGTACGGTGAGAGCGTGGGCTCTCCACCCGAGAACTGCACCGACATCTGGCGCTTCGGTTTCACCGTAATCGCGTTGTCGAGCACCGTCTTGATTTCTTCCCACGTCAGTTCATGGACGAAGCCGACCTGGTTGGCGTCCATGAAGCATGGATCGCACATCATGTTGCAGCGGTTGGTGAGGTCAACCGTGAGCACGGCTCCGCGTCCATACTTCACCGTGGACGAACCGTGATGATGCAGATGTTCGTCCTTGTGGGCGCGAATATCGCGGCCGGGGAAAACTTCTTCGAGATGGCGCGTGAATTCCGTGTCAATCGACATCAGGTCTTCGAAATGCCCGTGCTTGGGGCAGTCCTTGACCATCCAGATCTTGCCGTCGCGTTCGACAATCTGCGCCTTGATCTCGCCGACTTTTTCATTCACCAGAACGTCGACTGGCAGGTGGCCGTCCAGAATCTGCTGCCGAATTTCCGGCACGCACTTGGGACACAGCGAATCGGTCGAGCGCGGCCAGCCCAGCGGCGGCTTCGACTTTTCCCACGACTTGAGCAAGGGCTTCTCGGACCACTTGGGAATCGGCGCGTCATTCGGAGCAATGCGGTTGAGGCGTTCAAACACTGCCCATGCGCCCGTGGCGACTACCGTCACGGCCTTCTCAACATATTTGATCGGCTTGTGCATTCTGCTCTCGCTTTCCTCAGCTCGGGAGATTAGAACTGTCCCCGCAGTCCCGCATACGGGAACCTGTGTACATAGACTTTTCCACGAGGAAACCTGGAAGTTTCGATGCGTGGAATGGGTCACTCTGATGCTATTGAATCCGTGACGTTTAGGCACGAAGAAGGCAACGAAGGGGTAAAAAACGGGGTTGAGCGGGGAATTGGGGGATTTTATGGTGCTAAGTTATTGAAAAGGCAGGGGGAGGGACGAACCGGCAGCAACGGAACTGGCCTTGGCAGCGCGCCACCTGTCAAGGTCGACGGGTGAGCGCTCATTCGAACCTCACGGGGGTCCGCTTATCCGGGGTGACCCCGCAGATAGCTGGCCCCTGCCACCTTTAGCTACTGCAGCTTCGCGTACTCCGCCTTCGCTTCTTTCAGAATAGGGACGTCGGGGTCTGCATCCTTCCACAGCGCCAGGAAATCCTGATACGCCGCCCTCGCCTTGGCCGCGTCCCCGGTCATCGCATACGCGCGGCCCAGGCCCAATTTGGCCAGCGAATGCTCGGGCGCCGTTGGAGCGATCCCGCGATGGTCCACGATCTTCTGGAATTCCGCCGCCGCCTCCGTCCCGCGTTTCGCCTGCAGGTACGCCTGTCCTCGAATGTAGATGGGTACGAGCCCTTGCGCGCCGCCCAGTTCGTAGGGCGCGGCTGCCTGCAACGCCTCGATCGCCTGTTCCGGAGTCTTGCGAGTCAGCGCGATCAACGCTCGCACGCAAGGAGTGTTGACCTGGTGTAGGAGCGTGTCGGAAGGAAAGCGGCGGCCCAGGTCGTCCACGATGGCCTGGGCGCGGCTTGCATCTCCGGTCATTGCCAACGCTAGTGCCACGGGTGTCAGGTTGCTCCGGCCATGCGCCAGGATGGAACTGGATGCGGCCAGCTCTTTGGCTTTCGAAACATTGCCTGCTTCCACCTGCATCACGGCTAACCACGCCTGCGTGTCAGCTGTCGTTTCCTTGAAACCCAGGCGGTCGCTCACCTGCACCGATCGCTGCATCAATTCTCCAGCCTTCTGCATTTGGCCTCGCGCTGCGGAGACAAAGGTCGCGTCGTTGAGCAGGAGATATTCGCTGGGTTTTCCTTCTGACCACTTCATCTGCTGCTGCATCCCGTCGGCGTCACCGCTCAAGAAAGCCAGTTGATACAACTGGTCGTGGACAAATAGGTTGTCGGCTTTGGCATCTATGGCCCTTTGCAAAACGGACCGCGCTTCCTCCAGTCGGTTCAGCGCCATGTAGGGTCCAGCCGCGTGGACGTAGCCAAAAGGCGCATTGGGCTCAAGACGCGTGAACTCGTTCGCCAACGGGATCGCCTTCTCGTACTGCCCGTAATAAACGTTGTATTCCAGCGCCAGATTGGCGAACGCGCTGGAATCATTCGGATACGCCTTAATGGCCGACTCCAGCGTTTCTGTGTTCTTTTCAAGATCCCCCGTCGCCGTATAGAAGTGGTCGGTAATGTAAAACCGCTCGCGCTCGCTCACTCGTTCCCGCAGATCAAATGCCTTCTTGGCAGACTCAACCGACCGATCTTCTTCGCCCAGGTTGTTGTAAATGGCTGCCAGCCGCGCATGGGCCATGGCAAAATTCGGATCGAGCTCGATCGCGTGCTGGAATAGGGGAATGGACTCGGCCTCGCTTCCGCTATTTCGCATCTCATCGGCCGCGGCATACGCCTTTAATGCTTCGAGCGACGACGTTGTCGCCTCCGTCACCGGCGTATCGAACTTCTGAATCGACGCCAGCGACTCGCCCAGCCTGCCCCGCAGGCTGGACGCCGCCTTGCCCACCGCCGGCAGCACCGCCTCCTTGCTCGCCGCCGTAACCTGCTCTCTCGCGAGCGACTCGCCCGTCCCGCAGTTGGTGGCATCGAGCGCCACCACATATTGGCTCCCCAGCGCCGCAATCGATCCGCTCAGCATGGCCTTGATCTGCTCGCGCTCGCAGATCTCCCGCGCTACGCCCCCTGTGACGCGCTCGTCGGCTGAGCGCCCCATGAATTGCAGCGCCTTGCGGACCGTCTGATCGGGCACGATGTTCAGATACGGCGACTGCTCCAGTTGCACCGCCAGCGCCTGTTTCAACGTCCCGTCAAACACCGGGTCACCGGTGGTGTTGACAAAATCCGCCAGCAGGATCGAATCCTTCCCAGTCAGCTTCTGCCCCGAATGCGAACGCCAGTACAATCCGCCCGCAATTCCCGCCGCCAAAAGCACTCCCGCCGCCCAAACCCACGTAGGGACAGCCGCCCTCGGCTGTCCAGGTTCGTGTGGCGCGGGCGCCCCCGCCCGCGTTGCCGACACCGGCAACCCCGCCGCAGGCATTCCAGAACGCGACCCCGAGGTCTGCGTGCTGACGGGGCTCTGCCCCGTCCCGCTGGCCCGTTGCGAGGAGCCCGAGGCTTGAGCCTCCGGCGCCTCTTCCGCCACGATCCTTCTCCCCGACTCCGTATCCCGCTTCAGCCGTTGCAGTTCCGCGCGCATCTCCGACGCATGCTGATACCGCAGGTCCCGGTCCTTCTCCAGCGCCCGATTGATGATCCGCTCCAACTCCGGGGGAATTTCTGGATTCAAGCGAATCGGAGAAGTAGGCGCCCGCTCCAATATCGCGTTAAAAATCACCGCTGAAGTATCTCCCCGAAACGGCAGAGTCCCAGTAGCCATTTCATACAGCACGGCTCCAAACGAGAACAGATCGCTGCGCGAATCCAGTTCTTTGCCCTTGGCCTGCTCCGGCGACATATACGCCACCGTGCCCAACGCGGTCCCCGGGCTGGTCAAATGCTGCTCGTCGATGGTTGCGACCGTTGCATCCTTCTCGCTGCGCGCGGACCCGGTTACCTTCGCCAGGCCAAAATCTAGAATCTTCGCGTGTCCACGCTTGGTCACAAAGATATTCGCCGGCTTGATGTCGCGGTGCACAATGCCTTCCGCGTGGGCGGCATCCAACGCGTCGGCGATCTCGATACCTAGCGACAACAGCCTGTCGGATTCCAGCGGACGCCCGGCAATCAGGTGCTTCAGTGTCCTGCCATCCAGGAATTCCATGGCAATGAACGCCTGGCCGTTCTCTTCGCCAATGTCATAGATGGTGCAGATGTTGGGGTGGTTCAGTGCGGACGCGGCTTTGGCCTCGCGCCGGAAACGCTCCAGCGCCTGCTGGTCATGGGTTACGTCGGCAGGAAGGAACTTCAGAGCGACAAAACGGTCCAGCCGGGTGTCTTCAGCCTTGTAGACAACGCCCATACCGCCGCCGCCAAGTTTCTCGACGATGCGGTAATGCGAGATGGTCTGGCCAATCACGATAGGATGCCCGGCGTTCGGGTCGCTTCATCTTACGGACGCCGGATCCGCCAGTCAACGAAAGGCGGGGATAGGAGGTAGAGCGTTTTGAAACCGGTCTCGTTATTGAGTAGTAAACAGCTTGGGCGGGGGTTTGGGGTCGGAGCTGGCCTTGGGAGGCGGGGCGATCCGTTTTTCCTTTTTTCGCGTATGGTGCGCGTGCGTGCGTGTCACGTTTTCATGGCGTGCAAACGTGCGCTCTCGCGCGCGTGCGTGGTGCGCGAATCGCGTTCCCGTGTCCAGCAAGGTGTGTATTTCGCGCCTGCGGTGCGCGCGGATTTGGCGTGGAGCGAAAGGGAGTTGGCGTGCACGGGCGGGGTGAGTGCGGTAGCAGGGTCAATGAGTGTTCGCCTGATTACAACAACGAGGAAGACACGCTTCGTTAAAGACCAAACTCCTTCATCGGGGTTTAGCTCCGGAGCATAGGCGGGAAAGTGTTCCAGATACAGCCGGGATGTCATGGCAGCAGTTGTTGCAAGGGCCCCGCTGGTGGGTGGAAGAATTATCCGGCAAGACGATGACCCAGCCGCGCGGACGGCCAATAGATGAACATGGGACGTCCAATCACGTTCTGTTGCGGGATGAAGCCCCAATAGCGGCTGTCATAGCTCACGTCGCGGTTGTCACCCATGGCGAAGTAGCTGTTCGGAGGAACCACAATGTCATCGCCCTCTAAATGAGAACGGAATTCCTGTTGCCACCTCTCGTTTCGCACGCCGTACATCTCCGACGGCGGCACGGCCGGAAAATTGTCCCGGTAGGGGTTGTAGTCTCCCACCTCGTGCTGGGTATACGGTTCATCCAATTTCTGCCCGTTGCGGTAGACGATGCCGTCCCGCAGGTGGATGCGGTCGCCGGGAACGCCTATGATGCGCGTCACGGCGAAGAGACGGGGAATTTCGGGTGAGAGATATACCACAATATCACCCTGTTGTGGTGGTCTGTTTTTGTGGTATGAGTCGACGAAAATCCGGTCGCCCCGCATGATAGACGGCTGCATTGATTTTGATGGCACAGAAAAAGCTCGACCTCCTTTGGCCAGCATAATGCCGCCACTCAGCGCATCGCCAAGGAAAAGGGCGGCCAAAATTGGTACAAGAACCAAGTGCCGGGGTTTACTAGCCGCGCCTGTCAGAAATGCATCCAGACTTGCAATGAGCGCGAGGCCAATGGCACCAATCTTGAGGACCACTAAGCCAACTAACGTGTCGTACAATGTCGCTGTCCACGTAAGGAATAGCAAGAAAGCAAGTACCGCGAGGTAGAGAATTGCCTTCTTCATTTCCTTCTTAAGAATTTGCCCCGAGCCGGGGACGATGGAGGAAAGAACAGCCGCGAGGACACGGGGTGTTTGTGGAGTTGTTACTGCGGGGTGTTTGTGGAGTTGTTACTGCAGGAAAAGAAACCTCGGGCCTGGACGTGGCGGGTGACCAGTTCTCCCAGTTCTCCATAGTCGCCGATATTACGCCCGAACATGGGCTCACTGGCGAAAAATCGCGTTTACGCTCATTGACAGCAAGAGGTAATCTCTTGAGCAACAATCACAGTCGGAGCATAATGGAATCGCGATCTAATCCTCCGACTCTTCCTGGAGGCTAACTGTGACTGACTCACAGCGTTTTCCATTTGCTAAGCCCTATCGGTGTGGGGATTGCGGTCGAGGAGAAGGTGTCCGCTCGCGGCCGCGTACATGGACGGAGCGCTATATTCTTCCTCTATTCCTGATGAAGCCGGTGTGCTGCGCTGCGTGTTTTCGGCGAGACTACTGGCCGATTTTCACGCCAGTGCGCGAGCGCTCACATCATCGAGATGAGAGTAGTGGCCACATCCATCGGAACGCTGCTTAGGAACCCCGCGAAGAATCGGAGGACTCCAATCAACGTTGTTGGTGCAAAATCCCGATTTCACTATTTTACTCATTGACCTCCGGACGGGGGTTCTGAGTGTAATCGCCTGTGGGTGTTGAAAAACTCTTTTCAGGGAACTTCACCAACGAAATTCGCTCGTAAGTTATTGAATGTTTGTTCGCGGTAGACGCTAGAAATCGCTGAAATTACTGTTTTGGTTCCTTTTTCAACAGCCACGCCTGATTTCGCCAGTTGCCGGAATTCACCCGTGTGGACCAACGTCACTTTGCCGTGGCAGGTGGTAGACCTACACTAGACCACATGCCCATTGATTGGAGCGGACGCCGCCAAAAAGTCA
>Ga0187817_10001338_pt1 | contig 11966 bp, 11 predicted proteins | sample NC_wetland_sal_i_17_FD_132431 | JGI IMG/M metagenome (GOLD analysis project Ga0187817, IMG submission 132431) | Wetland sediment microbial communities from Neuse River Estuary, North Carolina, USA - SO4_2 | ecosystem: Environmental > Aquatic > Freshwater > Wetlands > Sediment | place: USA...
ATAAGAACAGCCGTCAGCGCGCCGGGACCCACTCCGGCGTCGTCGTCATGGCCGCGCGCATCATGGATCCACGGTAACACCTGCCCGCGGGAGAACACGTTGACCAGGTTCCCGGCCGGATCCCGGAACATCATCGACCGGTTCCCCCAGGGCTGGGTGGAGGGCGGCAGTACCCAGTCGACGCCGAGCGCGGCGATCCGCCCGTACTCGGCGTCGACGTCGTCGACCAGGAAGTCCAGGATGATGTCATCGCGGCGGCCCGGGCCGGATGCCGGCGGGCCGTCGGCCTCCCGGTGCTCGGTGAACCGCCGCCGGGAGAAGCCCACCGAGGCCGGGCCGGCCTGGATCTCGACGTAGTACTCGTTCAGGGCCGTCGGCACGGCCAGCAGCCGGGCGTAGAACCCGGCCAGGCCCTCCACGTCGTCGCTGACCAGGCGGCATTGCGCGAGTTCCATGTCCCGCTACTCCGGCTTAGCGGCCGTCGGCCCGGCCGGCAGATCCATGGGCGTCTGCGCGTAGTTGAGGAAATAGGCGGTGAACACGGTCAGGGCCAGGAAAGCGAAGGCCTCTGCGAGCTGCTCGCTGCTCCAGCCGCACTCGGCCGCCCGCTGCCAGGTCGCGTCGTGGACCTGACCGGATCGGGTAGCCGCCTCCCGGACCACGCCCACCAGCGCGTCGACCTTGTCCTCACCCAGCGGTCGGCCATCCCGCAAGGCCAGCACCTCGCTCTGGCTCCAGTCGGCCCGGACCGCGAGGAAAGAGGTGACGGCCTGCGCGTAGGCGCTGTCGCTGACCGCGGCGGTGGCCAGCATCAAGGCCGACCGAACCCTGGGATCCAGCGTCCCGTATGTCACCGTGGCCTGGCGGATCGACACGTAGGCGGCCAGCACCGCGGGGGAGTGGGCCATCTGCGCGTGCATATTCAGCAGCTTCCCGGTCGGCGAGAACGGCAGGATGCCTTCCAGCAGGGGGCGGGACGCCTCCGGCGCGTTGGTGATGGTATGGCGGTAGATACGGGTCATGGTGCCTCCCAGGACGATGTCACTGAACAGGACGGGATGGCGGGCCGGAACGTGACCGCGTCACATCTGGCCCCCGTACGCCGTCCTTCCAGGCAGAGTCCCTTCCAGGCAGAGCCGCATCCATGGCCAGGAGGTGAGCGGCGTGACCGAAGAACAGCAGGAGGAGGTCATCCAGGCGTGGCATGCCCACCGCCCTTACCTGATCGACCTGGCCTTCCGGATGCTGGGCGACATCGGCGCGGCCGAGGACGTGGTGCAGGACGCGTTCTCCCGCCTGCTGCGCACCAGCCCGGGCGAGATCGACGATGCTCGCGGCTGGCTGATCGTGGTGACCAGCCGGCTGTGCCTGGATCAGATCCGTTCGGCCCGGGCCCGCCGCGAGCGGCCGCACGACGCCAGCGAGATCGAGTTCGTGGCGGGCGGCCAGCCGCCCGCGGGCCGTGACGCGCTGGGTGACCCCGCTGACCGGGTGACGCTGGACGACAACGTCCGGCTCGCCCTGCTGGTCGTGCTGCAGCGGCTCGGTCCGGCCGAACGCGTCGTCTTCGTCCTGCATGACATCTTCGCCGTGCCGTTCGACTCCATCGCGCAGACCGTCGGTCGGTCGGCCGCGAGCTGCCGTCAGCTGGCCCGGCGGGCCCGGCAGAAGATCGAGGACAGCCAGGGCGGCGTCACCTTCGACGTGGCCGCCGCCGAGCACCGGCGCGTCACCGAGAAGTTCATCGCCGCCAGCTCCCACGGCGACCTGGACGGCCTGCTCGAGGTGCTGGCCCCCGACGCCTGGGGCGACTTCGACGGCGGTCCGGCTGACCCGCGCGGCCGCGATGTGATCCGCGGCGCGGTCCGGGTGGCCCGGCGCCTGTTGTACTACTGGGGACCATCGGCCACCCTGGTCACCTATCCGGTCTCCCGCCAGCCTGTCCTGCTTGGCTTCATCGGCCGGGAACTGGAGGGCATCCTGGTCTTCACCATGAACGGCGACATGATCCAGGCCGTCCACGTGATCGCCGATCCGCGCCAGCTCGGCTTCCTGTCCGCCCAGCTCGGCTGACCCGGTCACGTTCCCCTCGGCCGTGCCGTCCTTACCGGTGCCATACCCATGAAGAAAGGCACCAGGACATGAACGCATCTGACACTCAGGCCGCCAGCCCGCCCGCGGTGGTCCGGCCCTCCCGGCTCGTGGCCGTGGTCATGGGCCCGCTGACCAAGGTGCTCAACCCGGTTATGCGCAAGCTGGCGGGCCGCAGGCACATGCGGATGGCCGCGGAGATCGGCCACGTCGGGCGCCGGTCGGGACGGTCGTACGTCACCCCGGCCGGGGCCCGGCTGACCGGCGACACCTTCGTGATCCCACTGACGTTCGGCAACCAGTCCGACTGGTCCCGCAACGTCCGCGCCGCCGGCGGCTGCACCATCCGGCTTGAGGGCACCGAGTACCGGGCCGTCCAGCCCCAGCTCGCCGACCGCGACCAGGCCGCGCCCGTGGTCCGCGCGGCGTTCGGGCCCGTCGAGCGGGCCATGTTCCGGATGCTCGGCATCCGGCAGTACCTGCTGCTCCGCCGGGCCGGCAGCTAGGGCAGGCCGGATGTCCATCGCGGCCACCAGCGTTCGTCGTCCTGGTGACCGGCCCGAGCGGGCCGGGCTAGCCTGAGACTCCCGCGCTGCCACTCGGAGGAAGCTCGTGACCTACCTGCTGATGATCTGCATAGCCGAGAATGTCCAGCTCACCCCGGCGCAGAGCGCCGAGATGGGCAGCGCGACCGAGTCCTGGGTGGCCGAGATGGACGGCCGCGGTGTCCGGCGGGAGGGAGCGGCGCTCGCGCCGGTCCGCGAGGCCGCCACCGTCCGGGTCCGCGACGGCGAGGTGCTGGTCAGCGACGGCCCGTTCGCCGAGACCAAGGAGCAGGTCGCCGGGTACGACGTGATCGAGTGCTCGAGCGTGGACGAGGCGGTCGAGGTGGCGGCCAAACATCCGGTCGCCCCGTTCGGCGCGGTCGAGGTGCGCCCGTTCCAGCCCGTCGGCTGGTGGGCGTCCGAGGACCGCCAGGGGCCGGCCAAGGGCACAAGGTATTTGCTGATCCACTGCTTCGACCAGACCGCCGAGGCGAGCGCGGCCGCCGGCGGCGCCGCGCCCGGGTCTCCGGCCGCCCGGGCCCAGCGAGCCTGGGACGCCCAGACCGACGCCCTCGGCGTGAAGCTGGGCGGCGGCGGGCTGCGGCCCGCCCGCGAGGCCCGGACGGTCCGCGTGCGTGACGGCGAGGTGCTGGTCACTGACGGTCCGTTCGCCGAGACCAAGGAGCAGATCGCCGGGCTCAACGTGCTGGAGTGCGCCAGCCTCCCAGAGGCGATCGAGGTCACCTCCCGCCACCCGATCGCCAGCATCGGGACGTGCGAGCTGCGCCCGTTCGCCCAGCTGTAAAGGGATAATCGCCTCCCCGGGGGAAGGCGATCGCCGGAGTAAGGCGTTCGCCCCCGGGAGACCGGCATGACCGAGAGTCTGGATGGCGGGCGGCTGGCCCATCGAGCAGCCCAAGTCCGCAGGGGCCTCCCGTGACGTCGCCACGTGGCAACCCGCGACCCCAGCCGCCCGCTGACCGCCCCTTCTCGCCCGCACCAGCCGGACCGATGGGACATTGGGCCGGCCTACTTTGAACCCACCGCGACCGGCCCCGTGACGATGGTCGTCAGGTAGACCAGGGTTACCGTGGGAAGCGGCAAGGAGGTGCCCCATGAATCGTGCGTTGCTCGTCGTGGACATGCAGAACGGCTTCTGCGATCCGGAAGGGTCGTTCACCCGGATCGACATGGGCCTGGAGGGCGCGGCCGAAGCCATTCACCATGCCGCCATCGCTGTCGCCCAGGCCCGCCGGGCGGGGGTCCCGGTGGTGTTCACCCGGCACCTGTACCGGCCGGGCCGCGCCGACGAGGGCCGGGCCCTGAAGCGAAACAGCCCGGCGCTGGCCGGCGTCGACGGCCTGGAGGCGGGCACCTGGGACGCCGAGGTGGTGGCCCAACTCGGCTGCGGCCCGGGCGACCTGGTGGTGGACAAGGTGCGCTTCGACGCGTTCCAGTGGACCTCGCTCGAGCCGCTGCTGCGCGGCCTGGGCGTGGACGAACTGGTCGTCTGCGGAGTGGTCACGAACATCTGCGTGGAGACCACGATCCGCTCGGCGTTCATGCGCGACTTCCCGGTGATCATGCTGGCCGACTGCTGTGCCGCCAAGACCCGCCGCCTGCACGAGCTGTCCGTCGAGGTCCTGTCCAGCTACCAGCTCGCCGAGATCGCCCGCATCACCGACGGCTTCGACGTAGGCGTCGCCGCCGTCCCGGTCAGCGCCTGAGAAACCGGGCCGCCACCCGCCACCCAAGCAGGAACAGCCCGAGGAACGCGAGCGCCACCAGCACGAACGCCACCGCCGTGCCCTGCCCTGCCGCCACCCGCAGCGCCATGCCCAGCCCGGCCGCCCCGAGCCACGCTCCCACGCCGGAAGGCGCCAGCGCCAGCGGCCGCCGCCAGGCCCGCGTCCCCAGCCATCCGCCGAATAGCCCGGCCAGGAACGGCCACGCCGTCGACGCGATCCCGCTCAGGCTCTCGCCGCCCGCAGCGTCATGGTGAGCCCGGCCGATGATCACGAACGCCAGCACGCAGCAAAGATCCAGGACCACCGCCAGCCGCACCGCACGCACGAGCCAAAGCGTAACGGCTCGATGAGAACCTTGAGCCCGGTGCGCCGCGCCGCCTCCGCGAACGCCTCCTTCACCTCGCCCAGCCCCGCCCGCCTGCTCACCAGCGAGCCGAGGTCCACCACGCCGCGCGCGGCCAGGCTGATCGCCCGCGGGTACACGTGGTTCATCCGCCGCACCATGGCGATCGTCAGCCCCTTGCGCCGCGCCACCGAGGCCTGGAACCTGATCGCGTCGTCGCCGGGGATGCCGGCCAGCACCACCCGTCCGCCGGGTCGGACCGACTCTACCGCCAGCCGGACCGCCTCGTCGGTGCCCGCCGCCTCGAACGCAACGTCCACGCCAGAACCGGTCAGCTCGGGCAGGTGCCCCGATGCCGCGCCAGGCTCGGCTACCAGGTCCGCGCCGTACAGTGCGGCCGCCTCGCGCCGGTGCGCCAGCGGCTCAATGGCCAGCACCGAACTCGCGCCCGCCGCCGTCAGCACGGCGATCAGCAGCAGCCCGATCGGCCCGCACCCCACCACCGACGCGGTGCCGCCGAACGGAAGGTGCCCGAGGTCCACGCTGTGTATCGCCACCCCAAGCGGCTCGAGCATGGCCCCGTCCGCATCCGAGACATCGTCCGGCAGCGGGTGCAGCAACTCCGTCGGCCACGTCATGAACTCGCGCATCATGCCGTCGGTTTCGCCGTGGCCGGCGAACCGGATCCGGTAGCACAAGTTCGCGTAGCCGTCCCGGCACGCCCGGCAGGCCCCGCAGGCGATGGCCGGGTCGATGGCGACCCGCTCGCCCCGCCGCGGCCCCCCGGCGATCACCCCCGCCCCCTCGTGGCCGAGTACCAGCGGGTGCGCGAGCGTGGCGTCGCCGATCGCGCCCTCGTCCCACCAGTGCAGGTCAGAGCCGCAGATCCCGACCGCGGCGACCCGCACCAGGCTCATCCCCGCGCCCGCCTCGGGCACCGGCTCCTCGCCCACCCGAAGGTCGCCGGCCGCGTGGAGTCTCGCCGCTCGCACCCGATCTCCTCTCCGCCCGGTCTGAACTCTTTTTATACGGAACGGAGCGTGGTGCGTCCCCCGGTCCGCTCGACGACCGGCAGGCAGCCGAAACCAGCGATCCCCGCCGCCCGGAGCGGGGATCGCTGGTTCGGGGTCTAATCGGACCTAGGCGGCCGGGCCGCTCGCCAGGGTCATGGTGACGGTCTGGGACTGGCCGGACTGGTCCACAAAGCTGACCGAGATCGAGTCGCCGGGGTGGTACTTGACCAGGGCGTGCGCGATGTCCTCGGCCGAAGCCACGGACTGGCCGCCGATCGAGGTGATCGTGTCGCCCTGGGCCAGGCCGGCGTTGGCGGCGGGGGAGCCGGAGAGGGTCCCGGCGATGGTCACGCCGGTCTGGCTGCCCTGGCTGCCCTGGCTGCCTTGGCCGCCGAACCCGCCGAAGCCCCCGAAGCCCCCGAAGCCGTTCGAGCCGCTGCCCGAGCTGCTGCTGTCGCCTTGGAGCTCCAGCCCGAGGAAGGCGGTGGCGCCGATGTGGACGTCAGCCGAGGTGGTACCGGACTCGATCTGCTTGGCGATGGACAGCGCTTCGTTGATCGGGATCGCGTAGGCCTGGGTGGCCGTCGAGGACTGGCCCTGGACCTGAGAGCTGGAGCCCGCGGCGGTGTCCATCCCGATCACCTGGCCGTAGGAGTTGACCAGCGAGCCGCCCGAGTCACCGGGCTGAATGGGCGCGTTGGTCTCGATCAGTCCGGTCAGCTGCTCGCTGACGCTGGACAGCTCGTCCGACGCGGTGATCGACTGGTTGAGCGCAGTGACCGTCCCGGGTGCGACCGACGGGGTTCCGCCCTTGCCTTCGGCGTTGCCCAGGGCGGTCACGTTGTCGCCGACCTGCACCGTGGAGGAGTCGCCCAGGTTGGCGGTGGTCAGCCCGGACGCGCCCTGGAGCTGTATGACCGCCACGTCGTGGCTGGCGTCGTATCCGACCACCGTGGCCGTATAGGTCTTGCCGTTGCCGACGTCGGTGACCTTGATCGAGGTGGCGCCGTCGATCACGTGGTTGTTGGTGAGCACCAGGCCGGTGGGGGACAGCACGATGCCGGTGCCGGCCGAGGTTGCGCCCTGGTCGCCGTCGGTGGACACCACGTCGACCAGCGCCGGGTCCACCCGGGAGGCGATCGCGCTGGAGGACAGCGCGGTCTTGGACGTGGCCGTGACCGTGCCCGCCACGCCGTGGTCCATGCTCCCGATCAATCCGCCCAGCGCGGCTCCGGTGGCGAGCGCCACCGCGCCGGTCGCGATCAGCGCGCGCTTGCGGCTCCGCCGCGGCGGCATCGGCGGTACGCCGCTGTAGCCAGGACCGCCCGCATACCAGGCGCCGCCCGCGTAACCGGATCCGCCCACGGAGCTGGGGGCCGCCGGGTCGCCCTTCGGGTTGGAGTGGCCATAGGGGTTAGCCGGTCCGTGACCCGCGGCGGGGCCCTGTTCGCTCTGCGCCCGGCCAGCCTGCTCCGGGTCCTGTGGTTCAAATGGGTGGCTCATGGGTCTCGCCCCTCAGTTCGCGAGCCGCGGCCTGGGCGGCTTCGTCCTTATTTCCGGGAGGACGTATCCCCCCAGACCTCCTACGTCCTTACGCTTCGATATTCGGCCGCGCACCTTGAGGTCAGCCCAAGGCAGCCCCCCGCAATACTGTAAGTTTCCTGAAGGTCAGCTGGATGCGTTCAGGTTGAGGGGTTCTCGGAGACCGGGACCAGTTCCCGTTCGCGTTCGGTGACGTCATCGTCGGCGGTCAGCCACTCACGGATGGCCAGGGCCACCAGCGCCGGGACCAGGTCGCGAGACCGCCGCGCCAGCCACGTGGTGCCCTTGGTGGCCATCCACAGGACCTCCGCCATCCGCGAGGGCGGCGGCGTGGACGGCTCTGGGTCGGGACCGGGACCGACCGGGTAGCCCGCTGCGGCCAGCATGGCGTGGAACTGGCAGGCGACGAAGCGGTGCCCACGCTCGTTCGGGTGCAGCCGGTCCACGCTCCAGTAGCGCCGCTCGTAGATGGCCGGATCTCGTGCCGCGTCCAGGTGCAGCGTGTCGTAGCGGAGCGCTATCTCGTCCACGGCTTCGTTCACCGCGCGCATCCGCCGGGCCAGCGGCTTGGCCAGCGACGTGGGCAGGCCGAACATTTCGCTCGGGTCCGGCAGCCGCATGGTGAGGACCTGGGCGCCCGCGGCGCGCAGGCCCGCCACCGTGCGGGCCACCGCCGCGCCCGTGCGCTGCGGGTCGAAGTTCCCGCGCAAGGTGTCGTTGATGCCGACCACCACGCTGGCCACATCGGGCTTCAGCGCCGTGGCCGCTGGCAGCTGCAGACGCTCCACGTCGACGGCCAGCGCGCCGAGCGTGGCGAGATTGTGCATGACGGGCTGCTGCAGGCCGGCGGCCAGCAGGGCGGCCCAGCCGCGCCAGCCGCCGCCCTCGGGCGCCGGGTCGCCCATGCCCACGGTGATCGAGTCGCCGAGCGCGACAAAGGTCGTCATGCCGGCCTCCGCTCGGCGGTCACCGCGGCTCTAGCGCCCGCCCCGGCCGCCACCCCGGCCGCCGCCCCGTCCGTTGCTCGGCCTCCTCCTCCCGCCTCGTCCGCCACAGGTCGGCCGCCTCCTCCCGCCTCGTCCGCCACCAGGGCCTCGTGTATCGCAAGGAAGGCCCGCACGGCCGCGGGCCAGCCGAAGTGTTCCGCGCGGGCCCGGGCCGCGGCCCGGCGGGTCGGCTCCGGCCAGGACAGCACGGTGGTCACCCCGGCGGACAGGTCCTCGCCGGCCACGCTGGCTCCCGCCTCGCCCACCACCTCGGGCAGCGCGGACTCCGCGCTCACCACCACCGGCGTCCCGCAGGCCAGTGCCTCGAGCCCGGCCAGCCCGAAGGTCTCCGCCGGGCCCGGCGCGATGGCCACGTCGGCGCTGGCCAGCAGCGCGGCCAGATCGGAACGGTCGGGCAGGAAGCCGGCGAACGTGACGGGCAGGCGATCGCGCGCCGCGCGGCGCTCCAGGCGGCGGCGCAGCGGGCCGTCGCCGGCCACCACGAGTCGGGCGGACAGGCCGTTCGCCCGCAGGGTGGCGAGCGTGTTCAGCGAGCGCTGCGGCTTCTTTTCCGGTGACAGCCGCCCGCAGTGCACGAGCAGCGTCTCGCCCGGCGCGGCGTAGGCGTCCCGGACCCGCCTGCCGGGCTTGTCACGATGGGGCGCGGCGAAGGTGGTCAGGTCGACGCCGAGCGGGGCGCGCAGCAGGTTGGCGGCCCCGATCCGCTCGAACTCGGCGGCCGCCCAGGCGGTGGTGCAGATCACCCGCTGGTACGCGCGGACCGTGCGCCGGTTGACCGCGTCGACTGCGGCCCGCGCCGGACCCCACCGGGACAGCCCGGGCAGGTCCAGCCCGGGCACGGCCATCCTCAGCAGCGCGGTGAGGCTCTCGTGCGAGATCATCACCGCCGGCACGCCGCGCTCGTGCGCCCACCGGCCGGTCCAGCGCAGCGTGGTCCGGTCCGATACCTCCAGCGTGTGCGGCCGCAGCTCGCTGAGCAGGGCGGCCACCCGCCGCTTGCGCAGCAGCGACCGGTAACCGCCGGTGAACGGGAGCCGGGGCCCGCTCAGCGTGATCACGCGCCCCTGCGAGGTCTGCTCGTCGCTGTCCCGCGCGCCGGGGATGATGAGCACCGGCTCGTGGCCTGCGGCCAGGTAGCCCGCGCCGAGCTCACGGAGCGCGGTGCGCAGCCCGCCCGAGTGGGGCGCGACGTAGTTCGCCAGCCGCACGATCCTCATATCGTGACCTTGTTTACTGGGCAAAAGTTCGCGTTATGCAAAGAACCCTCCCGGGTTGCCGCCCGTGCCACCTGCACCGGCCGCTCGCACGGGCCGAGAAGGCCCACGCTCGCTAGCCGGTTTTGCATAACGCTCCCGGGCCGGATGCTTACGACCCAGGACCGCGGCGTAATGGCCGATCAGCTCGTCGGTCAGGGCCGGCCAGCTACGGCCGAGGACCCTGCGCCGTCCCGCCGCGCCGAACGCCGCGCGGGCCGCCGGATCCGCGGCCAGCCGCGCGACCGCGGCCGGGAAGGCATCTGCGTCCCCGGGCGGCACCAGGTAGCCGGTCACGCCGTCCTGGACCAGGTCCAGCGGCCCGCCGGCGGCCGGGGCCACCACCGGGAGCCCGCTCGCGGCGGCCTCCTGCAACGTCTGCCCGAACGTCTCGTACGGCCCGCTGTGCACGAACACGTCGAGGCTGGCGTAGATGGCCGCCAACTCGTCGCCGCGGCGCTCACCCAGGAACAGGGCATCGGGTATCTGCTGGCGCAGCCAGGCCTCGGCCGGCCCGCCGCCGACGATGACCAGCCGTACGCCCGGCATGGCGGTGATCCCGGCCAGCAGCTCGACGTGCTTTTCCGGGGCCAGGCGGCCCACGTAGCCGGCGATCAGCTCACCGCCGGGCGCCAGCCGGGCCCGGATCTGGGCGCTGCGCCGGGCCGGGTCGAAGCGGGCCGTGTCCACGCCGCGGCCCCACAGCCACACGTTGCCGATCCCGCGGCCGAGCAGGCCGGTCGCGGTGACCGTGGACGGAGCCAGCGTCCGCGCGGCGCGGTTGTGGATATGGCGCAGCCACCGCCATGCGAACGCCTCGCCGGGCCGGCCGAGCCCGTAGGCGTGGGCGTAAGACGGCAGGTCGGTCTGGAAGACGGCGATCACGGGCAGGCCCAGCCGCTTGGCCACGGCGGCGCCGTGCGCGCCGAGCACGACCGGGCTGGCCAGGTGAACGACCTCGGTCCGGTGCTTGATCAGCGCGTGACGCAGGCGGCGGCTGGGCAGGCCGAGACGGAAGCTCGGGTAGCCGGGCAGCGGCACGGCGGGGACGCGCACCACGGGGTAGGGGAACGGTCCGGGATCCTTGTCCTCGTCCGGCGGCCGCTTGGTCCGCGGTGGCTTCGGCGCGATGACAAGTGGCTGGTGGCCGCGGGCGGCGAGGAGTTCCGCTACCCGGACCACGCAGTGCGCGACGCCGTTGACGTCGGGCGGGAACGATTCGGTAATAATCGCGACCCTCATGCTTCACAAGGTGCGATACGAGAGGATCGAAGCGCCGCAGCCGCCGTGACTTCCAAGCGAAGAATCCGTGACTTCTTGGCTGCGCTGTGTCTCCCCGGGGGGACGACACGGCAGACACCCTTGCGCGAGACCACAATGGCGGTATGGATCACCACGGCGGCAGCCCGACCTGGATCGTGCGACTGGCCCCCGTCGGCCCGGGCGTGCGGCTCGCGGTCAAGGACTGCATAGACGTCGCGGGCCTGCCGACCACGGTCGGCTGCCCGGTGATCGCCGAACGGGCCCGTCCGGCAGGCCAGGATGCGGCCGTGGTGGCCGCGGCCCGCCGGTCCGGGGCCCAGATCGTCGGCAAGACCAACCTGGCCGAGCTGTGCTGGTCGGCGGTGGGCACGAACGCCTGGTCCGGGATGCCGGTGAACCCGGCCGACCCGCGGCGCCTGCCCGGCGGCTCCTCCAGCGGCTCGGCGGTCGCCGTCGCCACCGGCGAGGCGGATGTGGCACTGGGCACCGACACCGGCGGCTCGGTCCGGATCCCCGCCGCCTGCTGCGGTGTCGTGGGCCTGAAGACGACCTGGGGCCGGGTGCCGGTCGACGGCGTGTACCCGCTGGCGCCGTCCCTGGACACGGTCGGCCCGCTGGGCGCGGACGTGGCCGCGGCCGAACTCGGTATGCGCCTGATCGAACCGGGTTTCGCGGCTGGATCCTGCGAGCCCCGGGTGGCCCGGATGCGGCCGCAAACCGACCCGGAGGTCGACCCGGCCGTCGAGGCCGCGATCGACGCCGCGCTGGACGCCGCGGGTATCGAGACCACCGAGGTCGCCGGCCTCGACTTCACCGCCGCCAGCGACGCGGCCAGCCTGCTCATCGACGTCGAGGCCTACCAGGTGAACGAGTACCTGATGCCCGACCTCGCCCGGCTCAGCCCCTACAACCAGCGCAACCTGCCCGAGGCGGCCGCGGTGACCGCCGGCCAGGCGGCCGCCGCCAACCGGACCCGGGCCTCGGTACGCGAGTGGTTTTCCGGCCTGCAGGCCCGCCACCCGTTCCTGGCCCTGCCGACGCTGGTGGGCGCCCCGCCGCTGATCGGCGAGCGAGGCCGCATACCGCTTACCCTGCTGACCATGCCCGCCAACCTGGCCGGCCTGCCCGCCCTGGCCCTGCCCGTCCCCGGCGGCCCGGCCG
>Ga0187817_10001341_pt1 | contig 11953 bp, 10 predicted proteins | sample NC_wetland_sal_i_17_FD_132431 | JGI IMG/M metagenome (GOLD analysis project Ga0187817, IMG submission 132431) | Wetland sediment microbial communities from Neuse River Estuary, North Carolina, USA - SO4_2 | ecosystem: Environmental > Aquatic > Freshwater > Wetlands > Sediment | place: USA...
CCCTTCGACCTCAGCGATGAGGACGAAGAGGGCGACGAGGATGAGGAAGACGTCACCCAGCAGGACTATCACATCACGCGGACCGCGGAGAAAAAAGCGCATACAGGTTTGCGCCGCGCGCCGCGCAGCGACACGCCCTATGAGGCCCCGCCGCTCAAGCTCCTGCAGCAGCCGCGCACGCACCGTGGCCGCGGCGTCAGCGACGAAGTCTTGCAGGAGAACGCGCGGGAACTCGAAGGCGTGCTGCAGGATTTTGGCGTCAAGGGCGAGATCACCAATGTGCGTCCCGGCCCCGTCGTCACCCTGTACGAGCTCGAGCCCGCGCCGGGCACCAAGTCCTCACGCGTCATCGGGCTTGCCGACGACATCGCCCGCTCCATGAGCGCGGTTGCCACGCGCGTCGCCGTGGTGCCAGGCCGCAACGCCATCGGCATCGAGCTTCCCAATGAACGACGCGAGATCGTCGTGCTCAGGGAGCTGCTCGAGGCCCCAGACTTCCAGGAGATCGACGCGCGGCTTGCGCTCGCGCTCGGAAAGAATATCGGCGGCGAGTCCGTCATCGTCGACCTCTCGCGCATGCCGCATCTCCTGATTGCGGGCACCACCGGCTCCGGCAAGTCGGTCGGGATCAACACCATGATCCTGTCCTTGCTCTACCGGCTCTCTCCCGACCAGTGCAAATTCATCATGATCGACCCCAAGATGCTGGAGCTGTCCGCCTATGACGGCATCCCGCATCTGCTTGCGCCCGTCGTCACTGATCCGAAAAAGGCGGTGGTGGCGCTCAAATGGACGGTGCGCGAGATGGAGGAGCGGTACAAGCGCATGTCGAAATTGGGCGTGCGCGACATCAAGGGATACAACAGCCGCATTCTGCAAGCTGAAGCCAAGGGCGAGGCGCTGATCCGCACGGTGCAGACGGGCTTCGACCGCTCAACCGGCCGCGCCATCTACGAGCAGGAGGAGATGAATTACGATGCGATGCCCTACATCGTCGTCATCGTCGACGAGATGGCAGACCTGATGATGGTCGCGGGCAAGGACATCGAGGCCGCGGTGCAGAGGCTCGCCCAGATGGCACGGGCCGCCGGCATCCATCTCATCACCGCGACGCAGCGCCCAAGCGTCGATGTGATCACCGGCACCATCAAGGCGAATTTCCCAACACGCGTAAGCTTCCAGGTGACTTCGAAAATCGACAGCCGCACGATTCTCGGCGAGCAGGGTGCCGAGCAGCTACTTGGCCAAGGCGACATGCTCTACATGGCCGGCGGTGGGCGCATCATGCGCGTGCATGGTCCCTTCGTCGCCGACGAGGAAGTCGAGAAAGTGGTCCGGCATCTGAAGAAGCAGGGGGTGCCGGACTATCTCGAGGCGGTCACCGAGGAGGAGTCCGACAACGACGAGGGTGGCGAGGACGGCGAAGGATATGGCGAGTCCGGCGACGAGCTCTACGATCAGGCCGTCGCCGTCGTGCTCAAGGACCGCAAGGTCTCGACCAGCTATGTGCAGCGTCGGCTCGGCATCGGCTACAACCGCGCCGCGACTCTGATCGAGCGCATGGAAAAAGAAGGCCTGATCGGCGCCGCCAATCATGCCGGCAAACGCGAGATCCTGGTCGGCGGCGAGGCGGTTTCGCCTTATTAGGTCTAGAAATTCAAGGTGCGCGCTTCGCCAAGAAGTTGACCAGATTTGGCGGAATCATCTATCGATCGCTCCTGGGCGATGTTTGCGCACCGGTCCGCGAGGGGGTTCATCAATGAGCATAAGAACCGCATGGCTTGTCTGGAGCCTGTCATCGGCTCTTTGCCTTTCGGCCGGCATTGCGCTCGCCGAAGACGGCACGACAGTGCAAAAGACGCCCGCCACCACCGGCACCGTCACCCCGCAACATACGCCATCCTACGATGCCGCAGAGCCCGATCCAGCCGCTGCCCCGACCACAGGCGAGCTTAACCCGAATACCGGCGATGAGGGTGCTGGCTGGGACGCCGCAGTGGAAGCCGCGCGGGGCCCGACGCCGCTGATTGGCGAGCAGGAGGATGCCGCCGTCCAGCGCATCAACGCCTATTTCAACGCCATCACCAATTTGCAGGGCAATTTCGAGCAGATCGACTCCAACAACAAGCAGGCCAAGGGCCGCTTCTATGTACAGCGGCCCGGCAAGCTCAGATTCGATTACGAGCCGCCGAGCACACTCCGCATCGTCGCGGACGGACATTTTCTAGCCATCGAGGATTCCGACCTCAAGACGATCGAGAAATATCCGCTTGAATCCACGCCGTTCCGCCTATTGCTGGGCGACGGGGTCGATCTTGCCCGCGACGCGCGCATCGTCGGGGTCGAGAGCGGCGAGGGCTCGCTTGCCATTTCGCTTGAAGACAAGGCGGGCGAGGCCGCAGGCCAAATCAAGCTTTATTTCGAGACCACGCCGGAGATGAAGCTCAAGCAATGGGTGATTACCGATGCCCAGGGCCTCGCCACCACGGTCACTATCGACGATATCGTTGCTGGGCGAAAGGTCGCGGCCGATTTCTTCAATTCCACCGTCTCGTTTCAGCCGTTCCGCTAGAGTTCAGGGCTTAGAAAGGGCCCATTACCCCCCATGCGGCCTTCACAAAATCGTTAACACTCCCCGACTAACGGGTTACAAATCAATACTTTAAGCTCAATCTGGCGGCCAGCATTTACGACGCATTAATTTTTTTGCTCCGCGCCAGTTGAAATCCTGACGCAACCTCCATATTTCTGGTGTTAGAAGCGGCCCACATCGCTTTTCATCGGTAGTGCCCCCCGTCTAGCCGAAGATGTGGTCCGCCCGTGCCGGCTTCCCTCCCGGCACGCGCGCGCAAAAAAACGCGCTTCTGGCGCCCAACCACGCGCAGCGGTTGGGCGCCTTTCTTTTGGGGCACTCCTCATGCGTTATCGCCTCGCCACGTGGAACATCAACTCGGTCCGGCTCCGGCTCGATCTGGTCGAGCGTTTCGTTAGAGCGCACCAGCCCGACATTCTCTGTTTGCAGGAGATCAAATGCGTGGATGGCAGTTTCCCCGAGCTGCCAATGCGGGCGCTCGGCTTCAGTCATGTGGCGATCGCCGGCCAGAAGGGATACCACGGTGTCGCCATCCTCTCCCGCATTCCCTTCGCACGGATCGAACGCCGAGACATTTGCGGGCGGGGACATGCTCGGCATCTCTCCGTTACTCTAGATGGCGGCTCTCCGACGGCAAGAAAACCGCTCGTGCTGCACAATGTCTATGTGCCAGCGGGTGGCGACCTGCCGGATTCCGCGCTGAATCCAAAGTTCCGCCACAAGCTCGATTTCCTCGAAGCCATGGACGCTTGGTTCCGTGGTATGCGCGGCAAGCGAACCAATCGCGCGCTCCTCGTCGGCGATCTCAACGTGGCGCCGCTTCCGACCGATGTGTGGTCGCACAAGCAACTGCTCAAGGTCGTGAGCCATACACCTGCGGAGGTGGAGCGGTTCGAGCGCATGCGGGCCGCGCATGATTGGGTCGACGTGATGCGCCAGCATGTGCCGCCGGAAGAGAAGCTCTACACCTGGTGGAGCTACCGGGCGCGCGATTGGCGCACGTCAAATCGCGGCCGCCGTCTCGATCATATCTGGACTACGCCAGCACTGGACGGAACCGCGGTCTCGCTACGCGTCCTCGACGAGGCACGCGACTGGCCGCGCCCCTCGGATCATGTGCCGGTCATCGCCGACTTCGCGATTGACGAATAAGTCCCCCCTCACCCGGCTCGCCGCTTAAGCGGCGATCCACCCTCTCCCGCGAGGGAGAGGGGAAAGAGGGTGCCATATCGACAGAACCCCTCGCCCCTTTGTGGGAGAGGGCTTTACGTCGCGAACTTGTGCGGCGAAGCCTTGCGCGAGTCGCATGGCGGAAAGGGTGAGGGTAAACGCCGTCCAGTTTACTAAGGCACAAGCTTGTAGCCGCCGGTTTCAGTGATGAGCAGCTCGGCCTGGGATGGATCCTTCTCGATCTTCTGGCGCAGGCGATAGATGTGGGTCTCAAGCGTGTGCGTGGTGACCCCGGCGTTGTAACCCCAGACCTCATGCAGCAGCACATCGCGGGTGACCACCCGCTCGCCGGCGCGATAGAGATATTTGAGGATGGAGGTTTCCTTTTCGGTGAGCCTGATCTTGCCGCCGCCGCTATCGACGAGCAGTTTGGACGCAGGCTTGAAGGTGTAAGGCCCGATAGTGAAGACGGCGTCCTCGCTCTGCTCGTGCTGCCTGAGCTGCGCGCGGATACGAGCGAGCAGCACGCCGAGCTTGAACGGCTTGGTGACATAGTCGTTGGCGCCGGATTCCAAACCGAGGATGGTGTCGGCATCGGAGGCTTGCGCCGTCAACATGACGACGGGCCCCTTAAACCCGCTGCGGCGGAGCAGCTTGCAGGCCTCCCGTCCATCGAGGTCGGGAAGGCCAACGTCGAGAAGCACAAGATCCACATGGCCATTGCGCGCAAGCTTAAGCCCGTCCGTCGCGTTGGCGGCGAGCAGCGTGTCGAACTCCTCATGCAACGAAAGCTGCTCGCTCAAGGACTCTCGAAGCTCATCGTCGTCGTCGATGATTAGGATCTTGTGCGCATTTCCCATTGGTGGCCCCGATTGAACCCCGAGGTGTCCAGTAATAAGGGCGGGCTTCCCATTGGACAAGCGGGTCGGTTAGCTTGATCGAACGCAAAAGGCCAATCGGCTATGGGAGTTAAGCGGAGCATCGTGGTCAGGCGCGCTCCCGGAAATCCAAGGGAAGGGCGCATCGCCTTGGCTCATGGCGTCCGGCGTGCCGCGCTCGGCCGAAGCGGCATCGCCGCATTGAAGCGCGAGGGCGACGGCGCCACGCCGCTCGGCCGCTTTCCGATCCGCCAAGTGCTTTATCGCGCCCGCCGCGTGCCAAGACCAAGGACGGAGCTTCCGGTGCGTGCGATCCGCTCCGCCGACAGCTGGTGCGAGGACCCCACGGACCGCAATTACAACAGGCTCGTCAAGCTGTCGAGGTCACGCGCCGAACGTTTGACCCGCATCGACCACCTTTACGATCTCGTGCTCGTGCTCGGTTACAACGATCGCCCGCGGGCGAGGGGACGCGGCAGCGCCATCTTCTTGCATCTTGCCCGGCGCGGCTATTCGCCGACGGAAGGATGCATCGCTCTCTCGCGCCATGACCTGCTCATGCTGCTTGCGCAGCTGCGGCGAGGGTCGGTAATTGCGGTGATGTAAGAATCTATTTTTTGTCGGGCTCGCGCGCGCCGAAGATTGCGGTGCCGATGCGGACATAGGTCGCGCCGAAGGCAATAGCCTTTTCGAAATCTCCGCTCATGCCCATGCTCAGCTCCTTCAGCTTGAGGCGTGCGGCGATCTTGGCGAGCAACGCAAAGTGCAAGGCCGCTTCCTCGTCGAGCGGCGGAATGCACATCAGGCCTTCGATCGCAAGACCATAGTCGTCGCGACATAGCCCGACGAAGTCGTCCGTCTCGCTTGGAAGTATGCCGGCTTTCTGTGGCTCCTCGCCGGTGTTCACCTGCACGAGAAGCCGCGGTCTCTTTTCGGCGCGCGCGAACTCCTCGGCGAGCGCCTGCGCGATCTTTGGCCGGTCGACGCTGTGAATCACTTCGAACAGTTGCACCGCATCGCGCACCTTGTTCGACTGAAGGGGACCGATGAGATGGAGCTCGAGGTCGGGATGACGCTCCTTCAACGCCGGCCACTTTGCCTTCGCCTCCTGCACCCGGTTCTCGCCGAAGCGGCGTTGGCCTAACAGAATTGTCTCTTCGATCGCGTGCTCTGAGACGGTCTTGGCGACGGCGATCAGCTTCACGGTCGCTGGATCCCGGCCAGCGCGCTTCGCCGCAGCGGCGATGTCGCGTTCGACCGCCTGCAGTGAGGCTGAAACAGTTTCGCTCATAGCTCCGGCATGACAGAGAGCAGGCGAGCCCGCAACTCTACTGCACACCGGACTGGTCAAAGGCTGCGGCGATATCGGGTTTGATCGCCTTGGCGGCGGCAATGTCTTCAGCGCCGCTCGCATCGCCTTTCTTTAGCTTAGCGGTGCCGCGCCCGAAAAGCGCCGTGGCGCGCTTCGCATCGAGCTGCAACGCAGCATCGTAATCGGCGATCGCGTTGTCGATCTGTCCTTGGCTGAGATAGGCGAAGCCGCGGCTCTCAAATGCGCTCGCATGTTTCGGCCCGATATTGATCGCCGCGCTATAGTCACGAATAGAGCGCTCACCGTCGCCCTTGCTTAAATAGACGCGCCCGCGGTTGAAATAGGCAATGGCCGACTTTGCATCGAGCGCGATTGCCCGGTCAAAGTCGCGAAGCGCATATTCGAAATCGCCGCGGCGCGCATAGGTCAGGCCACGCGCGACATAGCCCGCAGCTTGATCTGGCTCTAGCTCGACGACGCGGTTGTTGTCCTCGAGCGCGCGCTCATAAGCGCGCTGATCGGCATAGATCGCGGCGCGGTTGCTCAAGGCCTTGACTTGGCGTGGATCGAGTTTGATCGCGGTGTCGTAGTCTTGAATGGCGCGGTCTGGATCCTTCTTGGCTTCATAGGCGATGCCGCGGCCATAGAAGGCAGTGGCGTTGCCGGGAGCGAGCGCCAAGCCCTCGCCGAAATCGTGGATGGCGTTGTCGAAGTCCTCTTGCTTCAGGTAAGCGGCAGCTCTGCGGAAGTAGCTCAGGGCAAGTTCCCGGCCTTGAATGGTGCCCCCATCGATCACGGCGCTGCAGCCGCTGATCTGCTGCTCGACCGTCGGATTTTCTTGCCCCTTGCACGAGACAACATCCTGGTCGCTTTCGGCTCGTGCCGGGGCCGTCGGGGCGTTGGCCGCAAGCGTCACCGCGCACCTTAGAATAAGCACGCTCAGCATCGGATAAGCACAGGTTCGCGATTTGCCTGTTGGCTCGGCCATGGCCGACACTTTGCTCATAGTCACGGCGTGCGGCAAATCACGCTGTCGTTGCCGGGGCCAGATTGACCGGGCTTCGGCTTTCGTGGCCTAGTCGGCGCAAATTTGGACCACCGCAAGAGCTTATGACCACAGATCGCTACAATCCGCGCGAAGCAGAGCCCCGCTGGCAGAAACTCTGGGAGGAGCGGGGGTTCTTCCGCGCCGACGAGAACGACCCGCGTCCCAAATATTATGTTCTTGAAATGTTCCCGTATCCTTCGGGGCGCATCCATATGGGGCATGTGCGCAACTACACTATGGGCGACGTGGTGGCGCGCTACATGCGCGCGCGCGGCCACAATGTGCTGCACCCCATGGGCTGGGATGCGTTCGGACTGCCGGCGGAGAACGCCGCCATCGAGCGTGGCATCCATCCGGCCAAATGGACCTATGACAACATCGCCACCATGCGTAGGCAGCTGAAAAGCATGGGGCTCTCGCTCGACTGGTCGCGCGAACTCGCGACCTGCGACCTCGACTACTACCATCAGCAGCAGAAGCTGTTTCTCGATCTGCTTGCGGCGGGCCTCGTCGACCGCAAGCAGCGCAAGGTGAATTGGGACCCGGTCGACCAGACCGTACTCGCCAATGAGCAGGTGATCGACGGCCGCGGCTGGCGCTCAGGCGCGCTCGTCGAGCAACGCGAGCAGCCGGAATGGGTGTTCAAAATCACCGACTACGCGCAGGACCTGCTCGACGCGCTCCGTACGCTCGACCGCTGGCCGGAGAAGGTGCGGCTGATGCAGGCGAACTGGATCGGCCGCTCGGATGGTTTGCTGATCCGCTTCGAACTTGCGCAGGGGACCGGACTGAAGGATCACGACGCGATCCAGGTGTTCACCACGCGACCCGACACGCTATTCGGCGCGAGCTTTATGGCGATTGCGCCGGATCATCCGCTGGCAAAGGCGATCGCCGAGCGCGACGCGAAGATTGCCGCCTTCATCGCGGATTGCCAGCGAATGGGGACGACGGCCGCCGAGCTCGAGACGCAAGCGAAGAAAGGATACGACACCAACCTGCGCGTGAAGCATCCCGTCGTCGAGGGCGCGGAGCTACCGGTCTATATCGCCAACTTCATCGTCATGGAGTACGGCACCGGCGCCATCTTCGGCTGCCCGGCGCATGATCAGCGCGATCTTGAATTTGCGCGGGCCTATGGTCTTCCCGTGGTGCCGGTCGTGTTGCCGCCAGACGCCGACGCCAAGAGCTTCGCGATTGCGGACGAGGCCTACACCGGCGACGGCATGCTGATCAATTCAGCCTTCCTCGACGGCCTCTCCGTTGAGGCAGCAAAAGAGAGAATCGCGGAGCACCTCACCGGGAAATCCGTGAAGAGCGCGCTGCAAGGCGAGCGGCGCACCGAGTTCCGCTTGCGCGATTGGGGCATCTCGCGGCAGCGCTATTGGGGCTGCCCGATCCCGATGATCCATTGTGAGACATGCGGCATCGTCCCTGTGCCTGAGCAGGATCTGCCCGTGAAGCTCCCGGAGGATGTCACCTTCGGCGGGACCGGCAATCCGCTCGACCGCCATCCAACCTGGAAGCATGTGACCTGCCCGCAATGCGGCGGCGCGGCCACGCGCGAGACCGATACCATGGACACCTTCGTCGATTCGTCCTGGTACTTCGCCCGCTTCTGCTCGCCGCAAGCGACAGTGCCCACCGACAGCAACGCCGTGGGCTACTGGCTCCCCGTCGACCAATATATCGGCGGCGTCGAGCACGCGATCCTGCATCTCCTCTATGCGCGCTTCTTCACTCGCGCCATGCACAAGACCGGGCATTCGCCGATCGACGAGCCATTCAAGGGCCTTTTCACTCAAGGCATGGTCACCCACGAGACCTACAAGGACGCGCAGGGCAAGTGGGTGACGCCGAAAGAAGTGAGTCTCCGCGATGGCAAAGTCGTGCATGCCGCGACAGGAGAGCCCATCACCATCGGTCCCGTCGAATCGATGTCGAAGTCGAAGAAGAATGTGGTCGATCCCGACGACATCATCGGTGCCTATGGGGCGGACACCGCGCGCTGGTTCATGCTGTCCGACACGCCTCCGGAGCGCGATATCGAATGGACCGCGGGCGGCGTCGAAGGCGCTTACCGGTTTCTGCAGCGCGTCTGGCGAGTCGTGAATGAGGCGGCGGAGAAGGGCGGGGGAGGCTCAGCGCCGGCAGAAATGGGAAGCGAAGCCTTGGAGCTTCGCCGTGCGACTCATAAGAGCATCGCCGCCGTCACCGCCGCCATCGACAGACTCCGTTTCAACGTGGCCATCGCCCATAACTATGAGCTTGTTAATGCGCTCTCCACGGGCCTCAACGCCGCCGGCGCGGAGCCAAGCCCCGACATGCGGTTTGCCCTCAGGGAAGCGGCGGAAATGCTCGCCCGTATCGCTGCCCCAATGGTGCCGCATCTGGCTGAAGAATGTTGGCTTGCGCTTGGGAATCAGGGCCTGTTGGCGCAACAACCTTGGCCGACGCCTGATCCAGGGCTCCTGGCCGAGGATACCGTGATTATTGCGGTACAGGTGAACGGAAAAAGACGGGACGAATTGAGGATTGCGCGGGACGCCGCGAAGGAAGATATTGAAGCTGCGGTGCTAAAGCTCGACAATGTCGTGCGCGCCATTGGGGGACGTCAAATCAAGAAGGTCGTGATCGTACCGCAGAGGATCGTCAATGTGGTGGCATAGGCCATTGCTTGCGGCTTTGGCTGTGACCGCGGCCCTTGGTTTGGCCGGCTGCGGTATCCAACCGCTTTACGGCACAACCGCAAGCGGCTCGCGGGTTGGCGCGGTCATGGCCGGTGTCGAGGTCACACCCATCCCCGGCCGCGTCGGGCAGAGGCTGCGCAACGAGCTTATCTTCGCGAACACTGGCGGAAGTGCGCCGGCGCAGTCGAACTACAAGCTCGATATCGTCATCAAGGAAAGCCTGCTCAACGAGCTCGTGCAGATCACCGGCAGCGCTCAGAGTCAGGTCTATGAGCTCGACGCGACATTCAAGCTGATCACCCATGACGGCAAGGTCGTGCTTGAAGGCAAGGCAACATCACGGGCAGCCTATGAGCGCTTCGAGACGATCTTCTCCAATGTGCGCGCCCGCGTCGATGCGGAGAACCGCGCCGCCAGCACCGTCGCCGAAAGCATCAAGGTCCGCGTCGCCGCCTATCTGTCGCAGTCGGCCTAAAGCATCGTCTCTCTGGGACAGCCAGTTCATCGCCATGGTCGCTTTTAAGACCGGACCGCTGCAGCGCATCCTCAAATCTCTCGATCCTGAGTGTCGCGCGGCACTCGTATACGGTCCCGACGCAGGCCTCGTGGCGGAGCGTGCCGCCGCGCTCGCCGATGCCTTCACCGGCAAACGCAAAGAGGCAGCCGAGATCATCCGCCTTGATGAGAGGGATTTGGCGGAGGATCCGGCACGGCTCGAAGTCGAGCTTCGCACCACTCCCATGTTTGCCGAGCGAAAGGTGGTGCGAGTCGCCCCTGGCGCACGCCTCGATGTTCCGTCGCTGAAGGCACTGCTCGAAGCGCCGCTCGCCGGCGCGCTCGTCGTGGAGGCGGGGACGCTCAGGCCAGACTCCGCGTTACGCAAACTGTTCGAGGGACACGCCACGGCGGCGGCGCTTCCATGCTATGGCGATGAGCGCTCCTTGTCTGAGCTGATCGACGAGGAGCTCTACAAGGCTAACCTTACAATAGACAGCGACACGCGCGCTTATCTCATGACACGGCTCGGCGCCGATCAGGCCTTGTCGCGCGCCGAGGTCGCTAAGCTTGCGCTGTTCGCTGCCGGCAGCCGACGCATCGGTCCCGAGGATATCGACGCGATCGTCGGTGACAGCTCGGAGATTGCCGTCGAGACTTTCGTCTATGACGTGAGCGGCGGCGAAGCGAAAGAGGCGCTTCGCCAGCTCGGCCGCCTTGCCGCGGCGGGAACCGAACCCTCAGTCGCGCTCTCGGCGCTCGGGCATCATTTCACGCAACTCCATCGCATCGCTGCGGCGCAAGCTTCGGGCGTGACTATCGAGCAGGCGATGCGGCAGCTCAGGCCGCGCCCGCATTTCAAGCGCGAGCAGGCTTTTATCGCCCATAGCTGCCGCCTCGGAGCTCAGCGCCTGCTCGAGGCGCTCCCGCTAATTCAAGAGGCGGTGAAGCGCTCGCGGCTCAATCCCGATCTCGAACGCGCCGTGGCGGAACGGCTGGTGCTGACCCTGACGCGGCGAGGGGAGAGCCGCTCAGGCGCGGGCGCCAAGCACGAGCCCGTCTGCGTGTTGCGGCGGGAATAAAACCGGTGTACCCGCCGACCACATCGCCAAGTGCCGAGAGGATGATCATGGATCAGCGCCGCAGCCGGCTCGATTTGCGCAACAGGCTCTTCGATCTCATCAAGGAGCGCTCGTTCAGGCGCGGGAGCTTCACCTTGGCGTCGGGCAAACAGAGCTCCTACTACTTCGACAGCAAGCCCACCATGCTGCATCCGGAGGGCGCGAGCCTTCTCGCCGAGTTAATTTTTGACGAGCTTCGGGACGTAAAGGCCGATTGCGTTGGCGGCCTAGAGATGGGTGCGGTTCCTCTCATCGCACCGGTGGCGATGCGGAGCTTCGAGGCGGGGCGGCCGCTCCTTGGCTTCTTCGTGCGCAAGGCGCCGAAAGACCACGGCACCAGGCAGCACATTGAAGGCCTGGACGTAGCGGGAAAAACCGTCGTCATCTTGGAGGACGCGACCACGACCGGCGGCTCGGCCATGCAGGCCGTCGAGATGGTGCGAGCGGCAGGCGGAACCGTCGCGCTCGTGCTGTCGATCCTCGACCGCGGGGAGGGGGCGGCCGAGCTGTATGCCGCCGCCGGCGTTCCGTTCAAATCGCTGTTCCGCGCCGAGGAGTTTCTCCGCGACTAGCGGTAGATGGAGCGCCGCAAGAGCCGATGGCGCAAATCCTCAAGCTGGTCGAGCGTGGTGTAGCGGATGCGAAG
>Ga0187817_10001342_pt1 | contig 11953 bp, 7 predicted proteins | sample NC_wetland_sal_i_17_FD_132431 | JGI IMG/M metagenome (GOLD analysis project Ga0187817, IMG submission 132431) | Wetland sediment microbial communities from Neuse River Estuary, North Carolina, USA - SO4_2 | ecosystem: Environmental > Aquatic > Freshwater > Wetlands > Sediment | place: USA: North...
CCTACAAAAGTACGCGGTCGCGCCCTCCGCAACCGCGGCCCTGTGCGAAGGATCAAGCGCGAACCCGTGCCCGACTGCGAACAGCATTGCGGTCGGAACACTTCCGATCTCGGCGCCAAATTTCACCAACTTCAAGGCGCTGACCACTTCGATGGATTACAACCTCAGCGCGAAGGACCAGATCCGTGGCCGCTATATTTACAACGAGAGCGTTGGCCTCGATGCCTCGGCGCAATTGCCCGAGTTCTACACGCCCCTGGTCCAGCCTTTTCATCTGGTAAATCTGAGTGAATACCACACTTTCACCGCAGCCCTTGGTAACGAATTTCGCCTTGGCTTCACAAGAACCGCTTTCAACATAACAGTCAACAACCTGACTTTTCTTCCCACGCTTGACGCCTTTCCGAACATCACCATCACCGAACTCGGTGGACTTAACGTAGGCCCCGACCAGAACGGACCGCAATACGCTGTGCAGAACCTGTACCAGGCCATCGACAATGTGAGCTGGGTCAAGGGGAATCACACGCTGAAATTCGGCATTGAAGGCGCGAAGTACATCGCTCCGCAGAAGGATATTCAGCGTCCCCGCGGCGACTACACGTACCAGTCATTGCTGGAATTTGCCCAGGATCAAGTGCCCGGTTTTGGACAGCGTGGTTTGGGATCGGCAGGCTACTCCGGGGACCAGGCCAGTATTTACTGGTACGCGAATGACATCTGGAAAATCCGGCCGAACCTCAGTCTCACCTACGGCGTCCGCTACGAGTACACAGGCACAACAGCCGGGATGAAACAGATGAGTCTGAACAGCGTGGCGGATGTTCCCGGACTGATCACATTTACCTCGCCCCAAGCGCCCAAGAACGACTACATGCCGCGGCTTGGATTTGCCTACTCGCCGGGCAAGAACGGCGACACCTCGATTCGTGGCGGCTTTGGATTGGGCTATGACGTACTCTACGACAACATCGGCTCTCTCGCCCGCCCGCCGCAGATTGGTCAGACCATCAACTGTCCGAACCCCGTCTGCCAGAACCCGTTCCTGGCAAACGGCGGGATTCCAGCTGGGAACTACAGCGGGATCGCGACGCTGACTCCGGCGCAAGCCATTCTGGAGACGTCGAGCTATCTCCCGAATAACTTGAAATATCCCAAGGCACTGTCGTGGAACTTGGGCGTGCAGCGTGTGATTGCCAAGGACTACACGCTCGACGTCCGCTACGTGGGCACGCGAGGCGAAGACCTGGACGTGCAGAACATCCTGAACTTTGTTGCCGGAGCAAAAAATGCTCCGGGATACTTTCTCCCGACTTACATTCAGCCGACAACCCAGGCGACGGTCAACGGCCTGCCAACTGCGTGGGCGCAGTGCTTGCCGTCGGCAATTCAGACTGTCAATGGCATCGCCGTCTGCAATGGCATGCAAACCAGCACGAACGGCCCGTCTGCGGTCGGAGACATTCCCGGAACTCTCGCCAATGGCTACTTCGACGTGGGGACGGGCCCCGGAGGCTTTTACGATCCGCAGTATCTCAACGCTGGGTTCGTAAATCCGATTACGGCCTTCATGCCGTGGGGATCTTCCACCTATCATGGACTGCAAACACAGCTGAACCGTCGGTTCACCAACGGCTTGCAGTTCCAGGCGGCCTACACCTTCAGTCACCTGATCGACAACAGCACCGCAGACTTTCATTCCACTGACATTTCGCCACGCCGCCCGCAGGATTTTCGCGACCTGTCTGCTGAGCGGGCGAATTCCATCCTCGATCATCGTCACCGCATCACCATTGCTGCCATCTACGACGCGCAGTGGTTCAAGCATGACGCTAACTGGGTCAAGCGGAACATCCTGGGCAATTACGAAATCGCTCCTGTGTTCAGTTGGGAGTCCGGACAGTGGGGAACTGTGCAGAGCGGCGACGACGCGAACTTAAACGCAGACGCGGCGCCGGACCGCGCCATCTTCAACCCAAGCGGCGTGAAGAGAACGGGCAGCGATGTGGTGGGACTCGTGGCGACCTCGGGTCCCAACGCCGGAAACATAGTGGCTTATCAGGCGGTGAATCCCAATGCGCAATTCATCATTGCGCAGATGGGCGCGATCGCCACCTCCAGCCGCAACACGTTCGCGACCGCACCCATTAACAATTGGTATGTAACCGTGGCCAAACATCTTTACGTCACCGAACGTTTTCATCTTGATGTAATGATGCAGGCTTTGAATGCCTTCAACCATCCCCAGTTCGTCACCGGCAGCGTCAACCAGGCTCTGCCGATTTCCGACGTGGGTTCGCAAAGAAACTACTTCATCCCAAACCAGCCGAACTTTGGGGTCGACAAGTTAAGCTTCCCCAGCAATGCGCGCAACTTGCAGCTTGCTGTGCGGTTCAGCTTCTAGAGCGGCGAGGCGCTGCGGCTCGGAGGTTCGTGAGAACCTCCGGCCGTGGCGGCGACGGACTAGAGTAGGGCCCGGGAACGTCAGCCAGGCTCAGGAGCCCTTTTCGACGATCCCTTGCAGTGCGGCGCGGTAGCCACGGCTGCACGAGAGCTCTCTTCCGCTTTTCAGGACCACGACATACTCTCCGCTGTTGACGGGGATCAGTTCCTTGATCTTGCGGACGTTAACGATTGTCGAACGGTGGATGCGGACGAAATGACTGGAGTCCAGGCGTTCCGAAATCCTGCTGATCGTCTCGCGGAAAAGATAGGATTCTTTGCCGACGTTCAAGCGCACGTAGTTAGCCGCAGCTTCCACCCACTCGATGCTGTCCAGATCCAGAAACACGACTCTTCCATTGGCCTTGATCACCAGGCGGCTGTCCCGTTCCGGTGCGGGCAACGACAACGACCTGACCTGCGAAAGCAGATTCAGAATCCGGTGGGTGATCTCGCGGTCGCGCGCCTTGCGCAATTCCGAGCGTGCCCGCTCCAGGGCGTGGTGCAGCCGCTCCTGGTCGAACGGTTTCAACAAATAGTCGAGCGCATTCGCCTCAAAGGCACGAATCGCATATTGATCGTAGGCTGACGTGAAGATGACCACGGGCATTTCTTCCAGAGGGATCTCGCTCAGCACCTGGAAACCATCCAGCTCAGGCATCTGGATGTCGAGCAGCAGCATGTCGGGTCGGAGGTTGCGGATTGCAGAAACCGTTTGACGGCCATCCTGGCATTCCGCAATCACCTTGACCTGAGGTTCCGAGTCGAGCAGGATGAGCAGTTTCTGGCGCGCCAATCGCTCGTCATCGGCGATGACCGTACGCACGACCACGTCTAAGGGCTGGTTTTGAGGCGAGGCAACAACTGAGTCAGGGATCATTGGTCACCCGCATCCGTCCAACAGTTGGATAGACGTGACAGGGTGAGAATGGTTGTCTGAAAGAAGTCTGGAGTTTAACAACTGATCCCGCAGAAATGGCATTCAGTCACGCTAAAGACGTCGTTCATCCCGCGGCGACATGTCCCAGTCCCGCGGGTTCTGAAAGAGAGCATCGTTTTCGGCAACGGACCATCTGACAGCCTGAAATTCGGGTCCGCGTGAGATGTACATAAGCGAGAATCGTGTAAGCACGTCCCTGAATTCTCGGAGCCCGTCCCCGGTGATCACAAACGGCCTACTGTCGCGTCCATAATGCGACAGAGCCATGCCCGCGACACGATTTCAGCCAACGTCCGCTGTGAGGGAGACGGCAGTCTCCGAGACTGTGAAGCGAGTCAATGCCGAGGCTCTCGATCTATTAACCCGGCGGGCTGAAATCAATCAACGAATCCGCTGTCTTCATCAGGTGATGAAGGCCCTACGAGATATGGCGACCAATGCGACATTCAACATTTGTGAGAGAGGTCGGCCTGAGCCCGCCTTTGACAGGACAGGCCCTGCCAATCTCAGCACCCCGCGCCGACGCTTAGTCGGACAGAGACGATCCTGTATCTCAGACCGGCCAGAGCACTTGCCAGCTGGACTGACCCGCGCTTGCCGCATCGCGCTCATGGAGGCGGGAGGCACCGCGTCCCCGGAGGAAATCCGCGCATCCATCGTTCGACGGGGATCTTTTTCATTTGCGGATTCTGGATTCCCAGACACCGAGATTATGCGAACACTAACCGTTATGACGGAACGCGGCGAGGTCCGGCGTTTAGAAACGGGTTCTCGATCCGTATGGCAGCGAATCGCGCCCGCGCCAAAAAACGATTCCGCAAAGTAGATGGCAGCTGTCGTAATTCGCGAACCATCGTCAGCCTTCTGCGTCTAATCCAAGGATCAATCCGATCACATAGAAATAGAAAACGATGGGATGAATGGTTGTGAATGAGGGACGAATGACTCACTTACCGGGACTGAAGACTTAGTCCTCATGCGCATCCGATCTCTGATTGCTCTCGGGCGGAAGTTGGTCCATCATTGTAACCCGCACTTCTGGCGCGCATAAGGCATGGATGAACGATGGTGCAAGGGTGAGGCGCGTTCGTCGCGAAAAACTTTGCCAGGCATGCTCCTGACATGAAGACAACTTGCGAAGGTTGCGGGCTCGGTCTGCCGGCTGACAGCACAGCCTACGTGTGTTCTTATGAATGCACTTTCTGCCCAGCTTGCTTCTCGAAGAAGCACGGCATTTGTCCGCATTGCGCTGGCGAGTTGGTGCGTCGCCCGCGCCGGGTGTCATCGCGGAGCAGTCGATCCGTGAGCAGCGACATTCCCAGAGGGTTTCGTACTTCGATCATCTGGGCGCTGAGTTTGGGCGTGTGGACGTTTCTTGCTTTGGCATACGCCATTACAATCTATGAATCGTATCGTTCGACCGGTTCGTCCGTGAGCTTTCTGACCGTTCTGGGGATGCAATCCAGCCAGATTCTAACCTACGTTCCGCTGACCCCACTCGCCTTCGCGCTGGCGTATCGCTACCAAATACAACGCAACTATTGGGCAAGAAACTTGCTGGTCTTGCTGGCGGGAGGGCTGATTTTCACCGTGGCGCAAGTGGCTTTGCGCGGCATGACACCGTATGCGTTTTGGGATCCTCAAGTCCGGCACTGGGTTTCCGCCTTCGCGTGGGACGCGCAAACCCACGGATTGCGAATCCGGTGGTTCATGTTTGAGAGGATATTCCTCACCAACGTAGTCGATGACGTTGTCACCACCTACCTGCCGATCGTATTGGTCGCACACGTGGCGTCTTACTATCAGAGGTTGCGCGAGCGGGAACTGCGCACGTCGCAACTTCAGGCACAACTTGAGAAAGCGCGGCTGCAATCGCTGAAGAGTCAACTGCAGCCGCATTTTCTGTTCAACACGCTGAATTCGATTTCCGCGTTGATGTTGACCAACGTGGAAGCGGCCGATCGAATGATTACCAGGCTGGGCGACCTGCTCAGGATCAGCCTTGAAACCGCCGGCACACAGATGACCACCCTGAGCCGCGAATTGGAATTCGTGAATTGTTATATCGAGATTGAGAAGGTGAGATTCGAGGAACGGCTCAAGGTGACGATCGACGTCGCTCCGGAGACGCTCGACGCCAGTGTCCCGCACTTGTTGTTGCAGCCGCTGGTGGACAATGCCATCAAGCACGGAATTTCCCGGCTTATGTCCGGCGGTGAAATTCGAATCTCCGCCCGTCAGGATGCTGCCGATCTTCGTCTGGAGGTGAGAGACAACGGCCCCGGATTCAGGGAGCCGGGCCATTCCTCAACCGGTGGCGTAGGACTGAAAATCACGCGCGAGCGTTTGGAGACCATCTACGGCCGGAATCAAAGCATGGAGTTGCTCAGCTTGCCGGACGGCGGCGTGGCTGCTCAGGTCTGTATTCCTCTCCGCCTGGCAGTCGCGGGCACCGAACAGCCTCCGGTTGCAGCCGCATCAGTTGCTCCAGCCTAGTAACTTCTGTTCAAAGTCGAAGCTGATGCGTTTTGGCCGGAGACAGGAAATGCCCATCAGTCCGTCCAGGTCTTTCCCAATCGCTCGCTGCGTTGCTACTACCGAAGCTTGCTGGGGTCCCACCTCAAATGTTCCAATCCTGGCCCGCGGAAGGATAACGGCTTTGAACGGAACATTCCCGGTCGGATTCTTTCCGCTCCCGAATACGCCGGTCCACACATAGTCGAACCCGCGCAGGTGGCTCTCGAATAACACCAGCTGCGCTGTTCCGGTATCCACAAGGAGATGCAACTCCCGGCCGCCGCTTTTCAAATTTACCGTAATGAATTGCGGCCCTGCGGTGAAGGGCACAGTGTGGCGCTCCACCGAAGCTGCAAAACCAATGCGCTGTTTTGCGTAATCGACTGTGAAACTCGTTGCGCCAAGGACGTCGAGTCCGATCACAGCGTCAATGCGAGTCCCCATTCCGCCGCCAATTGCGGAGAAGTCCGCCACCAGGACCGGCAGATTCTGCCTCCGCATTGGACCGAACTGAAGATCTGGAAGCACGACGCTTTCTGTCGCGACACTCTTGTTGAAGAAAGCCAAGTCTCGCGACGCGCCCTGTAGTCCCAACTTTGCGGCGACGCTCCGGCCGATCATGCTCGGGTTAGAACCGGTATCGAGCAGCAGGTTTTGGTGCTCGAAGTTGCCAATTCGTCCTTCCACGACGATCAAGTATCCTTCGTAGGCCTTAAAAGGAATCTCCGCGACGCGGCCCGTGGTGTCTGGCCTCCGGGAACTGGTATCACCGCCGAAGCTGAGTACGGACAGGGCAGCGTTCATGACCGCCAGCAGAGTCAACCGCCCAATGGCGCGATGCGCGCACGCAATCTTTCCTTTCCCACGTGTTCTGGCGATCCCGGAGGACCGTGCCGGTAACGATTCAGAGTTTTCCACTCTGGTGGTGCCGAAGCTGCACGGGAGCCTTGCCATGCGCAAGAGACGAGTGATCCCAAATCCCCGCCGCAGGTCCTGGGATATGTAGCCGATTTACCGGGATGAGAACCCCAGAACACAAATGGCAACTGCTGGGTGCAATGAGGAACTAAGGGTGAAAGGCGTCCCATGCTTTGGCGGCGTCCAACAGTTGGGACTGGCAAGAAAGGCGCTGCTCCGCTAGGCAACCGAGCCTGAGCCGTTTGAATTGGACGCGACACTCGAACTGCCGACATTCTCTGCCGCCCAGATCCAGGCGCGCTGCCCGTGATCTCCTGACATCACGATCGCTTCACCGTATTCCACCAGCCGGCTCAGAATCGTGTTCACTGTCGCCATCGGATCTTTGTGGCTAGCCAGTAAGGTCGGCGCGCTTCGTTGAATCTCATCGCAGACAGCGCGGGCGCTCATCGGCTGTCGAGCTTCGATGAGTACTCTGCGGCATGCCCAGGTGATACCAGGCTGGCGCGAACGGCTTTTGTGATCGACCAGGTCCAACAGGGCAGCATTCAAAATACCGTCGCCGAAGAGCTTCGCTAAGCCCAAGATGGTCTGCTTCACGGTGCCAATGCGCTTCGTAACTTCTGTCCGTTCCGCGAGCAATTGGCGCAACTCCTGCTCGGCCCTCCGCATCACGTCGAGCACGTGCGCGTTTGTGTCTCCCCGTGAGCTGGAGAGCGCGTTGCCTGGGATTGGTCCGTCATCCATTGGAATTACATAACACTCTTGCTGTCTCCGGAGCGAGGCGCCGGGATTGACACAGCTTTGCCCGGGACCAGTAAACGATCAAGCGCCACGAAACTCATCCGCTTCTCGGCATAGTCGGATCTCCGGACCCCCAAAGATCGAGTCTCATCTTCGGCTACAGTTTCTATAGTTTCCCCTGTTCGCTGGAGTTGCACGGAAAAGGGCATCAGTGGTATCAGTATCACCGACACTCATCGCAGACATCGATTGTGCGACCTTGGCCCAGGAACCCTCAAGCTTCAGTCGCCACTCGACCGCATCGCGAAGTCGCTGATTGGTCCTGATCACCACGGTTTCATCAATTGTTCCCGCGCAAAAGGTGACCTTTGAATATTCGAAATTTGTACGTTGCCCCCGGGGCGGGGAATGATTGACTCGGGTCCAAAGTCAGGTTACTTTATCGGGCAATTGCAACGCCCAGTCTGCCGGGAGGGCTTGTGCTTCCTGTTTCGTCGACCCAGGTCACCCAATTACTCGCGCGCTGGAGCGATGGAGATACGGGTGCCCGCGAGGCGTTAATCCCTCTTGTCTACGATGAGTTACGCCGGGTTGCCCGGAGTGCGCTGAGCCGGCAACGGCCGGGTCACACGCTGGGGAGCACCGCGCTGGTGCATGAGGCCTACATGCGGCTGGTTGGGCGCAGCTCCGTCCATTTCGAGAACCGCGCCCACTTCTTTGCCGTGGCGTCCCATTTGATGCGCCGGATCCTGGTGGACCACGCCCGCAAACACAACGCCGTGAAACGCGGAGGAGACAATCTGACGCTCGTTCTCGACGATGCAGTTGCCCTGCCGGAGAAACGCGAGGTCGATCTGTCCGCCCTCGATGATGCGTTGACCTTGCTGGCGACTCTGGATGCAAGGCAAGCCAATATCGTAGAGATGCGCTTTTTTGGTGGGCTATCGATCGACGAGACATCCCATGTCCTCGGGATCTCACCGGCCACCGTGAAGCGCGAGTGGGCCACCGCACGGACATGGCTCTACGACGAAATGACCCGGGGGACTTCCTGATGGGACCTCCCGAGACGATGACTCCAGAACGTTGGCAGCAGGTAAAAGAAATACTGGGTAAGGCGTTGGAGATGGGTCTGACACAGCGCCCGGAATACATCGATCAAGCTTGCGGCCAGGATGTTTCCTTGCGAACTGAACTCCTGCGGTTCCTGGCGGCGGCGGAAAAGGCGGGGGAAGATTTCTTAAGTGAGCCCGCTGCCCCGGATTCTCTGCCACAGGATTTCTCAAAAGAACAAGACAGGCGCATAGGCCAGGTGCTCGGTTCCTACAAGCTGATCTCGGTAATCGGCGAAGGCGGGATGGGCGCGGTCTACCGGGGCATGCGCGTCGACGATCAGTATCAGAGTCAGGTAGCGATCAAGCTGGTGCACGCTGGGCAGGACTCCCCACTCGTCATCTTGCGTTTCAAGAATGAGAGGCAGATTCTGGCCAGCCTTGAGCATCCCAACATTGCTCGCTTGTACGACGGCGGCACGACGCCGGAAGGCGTGCCGTATTTCATGATGGAGTTGATCGAAGGTGAGCCGATCAACGAGTACTGCGACCACCACAAGCTGAGCATCGACGCCCGGTTGAAGCTTTTTCTGGAAGTGTGTTCGGCAGTGCAGTATGCCCATCGCCGGCTGATTGTGCACCGGGACATCAAACCCAGCAACCTTCTGGTGACCCGCCAGGGCATACCCAAACTGCTGGATTTCGGAATTGCGAAAATCGTGGATCCAGGGATGTCCAACAACGTCGAGCAGACCACGATGAGCTTGCGAGCATTCACTCCCGCATACGCCAGTCCGGAGCAAGTACGGGGCGCGCCGATCACTACCGCCAGCGATGTGTACTCCCTCGGAGTGGTGCTCTACGAATTGTTGACCGGTCATCATCCTTATCCGCTCGCAACCCGGACACCCGAGGCTCTATCCCGCGCTGTTTGTGCGCACGAACCCGAAAAGCTCAGCACGATAGTACGGCGGACTGAAACTGCTAGCCAGGATCGACTGCAAGCCATTACGCCGGAGGCGGTCAGCGCAGCGCGAGAATGCTCCCCTGCAAAACTGAGCCAGCGGCTCACCGGGGATCTGGACAAGATCGTGCTGATGTCTTTGCAAAAAGAACTCGACCGGAGATACGGTTCGGTGGAGCAGTTCGCGGAAGACATACGCCGGCACCTGGGTAATCTTCCGGTCCTTGCGCATGGTGACGAGCTGGGATATCGCACGTGGAAGTTCGTGAACCGGCACCGAGCCGGAATCACTTCTGCCATGGTCGTCTGCCTCGCGTTGCTGGTAGGAACGGTGGTTTCCGTGCGCGAAGCCCGCATCGCGCGCGCCGAGACGGACCGCGCCGAGCGGCGCTTTAACGATGTTCGCCAGCTCGCGAACTGGCTCATGTTCGACATCCACGATGCTATTCGGGATCTGCCCGGTTCGACGGCCGCCCGCAAGATCCTGCTCGACAAAGCTCTGCATTATCTCGACAGTCTTGCCGGGGAGGAGGGAAATGATCCTGCGTTGCTCCGCGAACTCGCCACCGCCTACGAACGAGCGGCGGAGGTTCAAGGACATTTTTTGAATGACAATCTCGGGGATACGGGCGGCAGCCTTCGCAGCTATCAAAAAGCTCTGGCACTGCGGCAACAGCTGGTGGCCACCCCGGGGAGTAATTGGCAAGATCGGTTGGCGTTAGCGAACTCCTCCCGGTCTGTCGCCAGCGAGTTGCTGGCGACGGGAAACGCCAGTGACGCCCTGGTGGCGGTTCGGAAAGCGATCGCTACGTCTCAGACTCTGCGGCAGCAACGCCCGACGGACACCAGTGTCCTCGACGAACTCTCCTTTGACTATGAAATCGAGGGCCATATCGAGGGTGGCCAGGGGTTCATGGGCGTCGGCTTGGGTGATCCCAGCGAGGTAATGAGAAGTTATCGCCAGGCAATCGAGACCGAGGAAGCATGGTTGCACCTCGCACCGGACGAAACCAATGCGCTGCACTCCTATGCGACAGATCTCGTATTTCTGGCAGATTCGATGAAGGACAGCGGGGACGTACAAGGAGCTTTGAACGATTACAGCCATGCTTTGGAGATCGCGAAGACGGTCAGCCAGCGCACTGGCAGCTCGCGGCGCCTCCGCGACGTCGCGGTGGCACATAACCGCCTCGGTGGGACTTATGAGACCGAACGCAACTGGCGCAAAGCCCTGGAGGAAGATGAGCAGTCACTCGAGATCTATCGGGAATTGACTCATCGCGACCCGAATGACTTCATCATGCGGCAGGGCTTCGCGATCGCTCTGGCTAATTGTGGAGTTCAAAAAGAAAGGCTTAATCCGAATATTGGCATGTCCTCCATACGCCAGAGCGTCGCGATGATGGAGAAGATGGTTGCCACGAACAAGGAGAATGCCCAACAGCGTGGGATTCTGGCCTCCATGTACAGCGCGCTCGGCGACGCGCTCAAGAGGCAGCACAAGCTGCCGGACGCCCTTCGCGAGTATCAGAGATCGTTAGCCATCTATCAAGCGCTTTATGGCGGTGATTCACAAAATACGAGCGCGCTGAATAGCGTCGCCGCGTCAAAGGCGAGCATCGGAGGAGTCTTGGCGGAGATGGGGAGAATCGAAGCCGCGTCGCAGAGTTTCTCCGAGGCGCTGGCCGCTTTGAAACCGGCGCTTGCGACTCCAAGACCTGACGAAAGTGTGCTCCATACTGCCGCGAATTCCTACGCTGGCCTGGGTACCCTTGAGTTGCGGCTTGCCGATCTTGCTCCCGCCGATCCAGCAACCCAAAGGGCACATTGGGAGGAGGCTCGAAACCTGTTTCTGAAGAGCCGCGATGCCTGGCAAGAAATCCCCCTTTCCTTGCAGGGCGATCCGATCAGTCCTGAGTTGAGTCCTGCGGAGGGCGTGAGAAGAAAGTTGCAGCAGTGTGACCATCTGTTGAAAGCCACAGAGGTCGCTGCGAAGCGATGAGTTGCGCAGCGGTTGCACCAGCTTCAACTTTGGACTCCCCAACTCCCGCGAACCTGTATTGAAGCGCACTCCCGCCAGTTCAAAAATCTTTTCGGAACGCATGAGCCAATTTGTCTCCCATTTGCGTTGTACAAGATAACGGGAGCTACTCCGGACCCGCGTTGCGGTCAGGGGTTAGCCGGGGCAAAGCCCATGAATAGGGGAGACTCTGCGAGGGGGACAGAACTCGGGTGAGCCGAGATTTGACTCAAAAGGAGTCATGAGAGCAGAGATTCTCTCCAGTTCTTGTCGTGAAAATGCTTAATGTCCGTCCATGAACGGAGGGAAGTTATATGAACATCCGTCGTCGCAACCGCTCTCTTCTTTTCCTGGCC
>Ga0187817_10001345_pt1 | contig 11945 bp, 10 predicted proteins | sample NC_wetland_sal_i_17_FD_132431 | JGI IMG/M metagenome (GOLD analysis project Ga0187817, IMG submission 132431) | Wetland sediment microbial communities from Neuse River Estuary, North Carolina, USA - SO4_2 | ecosystem: Environmental > Aquatic > Freshwater > Wetlands > Sediment | place: USA...
ACCATCGCGCTCACTTCCGGCAATTCAAGCAGGCGCGAACCGGCCGGGATCAGCAGGCGAATGGCGAGCTGAATGGGAGCCACGTTTTCCGTCAAACCTTGTTCCGCGAGAACGTCCAGCAAATCCGTATAGCCCGCGAACGTCGTCCACGGTGTGAACGGCACGAAGGTGGGCAGGAGCGTCATGCCCAATTCTCGGAAGCGCGCCACGACGGCCAGAAAATCGGCGCGCGTGTGGCCCTTATCGAATTTTTCGAGCACCGCGTTATCTACTGATTCCACTGCGCTCGTCACGAAGAGGCACCCGGTGTCGCGCAGCGCAGGCAAGAGCGCGTCGTGCTTGCGCAAATGCTCGATTTTGATTGTGGCGTCGTAGGTGAGTCCCGGAAACTCGCGATGCAACGTCTCGACAATGGAGATCGCGTGGGCCGGGCCGTTGAAAAAATCGGGATCGCCAAAGGTGATGTGCCGCGCGCCCGCCGCGACCTGCCTCCGGATATCCTCCAGGACGACCTCGCAGTCCACCACGCGAAACGCGCCGTTGTACACCGGGACGATCGGGCAGTGCCGGCAAAGATGCTTGCAGCCGCGCGTCGCTTCGGTCGATCCCGCCACGCGTTGCTCGCCGCCGGGCATCACCACGCTCGCATATTTCGCCGGGTCCAGCATGCCCGCGCGGTCAGGCACAAGAAATTTCTGCCGCGCAAGAGAAATCACCGGTTCCCGTTGTTTTGGGGAGCTGTTGCCGTTTGACGCTCCGTGTTGCAGGCGCGAGGCGAGGCTCGCAAGCCCTTCCTCGAATTCACCGCCGAGAATTGTGCCCACACCCAGCCCGCGCAAATACTGCTCGTTAACCGGAGCATAGAGCCCGTAAAAACAAAGGTGAGCGTGCGCGTTCATTTCGCGTACTCGCGGAACGAGGCCCGCGGCAAGTCGCGTGGCCGTGTGCATCGGCGCGTAAAAGGAAATCAGATCCGCGTCGAATATTGCCGTTTCGTCAAGCGCCTCCCGGGTTAAATCGAGGCACGAAACCTGGTGCCCGCGTGCGCGCAGCCACGCGGCCGGCGAAGCCAAACCAAACGGCTGCCTGCCAAGTTCATATGTGGAGATGAGAAGGATGTTCATCTGGCTTTGCGAGCGTCCACAGCCATTCTAACCGAAGCGAATTGCGGAAAAGTTAAGAAGTAGAAAAAAACGCCCCGTCCCGATGGCTGGGCTGCCCGGGACGGGGCGAAAGGGACAACAATCTTAGGCCGCTGCACTGCGGACAGATCAGCGACCGCAAAAATGAGAATTCCAAACCCTTACGGACAGGTCGTCGAAACCATCTTGATGGACGTCACCTTCATGTAGTGTGGGGCCTTCGGCACGTCCTTCATCGCCTCGGCATCGGCAGGAGCAACGGCCGTACCGGTGATGTCGATCTTGTGTCCAACGTGGGGCGCCAGGTTGGCGTCCGAGGACACAATGCCGACCGTCTTCGGTCCCTTTTCGAGATCGGAGAGATAGTAGGTGCCGGGGGCGGTGCCAGCCCTCAAGCATCCCGTCATGGTGTGCGTTTTGGGCGCATCCTGAGCGCTGGTGCCCATCGAAATGGTTAACGCACAGGCAACCACCAGAACCGCGAGAATTAATTTTTTCATGATTGTCTCCTTTGGAGAGGATCGCCGGGGATGGTATCACAATTTCTCCTGGCAAAAATGAATTCTGTTTAGGTTTGGGAATCATTGTCCGGCCCGCATCGCGGGACATCCTACTGACGGGCTGCGCGGAACAACGGGATGCGCTATGATTGAGCCCTGCTACACATGAGAAAGGAACAAGGTCCGTATGGCACCGGCATCCAAAAATTCGTTCGGCACGCGGAACACGCTTCAGGTGGACGGCAAATCCTACGAAATTTTTAGTTTGAGCGCGCTGGAGAAAAAGGGAGTGGGGCACGTCTCCAAGCTTCCCTTTTCGCTTCGCGTGCTCCTTGAAAATCTTTTGCGGCAGGAAGACGGTCGGTTTGTTCATCCCGGGGACATCGAGGCGCTGGCCGGATGGGACCCCAAAGCCGCTACGCAGAAGGAAATTTCCTTCATGCCAGCGCGCGTGCTTTTGCAAGATTTTACCGGCGTGCCCGCAGTGGTCGATTTTGCCGCCATGCGCGAAGCGATTCGCACGTTGGGCGGCGATCCGAAAAAAGTGAATCCACTTCTCCCCGCGGAACTAGTGATTGACCACTCTGTGCAAGTCGACAAGTTTGGCTCCGACATGGCCTTCGCGTTCAACGCGGAACTCGAATTCCAGCGCAACGTCGAGCGCTACGCGTTCCTGCGCTGGGGTCAGGAAGCCCTGAACAATTTCAAGGTCGTTCCGCCGGACACCGGCATTTGCCACCAGGTGAACCTCGAATACCTGGCGCGCGTCGTTTTTGACGCCCCGGAGGACGGCAAGACGCTGGCGTTCCCCGATTCGCTCGTCGGCACGGACTCGCACACCACCATGGTCAACGGCCTCGGTGTCTTCGGCTGGGGCGTCGGCGGCATCGAAGCGGAGGCTGCGATGCTCGGCCAGCCGTTGTCGATGCTGATCCCCGAAGTGGTCGGCTTCAAGCTGCATGGCCGCTTGCCGGAAGGCACAACCGCGACGGACCTCGTGCTGGTGGTCACGGAAATGCTGCGCAAGAAGGGCGTGGTCGGAAAATTTGTGGAGTTCTACGGCACGGGGCTTTCCAGCCTGAGCCTGCCGGATCGCGCTACGATCGCCAACATGGCGCCCGAATACGGCGCGACGATGGGCTTCTTCCCTGTCGACGCAGAAACGCTTTCTTACTTGCGGTTCACGGGACGAAATGAAGCGCGCGTGCGCCTCGTCGAGGAATACACGAAGGCGCAGGGTATTTTCCGCACAGACGCGACGCCGGACCCGATGTATACCGACAGGCTCGAACTCGATCTTGCCACCGTCGAGGCCACGCTGGCCGGGCCGAAGCGGCCGCAGGACCGCGTTCCGCTGCGGCAATCGAAAGCGTCTTTCGAAAAGTCCCTCGAGGGCGCGGCGCAGAAGCACGTCGCCGTGCGCAACAACGGCGACAAATTCGAGCTTTCGAACGGCTCGGTGGTCATCGCCGCGATCACCAGCTGTACGAACACTTCGAACCCGTCTCTGATGCTGGGCGCGGGCCTCCTGGCGAAAAAAGCCATCGAGCACGGCCTGCACAGCAAACCCTGGGTGAAGACCAGCCTTGCTCCAGGCTCGAAAGTAGTGACCGATTATCTGGAAGCTGCGGGTCTCACGAAATATCTCAACGACCTGGGTTTCCAGCTCGTCGGCTATGGATGTACGACTTGCATCGGCAACAGCGGCCCGCTCGAAGAGCACATCGGCGCAGCCATCAAGGACAACAGCCTCGTCGCCGTTTCCGTTCTCAGCGGGAACCGGAACTTCGAAGGGCGTATCCATCCGCTGGTGCGGGCAAATTATTTGGCCTCTCCGCCGCTGGTGGTGGCCTACGCGCTCGCCGGCCGCATGGATTTTGACATGGCTAGCGAGCCGCTCGGCAACGACAAGGCCGGTAAGCCTGTGTTCTTGCGTGATATCTGGCCATCGCCACAGGAGATCGAGTCAACCGTGCGCGCCAACGTCACCACCGCCATGTACCGCAAGGAATACGGCGAAGTGTTCCAGGGCGATTCCCGCTGGCAAGGACTGAAGGTGCCCAAGGGAGATATTTACGCCTGGGATATGAAATCGACATACATCAAAAATCCGCCGTTCTTTGAAAAAATTACAAAGAGTCCGGCGCCGCTCACGGACATCCGCAATGCGCGAGCACTCGCCATGCTCGGTAACAGCATCACCACGGACCACATTTCGCCTGCAGGTTCCATCGGCGTCGACAGCCCGGCCGGAAAATGGCTCATCGAGCAGGGCGTGAAGCCGGTGGACTTCAACTCGTACGGCGCGCGGCGCGGCAACCACGAAGTGATGATGCGCGGAACGTTCGCCAACATTCGCCTGCGCAACCAGCTTGCTCCGGGCACGGAAGGCGGATGGACGGTCCACCAACCCGACGGGGAGAAAATGTCGATTTACGACGCGTCGATGAAATACCAGAAAGAAGGCGTGCCGCTGATCGTGCTGGGCGGCAAGGAATATGGCTCGGGATCGTCGCGCGACTGGGCGGCAAAGGGCACTCTGCTGCTCGGCGTGCGCGCAGTGATTGCGGAAAGCTTCGAGCGTATCCATCGCAGCAATCTCCTGGGCATGGGAGTTCTCCCGCTGCAGTATCGCGCGGGCGATTCGGCGCAGTCGCTCGGCCTCACCGGATTCGAGGAGTTCACCATCGAAGGCATTTCAAAACTCGCTCCCGGTATGACCGTCGAAGTTCGAGCACGAGACAAAAGCGGCAAGGAGATTGTGTTCCAAACCCTCGCGCGCGCCGACACGCCCGAAGAAGTCAATTACTACCGGCACGGCGGGATTCTGCCCTACGTCCTGCGGCAAATACTGTAGTTGAATTTGTTGTAGCTCGCCCGCCTCGGCGGGCGAGCTACAACACGAACGAACTACCACAATGAAAACCAGCGTCGATGCTCCCGATTGGTCAGCAATACCAAAGCCGACGGACGACGGAGCGGCGTCGCATCTCGCGGGAATGCGGCTTCCTTCCGTTTCTTTGGTGGCTACCGATGGGACCACAGTTGACTTATCCGCTCTGCCTGGCCGCGTTGTGGTCTATGCGTATCCCCGCACGGGAATACCGGGCATCGACAATCCGCCCGGATGGGACCTGATTCCCGGCGCTCGAGGTTGTACGCCGCAGACGTGCGCTTTCCGCGATCACTTCGCGGAGTTGAAGGCTCTAGGCGTCCAATATCTCTTCGGTCTTTCCACTCAGGATTCTGCTTATCAACGCGAGGCTGCGGAACGGCTGCACTTGCCGTTCCCGATTCTCTCTGACGAACACCTCAGCCTTACGAGAGCCCTTCCCTTGCCAACATTCCAGACGAGCGGGATGACGCTGCTAAAGCGCCTGACTCTCGTGATCCATGACGGAAAAATAGAGCACGTCTTTTACCCCGTTTTTCCCCCGGACCGGAATGCGAGCGATGTCATCGCCTGGCTCAAGTCTGCGGGCCGGCCGTGACCGAATCGCGCCTGACCGCATGCGCAATCTCCGCTGATTGACTATTCTTAGAATCGAGGTTCGGCATGACTGAAAAACTAAACCGGCGGGAACTCGTGAAAGCGGCGGCTGGTGCCTCCTTCGCAGCTGCAGCATGGGGGCAAACTCTTCAGGCCGCGCAGTATTCCAATGCCGCGCCGCAGGAACCGGGCGTGGATATGTCGCATGAGTGCACGGTCGCCGATCCCGAGCATTACCACCTGGAATTTGAAAACGAATTCGTGCGCGTGATCCGCTGCCGAATTCCCGGGCGCGACAAAGTGAAAATGCACAACCATCCCTTCGGATCGGTGATCATTTTCATGACGGACCAGAACCTGCACCAAACCCTCGAAAACGGAACGACGGAAGAAGCCCACAACAAGGCCGGGCATATCGTGTGGGGGAACGGATCCCAGAAGCAACACATGGGCGAGAACGTCACCGATCAACTGTACGAGTACATTCGAGTCGATATTAAAGCAGCCGTGCCTAAAGGCTCCTAGCGGCGCTGGCTGATTGACGGAGCCGCCGCTTCCCGCGCAAGTCAATTTCTGGCAACATTCCTCCCTCAAGTCAAGGAGTCCAAAATGCAAGAACGAGTTGTCCTGCGCCGGCTCATGGCGCTTTCCATTCTCGTGCTGGCCGCGGCGACGAATTTGGCCGCGCAATACCCGCAGCCGGGGCCGGACCGCGTCTATGCCATCAAGGCCGGCAAACTGGTCGACCCGGAAAAAGGCGCGACGGAAACGAACCAGATTATTCTGGTGCGTGGAAAAAAGATTGAAGCCGTAGGCGCCAACGTTCCCATTCCCGCGGAAGCGAAAGTCATCGACCTCTCCAAATCGACGGTCCTCCCGGGCCTGTTCGACGCGCACACTCATCTTTGCATGACCCTCAAGAGACCGCGTGACGGATACAGCTATTACATCACCACGTTGATGGACCCGACACCTTATCGAGCGATTGAAGGAGTAGCCAACGCGAGGGACATGCTGGCGGCGGGCTTCACCACCGTGCGCGACGTGGGCAACAGCGGCAACTACGCGGATACGGCGCTGCGTGAAGCCATCGAGCGCGGCCTCGTGCCCGGGCCCACCATGATCAATGCGGGGCGGATCATCGCGCCCTACGGCGGGCAATTTCATTTGCAGCCCGAGAAGCGCGACCTGGCCACGCCGGAATACGCTTTCGCGGACACGCACGACGAGATGATCAAGGCCATCCGCGAAAATATTCATTACGGCGCAACGGTGATCAAGATTGTGGTCGACGACCAAAAATATATATACAGCGCCGACGATATTCGCTTCATGGTGGAAGAGGCGCACCGCGACGGGTTGAAGCTGGCCGCGCATTGCTGGACGCGCGCCGGCGCGCACAATGCCGCCGAGGCCGGCGTCGATTCCATCGAGCACGGCGAAATGATGACCAACGAAGATTTGCAGCTGGCAAAAAAGAATCACGTCGTGCTGGTCGGAACGGATTTCACCGAAAGCGCCGCGCTTGAAAACGGCTTTCCTGAACTTCATTCCGTGTTTGTCGACCGGCTGAAGCGCGCCTACCAGGTTGGCGTTACGATGGCGTTCGGCACGGACTCGTTTATTTACGTGCCGGGAGAAACGCGCGGGACGCAGGCGGCGGAATATGTCGATTCCTGGGTCGAAGCGGGCGTCCCTGCGAAAGACACTTTGCGGGCGATGACGATCAATGCCGCGCGCCTGCTCGGCGTCGACGGAGAGCGCGGAGCAATCAGGCCGGGCCTCGCTGCCGATATCATCGCGACGCCTGAAAATCCGCTGGACAACATCCAAGCCGTGCGCAAAGTTTCGTTTGTGATGAAGGATGGAAGCGTTTTCAAGAACGAATGAGTGGCGCAGGCTTCAGCCTGCGGGGGTTCGTCCTTGCAAGGCCAAAAACCCGCAGGCTGAAGCCTGCGCCACTGTCGATCAGTTCGGCACTCGGACGACTGTCAGCGACTTGACCATCTCTACCCAGCGCGCGGGGCGTTTTTCGTGGGGAGCAACCAGGCGGAAGGGCCCGAGAGCCCCGGGAATGGGCGCTCCATCCATCGTGTCCGCCACGATGATCTCCGAATCCATGAAGCTGGAATTGAACTCCTCAAGGGCAAAGACGACGCGATAGTTGTCGGCGGCTTCCACGAGGACGTACGTCGCCATTGCCTGTCCACGAAGTCCTTCGCCCTGCGGCACGCCGGCCTTTTGGAGGAGATCCTCGACCAGCACGCCTTCGTACACTTCCGTTTTCTTGGAGTGCGCGTTGTCCACGCGCAGCGTCTTTCGAGACATGGCCTTGAGGTCCGCGGCGGTCAAGTCCAGAGGCGTGGTCACGGCCCCGCCAATCTTGAAATCCGAGGGGCCGCTCGAGGGCTTTGGCGGCGCGGTCTGCTGCGCCCACGCGGAAAATCCCAGCATTAGCAAGATCACAGCGGCGGAAAAAGCGCGGCGCATAGGGAATTCCTTTCCAGTACGAATCGTAAGAGCCCCGACCACAGCCTCAGCCCTTTTGCAACATGACCTCGGTCGACTTGATCACAGCCGAGACGCGATCGCCGATTTTCAGCTTCATTTCATCGGCGCTGCGCCTGGTGATGACGCTCTCAATCAAGTTCTTGCCGACTTGGACCGTCACGTGAGCCATGACGCCGTCCACTTCGAGTTCCACAATTTTCCCTTCGATCTGATTTCTTGCCGAAAGTTTTGCCGCCACTGGAATACCCTCGTTTCTATCGGTCCTGCTCAGGAGGTCCTGAATTCAGGGCCAAGCTTCGGATTTTTCGTCCCCACTGTCAAATCAGCTGAAATTGGCTACTAATTAGCCATATCGATACGAATTCGCGGCGCTCGAATCGCACTGCCGGACGCGGGCAAAAATCGGCAAGGCCCCACGAGGCAATCGCGCGTACGATTTTTCGCATGCGGCCGCACCAATTCATAGTAAAGCCCTTGAATTGGTTGACCTTTCCAAGCGCGCAGGATTTCAGGTAACGATTGTCGGATAGAGTTTTGTTGCCACAGCCACGAGCACGGCAAAGGCAATGAATTGCATGAGAAAATCCTTGCCCAGACCAAACGAAGTGCTGCTTCCCACAATCATCAGCGTCCGCAAAGCGTCCACTTGATACGAAAGCGGATTCACCTTGGACACGAGGCGCAGCCACGACGGCATCAAGGTCAGCGGGTAGATCGCGTTGCTCGCGAAAAATAGCGGCATGGTTAGCACCTGGCCGATCCCCATGAAGCGTTCACGCGATTTCACAAGGCACGCGACGATCAGCGAAAACGTTGAGAAAATCGCCGAGCCGAGCATCACCGCCAGCACAACGCCCGCCAACGCGAAAATTCCAAACCGCAGCTGAATGTGCAAGAGATAAGACAGCCCGTACACGAAGACCATCTGGCACAGGCTGCGCACCGTCGAGGAAATCGCCCTTCCGAGCACCAGCGTGCTGCGCGGCGCCGGGCTCACGAGAAATTTCTGGACGATGCCCAGGTCCCGCTCCCAGATCAGCGAGATGCCGTAAAAAATCGCTCCGAACAAAACGCTTTGTGCGAGAATTCCCGGCGCCATGAAGTCCAGGTAACTGATCCCGCCGGTGGGGATGGCGTGGGTGCGGTTGAAAACCTGTCCAAAGATCAGCAACCAGAGAACGGGCTGAACCATGCGCGTGAAAAGTTCGACGGGATCGTGAATGAGTTTACGGATGTCGGCTTCGGCGACGGCCAGCGTTTGGCGCAGGTAATTCGCGCTGGGGAAGGGTTCAGCCCAGGCGTTGAGATGTGATTCGTGTGCGAGCGACATCTTTCAGTTCGCCTCCCTCGGAAATCGTGGCTCCCGTGAAATGGATGAATACATCGTCGAGCGAGGCCTCCGCGGCGACCTGCGCCTTGAGGGCGGCCGGTGTGTCCATGGCGGCAAGCACGCCGCGATGCATGACGGCGACCATGTCGCACAAGTGATCCGCCTCTTCCATGTCATGCGTGGTCATCAGGATGGTCGTGCCGAATTCGCGGCGCAGTTCGCGGATGCGCTCCCACACGGAGCGTTTCGCCGAGGGGTCGAGGCCCACGGACGGCTCGTCCATAAACAGAACGGCGGGGCGATGCAACATGGATTGCGCGATTTCCAGGCGGCGAATCATGCCGCCGGAATATTGCCGCACGAGCTTGTCGCGCACATGCGCGAGGTCCATGAATTCCAGGGCCTGCGTAATGCGGCGGGATCGCTCCGCCCTCGGCATTCCATAAAGCTTGGCGGAAATCAGCAGGTTTTCGTAACCAGTCAGATCGCCGTCCGCGGACAACATCTGCGAAACGTACCCGATCTTCTTCCGCACTAGCTCCGGGTGCTTGACCAAATCAAAACCCGCAATTTTTGCCGTGCCTTCAGTGGGAGGCAGCAGCGTGGTCAGCATTTTGATCAGCGTGCTCTTCCCCGCGCCGTTTGGCCCCAGCAATCCGAACGTCGCGCCCGATGCGACCGAAAATGTCAAATGGTTGACCGCGATGAGCGTGCCATATTGCCGCATCAGGGAGAGAACTTCGATGACATTCGTTCCGGGGGCGGTTTCCATGGACGCTAGAGTTTACCTCGGAGCAGGGTTTGATGCGATATCAGGGTTCCGCGTCATACCTCGCGGCGCAGAAGGAAACTATTGCTATCGACGAGCGTCTATTGAAAGTAGGATAGAGTGTCTGTCCGTAATGCATTGGGCCGGAGCACACCATGAAGCGTTACAGATTGCTTTCGACTGCCGGGCTTGCTGTGATGTTGGGAATTGCGGTCGTTCCGATGGCGGCAATTCCGCGTGCCTCGCAGGCTCAGGCCGGCGCTGCCGCCGCGACCGAGGGAGTACAGATTCCCCTCGAGCAATACACGCTGAAAAATGGATTGCGCGTGGTGCTCTCGGAAGATCATGCGGCGCCCACCGTTTCGCTATGCATCACCTACGACGTCGGATCACGCAATGAGCTGCCCGGCCACACCGGATTTGCGCACCTGTTTGAACACATGATGTTCCAGGGCTCGCAAAACGTGGGCAAGGGCGAACACCTGATCCTCGTGCGCGTGAACGGCGGCGACGTGAACGGCACCACCAGCTCCGACTCGACCATTTATTACGAGCGTGTGCCCGCCAACCAGCTGGACATGGCACTGTTTCTGGAATCCGACCGTATGCGCGCGCTGCGAATCACGCAGGCCAATCTTGACAACCAGCGCAGCACCGTCCAGGAAGAGCGCCGCCTGCGCATGGACAATCAGGCCTACGGAAAGACGGGCGAAATTATCTCGGATATCGCCTACGACAATTTTGCCTACAAACATTCCACGATGGGTTCGATGGCCGATCTGAACGCGGCGAGCCTCGACGACGTGGCGCAGTTTTTCAAGATCTACTATGCGCCCAACAACGCCGTCGTGGCGCTGGTCGGCGATTTCAAGTCCGCGGAAGCGCTTGCCAAGATCAAGAAATATTTCGAGGACATCCCGGAGCAGCCCGCTCCTCCCTCCGTGGATATGGCCGAGCCTGCGCAAACCGCCGAGCGCAGGAAGGTGGTCGAAGATTCTTTCGCGCGCCTGCCGCGCCTGGACATCGTGTACAAGACGGTTCCGGCCAATACGCCGGATTTCTACGCGCTGGATATGCTCGGCGATATTTTGTTCGGCGGGCCGTCTTCTCGGCTATACCAAAGACTGGTGAAGGAAAAAGCGGTGGCCTTGCAAGTTGCGGGGGGAGTCGATTTCCGGCGCGGCCCCGGCTTGTTCGAGGCATTCGCATTGCTCAAGCCGGGGCAGGACGCGAGCGAAGTCGAGAAGCTGATCTATGAGGAATTCGAGCGCTTCAAGATGGACGGAGTCACCTCCGCGGAAATGCAGAAGGTCCTCATACAGGACCGCCTGGAGCAAGCGGAGTCCATGACCAGCACGATGGGCCGCGCGCGAGCTTTAAGCCAATACGCCGTGTTTTTCCACGATCCAAATCTGATCAACACCGTTCTCGCAAAATACAGCGAAGTTACGCCCGCCGACATTCAGCGCGTAGCGCGACAGTATCTGGGCGCGACGCAGCGAACGGTCGTTGGGACGAACCCAAAGGCGCAAGCCGGGCCGGCTCGATAAAAGCGAAAAGGAATTCGCACGGTAAGGGCGAAAAAGGAAAGCAATGAGACGCAACCTGAGTTTCAGGTTTTCGATGCAGGCAGCCGCGGCCGTGATCCTGGCGGCCGCTATGGTGGCCACGGGATGGAGCCAGGGCGGAGCCGCAGACGACAAATCGATCCCCACCAGCAAAGTCGAGCGCCTCAATCGGGCGCCCGTTTCAAAAGACATCCTGAAAGTAAAGCTGCCGCGGCCGATTGAAACAACTCTTCCGAATGGCATCAGTCTGATGATTCTCGAGGACCACCGGTTTCCGCTGGTCACCGTGCAATTCGACATCGACGGCGCAGGGCCGATGTACGAACTCGCCGGCCAACCCGGCCTGGCCGGAGCGACGGCGCGCCTGTTGACCGAAGGGACAAAAACCCGGACGAGCAAGCAGATTGCAGAGCAAATTGATTCCCTGGGCGCATCGCTTTCCGCATCCGCGGGATTCGGTTCCGGCTCAACGATCGTGGCCGCATCGGGGTTGTCCGACACGTTCGAACAATGGTTCGCTCTGACGGCGGACGTGCTCCTTCATCCGAGTTTTCCTGCCGATGAACTCGCGCAATACCAGGCGCGCTCAAAGCCCGCCCTGCTGCAGCAGCGCTCGCAACCAGGATTTTTGGCGA
>Ga0187817_10001347_pt1 | contig 11936 bp, 6 predicted proteins | sample NC_wetland_sal_i_17_FD_132431 | JGI IMG/M metagenome (GOLD analysis project Ga0187817, IMG submission 132431) | Wetland sediment microbial communities from Neuse River Estuary, North Carolina, USA - SO4_2 | ecosystem: Environmental > Aquatic > Freshwater > Wetlands > Sediment | place: USA: North...
CGTGGTCGACCCGCGGACCGGCGACCCCAGGCTCGCCGTGAACCTGCCCGCGTGGCACGAGGGCGCGCTGGACGCGCTGCGGGGGGTCCTGCATAAGCCGGTCGTGATCGAGAACGACGTGAACCTGGCCGCGATGGCCGAACGCGCCGCGGGCGCCGCCGCCGGCGCCGATGACTTCGTCCTGGTCTGGCTCGGCGGCGGGCTCGGCCTGGCCACCATACTCGGCGGGCAACTGCACCGCGGCACGGCCGGGGCCGCGGGCGAGATCGGCTACCTGCCGGTGCACGGCGCCCCGCTGCCCTCGGACATCAGGCATCCGGCCAGCGGCGGGCTCCAGTGGCTGGCGGGCGGCAGCGGAGTACGCGCGCTCGCGGAAAGCTACGGGTTCACCGCGCCGACCGCCGCCGAGGCGGTCCGGGCCGCCGTCGCGCACGCCCGCACCGCCCGGGCCGAGGGCCAGGCCGGTGCCCCCGCCCAAGACGCCCCCGAGCCCGGTGCCCCGGCCCAAGACGCCGCCGAGCCCGGCGGCTCCCGGGCCGGCGGCTCCCGGCCCGCGTCGTCGCCGTTCCTCGATGACCTGGCGCACCGCGTGACGGTGGGCGTCGCCTCGGTCTGCGTCGTGCTTGACCCGGGCCTGGTGGTGCTCGGCGGTGAGGTCGGCCGGGCGGGCGGCGACGCCCTGGCGTCCCGGGTGGCGGCCGAGGTGGCGGGGATCTGCCCGGCCCGCCCGCGCGTGGTGCCCACCGGCGTGCCTGACGAGCCGGTGCTGCGCGGCGCGATGCTGGCCGCCGTGGGGCTGGCCCGGGCGGCCCTGCTCGCCTCGGTGGCCGACCCGCAGTAGCGCCCGCGCCAACCCCTGCCACTAGCCCGCATCATGCACGTGCATTGGTTGCTGCTGCACGTGCATAATGAAGGTGTCAGTGAAGATCCCGTTATGGCGCAAAGCTTCGCGTGTCTGAACCTCCCGTGTGGCGCAATGGGATTTTGGGGAGGTTTAGGTACAGCCACGTAGATGGGGGTAGCAGGCGGTGGTGCCCTCGCCAGACCGGCCGGCTGGGCTGCCAGCACGGCGGTTCCGGGTGGGCGAGGTGCCTCCGCTGGCCGAGGGTTTTACCGATCGGCCCGATACCGCGCGCGGGATCGGGGACGCGCTGGTCCCCGGCTCCACCGTCGCGCTCGTCCCCGGCTCGACGTTCGCCGAGGGTCCGCAGAACTGGCTGGGCGCGTGCGGCAAGACCCAGATCGCGGTGCTCCTCGCGGAGTCGCTGTGGCGATCTGGTGCCATCGACATCCTGGTCTGGATCTCCGCCACCAGCCGGTCGTCGGTGCTGAGCGGGTACGTGGAGGCGTCGGTAGCGGCGACGGGCATCGAGCCCAGCGGGACCGCCGAATCCGTCGCGGCGCGCTTCGTCAACTGGCTCGCCACCACGACCCGGCCGTGGCTGGTGGTCCTCGATGACCTGCCCGATGCGGCCGAGCTGGAAGGGCTCTGGCCCGAGGGGCCGGCCGGCCGGGTGGTCATCACCAGCGCCCAGGCGACGGTGGTGACCGGCCGCCGCAGCACGCAGGTGTACCCCGTGGGGTTCTTCAGCGTCCGCGAAGCCCTCGGCTGCGTGACCGAACGCCTGAGCGTGAATCCCGCCCAGCGCCAGGGCGCGATCGACCTGATCGAGGCCCTCGGCCGCGAGCCGCTGGCGCTGGCCCAGGCCGCGTCCGTGATCGTCAATTCCGCCCTGGCCTGCAAGGACTACCGGGATTACTTCGTCCGCAGGCGGCAGCAGATCGGGGTGGGCGCGGGCGAGGTCCCCTCGGCCGCCTCGGTCACCTGGACGCTGTCCCTGGGCCAGGCCGAGCTCCTGAGGCCGGGCGAGTCGGTGCGGCTCATGCTGGTCCTCCTGGCCCTGCTCGACGGCCACGGCGTTCCCGGCGCCCTGTTCGCCACGCCATCGGTGAGCGCGTACCTGGGCACCGCCGGCCCCACGTTCATCCCCGTGGTGGATCCGCAGTCGGTCTGGGACACCCTGCTGGCCATCGAGCGGGCCGGCCTGATCAGGATCAACCGGGCCCCGTCACCGCCGACGGTCATCATGCACTCGGTCGTCCAGGCCGCCGTCAAGCAGGCGGCGCCGGGCCATTTCCACGACCGCGCGGCCCGCGCGGCCGCGAGCGCCCTGCTCGAGGCCTGGCCCACCGATGAGGCGCAGCCGTGGACGGCCGAGATCTTGCGCGCGAACGCGGCCAGCCTGCACGCCGCGGCGACCGACGTGCTGTGGGCCGACGGCTGCCATCCGCTGCTGCTGGCGGCCGGGCGCAGCCTGGATGCGGCCCGCCTGGCCGGGCCCGCCGTCGAGTACTGGCGCGAGCTGGCCGTCCGCTGTGACAACAAGCTGGAGCCGGGCCACCCGGACGCCCTGATCGTGGCCTCCGAGCTGGCCACGGCCTACCTGGCGGCCGGGTACGGGGCCGAGGCCGTCACCTGGTACCGGCGGGTCCTGGCCGAGCGCAGCCACGAGCTCGCACCGGGCCATCCGTCCATCATCGCGGCCCGGGTCAACCTGGCCCGCGCGCTCACCCTGGCGGGCGAGCCCGCCGAGGCCGTGACCGTCCTGCGGCGGGCCATCACCGAAAGCGAGCAGTTCCGCGGCGCCGGCCACCCGGACACCCTGGCGGTCAGGGAGGAGCTCGCCGCCGCCCAGCAGGCCGCTGGCCAGGCTGACGTGGCGATCCGCCTGCTCTCCCGCACGCTGGCCGAACGCGAGCGCCTGCAGGGTCCCGGCGACGCGCACACCCTGGCCACCCGCGACCAGCTGGCCGCGGCCTATCTAGCCCAGGGCAAGGTCAAGGACGCCATCTCGCACTACAAGAAGGTCCTGGCCCACCGCGAGAGCGGAATCGGGAAGGACCACCCGGATACGATCACCACCCGCGCGAGCCTGGCCGCCGCCTATCACGCGGCCGGCCGGATGCCGCTGGCGGTCCAGCTATCCGAGCAGACCTGCGCCGAATCGGAGCAGATCCTCGGCGCCGATCACGTCCAGACGCTGACCCGCCGCGCCAACCTGGCGCACCTGTACTACGCCGTGGGCCGCGTGGGTGACGCGAGGACCCTGCTCCGCGAGACCGCCGCCCGCTGCGAGCGGGTCCTGCCGTTCGGGGACCCGCTCACCCAGGACGTCCAGCAGAGCCTGGCCAACATCGCCAGCGACTGACACAGGGCGGCGTCAGCACGCAAGCGTGCGCTAGGCGGCGGTCCGCTCCCTGGCGGCACTTTCCCGCTGGATCAGCGTTCCCTGGGCATGCTTTCGAGCGGGATCCGGAAGAACGGCGAACGCAGCACGAACCGGGCGGCCAGCATCAGCAGCACCCCGGCGCCGATGATACCGATCAGCGACCAACGCTCCGATGCGGGCGCGGTATGCAGCGACATGACCACCACCCAGCCCAGGAACACGGCGGAGGCCAGGGGCAGGATGCCGGCCATCAGTCCGTCCCAGATGTTGCTGAACACGCGGCGCCGGTAGTACACGACCGCGGCCAGCGCGGTGAACGTGTAGAAGCCGGCGAACAGCAGGCCGGTCACGCTGACCACATCGCTGAACACGGTCGCGATCGAGCTGGACAGCAGGTACGCACACGTGGCCGCGATGAGGATGACGGCGATGATGATGGTGCCGATGACGGGGGTGGCGTAGCGGCGGCTCACGTTGCCCAGGATCGGCGGCAGCACGCGGTGACTGGCCATTCCGTACGCGATCCGGGCGGTGATCACGATGCCGGTGCCGGTGGACGCGATCACCGACAGGGCCAGCGCGAAGGCCATCACCTTGGCCCACCCGCCGCCGCCCAGGACCTGGGCGATGAAGACCAGCGCCGAGGAGGCGTGATTGTGCAGCAGCGTCGGCGACACCACGCCCTGCATCCCGACCTGCGGGAGGGCATAAAGGAGGACGAGCAGCGCGACCGCGAAGACGGCGGCCCGGCCCGGGTTGACGCGCCGGTGCTTCACTTCCTCGTTGACGTAGACCGTCGCGTCCCAGCCGGTGTACATGAAGACGGCGATGAGGAGTCCCGCCGCGAGATTGCCCTTCCCGTTGATCCCGCTCAGGCTTAGCCAGCCCTTGGTGATCGGGTACGTGCCGTGGTGGTGACCGAGCACAGCGAGCAACGCCACGACGGAGAACCCGATGAGGATCGCGTACTCGATCACCGCCATGGCGACCTGGGTCCGCGCGGTGATGCGGATGCCGACCGCTGCGATCGTGGCCATGACCAGGATGACGGCGATACAGATGAGGATGTTCGGCCAGGGGCTGCCGGCGCTGGCGCCGAAGACGGCCAAGACCGCCGGCGACAGCACGACCACCACCGAGATCGTCCCGGTCAGGCAGCCCGCGAGCATCAGCCAGCCAATCATGAAGCCGAGGTAGGGGTTGATGGCGCGGCCGACCCACTCGAAGGAGGCACCGCAGTTCGCGTTCCACAGGTTTAGCCGGCGGTAGGTGTTGGCCAGGATCAGCATCGGGACGCCGCACAAGACGATGACGGGCCCGCCGCCGTAGGCGGCCGTCGCCGCCAGGGCGGCCAGGGTGACCGCCATGGTGGCCGCGGGGGCGGACGAGGCCAACCCGATGATCGTGTCCTGGGCGACCCCGATCGCGTCCGGCTCGAGCCGGGCCGGGATGGCCGAGACCTGCGCAGGTCTCGGGATTGCGGTCAGCGGCTGATCCGTCATGGGTGCTCCTGTCGTGCCGGGCCGCTCATCACCAGGTGCACAGCCCCCGCAACCTCACTCGCGTATTGTGACATGGCGGTCCTGAAGCTGTCGCCGATACGTGATGCCCGCGTCCCCAAGACGCACCCAGCGTCCCCAGGGAACCCTAGGGTACAGGAAGCGGGGCCCTTTCCATCTCACTATCGAACGTCAACGTCTGCTATGTATAGCGCGTGACGGCATGAACGGGCGAAACGAGACGGGAGCCGCGCGCCGTGGATGAGCGAGCCTTCGAGGAGCGGTACGGGCCGTGGGCGCGGCGGTCCGGTGAGTTGTTCGCCGAGGCGAGCCGGTACATCCCGGGCGGGGCGGGCAGCAGCGCGCGCACGGTGAAGTTCGGGTGGCGGCCGTACCCGCCGTTCATGGCCGAAGGTTCCGGGTCGCGGCTGCGCGACGTGGACGGGCACGAGTACGTCGACTACCTGCTGGGGCTGGGGCCGATGATCCTGGGCCACCGGCACCCGGTGGTGACCCAGGCGGTGATGGCGGCGGTCAGTGAGCTGGGCACCTGTTTCGGCCTGCCGTACGAGCTGGAGATCGAGGCGGCGCGCAAGGTCACCGAGGCGGTACCCGGGGTGGACCTGGTCCGGTTCTCCAACAGCGGCAGCGAGGTGGTCGGCACGGCCGTCCGGCTGGCCCGGGCGCATACCGGGCGCCGGCTGATCATCCGGTTCGAGGGGCACTACCACGGCTGGCAGGACACGGTCTACTGGAGCAACCACGTGGATCCGGTGCTGGCCGGCCCGCCGGGCAGGCCCCGGCCGGTGCCGTCCGGGCCCGGCGTGCCGGCCGAGCTTGAGGCCACGCTCATCGTGCTGACCTGGAATGACCCCGAGAGCTTCGCGGCGGTCATGGCGGAGCGCGGCGATCAGGTGGCGGCGGTGATCACCGAGCCCGCGGTGTTCAACACGGGCTGCATCCTGCCCGAGCCCGGCTATCTGGAACTGCTGCGCGACCTGACCGCCCGGTACGGCGCGCTGCTGATCTTCGACGAGGTCATCACCGGATTCCGGGTCGCCCGCGGCGGCGCGCAGGAGTACTTCGGGGTCACGCCGGACCTCACGACGATGGCCAAGGGGCTGGGCGGCGGGTTCCCCGTGGCGGCCATCGGCGGGACGGCCGAGGCGATGTCGATGATCGCGGAGGGCCGCTACTCGCACTCGGGAACCTACAACGCCAACACCATCGCGTGCGCCGCGGTCAGCGCGACCATGGACGTGCTGGCCGAGCCGGGCCTGTTCGAGCGGCAGCGCGCGCTGGGCCAGACGCTGATGAGCGGGCTGCGCACCCTGGCCGGCCAGGCGGGCCTGCCTGTCATCGTCGAGGGGCTGGGCACCGTGTTCCAGCTCTGGTTCAGCGACCGGCCGATCCGGAACTGGCGGGACGCCCAGCGCTACGCCCGCGAGGACCTGTTCACCCGGTGGTGGCAGGAGATGCTGCTCCGCGGGATCCTGTTCCACCCCAGCCAGTACGAGAACCTCTTCCTCTCCCTCGTCCACACCCCCGACGACGTCGCCGAAACCCTCGCCGCCGCAGCGGAGTCCTTCGCCGTTGTGGCCCGGGAACGATCCTCATGACCGGGCGTCTCGGCGCTTACTTATTGCCTGACGGCCCGATGTTGCCCTAGGGTCTGCGGCATACCTGGCAAAACGATCATTCGCGCGACTAGCCAGCCGATATCCGCCCCGCGCGGAGCACCCCGAGACGGAGATGCGCATGTCATCGCCAGCCAGCAGCAGTGCCGCTCCGACCGGGGGGCAGTCTCCTGACCATGCGGGCGGCACCCTGAAGGATGCTGCCCTTCGCATCGGCGACGTCGTCGTCATCTCCATGGCCAGCTCCGGCCCGACGCAGAGCATCGCGGTCACGCTGGCTGCTCTCCTGGCCACCGTCGGCTACGCGAGCTTCCTGCCCATCCTGATCTGCCTCATCCCGATGCTCGGGATCGCGATCGGCTACCAGCGGCTCAACGCCTGGCAGCGTAGCGCCGGCGCGACCTACTCCTGGGTCGGACGGGCCCTCAACCCGCACGCCGGGTTCTTCGCCGGCTGGGTCATGCTGATGTACTACTGCGTCGGCACGACCAGCCTGACCGTCCCGCTCGGCACCTACATGCTGAGCTTCTTCAGTACCACGCTGCCCAACAACCTCTATGCCGTCGCCGCCGTCGGCACCGGGTTCGACCTCATCGTCCTGGTCATCGCGGCAGTCGGGATCCAGCTGTCGGCCCGGTTCCAGTGGGGCTGGGCCATCTTCGAATACGGCCTGCTGGTCGGGTTCAGCATCGCCGCCCTCGTCGGCATCTACGGCCACAGCCTGCACCACACCGTCCACATCAGCGGCTCGTGGTTCAGGATCGGCGGCGCGGGCGGGTTCAGTGCGCTGGTCTCCGGCCTGCTGCTGGCCATCTTCCTGTACTCCGGCTGGGACACCGCCGCCTACGTCAGCGAGGAGGCCAAGGGCAAGCAGGCCGGCCGGGCCGGGGTGACCAGCGTGGTGCTGCTGTTCGTCATCTACGCCGGCGTCATCTTGTGCCTGCAGGGCGTCGCGTCCAGCGGCGACATGCAGAACCATGCGGCCAACATCCTGGCCTACGTCGGCAGCCTGATCGGCGGGAGCTTCTGGAAGCAGGTCATGATCGTCGCCGTGCTCGGCGGGACGCTGGCCTCGCTCCAGGCGGCCATCATCAGCGCCGGGCGGATCTCCTTCGCCATGGGCCGCGACCGCACCTTCCCCCGCTGGTTCGGCGACGTGAACCCCAAGTACCGCACTCCCTGGAACGCCACGATCCTGTTCGGCCTGCTCAACATCGTGTTCCTGTGGGGCACCACGCTGGCCAGCTCGGTCGGCAAGGCCCTGACCGACATCGTCAGCACGCTGGGCCTGATCGCGGCGATCTTCTACCTGCTCACCGCGAGCGCGGCCGTCTGGTACTACCGCCGGGTCATCATGCGCAAGCCGTCCGACTTCTTCCTCGGCGGTTTCCTGCCCGCCCTGGGCGCGGCGTTCATGCTCTTCGTGATCATCTACACGCTGGCCAAGGGCCTGCTCAGCGGGGTCCAGCTCGGGTTCGGGTTCGGGCTCGCGGCGGTCGGACTGGTGCTCTCGTTCGTGTCCCAGTACGTCGGGAAGTCGCGCTACTTCTCCGACCCGACCACCAGCCAGGGTGACCGGGTCGAGGAGGAACTCGCCGAGCCCCAGGCCTCATGACCTCAGGCGGCCCGGACCAGGACGCCGGCGACGTCTACATCGGGCTGGATCTCGGCACGTCCGGGCTCAAGGCGGTGGCGCTCGGCGCATCGGGCGCGATCCTAGCCCGGCGCAGTGCTGGCTATTCCACGCACCAGCCGGCCGCCGGGGCGTACGAGCAGGACCCCGGCGACTGGCTGCGGGCGGTGGAACAGGTGGCGGCGCGGCTCGGCGAGACGATCCCGGCCCACCGGTGGCGCGCCATCGGCTTGTCGGGCATGATTCCCACGCTCGTCACCCTGGGCCCGGACGGCCGGCCGACTGGGCCCGCTATCACCTGGCAGGACGCCCGGGCCGACGAGCAGGGCGATGAATTCCGCGAGCGCTGCGGCGCCGCCGAACTGTACCGGCTGACCGGCCAGTGGGTGGACGGCCGTTACCTGCTGCCGATGTTCGGCCGGATCGCCCGGGACGACCCGGCCCGCGCGGCGGGCACCGCGACGATCGCCTCGGCCAAGGATTACCTGTTCGCCTGGCTGACCGGCGAGCTCGCCACCGACCCGAGCACGGCCTCCGGCTACGGCTGCTACGAGCTGGAGGAAGGCCGCTGGAACGCCGCGGCGCTGGCCCTGGTCGGCCCGGCCGGCGAGGGGCCCGGGCTGCCTTGTGTGCGGCCGTCAGCCACCGGCCGGCCGCTGCGCGCCGAAGCGGCGGCCCGGCTGGGCTGCCCGCCGGTCCCGGTCGTCCTGGGCGCGGCCGACTCCGTGCTCGGCGCGCTCGGGCTGGGGGTCCGCCAGCCGGGCCAGGTGGCCTACATCGCCGGCACCAGCACCGTCATCCTGGGTATCGCCGACCGGCTGCTGCTCGATCCGGACCACCGGTTCCTGGTCACGCCGCTGGCGGTGCCCGGCTGGTGGGGCCTGGAGATGGACCTGCTGGCCACCGGCAGCGCGATCACCTGGCTGGCCGGGTTGCTCGGGGGAGACCTGGACGCGGCCGGGCTGGTCGAGCTCGCGGCGGGCACCGATCCCGCGCGGGTCCCCGTCCTGCTGCCCTACCTGTCTCCCGGCGAGCAGGGCGCGCTGTGGGACCCCATGCTCCGCGGCGCCGTCGCCGGCCTTGATCTCAGCCACGGCCGGGAGCATCTGGCCCGGGCGCTGGTCAACGGCATCGTCCTGGAGAGCCGCCGCTGCCTGGCCGTGCTCGACGAGACCTGCGGGTCCGGCTGCGTTGAGGTGGCCGGGGGGAGCGCCGTCCACCTGCCCTTCCGGGCCGATCTCGCCGACGCCGCCCGGCGCCCGGTTTCGATGCCCGGCGACGCCGCTGCCGAATGCTCGGCCAGGGGTGCGGCGCTCATTGCGGCGCTGGCCGTCGACGGTGACTGGCCCGACGGCGCGTTCCCGGCCGCCGGGGTGGCGCTCGAGCCCGACGAGGCCCGAGCCAAGCTGTGGGATGAACTGTGGGCCGCTCACGAATCCGCTCGCGAGCGTCTTCATCCCGGTCTCAACGCCCCCGAAGCGCCGACCCGGTCTGCGCCCTAGGAGGAACCGGCCTCAGTGAGATGCATGACGCATTTGCCACCTTTACCACCATTTGGGGGTGCGCACGCCTGCGAACCATTAGAGTAACGTGGATTCTGCCGTACCAGTGCGCGCAAACTGGTTTACCGGGGAGGGTGCCATGCTGGTCGCGCAGCAGAGCCGGCTCCCGGTGGCCTCCGGGGCTGAGCGTCTCGATCCGCCGGGATCCCGGCAGCACGCCTGTCACGACCTGCCCGGAAGCACGCCTAGCAGTCCGGCCTCGGGCAAGATGTGAGCGGCATGGTCGTCGAAATCCTCCTCGTGTGCCTGGTGCTGGCTGTCGCCGTTCTCACGGCGGTCGATATGGCGAGGACACCGAGCGAAAGCCTGCACGGGCAGGCCGCCAGGCCGGCTTATGACGCCGGGCGAGCGTTCACCGGATCCCCTTCCGGTAGCACCGGGATTACCGCCTTCCGGTCGGAACCCGCGGCCTTCCGGTCGGAACCCGCGGCCTTGCGGTCGGAACCCGCGGCCTTGCGGTCGGAACCCGCGGCGCCGGGGATACCGGCCGCCGCCCGCGACGCCGCTGCGGCCCGGCCGCCCGAGAGCGCTGGCCACGCCGCGGGTAGCCGCGAGCCCGCCCGCACCGGCTCGCCGGCGGTTCGCCCGACGTCTAGCCGCGCGCTGAAGGACTGGCGGGTCGGCTCCCGCCTGTGGCTGCTGGCCGGCATCTCGGCCGTGGCCGCCGTCGTCGTCGCGTTCTGCGCCGTCCGCATCGTCGGCGCCCTGCACGGCTCGTCGATCAGCTCGCCGGTGACCTCGGTCCGCCACGGGGCGATCGCGTCCGCGATCGGGTACGGCGTGGCGCTGGTCATCGTCCTGGCGCTGGCGGCGTGGTTCGCGATCGCCGTCGCCAGGTCGGTGTTGCGGCCGCTGGGCAGGCTGCGGGCCGGAGTCGTCGAGCTGCCCGAGGTGGTCCGCCGCATCAGCGAGGGCCGCACCCAGGGCAGGCTGCCTGCCGTGAAACCCGTCGACGTGGACTCCTCGGACGAACTGGGCGAGGTGGCGCGCGCCTTCGACCAGATGCGCACCCAGACGCTGCGGATGGCGGCCAACGAGGCCTCGGTCCGCGGCGCGCTCAGCACGATGTTCACGAACTTGTCCCACCGCAGTCAGTCCCTGGTGGAACGCCAGATCCGGCTCATCGAGAGCCTGGAGCAGGCCGAGCCTGACCCCGGGCACCTGGCCAGCTTGGCCAAGATGAATCGCATCGCGGCCCGGATGCACCGCAGCTCGCAGAACCTGCTCGTGCTGGCCGGCCATGAGCTGCCCAACCGCTGGAACGAGCCGGTGGCGCTGGGCGGCGTCATCAGGGCGGCGATGTCCGAGATCGAGGACCACGAACGCGTCTCGCTCAGCGGACAGCCGGATATCGCGGTGCGCGGGCCCGCGGTCAACGACGTGGCGCACCTGCTCGCCGAGCTCACCGAGAACGCGACGTCGTTCTCGGCGGGGGACATGCCGGTCGACGTCTCGAGCAGGCTCCTGACGACCGGGGGCGCCCTGATCGAGATCACCGACCGCGGCATCGGGATGGCCCCCAAGGACATGGCGTACGCGAACTGGCAACTGGAGAACGCGCAGGAGCCAGACGTGAACGTGCCCAAGTGGATGGGCCTGTTCGTGGTGGCCAGGCTCGCCGCCCGGCACGGGATCCGGGTCCGGTTGCAGCCGGCGGAGTTCGGCGGTCTGACCGCGCTGGTCTGGCTGCCCGATGACATCCTCACCCGCGGCGGCGCCACCGCGTCCCTGCGGCTCGGCGAGCTCGCCGCGCCACCGCCCGCCACCGCAGGCTCACGAAGCCAGACCGCGGTCGATCCGCGCTATGCCCCCGCCGGGCACCGCGCCGCCGCGGTGACGGCGACCGAGTTGGCTCCGCGGGGGGAGGCGGCGCGCGGCGGGTCGGGCGATTGGCAGCTGGCCGGTAACGCGGTCCCCGCGCCCGATCCCGCGTGGGCGGCCAACAGCCTGCGCCCCCAGGCGGCCGGGACCAGCACCGGCGGAACCGCCCCGGGCTCGCCCATGGCGAGCGAGGCCAACGGCCTACCGCTGTCCGGTCCTCCGCTCGGCACCGCGGCGCCCGGGAGCCGATGGACGGATTCCGCCAGCTCCGATGTGATCGTGCCGCCCGCGGAACGTCACGCGGATAGTCGCAGGCTGCCCATCTTCGACGAGATGGAGTCGCGCTGGTTCGGCGCCGGCTGGGCGGGACCCGGCCGGACCGAGGCGGGCGGCCGCTGGACGTCGCCGGCCGATGCGGGCTGGCAGGCCGCCCAGGCGGCCGACGTGCCGACCTCGGCGGGCTCGACGCCGCAAGGGTTGCCCAGGCGGACGCCGGCCGCGAACCTGATCCCCGGGGCCATCCGGGTCGGCGGCCGAGATCCGCGACCGGCTCA
>Ga0187817_10001348_pt1 | contig 11936 bp, 7 predicted proteins | sample NC_wetland_sal_i_17_FD_132431 | JGI IMG/M metagenome (GOLD analysis project Ga0187817, IMG submission 132431) | Wetland sediment microbial communities from Neuse River Estuary, North Carolina, USA - SO4_2 | ecosystem: Environmental > Aquatic > Freshwater > Wetlands > Sediment | place: USA: North...
GATTCGTGGAGCGCTTCGGCGGACCCTCCAATGAACAGATTCTGGTCCTGCCCCTGGTTCTGAAAGACAAAGTTGCAGCGCTGCTCTACGCTGACGGCGGCTCAACCGGGCTTTTGGAGGCGGCATCTCTGGAGTTGCTGGTGATCGCTACCAGCGCCTGGCTGGAAGTGACTTCGCTGCGCAAGCAAGCGCAGAGGGAGGCGCCTGAAGCCGGGCCGGCCGTCGCGGCGCCTGTCGTTCCGGTGCAAACGGTGAGTGCCTTTGCCGACCCCTTCGCCGCTCACGCTCCGCAGCATATCGCACCCACGGCGCCAGAACCGGTGGCGGAGGTAGTCGAGGTTTCCGCGCACGCCGCGGCCGCGGGTGCAGGTGCATCGGCGCCGACTGCAGCGGCCGATCCGTTTGCCGGATTGTCGCCCGAGGATGCCGATACTCACCGCAAAGCGCAGCGCTTCGCCCGTCTGCTGGTGGATGAGATCAAGCTCTATAACCAGGCCAAGGTAGCCGAGGGCCGGCGCAACCGAGATCTTTATGACCGCCTGAAGGACGACATCGAAAAGAGCCGCTCGTCGTATCAGAAGCGTTATGGCAATACCATCGCGGCCAGTGGCGATTATTTTCAGAAGGAAGTCGTGCGCAGCCTGGCGGAAGAAGACGCTTCCATCATGGGTGCCAACTTCCGCAAGTAATGCCGGCTGCAGGAATGATTTTGGCTTCATCCGCTTCATCATGGAATGATTCTGGGAAGGGCACGGGCCAGCCGCCTCACCGTGGAATCATTCTAGGAAGGGCAGTGCACCCAGAAATGGTTCTGGTCAGGGCACGGCTTGAGCCGTGCCGCCTGGTGCTGCGAATGGTGAGGGCTTTAGCCCCTGGGGTTCGCCCTCTTCAAATTCCTGGGGTATTCGGAAGGCTGTGCTGGCGTCTTGTGTGACGGGTTCTGGGATTCGCGTCTCCGCGCGAAAATAAGATTGTGGTTCGATTCGCTCTCAAGTGGTGGTGGGTGCTCGTGGTGGGCGCGCTATGCGGATTCCTGAGTAGCACGAATTCCGCTGCCCAGGGCATTCCGCAACAATCCCAGCAATCCCCGCCTTCTTCTACGCCCGCTCCGGCATCGTCCAATGCTCCCGATAAGCAGGACGCGCGTGAGCAGGCTGCGCCGGCTAAGCCGCCTGCGCGCAAGCCTGCGCGGCCGAGATCCACCACAACTCCCGCTACCCCGGCAAAATCAGACCAAACCGCAGCCGGCAAGACAGCGGGCAAAAAGTCAACCACGAGTCAGACGCACGCTGCCAGCCCGAAGAAACGCAGGAAAGTGCTTTCCCCCCGTGTGCGCCGCATGCACCAGGCGTTCGTCGCCTCGACCGACCTGCGTCCAATGGCACAACAGCTGATTCAGGATCGTACTCCCGCTGCTTATGCCGGGGTCGAAGCCTACGCTCGTGCCCACGCCAAAGAAGATGCCGGAGCTCTGGCGTGGCTGGTGGTGGGATACGCGCACGTGCTGGATCATGAGTACGCCAAAGCCATCGATCCTCTGAATCGCGCCAAGCCGCTGGCCGGAGACCTCGGCGATTATGTCGCCTATTACCTCGGAACCAGCTATTTGCAAACTGGGCGCCAGGCGGAAGCGCTGGCCACGCTGGCCAATTTTGCGGCCACGTATCCGGATTCGTTGTTGGTGCGGGATGCGGACGTCAGCTACGCCGGCGCGCTGCTGAACGAGGGACGAGCCGCGGAAGCGGCGGAACTGCTGGAGAAAGAGCGACTCCCTGCACGGTCGGACATCGAGTTTACGATCGGCCGCGCCTATGCCGCGCTGGGCCAGAACGCCCGAGCAGCCGAGGCACTGGCGAACGTCTATTACAACATGCCGATGGCCGAAGAAGCGGATGCGGCCGCTGCCGAGCTGAAGAAACTGCCGCAGGCGCCGGCAGCAACTGCCGCACAGCGCAAGACGCGCGGTGATCTGTTGATGAAGGCGCGGCGCTACAACGATGCGATCGAGGAATATCGAGAACTCGTGCTCCATCCCGGCACGGCGAATCGTCCGGCGGCGGAACTGGAGCTGGCAGATGCGCTGCATCATGCGGGCAGAAACCGGGAGGCCAAAGCTGAACTGACGACTCTGCCCGGCGCCACCAGCGATCAGAACGCGCAGCGGCTGTACATTCTCGGCGAGGTCGCCTGGTCTTTGGACGAAAACGAAGAGTTCTATCGCACGGTGGATGAGCTGCGGAAGGACGCGCCCACCAGTTCGTGGCTGGAATCGGCACTGCTCTCCGTAGCCAATCTTCATCTTGTGCACCATGAATATGACCCGGCGCTGGACGCGTTCCGCGAATTGCAGCAGCGTTTTCCCAACGGATCGCGCGCCTCGTACGCGCACTGGAAGGCAGCGTGGCTGACCCTGCGCCAGGGCCGCAACGACGAAGCCAAGCAGCAATTCGACGAACAGATCGCGCAGTATCCCGCGGGCAACGAAACCTCTGCCGCGCTGTACTGGCGGGCGCGGCTGGCCGAAGAAGACAACCAGCCCGGCATGGCCCGCGCCTATTATGAAAAGTTGTCAGAACGCTATCGGAATTACTACTACGCCGAGCTGGGGCGGCAGCGTCTGAAAAAACTCCCTGCGGCGGCAGACCCCCCGGGGCAGTACGCCGTGCTCGACCACGTTCCGCCGCTTAACTATGAGAAGGTCGAGATTGAAGAGCCTCCGTCCGACGATCTGCACCTCGAGAAAGCGGAATTGCTGGGCAATGGCGGCCTGGTGGACTTTGCCGTGCGCGAGCTGCAGGCTGCGGAAGCGGGCGGGGGCAACTGGGCGTTGGCCGCGACGGCCCAGCTCTGCGCCGATACTGGCCATTACGACCGCGCCATCGAAGCGCTGAAGCACTCCGTGCCCAGCTATTTCGCGGTGGACATTCCCGATCTGCCGCGCCCCTACTGGGAGGGACTTTTTCCCCGGCCTTACTGGGCCGACTTGAAAAAGTACTCTCTGGCCAATGGGCTGGACCCCTATCTGGTAGCGTCGTTGATCCGGCAGGAATCGGAGTTTAATCCCGTCGCTGTCTCGCGCGCGAATGCCGTAGGCCTGATGCAGTTGCTGCCCCGGACCGGGAAACTGGTCGCCCGCGAGGAGAACCTGAGGCACTACAATCCCAGCCAGCTGTATACGCCCGGGGTCAATCTGCAACTAGGAACGCGCTTCTTCCGCAGCACGGTAGACCACTTCGGCGGCTCCTACGAATACGCGCTGGCCGCTTACAACGCCGGACAGGATCGGGTAGAAGAATGGCTGGGGCAGGGGCAATACCGCGATCCGCAGGAATTCGTAGAGTCCATCCCCTTCACCGAAACGCGCGAGTACGTGCAGGCCATCCTGCGCAACGCCAGCGTGTATCGGCAGTTGTATGGAGCGCCGTAGAACAACCTAGGCCACGGATTCACGCGGATTTACACGGATAAAGCGAATTGTGCTAGATTTCCGGCGTCTCGTCCGCCGGCGATTTGCGGAACAAGATTTCGAGCACCAGCAGACTCGCCCCGATCACAATCGAACTGTCCGCCAGATTGAACACCGGCCACTGATACTGCCGGATGTAAAACAGCAGAAAATCCACTACGCGCCCGCTAGCCAGGCGGTCCCAGAGATTTCCTGCCGCTCCGCCCAGAATCAGCGAGAGGGCGATCCCGGTAGTCGTCAAGGCGCGCGGCTGTTTCCAAAGCAGCACCGTGACGATCACCATCGCGGCCAGCGAGAAGGCGATCAGTAACTCAGTCTTCCAGTGCGCCGGCGAATCCGCAAACAGGCTGAAGGCAGCGCCGGTGTTCTCGGTGTGGGTGAGGCGGAAGAATCGCGGGATGATCTGGATATGGGCATAGAGCGCAATGCGCGTAGCCGCCAGATGCTTCGTCCAGCGGTCCACGAGCACCACGATCAGGGCAAGCAGGAAGTGAACAGTGCGTGCGCGGTTAAGGGACATTCGGTTGATTGACTAGCGACTCCTCACGTTTGAACCTTACGTTGTCCAGGGCGTCATCCCAGGCGCCGCGCTTTCACCAGCGGCGCGAGGGATCTAGCGCGGGCTGCAACACGCGGCCGGTGAAGCTCCACGCGAGATCCCTTCGACTTCGCTCAGGGCAGGCTCTTCGCTCCGCCTGAAAAACGGCTTCGCTCAGGCTGACGCCGTCGGAGAAACAGCCAGCCACTCGCTCAGCCCTCCAATTCCTTCAGCACAGCGCTGCAGCGCTCGCAGACTGTCGGATACGTCTTGTCTTCGCCGACGTGCGTGGAGTAGTTCCAGCAGCGTTCGCACTTGGCGCCGTCGGCCTTCTTCACCTCTACGCGCGCGCCGCCAGTGCCATTGCCCGCGCCTTGCGTGAGCGTGACCGCGGACACGATGAACAAATAGCGAAGCTGGTCGGAGTAGCGCTGCAGCACCGAGTAAGCGGGCTCAGCCGCAGTGATGATGAGTTGGGCCTCCAGACTCTTTCCGATCCGCTTGCTGTTGCGCTCCTCTTCCAGTGCTTTCATCGCCTGTTCGCGCACGGAGAGCAGAGTCGCCCAGTCCTGCGACTGCTGCGGGTCTTCCATCGGCACCTGAACCGAAGCGGCGCCCAGCACGTCGCCGGCCTCAGGGAACTTCGCCAGATGCACGCTCTCGGGACGGTCCGGCATCTTGGGCAAGTGCTGCCAGACCTCTTCGCAGGTAAAAGTCAGAATTGGCGCGAGCAGCCGCACTATTGCCTCACAAATGCGCCAGACGGCCGTCTGCGCCGAGCGGCGGCCGGGAGAATCAGGGGCATAGGTGTATAGGCGGTCCTTAATCACGTCGAAATAGAACGCGCTCAGATCAACCACGCAGAAATGATTCACGCGGTGGTAAATCCGATGAAAGGCGAAGTCGTCATACGATTTACGCACGTCCCGAGCCAGAGCCCAGGTCTGGCCCAGCATGTACTGGTCCAGCGCTTCCAGTTTCTCGAAAGGCACGGCGTTCACTTGCGGATTGAAATCGTAAAGATTTCCCAGCGCGTTCTTGAAAAGATTGTTGCGGATCGCACGATAGTTCTCGCCCACCCGTTGCATCAAAGTTTCCGAGCCCACCACATCTTCGCGGAAGTCCACTGAGGCTGCCCACAGACGCACGATTTCCCCGCCCAGGCGGCTGGAGATGTCCACCGGGTCGACATCGTTGCCTCGCGACTTCGACATGGCCTGTCCTTTTTCGTCGAGCGTCCACCCGGGCGTGACCACGTTGCGATATGGCGGTGTCGCGCGCGTCCCCATGGCGCAGAGCAGGGAAGACTGGAACCAGCCGCGATACTGATCTCCGCCTTCGAGGTAGAGGTCGGAGGGCCAAGGATAGTCCGGCTCATCGTTGATGAGCGCGAGATAACTCGCACCCGACTCGAGCCACACGTCGAAGATGTCGGTCTCCTTCTCGAACCTGGAACCGCCGCAGTGCGGGCACTTGGTTCCGGCAGGCAGAATCTGGTCGGATTCGGGCGTAAACCAGGTGTCGGCGCCCGCACGCGCAAAAAGCTCGACGACCTTCCGGTTGATGGCATGGTCGTTGAGCGGCTTGCCGCAGGCCTCGCAGAGAAAGACCGCGATCGGCACTCCCCAGACTCTCTGGCGCGAGATACACCAGTCCGGGCGGGTCTGAATCATGTTCGACAACCGCTCTTCGCCCCACGAGGGATCCCACTTCACTTTCCTGATCTCTTCCAGCGTGCGCGTGCGCAGGGTGTCGCTTTTTGAACCTCGACCTCCCGCCCCGCCGGGCATCGGCGTCTCCATCGAAATGAACCACTGCTCGGTGGCCCGGAAAATCACGGGATTGTGGCAACGCCAGCAGTGCGGATACGAGTGCTCAGTCTTTTCCGTATGCAGCAGCGCGCCGCGTGTCTTCAACAGTTCGATAATCGGCTGGTTCGCATCCCACACGCGCTTGGCGTCATATTCAGGCAGGCCGTCGCGCAGGATGCCTTTCTCGTCCACGTGGCTGGTGGCGTCGAGGCCGTACTTGACGCCCGTGGCAAAGTCCTCGGCGCCGTGCGAAGGCGCGGTGTGCACCACGCCCGTGCCCGTGTCCATGGTCACGTAGTCGGCCAGCACGCCCAGCACTTGGCGATCCAGAAATGGATGCTGGAAATTCAGCCGCTCCAGCTTTCGGCCGGGGAAATGCTCGAGTTCACGCGTTTCGGCGAGCTGGCATTTTGCGGCAACTTCCCGCGCCAGTTTTGAGGCCACGATGTAGACTACGCCGCCCGATTCCAGCGCGACGTATTCCTCATCCGGGTGAAACGCCACCGCCATGGACGCGGGCAGCGTCCACGGAGTTGTTGTCCAGATGATCGTCGAGACTTTTTTCCCAGCCAGCTTTCCGGCCAGCGCAGGATCAATTTTCTCCGGATCATCGAGCAGCCCGTACTTCACCCACACCGTACTGCTGGTGTGATTCTCGTACTCGACTTCGGCCTCAGCCAGCGCAGTCTCATCATGCATGCACCAGTAGACCGCGCGCAGCCCTTTGTAGACGAATCCGTTCTCGTAGAACGAATAGAAAGTCGAAAGCACCACCGACTCGTACTGCGGAGTCATCGTGGCATAGGGCCGGTCGAACCGCCCGAAGACTCCGATGCGCTTGAACTGCGTCCGTTGCAGGTCGAGGTACTTCTGAGCGTACCTGCGGCACTCGGCGCGGACGTCGGTGGGCCGCATCTGCAGCTTCTTGCCGCCGAGTTCCTTATCAACTTTGATCTCAATCGGAAGACCGTGGCAGTCCCACCCGGGCACGTAGGGAGCGTCAAAACCCGCCATGGTCTTGGACTTGACGATGAAATCCTTCAGGCACTTGTTGAAACCCGTGCCCAGATGAATCGGCCCGCTGGTGTAAGGAGGGCCATCGTGCAGGATGTAGCGCGGCGCACCCTTTCGCGCCTGCCGGATGCGTTCGTAGATGCCCATCTGCTCCCAGCGCTCCAGCATTTTGGGCTCGTTCTGGGGCAGGTTCGCCTTCATGGGGAAGGCGGTTTTCGGCAGGTTGATGGTCGCTTTTAGTTCGAGCGGCACTCGGTCGCGTCTCCCAAATGATTGAATCTTTTCATTATAGGGAGCGGGACAGGGAACGTCCATGAGCGGCAACGGGGGGAGTGGTGCAGTCTGAATTCTGAGAGCCGCGTCATCCTGAGCGTAGCCGTTCTTCAGGCGGAGCGAAGGATCTCGCGTGGGGGTGATGCGCGGGTATACTGCACGCGAGATCCCTCGCCCCGCTGGTGAAAACGCGGGGCGTCGGGATGACGCCTCTGAAGTGACCCATATAGCCAAAATTGCACCTCTACCCAACGAGGAAGGCCGGCGGTCAGATTCTCCCAGCCCGGCCTGGCGGCCCACAGGAAGGACATGTCTTTCAGTCAGTTGCCGGGCCCAACGAAATGCACTGTCCGAAACCGCAAAGTGGAGTTACAATTTTGGTAGGCAGAGGGCGAGACGACCCAATTGGGCCCGTGGGACCAGACAGGTACCTCATGTGCAAAATCGGGTGTAAATCCAAGCAACTTCGAGCCCTTGTCGCTCATCTGTGTAAGAAGGGCAATAAGCGGTAGTTAGGCTGTTTCCCCGCACCGGGAATATGGGATCTGTTACAGTCAATCCGAAAACATCCGGCCAAGAGCCGGAGCTGCACCTTTGTCTGGCTGCACAGAGCTTCGAAGAGCCTCTCTGGAAGTCTCTCACGCAGCAACTGGACGACTTCTTTTTTCCCAAGAAACTTCCGCCGCTGAAGCTGGAGTCGAAGCCTGAGCCGGTGAAGGATATCTGGGGTTTCTACAGCAACTGGAAGAACGGAGCCTTGGGTTCAACCGGCGTTCACTTCCTGATAGCTGCGATCGTCGTGGCCGGCGTTCTGATTGGGCGCCACGTGGTGAAGGCAGCTCCAGTCCCGAAGGTGACCGTCACATTGATTGACCCCAACGACATCCCGCCTCTGAATCCGTCAAAGACGCAGGTCGGCGGCGGTGGTGGCGGCGGTGATCGCGACGTTCTGCAGGCCAGCAAGGGCAAATTGCCCAGACTCTCGATGGAGCAGATCACGCCTCCAGTAGTCGTCGTGCGCAACGAGAATCCCAAGCTCCCAGTCGAGCCGACGATTGTGATCCCGCCTCAGGTGCAACTGGCGTCCAACAATATGCCCAATCTCGGCGACCCGATGGCGCACGCGGTGCTGCCATCGAACGGCACAGGTGCGGGCGGCGGTATCGGGACGGGCAGCGGCGGCGGCGTGGGATCAGGGAAGGGGCCGGGCTTTGGGCCCGGCGAAGGCGGCGGCGTCGGAGGCGGCATCTTCCACGTCGGTGGCGGAGTCTCGCCGCCACGGGCGATCTACAATCCTGAACCTGAGTTCTCCGAGGAAGCCCGCAAAGCGAAGTATCAGGGCGTGTGCACCCTTGGCCTGATCGTTGGAGTAGACGGCCGCCCCAGCAATATTCGCGTGCTGAGCAGCCTGGGCATGGGGCTCGACGAAAAAGCCATCGAAGCGGTCAAGACTTGGAAGTTCGAGCCGGCCATGAAAGACGGCCACCCGGTGCGCGTCGAAATCGCCGTCGAAGTGGACTTCCACCTGTACTGAGTCCTCGCTAGAGCTTCTTCAACGCAGTGAAGTTCACCCGCATCCTGGTGCGAAATCCCAAGCTCTTGTAGAGTTCAATCGCGCGCGCGTTGTCCTCCTTGACGTGCAGGAACGGTATTTCGCCGCGCTGTCGAATCTCCTGCATGATCTCCCCCATCAGAATCCGGGCGTAACCCTTGCCCGTGTGGTCGGGATGGGTGCAGACTGCGCTGACCTCGGTATAGCTCGGCACTTTCAGGCGCTCACCTGCCATCGCGACCAGCTTGCCGTCAAGACGAATCCCAAGATACTTTCCAAGTTCGTGAGTGCGTGTACTGAATGGGCCAGGCCTGGTCAAGGTAGCGAGTTCAACCATATCGCGCGAGTCAGGCGGCCGCAATTCCGCAATCGCAGGCTGAGAACCCGTGGGTCGAGAACTCACGCCTGCACCGCTGTCAGCGTGGCCGTTATCGCAGACCATCTGCAGTCCCACGAAGGAAGTGACCAAATCCCAACCGGGCTGGGGCTGGTAGGGCGCGGTGAGGGACAAGATAACGACGGCACCCGGAGCGGCCAGCCGAGCGAGCGATGCGTAGCCGCGAGAGCTGGGCTCAAGCAATGCTGAAAGAGTAGAAACGTCGTTAGGGAATTTGCAGGCGTGGTCGAAGCTTTCGGCAAACTCGGCTTGCCGCGTCGTGAGAGCCTGCCAGATCACGTTATCGAGGGGATGCATAGTGGAATCTTCCAGAAAGGACTATTGATTTGACCCCCATCCGGGCCTGAAAGACACACTAAATTCAGAGCGCGGCGAGTTTCTATCCGAGTCTTGCGGTGAATTTGGGCCCCGAGACCGTTATTCCTTCAGGTCCACGTGCAGCACATCTTCGATCGCGTGCCCCAGGAAGCGCTGGCCCAGCCGCCGGAACTTCTCCACCGAATCGGTGGCGAAGAACTTGAGGCGCGGAGCCGCGCGGCGTTCGGCAGTATCCGCAGATGGGGAGGGCAATAGCTGCTGCAGGTGGGAAGCCACGGCGTGCGCCGTCGATTCAGCGGAGTCCACGATGGTCACATGGGCTGGCGCTACGCGACGGAGCAGCGGCTTGAGCAGGGGATAGTGGGTACAGCCGAGAACGAGCACATCGGCATCGCCGAAACCGTCGCCGAAAGCCTCCGCCAAATAGATGCGCGCAACCTGCTCGGTGACAGCGTGTTCCACCCATCCTTCTTCCACTAGCGGAACCAGCAACGGACAGGCTTTCTCCCGTGCCTGCAGCTTACGGGCTTCGAGGGCCTTGCGATAGGCGTGGCTGCTGACCGTAGCCTCGGTTCCGATGACAACGATCTTGCGATTCGTAGTCGCGGCCCCGGCCGCCTCTGCTCCTGGCTCAACCACGCCGACGACGGGAACGTGAGCCGCCGCCGTAATTCGATCCAGCGCCAGCGCCGTCGCGGTATTGCATGCGATCACCAGCATCTGCGCACCAGCGGACTCGAGGTAGTGCGCCGCTTCCACGGCATAGCGGGCCACCGTCTCGACCGACTTCGATCCGTAAGGCAGGCGCGCCGTGTCGCCGAAATAGGCATAATCCGCCCCGGGAATGAGTTCAAGTAAAGCTTTAAGGACGGTCAGGCCCCCAAAGCCGGAATCGAATACGCCGATGGTGGGACGACGCATGACAAGGACGATGATAAACCGCCTCGACTTGAAGCAGGGTAATTAACGGGATACCGCAGAACTGGAGTTGGCATTTCTCTGCGTACTCTGCGTCCTCTGCGGTGAAGATTTTTCGGTCACCAGGTTCCCGCAGCACGGTCCCGGCGGAATCGGCGCCCCGTGCGGGCAAGTCCGCGGATGGCCCAGGAACGTGCAGATCTTGTCGGTCGCCTCGGCCGAGAGGATGTGTTCGAACTTGCAGGCCTGCTGCTCGATTTCGGTCTCGCTGTCCATGGCCAGGCTGTCGGTGAAAAGGCGCTCCGCCAGCCGGTGCCGCCGGATAATGCTGCCCGCGTGTTCGCGGCCGCGCGGCGTGAGTTCCACGATCAGCGTCCCGTCGCCGACCGACGCCGCCATCGGCTTCAGCGCATCGTGGCACGGATTCACAAACGGCTTGTGCTGGTGCGCCTCGGGCGGGTGGGGCGCAGAAACCACCAATCCCAGCCCGATCATCTTCTCGATTGCCAGGCTGACCGGCAACGCGCCGTGCACTTCCATGCGCTCGACTTCGGCGATCTCTCCATTCTCTTCGAGCACCCACATTTCTTCCAGAACCTCGTCGAGCTGCTCTTCGTCGGCCATGGAGAAGGTTTCCTGCGCCGCGATCTTGCCGTGGTGCAATTCGATCCGGCGGTCGGCCAGCCGCGCCACCACCGGATCGTGGGTGACCATCACAATGGTCCGTCCCTGCTGGTGAAACTCGCGCAGCAGCCGCAGCACGACCTCTTCGTTCTGCGCGTCGAGATTTCCCGTGGGCTCGTCCGCCAGAATGATCCGTGGATCGTTGATCAGCGCCCGCGCGATGCAAACCCGCTGCTGCTCGCCGCCGGAGAGTTGCGACGGCAGGTGATGGGCCCGATCGCCGAGCCCCACGCGCGTCAGCGCCTCGATCGCCTCCTTCTCGTCGGTCATGCTGTGAAAGTACTGCGCCAGCATGACGTTCTCGACCGCGGTGAGGAAGGGAATCAGATGGAATTGCTGGAAGATGAAGCCAATCTTTTCCGCCCGCACCCGGTTCAGTTCAGCCGAGGAGATGCCGGCAACATTCTGACCGTCGAGCCAGATCTCGCCTGACGTCGGCTGGTCCAGGCAGCCGATCAGATTCACCAGCGTCGATTTGCCCGATCCCGATGGCCCCATGATCGAAAGCCATTCGCCCGTGGTCACGTGCAGGGAGATGTGGTCGAGAGCGTGAATCGCGCCGTTGTCCTTGCCCGAACCATTCCCGTTTCCCGCCTCCTTGGCGGGATAGAGCTTGGTCACGTTCTTGATCTGAATCATTTCACTCTCCCCTCAGAATGACCGCGGGCTGTACCCGGCGCAGCAGCGAGATCGGAAGGATCGCTGACAGCAACGTGACTGCTATGCTACCAGCCAGAATCACCGGCAGCACACTAAAGCGCGGCACCACCGCGGCGTGAAAGTTCACGCGCCCGATCCATGCCGCGATGCCGATGCCCACCACAAACCCGATTAGCGCTCCCGTCGCGCCCAGGGCGGCAGCCTCCGCTGCGAAGAATCCGTTCAGCAGGCGTCCCGATGCACCCAGGGCTTTCATGATGGCGAAATCGCGCCGCCGGTCGAATACCCATCCCATCAGCGTGGAA
>Ga0187817_10001350_pt1 | contig 11921 bp, 10 predicted proteins | sample NC_wetland_sal_i_17_FD_132431 | JGI IMG/M metagenome (GOLD analysis project Ga0187817, IMG submission 132431) | Wetland sediment microbial communities from Neuse River Estuary, North Carolina, USA - SO4_2 | ecosystem: Environmental > Aquatic > Freshwater > Wetlands > Sediment | place: USA...
GCATCTCGCATGAGCGAAACGACCACCATCGTCTCCGCCGGACGCTCGCGCGCGCTTGTCTGGGGAGCCTCGCTTAGCGTCGCGGCCATTTCGGCGGCGCTTGCGGGCGTGAAGCTGCTTCTGCATCTCGCCGCCATCCGACACTACGGCTTCTTCCGCGACGAGCTCTACTACATGGCCTGCGGCGAGCACCTCGCCTGGGGCTATATTGACCAGCCGCCGCTCATCGCCTTGATCGCGTGGCTTGAGCGGCATCTCTTCGGCAATTCGATCGTGGCGATGCGTTTGCTCCCGGTGCTCGCGGGCGCCGCCGTCGTGCTGCTTACGGGACTGCTGGCGCGCGAGCTTAGCGGAGGTCGCTTCGCGCAATCGCTGGCCTCCGCGACGATCCTCTTCGCGCCCGCGTATCTGGCGTTCGATAGTTTCCTTTCGATGAACGCCTTCGAGCCGGTTTTCTGGCTCGCGTGCGCTTGGATCGCCGTGCGCGCCTTGAAGGGCGCGTCGCCCAAGATTTGGCTCGCGTTCGGGGCCGTGGCAGGCCTGGGAGTCGAAAACAAGCACACCATGCTGCTCTTCTGCTTCGCGCTCGTTGCCGGGCTGCTCCTTTCGGGCGAGCATCGCGTGTTGCGCTCGAAATGGATTTGGCTCGCGGCTCTGATCGCCTTCGCCCTGCTTCTTCCTAACTTGATCTGGGAAGCGCGCCACGGCTGGCCGCAAATCGAAGTGGTGCGCAACGCGCAGCGCTTCAAGAACGTACCCATTTCGCCGCTGCGCTTTTTGGACGAGCAGATCCTGTTTCTCGGGCCGCTCGCCCTGCCGGTGTGGCTGGCGGGGCTGCTGTGGTGCTTCGGGCGCGGGGAAGGGAAGCGCTTTCGGTTTCTCGGTTGGATGTACCTGATCGTGCTGGCCGCGTTCATTCTGCTGCGAGGAAAGAGTTATTACCCGCTGCCGGTGTATCCGCTTCTGGTGGCCGCCGGGGGCGTGGCCATCGAGAATTTCGCGGCGTCGCGGGGCCGGCGCTGGATCGAATTCGTGCTCCCGGCGCTTATCGTTCTCGGGGGATTGGCATCGCTTCCCTTCGGCGTTCCGGTGCTGCCCGTGGGCACACTCCTGCGCTACGCGAGCGCGCTGCCCTATTCGCAGGGCGTGCGAACCGAACGCGACGCGACGGGGCCGCTGTCGCAGCTCTACGCGGACATGTTCGGCTGGGACAACATGGCCGAAACCGTGGCGCGCGTCTATCACGCGCTCCCGCCTTCCGAGCAGGCCGATTGCGCCATCCTGGCGGGAAACTACGGCGAAGCCGGCGCGATTGATTACTACGGGCCAAGCCTCGGCCTGCCGAAGGCCATCAGCGGCCACAACAGCTATTTCGATTGGGGGCCTCGTAGCTATTCCGGCGGATGCGTGATTCTCTTTGGCAAGGAAGCGGCGCGGTCGAAGGACCTATGGCAGGATGTGCAGCGCGTCGCCACAATTTCGAATGAATACGCCATGCCGGTCGAGCAGGATGTTCCCGTGTATCTTTGCCGCAAGCCGCGCGCGCCGCTCTCTGTGGTCTGGCCTCACTTCAAGATGATCATCTGACGCGCCCGCTAACTGGTCATTCGCCGGGAGGAGCGACGGGCGGAGCTTCGGCAAGCCGGCCTTTTCCCGCCATGGCGGTGATGATTTGCTTGCCGTGGAAGCGGCCGTTTTCGATGAAAATTTCGGAGGTGTTCATTCCGCCGATCACCACGCCTGCGAGATAGATTCCAGGCACGTTGCTTTCGAGCGTATCGGGATTGCAATCGGGCCTGCGTGTTGAGGGATCGAGACGAATCCCATGCCGTGTGAGGAACTCGAAATCGGGCTGGTAGCCGGTCATGGCGAAGACTTGCGCCGCGGGAACCGCCTCTTCACGGCCTGAGCTGTTCGAGCCGCTGACCCACACCTGATGCGGCTCGATGCGCGTGACGCGGCTCTGGAACAGGGCGCGGATCTCGCCGGCGCGGATGCGATTTTCGATGTCCGGCTTGACCCAATATTTCAGGTTGCGGCCCATTTCGGCGCCACGGTGAATCAGCGTTACGCACGCGCCCCCGCGAAAGAGGTCCAGCGCCGCCTCCGCCGCCGAATTTTTGCCACCGATCACGACCACATCCTGCTGCCAATAGGGGTGCGCGTCGGTGAAATAGTGCGAGACGTGCGGTAAGTCTTCGCCGGGAATGCCGAGCGGGTTGGGACGGTCGTAATAGCCGGTGGCGATGATAATTTTCTTGGCGCGATATTCGTGGGGCGATCCGGAATCGTCGCGTGTGCGGACGACAAAAGCGCCGTCGCGGCCCTCGGCAGGCTCAGCGCGTTCGTAGAGGCGCGTCTCGATGTCGTAGTGCTCTACGGCGCGGCGGTAATACTTCAGCGCCTCGGCGCGCGTGGGCTTGAATTCCGCGATGGTCATGGGGAGATCGCCGATCTCCATACGCTCGGGCGTGGTGAAGAAGGTCATGTTCGTCGGATAGTGGTAGAGCGAGTTGCAGAGGCAGCCCTTGTCAATCACCAGCGGGCGCATTCCGGCGCGCTTGGCCTCGATGGCGCAGGCGAGGCCGGTCGGCCCGGCGCCGATGCAGATCACGTCGTACGGTGCGGCATTCGGCTGGCTGGCGGCGGGCGTCAAAACGGACCTCGCGAATACAGGAGATATGAAGTGCGGGGCAAGGAACCGCCGTGGCGCTGCGCGCCGGTTTTCTTTTGCAAACCCATTGCGTATCATATGATGCCATGAAAACCGGGTGGGAGCAGGCATCGTGTGGTTCCCCGGCGTGGCTTGTCCCAGGAGGAGCAAAATGAAGAAGTGGCTGATGGGAACGGCAATCTTAGCGGCAATCAGTGTGTCCGCAGGCGCGGCGGCCGCGGCGACGAGCACTTGGCAACTCGACCCAATGCACTGCGACGCGGAGTTTTCGGTGCGGCATTTCGGGATTTCCACGGTTCGGGGCGAATTCAGCAAAATCAGCGGCACGGTGGTGCTGGACGACGAGGACATCTCGAAATCCAGCGTAAACGCGACGATTGGCGTGGACTCCATCAACACGCGCGTCGAGAACCGCGACAAGGATCTCAAGAGCCAGAAATTCTTCGACGTGGCGGATTATCCGACGATGACCTTCCAATCCACGAAGATTTGGAAAACCGGCGACGGCACCGCCAAAATGAACGGGAATTTGACCATTCGCGGCGTCACCAAGGAAGTGACCTTCGACGTGACCGGGCCGAGCGCGCCCGTCAACATGATGGGCGCGCGGCGGGGCGCTTCCGCGACGACGAAAATCAGCCGTGAGGAGTTCGGCGTGAGCGCCGACAAGGGCATGATCGGGGATGAAGTCACCATCACGCTCGACATTGAAATGACGCAGCAGAAATAAACACCTCTCACGCTTTCACGCGGCTTCAGAAAGCCGCCGCGCTCCCTTGTGCGGCCCGCGTGCAACTTCTCGTCCTGAGGTTGAATCTCATTGACAGGAGAGAGGTTAGCGATGTAACTTCGGTCTCTCCTAGCCACGTGCTCTCTTGTCAGGGCGCGAGAGGGCGGTCACTTAACTTGCCTACACATTCAGGAGATTGAAGACATGCGACGACTCGGATACTTCCTCACCCTCGTTGTGGCCATCGCGCTCGGCGCGACTTCCGGCTTCGCGCAGGATGGGCAGCTGAAAATCAAGGTTACCCCCAAACAAGCATATGTATTTGTTGACGGACAGGCCATTCGAGAAGGGAACCAATCCATACCTCTTAGCCCCGGGAAGCACACCGTCGTAGTGGTGAACTATGGCTATAAGATGCAGACCCAGGATGTGACCATCGAATCCGGGAAGGCCACAGGCCTCGACGTGAAGCTCGAGGCCTACGGTGGAACCGTCCCCGGCCCCTACGGCGACATCCAATTCAAGGGCGACGACGAGCGCGCTGCCGTGCTCTCCAACGGAACCACGCCCGCCTACTTCGTCGGGCACGTGGATGAGTTCAACTGGGACTGGATCTGGCACCAGAATTTGTTGCTGCCCGTGGGCACGCACCACATCACGGTGACGCGCCACGGGAACACCGTCTGGTCGGGTGATGTGACGGTCGTCGCGGGCAAAAAGGTAGTGATTGACTTGGGCAAGAACGGCGCGCAAAAGACCTTCAATTGGAACCGCGGCAATCAGCTGAAGGATTTGCCGCGCTTCCATGCGGGTATTGCCAGTGCCACCGTGGCGGTTTCACCCGTCACCGGCAGCTTCAATGTTTCCACCACCAGCGTCAATTGCGGCCAGCCCGCAACGCTCACGTGGCAGAGCGCGGAAGCCGTGGACGCCAACATCAGCGGAATCGGCGGCGTCCCGTCGAGCGGCAGCCAAACCGTCACGCCGCACGAAACCACGACCTATAACTTCACCGCCGCGGGCCCCGGCGGTACCGTCAAGGGTAGCGGCACGGTGGACGTCAACACCAAGGTAGACGCCAGCATTTCTCTCAATCCCACCGACGTGCACTACCGCAAGATCGGCGACAAGGTGGTGACGCAGGATTCCTCCACGCTCACCTGGCAAGCCACCAACGCGGATTCCGTCTCGATTGACCCGATCGGCAAGGTGGACCCCAGCGGCACCCAGACCGTGAAGGCCGAGCCCGCGGACACCTCCGATGTTCCCGAGGGCCAGCCGGCGCGCAACATTGACGAGCAGAAGACCTACACGCTCACCGCCACGAACGTCTGCGGCGGCTCCGCCACGCAGACGGCCTCGTTGCACATCACCGGCTCGGTCGAGCCGATATCGCAGGTCACGCTCCAAAGCATTTTCTACCCCACGGACTATCCCGATAAGCAACATCCACAGATCGGGCTGGTCCGCAGCCAGCAGCTTACGCTTGCGGCCACCGCCGACGGATTCAAGAAGTATCTCGATTACGATCCGGACGCCAAACTCTCGATCGAGGCCTACGCGGATGAACGCGGCTCGCGGCCCTTCAACCAGGAGCTGAGCGAGCGCCGCGTCGAGCGCATCAAGCAGTATCTGGTGGACCAGGGCATCTCGGCCGACAAGATCGAGACGGCGGCTTATGGCAAGGAACGCCCGATGGCCAAGGCGGCCGTGAAGGAACTCGAAGGGTCCAACCCGAACAAGCCACCCAAGGCGCGTCTCCACAACCTGGAGGCCGATTGGCTGGCGTACAACCGGCGCGCGGACATCATTCTCGAGCCCTCCGGCAAGAAATCGGCGCAGTTCTTCCCGCACAATGCCGACGACTCGGGCCTGATCTGGGAAGTGGCTAAGCCTCCGCTGGCCAAGGTTGAAAGGGACCAGTAGCGGAACGAAAAACAGCCTCGGGTAATAGGAATCAGCGCGGCGGTGGATTCACGTCCTCCGCCGCGCTTTCGTTTTGAGCCCGCGAGCCGAGCGGCACCCAAGGAGCGCGCGATGCAAATGAATCCCCATCTGGCATTCAATGACCAATGCGAAGCAGCCTTTCGGTTTTACGAGAAGTGCCTCGGAGGCAAAATCACCTTCATGATGACTTACGGGGATTCGCCCATGGCCGGGAAGGTGTCGGCCGACTGGAGCAAGAAAATTCTCCACGCCACGTTCGCCGTGGGCGACCAACGGTTGACGGGCGCCGACGCGCCCGGAGAGGCCTATAAGAAACCACAGGGTTTCTCCGTGGCGCTCAACGTCGGCGCCGCGGCGGAAGCGGAGCGCATCTTTCACGCTCTGGCGGAAAACGGCACGGTGCAAATGCCCTTGCAGGAGACCTTCTGGGCGATCCGCTTCGGTATGGTCACCGACTGCTTCGGTATTCCGTGGATGATCAATTGTGGCCAAGAGGCGGTACATCCTGCTTGATGAAAGGCGGCCTGGCGCAGCGTTCGGCCACGCACATACCGCCGGGCGCCACATCCTTCCCGACTTCATGACGATTCAAGGATGTTTGTAGGTCGTGGCTTCAGCCACGACGTCAACGCCGCAAAATCAGGGGGGGCTTTATCCCCTGAAGTTCGGATTCTGCGCTTCTCAGTCCTCCCTAGCCTTGTCGCAACGCTCGCCCACTGTTACACTTACACACTCACGGTGATTCGCGAGTGACGACCATATCCAAGGGCGCTTCCGGTGGCTGATCCCAAACAGGAAGAAACATTCAAGGTTATAGATAGGCGGCTGTTCACCGAGGAAGGTGAACTCCGCAAGGACGTTGTCGAGGAGCAAGAGCGGCGCGAGGAACAGAAGGCCGCAAAAGCCAACGCGGCATCTGCAACGACGACCTCCACAACCACGGCCAACGCCACCGCGGGGCTGGCCGGAACAGGCGGTCAATCCGGGGATGCGAATGCCCCGTCGCGCGGCATCCAGATGCTGGTTGATTTTCTGACCCGCAACGCCGCCGCGCTTCTTGGCGGAATGGCCGACCCGCGAACCGGCCAGCCGCTGATGGATCTCGAGGGCGCGCGCGAGATGATTGACATGCTCGACGCCCTGCGCGAAAAGACCCGTGGCAACTTGGCCAAAGCGGACGAGGAGATGCTGATCGAGGTGATCGGCAGCCTCAAGCTTTCCTATATGGAAATTTCCAAAGCCGCCGCCGAGGCCATGTCTAAAAAAGCGGGCGGCAAGAGATAAGCTGCTGGACCCGCGAAGCGGGCGCAACAGACCTGATACACTGTGTGACGCTTCAAGGATGTTTGTGGGTCGTGGCTTCAGCCACGACATAAACGCCGGCAAAATCAAAGGGCTTTAGCCCCTGAAGTACGGCTTTTATGGCTCTCGGTTCTAGCGCGAACTCTAAAAAACCTTCCTTCGATTCATGCCCTCGCTTCAATTGACGATCCTCGGCTCCGGCACCTCCATGGGCGTGCCCACGCTCGGCTGCCGCTGCGCGGTGTGCGCATCGCCGGACTCGCGCGACAAGCGGACGCGCCCGTCCGTGCTGCTGGCCTATGCGGGACGCAACGTCGTAATTGACACCACCCCGGACTTCCGTTCCCAGGCCCTGCGCGCCGGCATGGATCGCCTCGACGCGGTGCTCTACACCCACGGCCATGCCGACTACATCCTCGGCCTCGACGATATTCGCCCCTTCAATCTGAAGCAAAATGGCGCGGTGCCGATCTATGGCGCGCCCGAGACGATCGCCATCCTGAGAAGACAGTTCGCCTATATTTTCGACGGCGTTTCCAGCGAGAGTACACTCCCCATGATCGAGACACACGCCATTGACGGTCCGTTCGAGCTATGGGGCCTGCGCCTCGTGCCGGTCCCGGCGATGCACGGGCCGCTACCGGTGCTGGGCTTCCGCTTCGGCCGCGCTGCCTACCTCACGGATTTCAGCGCCGTGCCGGAAAGCTCGATGCCGCTGCTCGAAGGCCTGGACGATTTCATCCTCGACGCGCTGCGTTACCGGCCGCATCCGATGCATTCGAGCGTGGAGCAATCTCTCGCGCTGGTGAAGAGATTGCAGCCCAAGCGCGCTTGGTTCACGCACATCTGCCACGATCTGGGCCACGCGGAAACCAACGCGCGCCTGCCGGAGAATGTCCGCCTGGCCTACGACGGGCTGCAAATCGGGGTGCCGCTAACCGAGGTGTCGCTCTGATGCCGCCCGCCATGCTGCATTCGGCCGGGGAGTGGGTGGCGCGCTTCGGCGCGCGCGGCGGCCGCTCCGTTGTGACTATTGGGAATTTCGATGGCATGCACCTCGGCCATCAGGAAATTCTGCGCGGCGTGGTCGAGCGCGCGCGGCGGACCGGGCGCATGGCCGCGGTGCTCACGTTTTTCCCGCATCCGGCGCGCGTCCTCCGCCCGGCGCAGTGTCCGCCCCTGATCCAAACTCTCGACCAAAGACTCGATGGCTTCGCCACGATGGGAATTGACGCCGCGCTGGTGCTGCGCTTCAATACCGCGCTTTCAAAGCTCCGCGCCGGGGATTTCACCCGGCGATTTCTGGCGGACGCCATGCGCGCCGAGCATGTCCTCGTCGGAGGGAATTTCCGGTTCGGGTACCGCAAGCAAGGCAACGTCGAAATGCTGGCGGACTTCGGAGCGAGGTTCGATTTCGACGTACAAGTCGCGCCGCCGGTGATGCTAGATGGCATCGTGGTTTCGAGCTCGGCCGTGCGCCGCGCCGTGAGCGGTGGGCGCGTCGAGGACGCCGCGAAAATGCTCGGCCGGCCGTTCTCGCTGGCCGGCCAGATCCAGAAGGGAAGTGGGATGGGGCGAAAACTGGTGGTCCCGACCCTCAATCTGGCGACGGAACAGGAATTGCTGCCCAAGACCGGCGTTTATGCCACGGAAACAGCGGCCCGGGGCAACGTGTACCGCTCGGTGACGAATGTCGGCGTGCGGCCCACATTCGATGGCGAGCGCCTGACCATCGAATCCCATCTCCTCGATTTCAACGAGGATTGGCCCGGCGGCAGCATCGAGGTCCGCTTCCTCAAGCGCCTCCGCGACGAGCGCAAGTTCCCCGGCCCCGAGGCCCTGCGCGCCCAAATCCTCGCCGATATCGATACCGCCCGTAGCTATTTCGAAAAGGGAAGATCGTAGCCCGCAGACCGAGCAACCTTGTCATCTATCAGGCATGCCTTTAGCCTCGCACAACACAAATCAGCGCCGTCATTCTGAGGCCATCCGATGAGGTCCGGTGTCGGGACTCCGGTGGAGTCCACCGGACTCCTGAAGCCGGAGATGGCCGAAGAATCCCAGCGTCGGCAGTCGGCACGGCTTCAGCGATATTGCGCGTCCTGCTCACCAAACCGGTCATTCTGAGCGGAGTCCCGCGCTCTTGCTTCCTCCCGCTTTGCGGGGCGCGGGACGTAGTCGAAGAATCCCTCTTTGGTTTCGCGAACGAACAGGATGTCGCGTTCGGAGGCGAGAAATCCGTGCAAGCAGCCTCTAGGATTTGCGGCAATGCGCGCAAAGTCCGCCGACTTCGGTCCGGGTAATCGTGATTTCCAGGTTGCAGTCACGGGCGATCTGGCGCTTCAGCTCTTCAAAAAGCTCGCTCTCGAATTCGCGGACCTTCCCGCAGCGAATACAAGCGACATGAATGTGGTCCCGCGGGCCGTGGCTCTCATAGTAGTGGCGGTGTCCGCGCAGATGCAGCAGATCGAGCTCGTCAATCAGCCCGTGGCTTTTCAATAGTTCGAGCGTCCGATAGACAGTGACGCGCGTCACCTTGGTATCGAGCTTTCGCGCGCGCTCCAGGATCTCCTCCGCGTCCAGGTGGCGTGGCGCGCCTTCCATCACCTGCAGCAGGACGCGCCGCTGCCGCGTCAGGCGGATGCCGCGCGAACCGAGCTCCCGCTGCAAGCGTCCGGGTGGCTCGTGAACGTTGATCCGTTCCCCGGTTGAGACGCGATGTGCGGGCGTGGCGGCCATAATCTGGTTGCTGTAATTATACCAAAGTCATGCTGGGGCTAGACGGGACCTCCCTCATCTCCCACCGTCGTCTGCCGCGGCGCAGCCTTGTTCATCACATACCGTTCGGGTATACTTTCCCCGTAAGCTTTTGCGCAGTTCCCTTACGGAGGAATGGACTCATGAAGAGACTTGCAGTTGCGGCATTGATTGTGGCGTTTTCATTGGCATCATTCGCTGCGGCGCGCGCGCATCAGGCGGAGCCCGCATCTCCCGCAAACCCGCAGACGGCTCCTGCCACGGCTCAACCCGCTTCACCCCAGGTGCCTGCCTCGACCCTTGTGGCGGTTCTGGTCAAAATTCCCATTCCCGGCAAACTCGACCGCACCAGACTTATCGCGATCATGCAGAAAACCGTCCCCGAATTTCAGGCCCTCCCCGGATTGGTCAGGAAGTATTACACTATTTCGGACGACCAGAAGTTTGGCGGCGTGTACCTGTTTGAAAACCGCCAGGCTGCTGACGCGCACTTCGACGATGCGTGGAAAGCCAAGATGCTGAAGAACTATGGCGCACCCGCCGAGGTGGAGTATTTTGACGTTCCCATCGTCGTGGAAGGCTCAGCCGCGACGAACTGAGGTCGGGGCGACCGTCACAACCCCAGTCCCACCCCTCTCGGGACGTAACCTCGTAGCAGTGTAAATGGCCCCTTTGCGTGCTATTGCGGTTTTGACAACGGCATGCACCGGTACCATTGACCAAGGATATGGTCATTCCCGAAACTGGAACTGTACGAAGGAGACCTATGCGTTGGTCTGCCCATTGGTGTGTAGGCGCACTGCTGGCGGCTGCCTTTTGCGCTCCGTCTGGAACCGCCGCGCCCGTAAGTCCTTTAGGTGTAATCATCCAAGCTGGCCAAGCCCACTTGGACAGCGTAAACGCGGTCATAGGCACCAATGTCTATGCTGGCGACGTTGTGGACACGGAAGATGGAGGCGTGCTGCGCCTGCAAATTGGCGCAACGCAGGTTTACTTGTCCTCCTCCAGTGCGGCTAAGATCTCCCAGGGTTCGGGGGTAGTCTACCTCGTTGTCGGCAGGGGTACGGTTGCGTTCTCCTCACAGGCATCAGGACCGGTCGCGCTAGAGACACCAGCCGGCATTCTGCGCGGCACCCAGGGCCAGCCCGCCTTCGGCCAAGCCCAGATTACCGGGCCCCGCGAATTGATTGTCTCCGCCTTCCGGGGGAATCTGGTCTTCGACAATGGCGGTGAACTCCACGCCATACCTGAGGGCAAAACCTACCGGGTCGTCATACAGGACGACATGAACTCCGGCTACAACGCAGACGACGACTACTACAACAACCAAAACACCGGGGACGACAACGACGTACACCACGCTAAGCGGCGCCGTAAGTTATTGTTTTTCCTGCTATTTGGCTCTGCCGCTGCCTTTGCCAGTTACACTATCTGGTACCACCTCACCGAAAGCTCCTGCGCCCCTTAGCCCCCCCCTACCTAACCCACCCCCTCGCCTACTCATACATCGCCCCTGCCTAACAACATAATACTTAATAGAGAGGAAAGCATAACCCACGTATCGCCGGCCGTGGTGTAGTTCCCCGACGCAGCTACAGTCTCGGCCACGTGAATACGTTGGCCGTCATCCTATGTGTCCACAAGCGTAAATGTGAGTGCCATATTCCCTCCAAGAGAGTGCTGACCCGCGGATCGGTTGCTGCCACTGTGAAACGGCGCCCGCGCGGATGATGGGTGACTCCGAGGCCGGGCGCTGCTATCATTGCGCGTTTGTGGCGCGCAACCCGTAGCTGCTCGGGTGAATCCAAAGCGTCGAACTTATAAGTTCAAAAAGGGAGGGCTTGGTGCGGCGATTGCTGGTTCTTTGTACGCCTGCGGTGATGATCCTATCGGCATTCTCCGCACTGCACCTCTATCACGTGACCACAGTTTCCGCTGCGAGTGGATCAAGCAATCTGACGCTCTTCGGGGAGCAGCCACTTCAAGCAGGCTGCTCTCTTGGCCCCGACTACACTTTCTGCGACCAAGTCCCTGGTACCACGGGTTCGACGGTGGTTTTCTTCGTCGACAACTCTACGGCAGTCAGCGCGGTCTCCGTGTCGCTCCAGGCGATTCCTGGGGTAGCTTTCAAGGCTGGTGATTTCACGATTACGAGCAACTCGTGCACGGGGAGCCTCGCGGCAAACGCACAGTGCGATATCGGCGTAGCATTCTCGCCGACCCTGATGTCGGCTGGTCTGCGGGGAGCGGCGCTGACCGTAACCGACGCTCAAGGCGACGTCCTTGGAATCAATATCGAAGGCACAGCCAAACAACTGGCGATCGCGCCGACGAGCGATCCGTGTACTCTTCCGGACAACGCATACAATTACTGCAGCGAGCCAATCGGAGGGACAAGCCCCGCCGCGAACTTCACGGTGGCGGCTGGGAGCGGCGGAGCGACGGGATTAAACGCCTCGTTGGCGCCGATTTCAGGCCTTCAGTCGGAATTTGCCCCCGGCGATTTCACAA
>Ga0187817_10001352_pt1 | contig 11916 bp, 8 predicted proteins | sample NC_wetland_sal_i_17_FD_132431 | JGI IMG/M metagenome (GOLD analysis project Ga0187817, IMG submission 132431) | Wetland sediment microbial communities from Neuse River Estuary, North Carolina, USA - SO4_2 | ecosystem: Environmental > Aquatic > Freshwater > Wetlands > Sediment | place: USA: North...
ACGAGCGCGCCGACGCTCAAGGAACAGCGGGGTCAACCCGCGGAGGCGCGTGAGGCGTTGTTCATGGGCCTGGGGGACGTCGTCATCCCGGGGACGCTCATCGTCTCCGCCTTCGTCTGGCTTCCGACCGCCCCGCACTTCCTCGGGGTCGGTGCCAACCTGTGGGCGGCTCTGGGCGCGCTGCTCGGGTCGCTCGTCGGCTACGGGGTCCTGATGCGCCTTGTCCTCCGGGGGAATCCGCAGGCCGGCCTTCCTCTCCTGTGCGGGGGGGCGCTGATCGGCTACTCGCTCACGTACGTCCTGCTCTTCCACTCGCTGACGCTCGGTCTGACCGGAGCGCTTTAACCCGCGACGACTCCCCCGACCGTGCCGCGCAAGGTAGAGGACGTTCGGATCGACGACGCCCCGTCGCTCGACACCCTCGTCCGGCGCCTCGAAGCCGGGGGCGGCTTCAGCGCCAAAGAGGTCGCTGCCGGGGTCGACCTCCTCGCCCGGATCCTGGCCGACCGCGAGATGACCGTCTTCCTATCGTTCCCGGCCGACATCGTCGCCACCGGCACCCGGGGGGTTCTCGCTACGCTCGTCCGGGAAGGCTACGTGGACGCGGTCATCACGACCTGCGGCACGCTCGACCACGACCTCGCCCGGTCGTTCCGCGCCTACTACCACGGCGCCTGGGACCTTGACGACGCGGACCTCCACCGACGACATCTCTACCGGCTGGGCAACCTCGTCATCCCGGAGGCGAACTACGGGGCCATCGTCGAACGCAAGATGCGGGGCATCCTGGATCGGCTCTGGGCCGACGGCACTCGGGCCCTCTCCACCCGGGCGCTCTCCGCCGCGATCGGGGAAGCGATCCCCGCGAAGGAGCGCTCGAGCATCCTTCGGGCCGCCTTCGACCGCAAGGTCCCCGTGATCGTGCCCGGGATCACGGACGGCGCCGTGGGTTCCCAGGTTTGGCTCTATTGGCAGGACCACCGGGGCCTCTCCTTCGACCTCTTATCGGATGAGCAACTCCTCTCGGACCTCGTCTTCGGGGCGAAGCGCGCCGGCGCCGTGATGCTCGGAGGCGGGATCTCGAAGCATCACACGATCTGGTGGAACCAGTTCCGGGACGGACTCGACGCCGCCCTCTACATCACCACCGCTGTGGAATGGGACGGCAGCCTCTCGGGCGCCCGGACCCGGGAAGCGATCTCGTGGGGAAAGGTGAAGGCGAGCGCCCGGCACACGACGGTCACGGGCGATGTGACCGTTTTGTTCCCTTGGATGGTCGGTGCGGCGCTCGAACGGATCCGATAGCGACGAGCGACCCCTCCCCCCTTAGGGGCGGAAGGTCCGCGAGGAACGCCAGTGCTTCTTCAGCACTCGATCGACGACCTCGACACCGATTCCCGGCCCACGAGGGACTTCGAGCGTGCTCCCGGGGCCGAGGACGAAGGGAGGGTCGGTGAGGTCCTCGAGATAATATCGGTCGCTCGCCGAGAGGTCTCCGGAGAGCACGAACGGGGGCGTGGAAGCCAGTGCGACGTTGTGCGCTCGCCCGATCCCCGATTCGAGCATCCCGCCCACCCACGACGGAACCTTGCCTCGCCGGGCCGTCCGCGCAAGAGACATCGCGACTCCGATTCCGCCGACTCGGGCGACCTTCACGTTGAGGCTCGTGACGGCATGTGCCGCCAACGCATCCTCGAGGGAGGGCTCGTCCACGACCGATTCGTCCAGGCAGACTCGGAATGAGGCGCCCCGCGCTAACTCGGCGTGGGCCCGAATGGCGCGGGCCGGGAACGGCTGCTCGACCTGCGCGACCCCGTACTTCTCGGCCCAGGCGCGGATCGAGGCCACCGACCGGATAGGGTACGCCTGATTCGCGTCGACCCACACCTCGGTATCCGGGAACTCCCTTCGGACCGCCCCCACGGGGAGGGCGTCCCAACCGGGGGCGACCTTGAGCTTGATCCGTCGGTAACCCGCCTCGAGATACCGACCTACTCGGTCGACCAGTTGGGATACACTGGGTTGAATCCCGACACTCACTCCGACTCGAATCCGCTCCCGCCGTCCGCCGATGGCTTTCGAAAGAGACTTACCCATGGTTTGGGCGCGCAAGTCCTGGAGTGCCAGCTCCACGGCCGCCTTCGCCATGGGATTGCCTCGGAACCGCGCCACTTCACGGGAGAACGACTCCGGCGTGGGATCTTCGAGGCGGAATAGGACGGGCGCCAAGCGTTCGGCGATCAACCACCGCGCGGTCGCCACGCTCTCCGACGAGTAGAGGGGGTCGGCCGCGGCGGCACACTCGCCCCAGCCTTCCTCTCCGTCCTTCGTCGTCAAACGAACAATGAGGAAACGACGATTCTTTTCGACACCGAAGCTCGTCTCGAACGGTTCGACTAGAGGTAATTCGACCTCCTCGAGCCGCAAGGATGCGAGACGCATGGGTACGGGGCCATGACCGCCCCGGATACATAAGTCGCGGACGACGGCCCCTTCCGAGGGACCTCTCGGCCGCGAGGCTTTATCTCCCGAGGTCTCGTCGGGCCGCCCCACCCTTGGGCCCGTAGCTCAGCTCGGTAGAGCAGGCGGCTCTTAACCGCAAGGTCAGGGGTTCGAATCCCCTCGGGCCCGTAGGAGACGCTCCCTCTTATCGACCCTATCATGAGAAATCGGTCGACGGGTCGATGAGGTGGCCCCCGGGTTGCCTTACGAGCCCGTTTCAGGCCGGCCGGCCCGGGTGCCCCCGCGGACCGGGGCTTAATCTAACGGTGGCGGATTTCGATTCGTGGCCGCGACCCGGCGGCTCGCCGCCGTCATGCTCACCGACACCGTCGAGTACACGGCGTCCACGCAGAACGACGAAGCCCGCACGCTCGAACTACTCCGACAGCAGGCGGAGATCGTTCGTCCGTTGATCTCCTCGCACCATGGCCGCGAGATTAAGTCGACCGGCGACGGCTTCCTGGTCGAATTCGACAGCGCCCTGAAGGCGACCCAATGCGCGATCGACATCCAGCGTAGGATCAACGAGCGGAACGCCGAGGGAGTGCTCGCCCCGATCGAGATTCGAATCGGCATTCACCTCGGGGACGTCGTGCAGACCGACTCGGATATCCTCGGGGACGCCGTCAATATTGCGGCACGGATTGAACCGATCGCCGAACCGGGGGGCGTCTGCCTATCCGGGGCGGTCCGGGAGCAGGTCTGGAACAAGATCACCGATCGGCTGGAAAAACTCCCCGCGACCACGCTCAAGGGAGTGAAGGCCCCCACGGACATTTACCGGGTCGTGCTCCCGTGGACGAGCCCAGAGCCGCCCGCGGGGAGGTCGGGTCCGCCCCGATTGGCGGTCCTTCCCTTCGTCAACATCAGTCCGGACCCCAACGATGTCTTCTTCGCCGACGGCCTGACGGAGGAAACGATCGCCCGGCTATCCCTTCTCAGGGGGCTGGAGGTGATCGCTCGAACGTCCGTCATGACCTACAAGGACCGGGCGAAAAGTGCCGGTCAGATCGGGCGAGAGCTCGGGGCCGGGACGCTCCTGGAAGGCAGCGTACGAACGGCCCGCGGTCGAATTCGCGTGACCGTGCAGTTAATCGATGCAAAGACCGAGGGACATCTGTGGGTCGAGAACTACGACAGGAATCTTGAGGACATTTTCTCGGTCCAGAGCGAAATTGCGGCCAAGGTCGCGTCGTCGCTCCAGATCAAGTTGCTGGACGAGGATCGGAGACGAATCGAAACCGCGGGCACGAGGAGCCTCGAAGCTTACACTCTCTTGTTGAAGGGGAGGTTCCATTTGCGTCGGTGGCAACGCGACTCCCTCCTCCAAGCGATAACCTACTTCCAGGCGGCGGTTGCCGAAGATCCGACGTACGCCCGGGCCCACGCGGGAATGGCGACCGCCTACGCAGCGTTGGGATTCTTGGACTTGGCCGATCCGGCGGAGATGTACCCCAAAGCGGTCGAGTTCGCGCGCAAGGCGCTCGAGTTGGATGACTCTCTCTCGGAGGCGCACTCCGCGAGGGCGATGTCCATGTGGAACACGCACGACACGGCCGCCATCAAGGCGGAGCTCGACAGGGCAATCGAATTGGACCCCAACTCGGTCAACGCTCTCCAGTTCCAGGCGGCCCGGCTGGGGGTGGAGGGGAAGTTCGATGAGTGCGTGAAGATCGCGGACAAGTTGCTGGAACTCGACCCACTCTCCGTCGAGACAGCCGGGGGCGCGGGCACGTGGTACCTCTACGCGCACCAATTCGACCGGGCCGTCAAGCACCTGGAGGACGCCGTTGAGCTAGACCCGAATAACGCACTTTATCTCGGGAACCTCGGACTCGCGCACGTGCTGACCGGAGCGGTCACCGAAGGACTTGAAGAGCTCGAGAGGGCCGCGAAAGCTTCGGGCTCCCCGGGAGCGCTCTCCGACTTGGCGTACGCCTACGTCAAGGCGGGACGCCCCGAAGACGCCCAGCGACTCCTAACGCGACTGCTCGCAGGTGACGAAGAGCAGCGGCTCAATTCCACGACCATCGCCGCCATCTATGCATCGTTGGGAGATGCGGAGAAGTCCCTGGACTGGCTCGAACGAGCCTACGCCGAAGGCTCGGGCAATCTCGCTGGGATCAGGTCAGATTTCCCATTCGAGAACCTGCGCGAGAACCCCCGGTTTCGATCGCTGCTGAAAAAGATGAACTTGTCCTAATCGGGTCCGACCGGGCACCCACGCGGGGAGTGGCCTAAGGGCACCTTCCCCCGGACTCGATTAACTAGCTCTTCGAGTCCCCTCGGGCCCGGGGCTGGCCGTTGCCGTCTCTCACCCGGATCCGGGCACGGGGGGGAACTCGAAGCTAAGGGGTTGCATGGGTAATCTCGGCGATCGCGCGATCGAGTCGTTCATCGCTGGCAAGAATCGTCCAAGGGTCGATCTTGACGGTTCGAAGTATTCCCGAAATCATCCAAGGGTCCTCCGCAAAACGGGCGCGTAATACCGCCTCGTTGGGAGCACTGACGATCAGTAGCGCTCGGTGAACGGCCCCGTCCCCGAGCGGGCCCGCGAGCACGACGAACCCCTCGTGAACGAGCGCGTTCACGAACGCGGCATGCTCGGACCATTTCGCTTGGTCGCGCATCGAATGGCCCGGAACCCAGGACGGACCTTGCTCGTTGATCACTACGAAGTACGGCATTTCCGCTCCCCGTCGGTCTGACAGTCGGTGGACTTGTTCTACCGAAGGCGCGAACAAGATAGAGCTTCCGGACCCGGGAAGCAGCCGAATCGAAGGACCGGAAGATTGGCCAAATGAACCTCTCCAAACTTTAACAAACGGGATTCCCTTTCTCATCGGGCAGGTCGATGGGTCCGGGGAACGCTCTTCGGCCGACTAGATGACGTTCACGTCTCGTGGGCCGGCACGTCCTCGGAAGGCAAGGAGGATTCGTCGTCGACTCACGTCGGACCGTCGGCGCCCCGATCGGGTCATGGTCATGAACCTCGAATTCCAGATCGACCCTCAAGTCTGGTTGTCGAAGTTCACTCGACGACACCCGGAGCTGGTCGTCCAAGCGCTCAGCCTCATGCCAGCTCCCGGCGGCACGATCTTGGCCGAGTACGACGTCCTCGGGCCGCCCCAGGACTGGACGAAAGAGATCGCCTCATTTCGTGACGTGGTCGACGTCGAGCGTCTCGGCGTACTCCCTGACCTGGGCAGGTACCGGGTTCGGTACCAAGCGACGCGGGTCTTCGCGCTTCATCAGAAACTCGAGCTGCTCATCCGCTACCCGGCATCGGCCAAGAGCGGGATTGGAACCAACCGGCTCGTCGGCCGCCTTTCCCATCTTCGGCGCCTGGTTTCGGCCCTCCGGGCCTCCGGAAACGTCCCACGGCTCCTCTCGCTCGACCGCTACACTCTCCGCTCGGGGCGCGAACCTCGGGCGGTGACCCTTACCCCGATTCAACGGGCCCTTTTCCGCCAGGCCCTGTACTCAGGATACTTCGAGGTGCCCCGCCGAATCACGCTCACCCGCCTCGCCGAGAAGGTCCTGCGGAGCAAGTCGTCGGTATCTCACACGCTTGCGATTGTCGAACGTAAGCTCGCGGAGAGCGCCTTGGAACCCGCGATTTAGCGTAGAAAAACGAACGCGTTCGAGGCTAACCTATCCCCCCGCACCGGGGTAACCCGCGGAGGAGGTCCCAGGGACAAGCCCTCTGGGGACCCAAGGAACTTCCGTGATTTCACTACCGAGGTCGACCGGGCCCTCGCGCGATCGACCGCAGCTCTTCTCGGTGGAAACCGACGTTCCCGTGAAGTGCCGGTGCGGGACTCGCATCGAAAGCGGCGGTACGGTCCTCTCGGTCACCGGCCTTCCGATGTCGCTCGAGGATCTCTTTCGCGAAGTGATCTTCTGTTCCCCCAAGTGCGCTCGTACCTTCTGTCTCGAATCTCTCGAGACACTCGATGCACTCGACACTTCGGACGCGAGGGCGATGGTCTCCGACCTTCACGAGCTTGCCATGGAGGTCGCCACGACGTTGATCTCTATCCTCGGCGACCAGCCTAACGACGGCCATACGGAGAATCTGCCCACCGGTGAGAACCGGCCGTAACCGAGAGATCCGGGCTTTTCCCGCGCGGGGTGCCAGGTATCCGGCGGCGCCCATCGAGTCTGAGATGGTGACTCCTTATTGGGGGTTGGTCACTGTGCGCGAGTATGACCGGCACCATGCCCTGGTCCTCAAACGCGCCCACGACGTTGTCGAACGACCCGTCCGAGGTACTCCAGCGAATTGATCGGAATACCGCGAGCATTCTGAGTTGGGTCAAGATCGTCTTCGTGGTGGTCATTCTGTTCGGCGTGCTCATCGCGGTCGGTTTCTAAGCTCGGATTCCAGGGAGAGGCAGCCCCGCGACGGACATGACGGCGATTTCTTCCCGTCACTTTCGCGTCGAGGCGCTGGCCAAGGGAGTACACGCGGCCATCGCCTCGCCGGAAGGTTTCGGTCTTTGCAACGCGGGAATCGTCGACCTCGGAGGCGAAACGGTCGTCTTCGACACCATGCTCACCCCGATGGCCGGTTCGGACCTTGTCCGGGCCGCCGAACGAGCCACCGGCCGGCGTCCCGCCTGGGCGGTGAACAGTCACTGGCACGGAGACCATATCTGGGGCAACTCGGCGTTCGTCGGGAGCCACATCGTCTCGAGCCGAACGGTTCGCGCGAACATTCTCGAGTTCAGCCGTCAGCAATTCACGGGGAACCGGATCGAAATGCAACGCGAGCTGCGCCTGATGGATGGCCCGAAATCTCCGTACCCCAAAGTAGATCGGCCCATCGTTCGTGCCTGGTTCGAGGGCGTGGTCACCACCCCGCGATCGCATCGGATCGTTCCCCCGGACGTCACGTTCGAAGACTGTCTGGTCCTGGAGGGGTCCCGGCGGTCGCTTCACCTCATGACGTACGGCGGTGGTCACTCTCCGAGCGACGTCTTCGCGTACCTCCCGGACGAGGGAATCCTGTTCGGCGGGGACCTCGCGATTCGGGGATTCCATCCCTCGGTCGGAAACGGCTGGCCCACGCGGTGGATCTCCATCCTTCGACGGATGGAACGACTGGGCGCGGGGACCATCGTGCCGGGGCACGGACCCCCGGGTTCCCGGAGCATCCTCTCGAACACACGGGAGTATCTCGGCGCCGTCGATCGAATCGCCCGCCGAGCGGTCCGCGACAAGACCCCTGGACGAGAACTCACGAAGACTCCCGTCCCACCAAGGTTCCGCCGATGGAAGTTCTCCTTCTTCTTTGCGGAAAACCTGCGCCGCGCGTTCCAACTGGCAAGGGTTGACGCCCGCCGTCGATAGATCGTTCCGATCGAATCACGGTCGAAGTGCAATGGGCATTGCACCCAGCGGCGGCTCCCAGATACGCAGTAGACCCGGCACCTACCATCGATATCTAGGGTCGGGGACTCGGCCGGACCGTGAGCCGACGATCGGCTCCGACTCGCAACACGACATCGACTCGTCGGTCCCCCGTAGCTTCGTTTACTGCAACGTTAATCCTCGTGGGACTTCTCCTTCTATCGTCCTCGGCCGCAACCCCGGCACTCCCCCACCACTACGGCGAGGACCGACTCAGCGTTAGCTCCCTGGATTCCCAACCGCGCCAGCTGGGCCCCCTGGTCAACCCCGCAGCTTCGTCGTCGGTTCAGACTGCGCCGGCCTCATCGCCGGTTTGGACCCAGATCACACTGCAAGGAGCGACGCCCCCGTACAACCTCGGGGAATCGGTGTACGACCCCGCCGCCGGCTACACGGTGTTCTTGGATTCGCAAGGAAGTACGTGGTCGTATCTGGGTGGGCATTGGAGCAATCTTACCGCTTCGCTCAGCATGAGTCCCCCCGCTCGCTACACGGCGGTGATGGTGTTCGATGGCCAGTTGAACGGTGTTCTTCTCTTCGGAGGGTTGGCCACCGGCACCGGGGCGCCGCTGGACGACACGTGGGAATTCTCATCCGGACAGTGGCATGACCTGACGTTCACCGTCGGCAGCTCGCCGCCCAATTCGGGAATCCAAGTTTACGACGTCGCTCCGCTCTCGGCAGCCTACGACTCCCACACGGGGTCGGTGGTCCTGCTCGACGATGCTCAGACCTGGGTGTTCAACAACAGTCAGTGGTCACGGGTCGCGACCCCCACTTCTCCAGGCGTCCGCACCGGGGCCGCGATGGCCGACGACCCCGCGGGCCAAGACATCATTCTGTTCGGGGGGCTCAATGATTCGACTCTCTCCTATCTCAACGATACTTGGTCGTTCAACAACAGTATCTGGTCGCTCCTTTCCCCTGCCTCTTCCCCGCCCGCGGTGTCGTCCGCCGGGCTCGCGTTTTTCCCCCCGGGCGGGTACATGCTGCTTGCCGGAGGAGGTAATCCGTCGGCGGTGGATACGGCTTGGGAGTTTGCGGCCGGTTCGTGGCACGCGATTCCTTCGGTCGCTCCTTCGGACGCCATCATCGCGGACTTGACGTTTGACGCGCACGACGGCTACGCCTTCTTCATCGCTGCCGGGATTCCCCCGTCGGGAGCGTACTGGGTGTACGGCCCCGCTCTGGGAGTACCCCAGGTCTCCATCGAGGCCGTTCCGAACAATGGAACCGCACCGGTGAGCGTCTCGTTTCACTCAAAAGCCTCGGGAGGACAAGCACCGTACAACTTCTCGTGGATCCTCCGCGAACCACCGATAAGCAGGGAGTTTGGCACTTCGGAGAACGCGACCTACACGTTCAACTCCTCCGGTGTTTTCGAAATCACCCTCATCGTTACCGATACGTACGGCCAACTAGGCGGCGCCTTCACCAATATCACCGTGCTTGCGTCCCCAGTTCAATCCCCGGCCGGCTGGAACGCCGTTGACTTTGCGCTATTGGCTGGCACCGTTCTCGGAGCGGGGACTCTCGTCACCGCAGTCTGGTGGCGACTTCGCCGGTCGCACGACGGCTCCTGATCGACGACGTGCAGCGAGCATTGCACCTCGGCCGCCCGACCTGGAATCGAAAAACGGGACTGAAAACCTCTTTAACCGACACCCGCCGCTATCAACAGCACTCATCCATGTTCTCAGCCCGTAGACGTGTCCGCGGACACCGGCGCCTGCCCGTCGTGTTCTGGCCGATCATTCTCCTTCTCGCGATGGCGCCGGCGCTGTCCGTGGGCCTTGAACTTCGGACCACATCAGCTCCGACAGTGAACCCGGGCGCTGCGAGTTCGATTGCCGCTCAGCTCCATCACTCGCCGATTCCATTTCTACCGGTACACGTCCACCCGCTCGGCGTCACGGTTCCGGCAACGGTGAACCCCACGGGCTACTACAATTCCGAACCAGCTCCGATGGGAATCGGGGATTTCGGAGTGGGCTTGGGAGGAAAACCGTACACGTACAATACTACGGAGTTTCTAGGGAATTTTTCTTGGCAACATCTCAATATGAACAATGGCGGCGTCACGACTTTCACTGACCAGCTGAATGTGGTCCTCTACTTTGTCGAGGGGGGGACTACCTACGCGTACTGGATCCAAGACGTCGCATTCATGGATAGCAGCACCGGGGAGCTCACGTTTGAGAACAACATCTGGAACTTCAGCGCCAGCGGGTGCCTCTCGAACTCAGCTGTCAGTGGAAATGGTACGGTCTACCCGTATTCGGGGTGCCAAGGGTACTATGCGGTGGGGGCGTCCTCCCAACCGGGGGCCGATGAATTCATGCCATCGCCGGGCGATTTCTCGCTGTTCGTCCGATCCTACCTCTCCACCGGGGGTGTTCCCGAAGTCGCCTTCGAGTACTGGGACGGAGTGACCTCGTGGGAGGTCACGTACGACAACGTCGTCTGGCCTTGGGCAAAGGTCGGGTTGTCCGATTATGGCTTCTACGTCGACGGTAACACCACCGCCCCGAACGGAATCTTCTACGATGCGGAACTGACGATCGGCGGTCCGGGAGGCGGCTCGGCAACCGTGGCGCAAACGGTCACCAATATTGGTTCCCGCCTGTTCTACTGGAACGGCCACAACCTCGAAGCTCCACGCTCCGTCTGGAACTTCGGGAGCGATACCGCGGAAGCCGTCAGTAACGTCCAGTCATTCCTCACTCACGATTCGGACGGCACCCCTCACACCACTCAGCTCAATGGCACAGCGCGGAATGCGACGCCGGCGCGAGCCTACGATCAAGGCCGAGTGGGGATCCTTGCCATCTCCGCGCCCAGTATCTCGAGCGGGACGGTTGCGATCAACGGAACGACCTGGAGGTTCCTCGCGGGCCAGGCCGCCTTCAACCTGTTCCCCGGGGTCTATCCCGTGTGGGTGAATTCGACCTCGCAGCACAACAGTCTCGGGACGTGCAAGATCCAAGGAGGACTCACCACGAGCGTCAGCGTTCCCGGGAACTGCGGTCTCTCGGTCAGCACTCCCGTGGGGACACCGTCCGGCGTTGACGTCGGTCAGTCGGTCGTGTTCTCGGCCACGCTCCTCGGCGCAGGGTCGGGCGGGGTTACCTTCAATTGGAGCTCTTTGGCCTCGGGACTGAGCTGCACGAGCTCCACGACGAGCTCGATCTTGTGCCGGCCGAATACGCCCGGGACGTACCCGGTGAAGGTCACCGTTACGGATTCCCACTCGAACTCGAGCACCAGCGGGACGCTAGAGTTCACCGTCGATTCGGACCCGACGGTCGGGGCCCCGCACGCGAGTCCGGCGTCGGTGGAAACGGGAGGCAGCGTCTCGTTCTCCGCGTCTCCCTCGGGAGGTTCCGGGAACTACTCCTACACCTGGTCGAGCCTCCCGACCCCCTGCTCCGGTACCGGCTCCGCTACCCCCAGTTGCGCTCCGGGGGCGGCGGGCACGTACCCGGTCTCGGTCCGCGTGGCGGACTCCCACTCGTACGTGGTGACGAGCGCGACCCTTGACTACACGGTGATCCCGGGCCCCTCCGTCAGCGTTCCCGTCTCGAGCCCGGCCGGTACCATCGACCTTGGCAGCTGGGTGAACTTCTCGGCGACCGCGAGCGGTGGGATAACGCCGTACACGTACTCGTGGCAGAACCTTCCCACCGGATGTTCTTCCCTCGACGTTCCCACGCTCGAGTGCCACCCCACCGCCGCCGGGACTTCCTCGGTGAATGTTTCAGTCACCGACGCGGGCACCGGGAAGGCGAACAACGGGTCGCTGACGTTCACGGTCAATGCAGTGGTCCAGATCGGCTCGGTCACGACCTCCGCACCGGTGATCGACCTTGGGGGGAACGTCACCGTCGCCGCCCACGGGGTCTCGGGCGGATCCGGAGTTTACACCTACTCATGGTCGGGCTTCCCTTCGGGGTGCGTGGCCGGCAACAGTTCGTCGGTCACCTGCCAGCCGAAGGTGAC
>Ga0187817_10001353_pt1 | contig 11911 bp, 11 predicted proteins | sample NC_wetland_sal_i_17_FD_132431 | JGI IMG/M metagenome (GOLD analysis project Ga0187817, IMG submission 132431) | Wetland sediment microbial communities from Neuse River Estuary, North Carolina, USA - SO4_2 | ecosystem: Environmental > Aquatic > Freshwater > Wetlands > Sediment | place: USA...
ACCCGGGCGTGCACGAGCGCGCCGGGCGTCGCCTGCCGGTACAGGTCGCTCCCGACCTTCAGGTCCCACGCCTTGGCGCGCGCTCCGTCGTCGATCGCGAGGTGGTACTCGTCGGGGCTGTCCTCGCCACCCGCGACCATCCACTGCTTGATCACCTGCCCGTCGAACTCCGCGAACCGCGGGAACAGCCGGGCCCGCAAAGCCCAGACGACGAGGCCGGCGAGAAAGAGCAATCCGATCAGCGGGCCCATATCGCCGACCAGCGCGGCCAGGCCATGCGTGGCCAGCCAGGACACCACCCCGATGAACAGAAGCGTGCCGCCGATCGCGGCCGCCAGGCCGGCGAGGGCCGCCCGGCCTGACGCGGTGTTCGTCTCGATGGCGATCTGCTGCCAGCCCCCGCGGTAGTTGGACCACGCCACGTTCCGCCCCGGCGGGGCGAAGGCCGCCGCCGCGGCGGGCGCCGCGCCGAGCGCCGCCGCGTAGGCCAGGAGCCGCCCGTCCCCGGCCGACTGCGCCGCCGTGGCCGCGCGCCACCGCCGCAGCACTGCTTGTCCAGCTGCGGTGCGCCGCCTGCGGGCGCCGACGCCGATCGCGAGCCAGCACCCGGCGACGAAGGACAAGACCGCGTAGGTCGTCGCGTCCGGCCGGTGCGCGTGGTTCAGCGCGAGCAGCAGCGCCCCCGCCGGGACGAGCATCAGCGCGCAGAGCAGGGCGATCCGGCGCGGGCTCAGCCGGCGCCTGGTCAGCCCCCGCCCGCTCGCGTCGGCCGCGACCTCGGCGCCGAACGCCTTCATGAACCCCGCCTGCCCGCCAGCAAAGCCGTCCGACAGGGCCGGGGCCGGCACCACGCCGCCCGCGCCCGCCCGCGCAGCCACGTGCGTGACCACCCGCTGCTCGTGCGGCGGAAGCGCCTCCGCCGGCGCCTCGGCCGGGACCACGCACATGACCGGGCCCTTTGATCCCTGGGGCGGGGCCAGCCGGAACCAGCCGCGGGCCGACAGGTCCAGTAGCGTCGCCGCGAACCCGTCCCGACCCAGCCGCCCGGCCAGCAGGCTGACCACCGCAGGCGACTCCTGCGCATCGCCGTACCCCGGGCCCCGGTCGCGCCAACGGGCGGACGGCGGAGCGGCCAGCAGCCCGGCGAACACGAACAGCCACCCCACCGCCGTGACCGCGACCACAGCCAACATGATGTCCTCCGCGTGCATCATCCCGCCACGGTGAGCGTGACTAGCCTGCCCGCCGCCTGGGATCGTCCCCAGCCACCCTTGAGACGCCTCGCGACGCCGTCCGGTTCAAGACCGTTACACCAGAAGGCGCGTGACCGCTGCGGTTGACAACATCGGCCCATTGATCAATATTGATTAAATTCAACCTCCCGAGCGACAGTGGCGGACCCGCATGACCGAGTTCCTGACCGCCGCGCAGGCGGCTGAGCGACTGGGCGTCAAGCCCGCGACGCTCTACGCCTACGTCAGCCGCGGCGTGCTCGGCCGCGGCAAGGCCGCGGACGGCCGGGGCAGCCTCTTTGACCGAGGCGAGATCGAGCGGCTGGCCAGGCGGGGCCGGCCCCGGCGTCCGGCGGGCGCCACGGACGTCACGGTCGAGTCGGCCATCACCGAGATCACCGGCGACCGCCTGCGCTACCGGGGCCTGGACGTGATGAAGCTCGCGGTCACCCGCCCCTTCGAGGACGTGGCCGAACTGCTCTGGACCGGCGACCTCCCACCCGCCGCCGCTCCCCGGGTGCCCTGGCAGGCGACCGCCGCCGCGCTGACCGCGGGGCGGACGGCGCAGTCCGCGCTGCCCGCGGGGACGCTGCCGCTCGAGCGCCTCCAGGTGATCGTCCCGGCCATGGCGGCCACGGACCCCCTGCGGCTGCAGCTCGACCAGGCGGCGGTGCTCGCCGCCGCGCGGAGCATCGCCGCGGGCATGGTGGACTGCCTGCCTCCGGCACCGGGGCCCCAGAGGAGCGCAGAACCGGACGAGCCCGTGGCCGGACGGCTGTGGTCCCGGCTGTGCGCCCGGCGGCCGAGTCCCGCCCTGCTGCGGGCGCTGTCGGCGGCGCTGGTGCTGCTGGCCGACCACGAGCTCGCCGCCTCGACGCTGGCCGCGCGGGTCGCCGCGTCGGTCCGGGCGGACCCGTACGCGGTGGTCGGGACCGGCCTGGGCGCGATGAGCGGCGCGCTGCACGGCGGGGCGTCGCTCGGCGCGGAAGCGCTGCTGGCCGCCGCCGCCGACGCGCATGACGTGCCGCGGGTGGTGGGCGAGTTGCTGCGCCGGGGGGAGAAGGTGCCGGGGTTTGGGCACTTCGTCTACCGGAGCGGCGATCCGCGCGCCGTCGTGCTGCTGGACCTGGTGCGCCGCGCCGCGCCGAAGTCAGGGCAGCTGGCCGTGGCCGAGGCGGTCATCGCCGAGGTCAGGCAGAAGTCCCTGCCCGCGCCGAACGTCGACCTCGCGATCGCGACCCTCGCCCGGGTGGCCGGCATGATCAGGGGCTCGGGGGAGGCGATCTTCGCCGTGGCACGGACGGCCGGCTGGATCGCCCACGCCCTGGAGGCCTACACCGGACCCGGGCCGCTGCGCCCGCGCGCCGTCTACACCGGGCGTCCGCCCAGCGCTACCGATCCGTGATCCCGCGGCACCCGGCTCCCGGCGAGGGCCGAGGTCACTGGCCGGTGACGCCGTCGATGCGCTCGCGCAGCAGGTCGGCGTGGCCCAGGTGGCGGGCGTACTCCTCGATCATGTGCAGGTAGATCAGGCGCAGCGACATGACCTCACCGCGCGAGGTGAACGTGTCATCGAGGGAGGCGTTGGCCACCGCCGCGTCGGCCAGCTTGATTTCCTCGGTCAGCCGCGCGTAGTCGGCGGCGGCCCGAGCCGGGTCGAGGCGGTTGAAATCGGCGTCGGTCTCATCCCCGAAGGGGTTGCCGACCGGCTCGCCCGCGAACCGCTGCCGGAACCAGGTGCGCTCGACCTTCGTCATGTGGCGGACCAGCCCGAGCAGGGACAGGCTCGACGGCGGCACGGCGCGCTCGGCCAGCTGCTCGCCGGTCAGCCCGGCGCACTTATGCAAGAGCGTCACCCGGTACCAGTCGAGGAACGCCTGCAGCATCGGGCGCTCGGGGCCGGTCAGCGGCCCTGTCGGCCGCTCCACCTTGGGGGCTGTCCAGGTCACGGCGACTATCTTCCCATGCCCGCGCGCCGGTCCGGCCCGTCACCGCCTACGGGCGGAGGGCGCGGCGCTCGGGCGGGCGGGTGGTGATCTCCACCGCCCCCTTGTAGGCGATGCCGCGCACGTGGATCACCGGCGCGTCCGCGGGCAGGCGGTAGCCCGGGTCGTCGTCCTCGGCCAGGCCCTGGGTGACTCCGAACCCGGTCATCTCGACCCGCACGCTGGGCGGCACCAGGATCGTCACCGTGGACTTGTAGGCCACGGCCAGGAACGTGGTGACCGGGCCGCTGAGCTCGGCGGCCCGGAGGTCGAGCCAGCCGTCGCCCTTGTAGACCACCGCGGTGTAGCGCTCGGGGACCCGCCAGCGCCCCCCGCGCCGCACCGAGCTCTTCAGCGCGACCGCGAGCCGGCCGGGCCCGCGCCCGCTGGGCGCCGGGGCCGGACCGGGCGCCGCGGCGGGCAGGTCGGCGAGCAGCGCGTCGAGGTCCGCGTGCGTGCGGGCCACGAGCGCCGCGCGCATCCGCTCGTCGAACTCCGCGTCGTCCAGGCGTCCCTCCGCGAAGGCCTGCTGGACCCGCTGCACCACCGCGTCCCGCTCGCGATCCGAGGCCCGGGTGGCCGGAGGCCCCGCCAGGGTCTGGTCGATCTGCGCGCTTACCGCGCCCCCGTTCGTCGCCGCCATGGCATTCCTCCCGTACCGACGTCAGTGAACGAGATGTATCTTAACCCGGTGGCGCGGTCGTGCACAGCCCCATTCCGGAGCCAAGCGGCCTGCCGTCGGGGCGAGCCGATCAGAGTTGAGCTTATTCTGCTAAATTTAATTGAGTCTCACAGAAAAATAATCTGCCCCGACCCCTTAGCCCGGCCTAGCCGGGACTTCCGCGGACCCAAGAGCATTAAGCTGCGTCGCTCTGACGCAACTTTATTGAGTACCACGCATTGTCCGCCCTGCGTCCGGGTGCCATGATCCGGTGCGTGAGGTCCGAGTGGCTGCAGCGCAAGGCGGGTGTCCTGCGGGAACGCAACTTCCGCAGGTTCTACGCCGGCTACGTGACGTCCCTGCTCGGCTCCTCGATGTCCGCGGTGGCGATCGCCTGGGCGGTCCTGGAGAGCGGGGGAGGGGCGACCGGTCTCGGGTTCGTGTTCACGGCCGGGGTCGTGTCCCAGGTGGTGATGCTGCCGTTCGCCGGGGCGGTCGCCGACCGGCTCGGGCGGCGCCGGGTCATGCTCTCCGCGGACGTGCTCCGCTGCGCCGCGCAGGCCAGCCTGGCCGCCGCGCTGTTCGCCGGCCGGCCGCCGCTCTGGCTGTTCGTCCTGCTCGCCTGGCTCGAGGGGACCGGGGAGGCGTTCTTCTCCCCGGCCCTGGACGCGCTGACCGTAGAGGTCTCGCCGCCGGACCAGCTCGGCAACGCGAACGCGCTGTACGGGCTGGCCAGCTCGGCGGCCAGGATCGCCGGCCCCGCCCTGGGCGGGATCCTGGTCGCCCTCGCCGGGCCCGCCGTGGTGGTGGCCGCGGACGCGGCGTCGTTCGCCGCGAGCGTCCTCGCCCTCGGCCTGCTCCGCATGCCCGCGGCCGCAGGGACGGCCCGGACCGGCCGCCCAGGGCGCCGGAGCCTGCTGGCCGACATGGCCGAGGGCTGGGTCGAGTTCCGGTCGCGGACCTGGCTGTTGGTGGTCACCGTGCAGTTCGCGTTCTTCAACCTGATCACCTGGGCCCCCTGGATGCTGCTCGGGCCGGTCATGGGCCGGGCGTACCTCGGCGGTCCCGCCGTGTGGGGCGCGATCATGGCGGTCCAGGGGGCCGGTGCCATCGTGGCCGGACTGGGCTCACTGGGCCGGCGGCCCCGGCGGCCCCTGGTCATCGCCACCGTCGGCACGTTCTGTTACGCGCTGCCCGACATCCCGATGGCCCTGCACGCGACCGCCCCGTGGGTGGCCGCGGCCGCCTTCGCCTGCGGCGCGGGCGCGGCGCTGAACAACGCCTTCTTCGGCACGGCCCTGCAGCAGCAGGTTCCGCCCGGCATGCTGGCCAGGGTGAGCTCGCTCACCATGTTCCCCGCCTACGGCGTCGGCGTGATCGGCTACGCGATCGACGGCCCGCTGGCCGGGCGGTTCGGGACTTCGGTGGTGTTCGGCGTCGGGGCCGTCTACGGGCTGCTGAGCAGTGCGGCCGTCCTGGCGCTCCCGGCCGTCCGCGCCCTGCGCTGGACAGAATCGCTCGGGTCAGCGTTTCCTGGCGGCGGCCCGGAGGGCGGCGAACGCGGCCAGCCGGACGGCCACCGTGACCACGACCGCGATCGGGAGCACCTGGGCGACGTCCCCCGCCGGGGTGAGGGCGATCAGGCCGAACGCCGCCACGACCCCGCCCACGGCCAGCGCGAGCGCCGCCGCCACCCGGGGGGCGCGCAGGATCCTGCGCGCCAGGAGCCGCGCCTCCCGCGGCAGCCGCAGCATCATCCAGCCGAGCGAGGTGGCGGCCAGGGCGCCGAGCACGCCGAGGCCGATCGCGAACGGCAGCCGGTTCAGGCGGGCGACCGCGGGGACCCAGATCAGGATCAGCGCGACCAGCGTGAACACGTAGATCGTCCTCGATACCGTGCGCAGGATGACCACGTCGATGTTCCTGCGGTAGATGTGCTCGTCCGGAGTGGCGCGGGCCGCGTTGATGAAATGCCTGATCGCGCCCGCCGTGTCGCGCCGCCTGAGCCGGATCCGGCCTAGCTCGTTCATCGCGCCGCTGTGGGTCGGATCGAGGGCCAGCGCACGCTCCTGGTGCTCGCGCGCGGCGGCCAGGTCCCGGCGGGCCAGGCTCACCTTGCCCGCGAGGAAGTGGACATCCGGCTCGTTCGGGGCGAGGGCCCGGGCCTGGGCCGCCGCGCCGGCGGCGACCTCCAGGCGGTGGGCGGCCAGCGCGGCCTGGGCCACGCAGACGTGCGTCTGCCAGTAACTCGGCGCGAGCCTGGTCGCCTCGTGCGCGGCGCGCAGCGCGTCGGCGTAGCGGCTCAGGTGGACCAGCGCGTTGCTGGCCAGGCGGTGCGGCCACTCGTCGGAGGGATCCAGCGTCACCGCCCGGTTGGCCACCTCGATCGCCTCGGCGTAGCGTTCCGCGCCCAGGTGCGCGCGGGCCATCAGGCACCAGGCCCGGCTGCTGTCCGGCTCGGCCGCTATCACGCGCACCAGCAGTTCGGCCGCCTCGTCGAACCGCCGGACGTCGAGCATCGCGGACGCGCGCGCCAGTTCTTTCCGCAGCTCCGTCACGGCAGGCTCAAAGGAGCCTGCGCTTGCGCAGGTAGGTGGCCAGATCGTCGTAGGTGCCACCCTCGTTCGCGAACAGCGCCACGTTGCGGGCCACGTCGAACCAGGCGCCGAGCGAGGGCTTGACCTCGCCGATGGCGGACTCGAGGTCCGGCGTCCCGATCAGCCGCGGCTCGCCGCGGCGGACCGAGTCCAGCAGGGCCTGCTCAGCGGCCGTCTCGCAGATGTGCGCGATGTCGGCGCCTGAGTACCCGTCGGTCAGGCCGGCCAGCCTGGCCAGGTCGATGCCGGCGACCGGGCGGTCCTTCAGGTGGTACCGGAACACACCCTCGCGGGCCGCCGCGTCCGGCGGCAGCACCAGCAGCGTCCGGTCGAACCGCCCGGGCCTGCGCAGCGCGCTGTCCACGTCCCACGGATGGTTGGTGGCGGCCAGCAGGAACACGCCCTCGTTGTGCCCGGCGATGTCATCCAGCTCGAGCAGGAGCTGGTTGACCGCGCTGCGCATCGGGGTGTGCCGGAGCTGGGAGCGCTTCTGCCCGATCGCGTCCACCTCGTCGAGGAACAGCACGCACGGCGCGCTCCGCCGGGCGATCTCGAACAGCTCGTGGATGTTCCGCTCGCTCTGCCCGACGAACATGTCGATGATGTCCGCGAACGACACCGCGATGAACCTGGCGCCGAGCTCGCCCGCCACCGCCCGGGCGATGAACGTCTTGCCGCAGCCGGGCGGCCCGTACAGCAGCAGCCCGCCGCGGAGCGACTTGCCGTACAGCCGGCGCAGCTCCGGGTTGCGCATCGGGGCCAGGAACGCCGCCTCGAGGCGCTGCTTCACCTCGGTCATCCCGGCCACGTCCGCGAGCGTCAGGCCGGCGTGCTCGGCGTCGTACGCGTCCGCCTCATCGAGTCCCGCCGAGGCCGACTCGGCCCCCGGTTCGCCGACGAACCTGGCGGGCAGCACGTCGCGCAGCTCGTCCTCCGCCTGCGACCAGTCGTACTGCGGGGCCGGGCCGGACCCCGGAGCCGGCTCCCTGGGCTCCGCGGACTGCGACCCAGGGAGCCCCTGCCCGCGCAGCAGGCTCAGCGCCTGCGCGTTGCCCGGGTCGCGCTGCAGGACCGCCCCGAGCTGCCTGACCCCCTCGTCCCGCTGGCCCGCGCCGAGCAGCAGACCCGCCAGGTGCAGCCGGAGCGGCACGTCGTCGGGCATCGCGTCGACCGCCTTGCGCAGGCTGTCCAGCACCGTGGGTTCGGGTTCCATGCATCCATTCCGGGCACTCGGGGGTTCGGGATGGCCGGTTCGCTCGCTTCCAGGGTAGTGCGGGGGCCGCGCGCCCGCCGTCGGCCGGTCACGACCACAGCGCCGTCACGCTGACCCCGAGGCTGGCCAGCACAGCGCGCTCGTGCACCACGGCGCCCACGGGTGGCGCCGCGCGAAGGGGCCCGGCCGGTAGGGTACTGACGTGATGGACACGACCACGCTGGGCCGCGGCGGGCCGACGGTATCCAGGGCCGGGCTCGGCCTGATGGGCATGTCGGGCATCTACGGCCGGGCCGACGACGCGGAGAGCATCGCCACGATCCACGCCGCCATCGACGCCGGGATCACCCTGCTGGACACCGGCGACTTCTACGGCATGGGCCATAACGAGCTACTGCTGCGCGACGCGCTGCGCGGCCGGGCCAGGGACGGCGTCTTCATCCAGGTCAAGTTCGGCGGCCAGCGCGACCCGTCCGGCGCGTTCATCGGCCACGACGCGAGCCCGGCCGCGGTGAAGACCTCGCTGGCCTATACCCTGACCCGGCTCGGCACCGACTACGTCGACCTGTACCAGCCCGCCCGCCTCGACCCGCGGGTGCCGATCGAGGATACCGTCGGGGCGATCGCCGAGATGGTGCAGGCGGGGTACGTCCTCTACATCGGGTTGTCGCAGATGGGCGCCGACACCATCCGCCGGGCCCACGCCGTCCACCCGATCGCCGCGCTTCAGATCGAGTACTCGCTGATGAGCCGCGGCATCGAGGCGCGGATCCTGCCGACCGTGCGCGAACTCGGCATCAGCGTGACCGCCTACGGGATCCTGTCCCGCGGCCTGCTGTCCAGCGGGACCGCCCGGCTGGCCCCGGACGACCCGCGGCGCCGCTTCCCGAGGTTCCGTGACGAGAACCACGCGAGGAACCTGGAGCTGCTCGCAGGGCTCGAGACGATCGCGGCGGGGCGCGAGGTTACCGCCGCGCAGTTGGCTATCGCCTGGGTGGCCTCGCGTGGGCCGGACATCATCCCCCTGATCGGGACCAAGCGCCGGTACCGTCTAGCCGAGGCGCTCCGGGCGCTTGACCTGGCGCTCAGCGCGGACGAGCTCGCCGCGATCGAGGCCGCCGTACCGGACGGCGCGGTCGCCGGGGACCGGTACGACCCCGCCCAGATGACCAACCTGGACAGCGAGCGCTGAGCCGCCGTCAGCCCCGGTACTCGCCCGCCAGCTCGCGCAGCCGCGCGTGGGCGCCGTCCATCGGTCCGGGCGCGCCCAGGTAGCGCTTGGCCATCTTCGCGATCGAGGTGTAGTTGGTGTCGCAGACGTTGGCCAGCGGCGACTCCACCGCCTGGGTCACCAGCTGGTAGGCGTCGAGCGCGTCGAGCCCGCATAGCTCGCCCACCCACCGCACCATGTCGTGCTGGGCGATCCGGAACGCGTCTTCGAGCGGCCGCGCCGACCCGGCCGACATGATGTGCGTGTCCGATTCCAGCCGCGGCCACGGGCAGGGCACGCCCTTGATCAGGTCGACCACCAGGACCGTGTTCATCGCGCACTCGACCGCGACCCCGCAGGTCTCGCCCTCGCCCTGCCGCGCGTGCCCGTCGCCCAGCGAGAGCAGCGCACCGGGCACGTTGACGCCGAGGTAACAGGTCACCCCGGCGCGCATCTCGGGCGTGTCCATGTTCCCGCCGAACGCGTCGGGCACCAGCGCGCTCCGCACCTCGAGGTTCGCCGGCGCCACCCCGACCGTCCCGTGCATCGGCTCCATCGGCAGGTCCACCTCGAAGGAGGCGCTCCGCGCGGTGAACCGGCAGGCCCGCGCGGCCGCGTCCAGCTGCCACATCCACACCACCTCGGGCAGCGGATCGTGGAGCAGGGCGGTGAGGTGCGTCGCGGTGAGCGCGCCGAACAGCGGCACGGTGGTCGACGCCGCCCAGGAGCGGGCGGGCTCGATCGACACGAAGTGCACGGCCACGGTGTCCCCGGGCTCGGCATCCTCGATGTAGAAGGGCCCCGTCTGCGGGTTGAGGAAGGGGAACTGGCACACCTGCGAGACCAGGTCCGTCTCGCTGCGCACCCGTCCGCCGAAGCAGTCCTCGGTGTACACCTCGAGCACCGCGGGCGTCCGGATCCGCACGGCCGGGGCCACTCCGCCGAACGTCCACGCGTACTGATCCGGTTCGGGCTTGAACGAGACGACCTGCAGGTCACTCACGTGGTCTCCTCCATCGCGTCCAGGTGGACGAGGCCGACGCCGGCGATCCGGCCGGGGTTCGTCCGGTACAGGTAGATCATGTAGATCAAGCCGACGACCAGAAGATTTACCAGACCGTAGCCCGGGTATCAGGCGCGCCGCCCGTAACGCGCGTCAGCCGTAACCGTTGCGGCTCAGCCCGTACGGGTCGGGCTCACCCCGGGGCAGGGACACGTCGCCGGTCACGTCCGCGGCCAGCCGCACCCGGTCCCCGTCGACCAGCCTGACCTCCGCGCCCGGCAGCACGCGGTCGTCGTTGACGTAGGTGCCGTTGGTCGAGTTCTCGTCCCTGATCGAGGCGTGCCCCCAGTCGTCCACCTGGACCGTGGCGTGGCGCCTCGAGACGTTGTCGTAGTGGGCGAACGCCGCGGCGACGAGCGATTCGGCCGGGTCCCGGCCGAGCAGGACGGACGTCCCCGCCGGGATGTCCACGTTACCGGTGGGGAAGGTGATCCTCATGACGACGGTCGAGATGCCCCGGGCACCCTGCGGCAGCCGCTCCCCGCACGTGGAGCACACCACGTCGGCCGGGTCGGGCGCCGCCGTGCCGCAGCGCGGGCAGGTGACCGCATCGGACGCGGCCCTGATGAACTTCTGCGAAACGGTCGGCGTCAGCAGGTCCTCGTCGGGACCGCTGGCGTGCGGCAGGTTTGCGCCGCACCGGAAGCAGATCAGATCCTCCGGCTGGACCTTGACGCCGCAATCGGGGCAGCTCAGGCTGTTCATGTCCTCGCTCTCGTGTGTAGGGACCCGGCCAGGCCAGACTACCGCCGTCAGTGCGGGGTTTGCAGCGGGCTGTGCGAAGGTGTCCTTATGGTCAGTTACCAGCTCGCGCCGGAGCAGCAAGACCTGCGAGACTCCGTCGCCCAGTTCGCCCGCGAGGTAGTCGCGCCGGTGATCGCCGGCCATTACGAGCGAGGCGAGTTTCCCTACGACATCGTGGCCAGGATGGGCAAGCTCGGCCTGTTCGGCCTGCCGTTCCCTGAGGAGTACGGCGGCATGGGCGGCGACTACTTCGCGCTCTGCCTGGCCCTGGAGGAACTGGCCCGGGTGGACTCCTCGGTCGCCATCACCCTGGAGGCCGCGGTATCACTCGGCGCGATGCCGATCTACCGGTACGGCACCGAAGCGCAGCGCCGCAGGTGGCTGCCTGATCTCTGCGCGGGGGAGCGGCTGGCCGCCTTCGGCCTGACCGAGCCCGGCGGGGGCTCGGATATCCCCGGCGCCATGCGCACCACCGCCCGGCTCGAACCGGGGACCGGCGAGGCCGGCGCGGAATGGGTGGTGGACGGCAGCAAGGCGTTCATCACCAACGCGGGGACCGCGATCACCTCCGTGGTGACGGTGCTCGCCATCACCGGCCGGGACGAGGCGGGGCGCAAGGAGATCTCCTCGATCGTCGTCCCGGCGGGCACGGCCGGCTTCGTCCCTGGTCCCGAGTACTCCAAGGTCGGCTGGTGCGCCTCGGACACCAGGGAACTGTCCTTCTCCGGTTGCCGGGTCCCCGAGGAGAACCTGCTGGGTGAGCGCGGCCGGGGCTACGCCCAGTTCCTGCAGACCCTGGACCAGGGGCGCGTGGCGATCGCCGCGCTGGCGACCGGCCTGGCCCAGGGGTGCGTCGACGAGTGAGTCACGTACGCGGGGCAGCGCGAGGCGTTCGGCCGCCGCCTCGAACAGCACCAGGCCATCCAGTTCACCATCGCCGACATGGATGCCAGGGCGCATACTGCCCGGCTGGCCTGGTACGACGCGGCCGCGCGGCTGGTGGCGGGCCAGCCGATCAAGAAGGAGTCCGCGATCGCCAAGCTGACCGCGTCGAACGCGGCCATGGACAACGCGCGCGCCGCTACCCAGGTGTTCGGCGGCTACGGATTCATGAACGAGTTCCCTGTCGCCCGCTTCTACCGGGACGCCAAGGTCCTCGAGATCGGCGAGGGGACCTCGGAGGTGCAGCGGATGCTCATCGCCAGG
>Ga0187817_10001354_pt1 | contig 11908 bp, 7 predicted proteins | sample NC_wetland_sal_i_17_FD_132431 | JGI IMG/M metagenome (GOLD analysis project Ga0187817, IMG submission 132431) | Wetland sediment microbial communities from Neuse River Estuary, North Carolina, USA - SO4_2 | ecosystem: Environmental > Aquatic > Freshwater > Wetlands > Sediment | place: USA: North...
AGCCGCGCACTGACAGAGTCGACTCCATCTGCCGAAATTCCGGCACCTTATTCCGAGCAAATTCTTCCTTCCCGACTGGAAATTCCATCCCCTAACCTGCCCTCTTGGGCGCTTGGGATTGGGGACTATCTCATTGAAAATGAATAGAAAACTGTGGCCCATCTGGCGTTTGGCAGTGTCTTTGCCTACCGTGACAATGTGTCCGGCCAAGCCGGTTCACAATAGCGAGCACGCATCCACCTTCGGCAGGATTAGCACAAGCGAGGTACGGCGCTAGATTGCGCTCGCTTTCCGGGGAGGAAGTGAGAAATGAGGTGGGAGGGAGGCCCCATGAAGCTGATGGTCATTTGCTGGATTTCCGCGTTAATCTTGGGCTTTCCGGCTTATGGTGCGACCCGTACGGCAGACCTGCGTCACGAGACACGTCCGCGCGTGCAGTACGGCGTGGCGAGCTGGTATGGAGATCGAGAACAGGGCCGCCTAATGGCGTGTGGAGAACCCTTCGATGAGTACGCCATGATTGCGGCTCACCGCGCCCTGCCCCTAGGGACCGCAGTCAAAGTTACAAACCTTCGGAATGGGCGCTCTGTGGTGGTGCGGATCATGGATCGTGGACCTCACATAGCAGGCCGCGCCATCGACCTATCAAAGGCGGCTGCGGACCAACTACGATTTACCCGCCGGGGTTTGGCTCCGGTTAGAATACGCGTACTTAGTACGCCAAACAGGCAAAGGCTGAAGGCCGAAGTTACTCGCCGCCCGGGGCGCCAGCACCGCGAAACTGCATTGTCGACGGACGCCAGTCCACGGCGCGAAGTCGCCAGTCGGCAGCCTTAACACGACAGTAACCCAGTTCAGGCCGTGCACTTGAAAACGCATTTAGGAGGGCTGGGAGGGTTTAAAGCCGGCGAGTTGCATGCCGCGCCGCGCTTCGGGATTCTGCATGAAGGTATTCCAAACAAACCCGGTCCGCAAATTTTCCGCCATCAACATGGTGATTCCCGTATCGATGCCGATGACGTCGGCGTCGAACCATTTATTAAGGGGGTTGAACGCGTTGACGAAGCCATATTTGCTCCAGGTCTCATTTCCATAGAGGACTCTGATGTTGCGAAGGACGCGCAGCGTCGCTTGCGGTAGAAATGGCAGCGACCCTCCCGCCGCGCTCGGCACCAAGGTCCCATCAATCGGCCCGATGGCAGGTGGCCCGCCCCAAACCACATAGCCCTTCCAGGAATCCGAAGCGGTGATACCCCAGAGATCGTCGCTATAGTTGGAAAACTGCTTCCCCAATTCGATGCAGAAAAGACGGTGCGCCTCTGTCGCGGTGGAGGAGTTCTGGAAATAGTTCGCGTACTGGTCGCGCTTATTACGAAAATCAAACCATGCTTGCGAGTATTGATGCACAAACAACGGGGCAAAGGAACCTATATAGTGCAGCCCGTCATATTCGAAAGTAACCCGGCGCCAGGCGTCCCAGGTGTCCGCCTTCAAAGGGTGGCTCGAGGAGCCCATTCCGAGCAAATACAACATCATCAGCTCGCTATAGTCTTGCCAGCGGTAGGTCAGAAAGCCAATCTCAGGCATCCACCCCACCGAGAGCAGGGGGGTATCTTCCGCCAGCCAGTTCCATTCCACGCGGTTAAAGATATCGAGCGCCAGCCGGCGGATTTCCGTGCTCAGGAAATGTTGCCGGCAAGTTAAAACGCCGCATAGCAGAATCGCGGTATCGATGGAAGAAACCTCCGAATCCCACAGCCTGGCGCCCGTGTTCACATCCGCGAAGTGAAAGAAAAAACCCCGGTGGTTGGGCAGCTTTCGCCAGAGAAAGCGCAGCGCGGTAAGTGCGCGTTCGTGGGCCTCATGCGGCGAAACCCATCCGCGCTTCTCCCCGATGCAAAGAGCCGTAAGGCCAAAGCCGGTGGCTGCAATGCTAGCCACCTCGGTTTTGTCATTCCCGCGGACGTTGCAGCGATCCTTGACGAGACCGGTTTGGAGGCTAGCTTGTTCCCAAAAAAACCGGAAAGCAGCCTGCTCCACCTCCTCTAGGAATAGGTCGTCTTCCGGTGAAAGCGGAGTCGCACCGCCAGGCTGCGCCGGAGCGGCGGAACCGCCTTGAATCCCGGCCGCTAAAGAAAAGGCCCCTGGGCCGCCCATGACCAAGCCTGTAACCATGCGGATCGTCTGCGTCAACCACGACCGCCGCGAAAATAGACGCTTCGCTGTCCCTTCCCCAATCATCATCCTCTAATTATACAATTCTCGGCCCGGAGGCACCTTGTAGCGCGGGCGTCTGGCGCGCGGTGAAGGTGCAGGAGTCCCGCAGTCGCGGGATGGTTGCCCTAGGGCGGCCACAAGGGCCGCCCCTACAAGGCAGGCGGTGTAAAATGGAATTGGAATGAGCCGAAATCGGAAAGTGGCAATCGTGCTCTTGACGATGCTCGGGGCGGGAAGCATCGTCGCATTACTGCTCAGCCTTTTTCGCGCTGCTCGGCCGCCCTCACTGAAAGGCGCAGTGCTTGTCCGAAGCGACAACGTGGATAAACAGACGCCGATTCCCGGCGTCAGGGTTTCCATCGCAGGAGGCCTGGCGAGGCGGGACGCTTGGTCGAGTCCCACGGGGTTTTTCGAATTACCTTTGGACAAGCAGGTTAAGGTGGCACAGCCGGTAACTCTTCAATTTCGCCATCTGCAGTATATGCCACTCGACATCACGACGTTTGCCAGCGACGGCCTCATTGTGGCTCGCATGGTTCCGATCGTCGAATTCGCTGGGGCGGAAGCCAGCCTTCCGCAGACTGTGGTTTCCAACGTGAAGATAAGATATACCATCAAGACCACTACCTTGCTCAACGTGGGCAGTGCTCTCAAGACCTTTCACGTGGTCAATACCGGCAACGTTCCTTGCACTGGGCGATATCCTTGCTCGCCAGATGGGAAGTGGCAGGCAGCAGTTGGTTCTGAAACCCTGGAGGCTCCCAGCGGCGATTTCTTCTCCAACGCCAGAGTTTCCTGCATCGCCGGTCCTTGTCCCTTTACGAAGATACGTTACGACGGCTTTTCACGCGGGGGGCCCAGCGTTCGTGTGGAGATCCTCGACTGGTCCGACACGACGACTTTTCTTTTCGAAGCGGAAGTATTCCATTCGATGACCAGCGACAGCGCGAGGTTATCGTATCCTGTCATCTTTGGCCAGGCGCTCCATTTTACCGTGCCCAGCAATGCCGAAGGGCTTTGCATCGAGGCGGACATCAACCGTGAACCCGTGGTTTTTCCCTTGGGGCCGCAGCTTCGCCTAAGCTGGGCCTCGTGTACGGAAAGCGTGAGCCCGGACCGCACGGAAGTCTACCAGTGCGAGCTGAAGCCGGGCTATGGTTTCCAATGAACCGTTTGCTTGCAGCCTGCATCGCCTACATGTGTTTTGGCGGCCCATGCTTTCTGTGCGGACAAATTTCAGGTCCGAGCCCAGACGGTCAGAGGATCGCTATTGACACACTGGCGGCTTCGCACCCCTTCCCCCATTATTGGGAGCGTATGTTCGGCTCGGGTCGTGCGATCCTTTCGCTGCGGGAAAGCTACCGAGAGGATCTGAGGGCGGTCAAGAGAGCCACGGGCTTTGGCTACCTGCGCTTCCACGGCATTTTGAATGACGAGGTCGGTTTGTACGACCCTGCGCCCGGGACGAATTCCGTCTACAACTTTTCTTATATTGACCAGATTTATGATGGACTGCTCGCAAACGGAGTTCGCCCCTTTGTCGAGCTTAGTTTCATGCCCAAAGCGCTGGCCTCCGCTGCCGAACAACAGGGCTTTTGGTATCACCCGTATGTGGCGCCTCCAAAGGATTGGAATCTCTGGCAGGATCTGATCCGCAGTTTGGCGAGTCATCTCATAGGACGCTATGGCATTGATGAAGTGTCACAGTGGTATTTTGAAGTTTGGAACGAGCCCAATCTCGACTTTTGGGCAGGCAAGCCCGCCCCCCTGAATTCAGCTTAGACTTCGCAAGCCGACAGTCATTCCTGGTCGAGCCCCGTCATTCCGGCGAGCCGCCTGTCATTCCCACGCGGGCGGTAATCCATCCCACATAAAACCGGATGTTTCCGCGCGAGGGATGACTGGCACTTGGGATCACCCCAAAGAGAATGTGAGCAATGATTCAGCCAAACTGTAGTGCCACAATTACTCCGTTATCTTCGTGAGAGGCTGAGGGTTGGCCAATGCCGGGGAACAGGCGTTTATTTCGGAGAGGAGGATTTTGCACGTGATAAGCGAAGGACTACATCGTCTGGTTTTTCCTTTCCGACTTGTAGCCGAGCTTCCTGAATTCTCCACCGATTCCTCGCTCTTCTTCGCAATGTAAATTCGGCGGCCGAGCCCGCTCCTGGTATGTAAGATTTGCGGGGATTGATCGCAGCTGTGGGCGCTAAGTCTATGCATTCAGGGATCATCTGGGGTGGACCTTCACGTGCTACAAAACTCCTCAGGGAGGGCGAGACCTCTGAAATTCGACAGCTCCGGAAGTCGTCGGGGAGGTCTGCCTTCCTCCCCTGTACTACTGACGAGCGGGAGGTGGCTCTGATGCGTGTGATCGTGACCACGCTGATTATCCTGGCATCAATTGCAGCGATCAGTCTCTTCGGTTTCTCCGGTGTTGTCACCCCCATAGCGACGGCAGCTATTTGGTTTGTGCCAGCGACCTTCGCGGTGAGCTTGGTTATCGGCTTCGCCTCACGGAGGCGAACCTGGTTTGGATAACCATGGCCATCGAAAGCGAATCAAGCCCAGAATTCGGTAACGCGTGGAACGAACGTCTGCGGGCTCTCCGCAACATCCCTCCGGTGCTTCGCATCGTTTGGGAATCGGGCCCCTCGGCAGTCCTATGGGGCTGCGTATTGCGAGTCGCAGCGGGGCTGATCCCGCTTTCAACCCTGGCCGTAACTCGATGGATTATTGATGCCGTCGTCGCCCATGTCTCGCACAAGCAGCCTCTCACCCGCGCATTCTGGTGGTATGTGGGACTGGAGTTCGCCCTTGCGAGCCTGGGAACGGTGCTGACGCGCGCCATTGTCTACTGCGACAGTCTGTTAGCTGACAGATATATCCGCCACATCAGCGTAAGGGTTATGGAGCATGCCTCGCGTGTGGACCTCCCTCAGTACGAGGACCCTTCCTTTCACGATCGGCTTGAGCGGGCGCGCGTTCAGGCCACGGATCGCCTCGTCATGATCCAGGCCATCGGAAACATCTTCCAGCAGGCGATCATCACCGGGACGCTGGCGGCGAGCATCCTGTTTTTTTCGCCCTGGCTCTTGATGATCTTGGTTATCTTCGTGGTTCCCGCCTTCCTGGGTGACAGCCACTTTGCCTTCTTGGGTTATGCTCTCAACTTCCAGCTCACACCCGTGCGTCGGGAGCTCGATTACCTGCGCACCCTGGGGGCCAGTAAGGAAAGCGCCAAAGAACTCAAACTGTTTGGCATTAGCTCATTCTTGACGGAGCGTTACAAGCAACTCTCCGATGTGGTTTATCACCGCAACGTTGAACTCGCGGGCCGCAAACTGCGCGTAGGCACGTTACTTTCTGTGCTGACGACGGCCGGCTACTACTCCGCTTATGCCTACATCATTTATCGGACTTTGCTCGGGGCGCTGAGTATCGGCACCTTGACCTTCCTCACCGGCGCCATTGCCGGCGCCAGCGCCAATATCCAGATGATGTTTTCGACTTTCTCCGGCATCGCCGACCAGGCTCTCTTCTTGACCGACCTCCTCGCCTTCTTTGCGGTTCGTCCCGCGATCACCTCTCCAACCTCGGCTCTCTCCGCTCCCCGGCCCATTCAGGCGGGGTTCGAATTCCAAAAAGTATCGTTCGCCTACCCGGGCGGCTCGAAGCTAGTTCTCGACAAAATCTGTATGCGCATCGAGCCGGGCGAACGAATCGCGTTGATCGGCGAAAATGGCCAAGGCAAGACCACCTTAGTCAAGCTCTTGACGCGTCTCTACGACCCGCTTTCGGGCAGGATCCTGCTGGACGGAGCGGACCTCCGCGACTATAGCCTCGAGGACTTATATACCCAAGTGGGCGTTATCTTTCAAGATTTCATGCGCTATGACATGACTGCTGGGGAAAACATCGCCATGGGTAAAATTGATGAACTTCATAACCCCTCTCGAATTGCCATGGCTGCGGCCCAGAGTCATGCGGACGCGGTCATTCAGAAACTCCCGAGCGGCTATGAACAGATGTTGGGGCGGCGCTTCGAAGGAGGATTGGATCTCTCCGGGGGCGAGTGGCAGAAGATTGCCCTGGCGCGGGCTTATCTGCGGGATGCCCAGCTCCTTATTCTGGATGAGCCCACGGCCTCTTTGGACGCGCGTTCAGAGCGTGAGGTGTTCGAGCGATTTGCAGAACTGACCGAGGGGAAGATGGCGCTGCTCATTTCGCACCGCTTCTCGACGGTCCGGATGGCAGACCAGATCCTCGTCCTTGAAGGAGGGCAGATCGCTGAGCAGGGCAGCCATCATCAGCTCATGTCGCGTGGAGGGCGTTACTCGGAAATGTTCGAAATGCAAGCGGCGAACTATCGCTGAGATATGAAAAACGAGCCTATAAACTCGGATGCGCAGCTCACCGTGAGGCCAAGTGGAATCCCCGCTTCGATACTCACCTCGAATCATGAGCCTGCTGAAGAACGACAATCTTCAGAGGAAGCTTTGCGACTCAAAAGCATAGCAAAAGGCGAAGCGGGCGGTTGGGAAGCCTCGAGCAAGAAGAAAAGCTACAAAGTTCTCAAGAAGAAATGGTCTGACGCTTCTAAGTCCGTCCGGGCTGCACTCTGCCAAGCGAGGGAACTTGGGGGAGAGCGATCAGCCAATTCTGCCGTGGAGGAATTGCGAACTAACGCTCGGCTGCTTGAAGCGGCTATCGCTGATACTCGCGAGTTGCCGCGGGCAGTCCAACCGCTCCCGGAAGTGAAGGCTGGAAATAATGAGGTCGTCACGCGTGCTTACGCTGCCGTGGCCGCTTACCTACGCGCCTCAGGGTGGAGGTTCCGAGAGAGAACATTCGTCAGCTTCTTATCGGATATTCAGGAGATTCATCCCCTGAGGATTCGCGAACTGTGGGCGCTCAAACCCCTGATGCAACTTATTCTGTTGGAGGAAATTGGGCGGCTGCTGTCGAACCAACGAGAGGCATTCGCTGCTGGCGACAAGTGCGTGGAAAAGCCGCCGACCTTAAAAGGCAGGTCTGCGTCACAAGTCTCCACCTTCATCGCAGGTCTGCGCGCCTTGGAGAGCGCTCCGTGGAGGCTAGTTTTCGAGCAGATCGGCACGGTCGATCATATCCTGCGCAGCGATCCTTGCGGGGCCTATCCTCGCATGGATTTTGAAAGCCGCGAGCTGTACCTCCAGGCCATCCAGCAACTCGGCGCATCGTCGCAGGCTGAAGAGCCAGAGATTGCGCGGCGCGCAATTGCCCTGGCTGGTGCGACACAGGATGAGTGGATTTCTAATTCACGCATGCGGGACCGCCGGAGCCACGTGGGTTACTATCTGATCGACGAGGGGCGCGCCTTGCTCGAGCGGCAAATCCGATTTCGCCCCTCCTTCCCGGAACGGGTTCAGCGAGCGGTCCTAGCTTGGCCGGAAGCTTACTACTTCGTGGGGATCGAGCTCCTGACTTTCGCCATCATCGCCTTCCTCTTAATTGGCGTGCGCGCGCCGGTATCCCTTCTCGCAGGCTTCATCCTCCTTCTCCTCCCGGCGACAGAGGCTGCCTGGGGCGTGATGAACCAACTGACGGCATTTATCCTGCCGCCACGGGTGCTGCCCAAGCTCGACTTCTCTCTTGGCATCCCTCCCGAGTGCGCAACCATGGTGGTGGTCCCAACGCTGCTGCTTAATGAAGCGTACGTCCGCCGCATGGTCAGGGAGCTCGAGATCCGCTATTTGGCGAACCGGGATGCCCATCTCTATTTCGCCCTGCTTACGGATGCCCCCGATTCACAACACCCCTCCGACCAAAGCGATGAACTCGCCTCCCTCTGCACCGGCCTCATTGAGGAGCTGAACCGCAAGCATGCCGGGGAGGGTGATTCGGCCTTCTTCCTCTTTCATCGCTTTCGATCCTTCAATCCCAGAGAAGGTTCCTGGATGGGATGGGAGCGAAAGCGCGGAAAGCTTTTGGATTTGAATGAGCTGCTGCGAGGCGAAAAAGACAATTTCCCCATCAAGGTTGGAGACTTGTCAGTGCTCCCCAAAATAAATTACGTCATCACCATGGATTCCGACACCCAACTTCCACGTGGCGCTGCTTGCAGGCTCGTTGCCACGTTAGCTCACCCGCTCAACCGCGCGGTGATCGACCCCAGGACCAACACGGTCGTCAAAGGCTACGGCATGCTTCAGCCGCGGGTTGGAATCAGTGTCCAATCGGCCAGCCGCTCCCTACTCGCCAGCATATACTCCGGGCAGACAGGGCTTGATCTCTACACCCACGCCACCTCCGACGTTTACCAGGATCTTTTCGGGGAAGGCAACTTCGCGGGAAAAGGGATCTACGAAGTCGACGTTTTCCGCAAAGTGCTGCGGCTAAGATTCCCGCGAAATGCGATCCTCAGCCACGATCTCATCGAGGGAACTTACACGCGAGCGGGATTGGTATCGGACATCGAAGTGATCGACGATTATCCAACCCACTTCAGCGCCTACAGCCGACGCCAGCACCGCTGGGTGCGCGGAGATTGGCAAATCATGCTTTGGCTTCTGCCGCGCGTGCCGGACGCATCGGGGAAGAAGCAGCCCAATCCTCTGTCGCTCCTCTCGCGGTGGAAAATCTTTGACAACCTTCGCCGCAGCCTGGTGGAGGTCGCCACTTTTGTGCTCCTTTTGGCCGGATGGTTGTCGCTTCCCGGCAGCCCTTTGCGTTGGACCTTTGTGGCTCTCATCCTCCTCTTGATTCCCGTATATCTTCAGATGGCCCTTTCCTTGCTCAGGCTTCCATCCGGGCAAAACCACGCCGCGAACTTGAAAAGGGTTGCGGAGGCTTTTGTCACCGGCCAGATTAACGTTTTCTTCACCCTGGCGTTCCTGAGCCACCAGACGCTGGTCATGCTCGACGCAATTTTCCGTACCCTCGTGCGCGTCACCATCACCAGAAAGAGGCTGCTGGAGTGGGAGACCGCGGCGCAGGCTGAATTTGAAGAGAGGAAGACCCCAGTGGATGTTTACTTGGCCTGGACGCCCTGGCTGTCGCTGGTGATCGGCGGCGCCGTGGCTGTTGCCCACCCGGCGGCCTTGCCCATTGCCGCGCCATTGCTGGTGCTGTGGGCCTGCGCAGGCCCTCTGGCGCTTTGGTTGAACCGGCCCTTACATACCGGAAAGACCAAAGCCACTCCCAAAGAAGAGGAGTTTCTGCGCGGCGCCTGCTTGCGGACCTGGCGGTTTTTCCGCCAATCCATGAAAGACGCTTCCAACGGGCTGGTGCCTGACAATATACAGGAAGCTCCGCCCATGGTGGCACGTCGCATCTCACCCACCAATCTCGGCTTGCTGCTCAACGCGCAACTTGCCGCCTATCACCTCGGATATCTGACCCTGCGGGAGTTTGTGCACGAAGTCGAGAAGGTTCTTGAGACCATGAAGACGCTGCGCCGATTTCGCGGTCATTTCTTGAATTGGTACGACACGGAAACACTCGAGCCGCTGGAACCGTGGTTTGTCTCGAGCGTCGATAGCGGGAATTTGGCGTGCAGCTTATGGACGTTAAAGCAAGGTTGCTTGAAAGCGATCGAGGACCCGCTGTTCCGCGACGCCGCCTGGCAGGGCTTGTACGACCACATCAATCTCCTGGACGAGCTGGCATCCCGCACGGCCTCCAAGTCGAGCTCGGCCCATTCCCTACGGAAAATGAACGCCCAATTCGAAGTGCTGCGAGAAAATAGAAGCGCGTGGCCGCACGCCCTGCCGGGGCTCGAGCAGGACTTGCGCCAAATCGCCGCCAGCCTCGCCGAGCAATCCGGTCCCATCGGGGAATTGCGGTGGTGGGTCACAGAGACTACCCGGCGGGCAAAGGCCCTCCACGACATGATCGAGGGCTTGGCTCCCTGGCTGTCCCCCCAGAACCGGGATTTGCTGAATCTCATCTCCGACGAGGTTCCCAGGGGCCTGTCGGAGTTGACGCTCGGCTCGCTTTGGACCGCCTCGGCAGACATCGACGCGCAGCTCGGCAAGTTCTTGGACGCTTCAAACCATGACCCTGTCCAGCGTCTGACGGCAAGCACATTGCGCGAGCAGCTTCCCGCTTCTCTTGCCTTGGCCGACGATCTGGTCAAAAAACTGACCCAACTGGCCCATGAAGCCGACCGCCTGGTCCAAGACATGGACTTCCGTTTCCTCTACGACCACTGCCGAAAGCTCCTTTCCGTAGGATACGACACCAAGCGACAGAGTTTAATAGAGAGCTGCTACGATCTGCTGGCCTCAGAAGCCCGCTCTGCAATTTTCGCCGCCATTGCCAAGGGCGACATACCGCAGGAGAGTTGGTTCCATTTGGGACGCACACAAGTTCTTTGGCGCGGCGAGGGTGTTCTACTCTCCTGGGGTGGAACCATGTTCGAGTACCTGATGCCCACGTTGTGGTTCAAGCACTATCCGCGCACACTTCTCGAGCAAAGCGCGCGCGTTGCCGTCCAATGCCAGAGGGAATGGGCGACAGAAAGGGCCATGCCTTGGGGTATTTCTGAAGCCGCTTACAACACCCAGGATGCCGCCGGGCATTACCAGTACAGGGCCTTTGGCATCCCTGACTTGGCCATCAATCCCAATGCCGACGATGACATCGTGGTTTCTCCCTATGCCACGTTTCTGGCCCTCGCTCTCGATCCTCACCAGGCGGTGCACAACCTTCAACGCATGACGGAGCTCGGCTGGTTGGGGGAACTGGGTTTCTACGACGCTGTCGATTTCGCCCCTTCCCGCCTCGGCCCGGCGAAAGGATATGAGGTGGTAGGCTGCTGGATGGCGCATCACCAGGGCATGAGCTTGCTGGCCGCCTGCAACCTGCTCACGGATGGCGCCATTCAGAAATTGTTCCACTCCGAACCAGCGATTTGCGCAACTGAATTGCTGCTGCACGAAAAGCTGTTACCCGTAAGCAGGCCCGTCGACCGTGCGAAACCTCAAGCTGCACGCGAAAAGTCCGGCAAGATTCAGGCTAAGAAGCTCGGAAGTGTGGGGCACCTCCACCGAGCGTTTCAGTTAACCCCAATTGTCACAGGACCTTCTCCGCTTCATGAAGCGGCGACGACCATGAATCGTGACTGCGAACACTGCACCACTCTCGGCAGCGACGCCTAAGCGATCTGCCACCGAAATGTGTGAAGAGAGCAACGCCCAAGGAGGAATGTTCGGTTGAGGTACGTCCCGAGGTGGGGGAACTAAAGATTGGGGAGGTAGTCGGCGACGGTCAACCCCACTGTGTTCATGCTCTGGCCAACTGCGTTAACAAAATATTCAAGAACGAATGCCAGTCTCAGGTCTGCCTTTTTTTCACCAGCTCTTAGGAAGCGTCGCACTGCCAAAGAAAGCAACTGCCAGTGCAAATAGACGGTCACGCAGCACGAGGTTTTCGTTTACCTGGGGCACGATTTGCGTCCGGTTACCGCATGGGTTCCGGCCACAGGAGAGCACGCTACCCTGGCCTTAGCCATCCTCATTGATCATAGTGGCGGGGTCAACCTCAGCAGCCAATTGAGCGATCTTCCGACCTTCATCCAGCAGCAGGCGCCGACCACGCGGGTCGCGGTGGGCTACATGCGAATTTTGGCGAGCCTATTGGGGCCAGAATTACCTCTCGCAACTTTCTGAGGAGACGGGCGGCGAGTCCTACTACCTCATGGCGCCCC
>Ga0187817_10001357_pt1 | contig 11893 bp, 13 predicted proteins | sample NC_wetland_sal_i_17_FD_132431 | JGI IMG/M metagenome (GOLD analysis project Ga0187817, IMG submission 132431) | Wetland sediment microbial communities from Neuse River Estuary, North Carolina, USA - SO4_2 | ecosystem: Environmental > Aquatic > Freshwater > Wetlands > Sediment | place: USA...
GAGCGAGTGCCGCGGACGCCATGAGAGTTGTCAGATTTCGTACTTTCATTGGCTCCTCCCGAGACTGTCGTATCGCCATGAGCAGAGAGGTCGTATTCGTAGGTGCGGCTCGCAATCTTCGCATTGACCGCCATCAATAAACGCGCGTGACGTCACCTGGTTCGCAACGATATTCTGAGCAGCGGCTTTTGGGTACTGTCCTAACTAGCCCTCGCCCTAAGTTGACGGTGAGGGTGTCCTAAAGTTCGGGTAGTGGGACAGTTTGAACCCTAGAGGGTCTTGACTCAGGTTGCGCGAGGCCGCGGCGCAGCCCATAGTTCCTGCATGACCGATAAAGCATCAACGGCCGGGTGGGTTGTTCAGCTGACAATCCCCGGAGAGCCAATAGTTCAGACCGAGGGCAGCCGGTGGCGAACTCCCATGAGCACGGCCCCAACCTTCCAATTTTTCAATGTCGCAATCGGCTCGGCTGAAAAGGCCGTCGAAGCGGCCAGGAAGAAAGCTGGAGCCTCAAATGAGGCGCCCATACGCGTCGTCCGGGCATTGTCGTCATCCGAGATTGCCTCCATCAACTTGCCAGCAGGCGAGGCAAAGCCCGCGTGACCAGGAAGCTGGACGCGCCTTGTTCCTAAGCGCTGGGCGATCTAAACTTCGGGGTTTTGAAAAATGGGGAACCCCCGATGGACACAAGAGCAATCGTGATTGTCGTAGCCATTATCATCCTGGTTGCGGCCGGCATGTGGTACTTCGGGACCATGCCTGCGCCGACGACAAGCAGCGCACCAACAACGCCCCCAGCGGCGACGGCGCCAGCCGCCACGCGCCCGGCAACACCGCCGTCAACGGCACCTGCGACGCCGAGCACGCCTTAAGCGAAGGCCCCGGTCGGTCCCTTTGCGTTTGAGCGGCGTCAGTCTGGTGTAAGCGGCCGCTAGCATCGGCAGAGAGCGCCATATTTTGGCGCTGAGACACTGAGCCCGGTCGTGGCCCTACGCTCCGCGCGCGCCAATCTTATCCTCACCGCCGTCCAACGAGGACGTGCTCGAGTCCGTCTCTAGTATGGGGTGTAGATGCGGTGCGTGCGCGCCCCGTCTCCCCACTCGCTCATGCCCCCCGGTCAAGCCCGCGAGGCGAATGGCGCACGCCAGACGTGCAAAGGCGTGCCGGCGGTCAGCGCGACCGGCCGCTCTCCACTAGCTGTCGGTCAGCCTACTTGCAGGCTTCGCGGCGCGCGTGACAGGTGGTGGTGAAGGTGTCGTCCTTGCAAGAGACCGTGACAGGGCCCTTGGGGCGCTCGCCGTGGTCGGCGATGGAGTTCTTGAGCGCCGCGTTGGCCATGAACACCGCGAGGTCCTTGGTGATCATGGTCGCCTCGCCGCCCGCGCGGCGGCAGCCGGCCTGGGCCGAGGTGGCGGCCATCGCGCCGCAAAGCGCGATCCCGCAGGTCAATCCGATCGTGGTCATGCGTCTCCTTCAGGCTCCCGCGGCGGACCGGACGCGATCCGCCGCCTGGCCGAGTCCCCAGCGCAGGTGGGTCACTACAACTAGCTGCGCGCGGGCACACTCCACGGGAAATGTGCGCAACATTTCGATCAAAGAGCCGCCGCAAGCGGGCTGTAATGCATTCCGTCAGCATTTCACCGAAGGGGAAGCCGATGGCCGCAAGCCCAAGCGTTGTCACGCGCATGCTGGTCCAGACCGCGATCTGGCTGGGGATCACCGGGGCGATTTTGTTCGTCTCGGCCGGCACGCTCGCCTGGCCGCAAGCCTGGGTCTATCTCGCCGAGCTCGGCGGCCTGGGGCTCGTATCGGGGTTTGCGATCGCCGAGCGCGATCCGGCACTTTTGCGCGAGCGCATGAGCGCGCCCATCCAGAAGGACCAGAAGAGCTGGGACAAGGTGCTGATCTCGGTCTTCTTCGCTTTGTGGATGAGCCAGTACATCCTCATCGGCCTCGACGCGGTGCGTTTCCATTGGTCCGAGGTGCCGCTATGGCTCGAGGTGGTGGGCGCGCTCGCCATAGCCTTCGGGCTCTACGCCTTCCACGTCGTGCTCAAGGCGAACACCTTTGCGGCTCCGGTCGTGAAGATCCAAAGCGAGCGCAAACATCAGGTCATCTCGACCGGGCCCTATGCCTACGTGCGCCACCCGATGTACGCCGGCGCGGTGCCGATGATCGTCGGCACGCCGCTTCTGCTCGGCTCCTGGTACGGGCTCATCTGGGCCGCGGCGATGATCGCGCTCTTGGGTTATCGCGCCGTGCTGGAGGAGAACACGCTGAAAGCCGAGCTCGAGGGCTACGACGCCTATGCCGCGCGCGTGCGTTTCCGGCTGATGCCGGGGGTATGGTGAGGCTTGCACCAAATCCACGGTTGACCCGACGCGCGTAGCATGGCTGCCCTACGCTCCTGACGAGGGAGCATCCGATGCCGCTCATACGTTTCGACCTCATCAAGGGACGCACCGACAAGGAGATCGCCGATCTGCTCGACGCCGCGCACGAGGCCATGCTGGAAGCGTTTCGCGTGCCCGTCCGCGACCGCTACCAGATAGTAGTGGAGCACGATAAGAGCCGCCTGCGCATCGAGGACACGGGACTCGGGATCGAGCGCACCGACAAGGTGGTGGTCGTGCAGGTCACGAGCCGGCCGCGCACGACCGCGGAGAAGCAGAGCTTCTACCGGCTCTTGGGCGCGGCCCTGCAGAAAAGGTGCGGTACCGCGCCGGGCGACGTGATGGTGAGCATCGTCGAGAACACGGACGCCGACTGGTCGTTCGGCAACGGCGAGGCGCAGTTCCTCACCGGCAAGCTCGGCGCTTCAGCCAAAATGCCAGGCACGGGACCAAAGAAGAGAGAGGGATGAGGCGCCTCCCTCCTTTTGCGCAATGTATGGGCTCAGTCGCAGGTGACCTTGGCGCTCGGGCAGGCGCAATCGTAGTTCACCTTGTTGCAGGTTGCGGCCGGGGGCCGCTCGTTGGGATAAGGATGCGGTGAATAGGACTGAGCAACTTTTCACCCGAGGTTGAAAGCGATGCCGTTTGCAAGCCTGCAGGCCTTTCTGACGCCGATCCTGCTCCTCTTTTGCTCCAACGTGTTCATGACCTTCGCCTGGTACGGGCACCTGCGCTTCAAGGACAAGCCCCTGCTGCTTGTCATCTTGGTGTCCTGGGGCATCGCCTTCTTCGAATATTGCCTTGCCGTGCCGGCCAACCGCTGGGGCAACTCAGTCTATGAGGCCGCGCAGCTCAAGACGATCCAGGAGGTGATCACGCTCATCGTGTTCGCGGGCTTCTCGGCGCTGTATCTGAAGCAGCCGCTGGGCCTCAACCAGTTCATCGGCTTTGCGCTGATCGCGGCGGGAGCGTTCTTCGTATTTAACGGCAAGGGTGCGTGACATGGCAGAGACCCGCATCGCCCTCGTCACCGGCGCCAATCGCGGCATCGGGCTCGAGATCGTGCGGCAGTTGTCACGCGGCGGCCTGACCACGGTGCTGGCCGCGCGCAACCCCGCAAAGGGGGAGGCAGCCGCCGCTAGGCTCAAATCCGAGGGCATCGAGGCGCCGGTCGTCGCCATCGACGTGACCGACGGCGAGAACGTGCGCGCCGGAGTCGCCGACGTGCTTGGCCGCTTTGGCCGCATCGACGTGCTCGTCAACAACGCCGGCATTCTGAAAGAGGGCTTCGCCCCCGAGGACGCAAGCGTGTTCGAAGCGCCAATCGACCTCGTGATGCTGACCTTCGCCACCAACACGGTGGGGCCGCTGCGCATGATCGAGGTGATCGTTCCCGGCATGCGCGCGCGCGGCTACGGCCGCGTCGTCAATCTTTCGTCCGGGGCCGGGCAGCTCTCCGACATGGGCAGCGGATTTCCGGCCTACCGCATGTCGAAGGCGGCGCTCAATGCGCTGACGCGCTTGACGGCGGCCGAGCTCGAACCGGGCAACGTCAAGATCAACGCCATGTGCCCAGGGTGGGTGCGCACCGAACTGGGCGGCCCCAATGCGACGCGCACCGTGGACAAGGGCGCGGAGACGGCGGTGTGGCTGGCAACGCTGCCGGCGGACGGACCCTCGGGCGGCTTCTTTCGCGATATGAAGCCAATCCCCTGGTGAGCCCGACGCGCTAAGCTAAAGGCCTCGCACGAGATTGCCGACCATCAGCGTGATGTAGGCGGTGATCGCCAGCCAAAATTCCTGATGCGGCAGATAGTGCGGCACGCCGACGATGCCGATCTTGGTGATCAGCGCCAAGAGCGCGAGCGTCAGCGAGACGAGGAAGATGGCAATGCTCGGTGGGTTGAGCCGCATGAACTAATCCCCCTCTCGCTACCGGCCGGCATGCTCTCCGTCGCCGACCGCGGTCCCTGCGCGTGGCACATTCAATCTATCACGGGTGGGGGTTGTGTCATGCAACAGCGCGTGCCCGCGCGGTAAAACGCGGGCGTGGCACCTATAAGGGAGGTGACAACTAGCTGAAACTTAGAGGGCGCGGGCAGCCTTGGCCGATGACAGGGTCGGCAGCTCGTCGTCGGCCTCGATCAGGAAGCGCACCGGACGGCTTTCCGGGTTTGCCTGGTCGCGACACGTCACGAGAAGGAGCCGCGTGGGGCGCTCGGACGAAATCGGCACGATCTGGCGGTCGAGCTTGTCGACCGTCACGACGTGCAGCACCTGCTCATGACCGCTGGAAGTGATGGTGACGCGGTCGCCGACCGCAACCGGCTTGGTGAACGGCGCGCCGGCGTCGTGAACGACGTGCGACAGCCAGAACTGCTCGCTCCCGGCAACGGCAGGGGCGGCGATCTTCGTGGTGGCCGGCAACTCGGCCCGCGAGGCGAGCGCACGCTCGAAACCCCGCTCGACGACCGTGTCGCTGCTTCCGAGCGTCATCGCCGCGATGCCGACACCGGCCGCCACGATGCCCAAGGCCGCAACCGGCAGGTTTGTCAGCCGCAAGGGACGTCTCGCCATGATTCGCTCCGGGTTCGAGCCAATTCCCCGCAAAAACGGGGACTTGAAGGTTAATACGTGGGCTCCGGGGTCCACATTACCAAATGTTAGGAGTGGAGGAGAGACCGTCAAGGGCTCCCAGCAGAGCCCGAGCCTCTCCTCCACGCACCTCACCGCGGGGAGGCGTACTCGCGGCGAAGGTGTCTGAAGAAGGCAAGGTTGAACGCGACAAGCGCGGAAAAGATGACGGCAAGCAGCACATAGGCGGTAGTGCGCGTAGTGCTGCGCAGGCCGAATACGGCGGTAGAATGCGGCACCGGGACCGCGGTTGCGACGACGGCCGCAGCGATCAACGGGCTGTCGTCGAGGGAGAATTTGAGCAGGTCGCCGGCGCTCGAGCTGACCGAAAGCAGGCCACCCAAGCGGTGAGTCGCCGGCGAGTGGCTTTCATATGCGCCGACCGCAAACGCGAAAGCCATGAACAGCACGAGCCCGATCAGCACGTCCGCTACCGTGCGCAGCACGAATCTCAGAGGCCCGATCTTCGCCATCTCGACACTGGACATCGCCAAAGCCCTCTCCCGTGTGGATGTAATCCGCTGCCTTTCACCTTGAATCTTCCCCCCGCTCTGTGGCGTGGTTGAGCCAGGAATGTGGCGATTGCAGCGTATTCTTTTGATTAACGCGAAGCGTGCGGAGGTTGTGTCCCTCAGGTAACTGACCGCCGCGAGAGCAGGCATATGGCGACGAAATGCGCACGGCTCCGCACGCGCTTCATCCACCCGGCGCTATTGATGTAGTGCGTTGCAGAAGTTAGTAGGGGCCGCGAGTGCGCGCTTCGGACAAGAAAGAAGGGGGCCGCTGGCCATGGGCTTCATCGCCGACAGCTTGAACAGAATTCAGCCCTCGGCAACCATCGCCGTCTCGACCAAGGCACGGCAGCTCGCGGCGGCGGGACGAGACATCATCTCGCTGTCGGCGGGCGAGCCCGATTTCGACACGCCTGAGAACGTCAAAGCGGCCGCGGTCAAGGCGCTGGCCGAAGGCAAGACCAAGTACACCGACGTCGACGGCATCCCCGAGCTCAAGGCCGCGATCGTGCGCAAGTTCAAGCGCGAGAACAGCTTAGACTACAAGCCTGCCAACATCTCGGTCGGTACCGGCGGCAAGCAGGTCATCTACAATGCGCTCTTGGCAACGCTGAACCCCGGCGACGAGGTCGTCATCCCGGCGCCGTGCTGGGTCTCCTATGCCGACATCGTCATGCTCGCCGGCGCTACGCCGGTGTTTGCCGAGACGCGGCTCGAGGATGGGTACCGGCTGCATCCGGCTGGCCTCGAGACGGCGATCACGCCGAAGACGAAGTGGCTGATCTTCAACTCACCGTCGAACCCGACGGGCGCCGCCTATACGAAAGAGCAGATCAAGGCGCTGACCGATGTCCTGCTGCGCCACCCGCACGTCTGGGTGCTGAGCGATGACATCTACGAGCACCTCATCTACGACGGTCTCGCGTTCCACACGCCTGCCGCGGTGGAGCCTAGGCTGATGGATCGCGCGCTCACCATGAACGGCCTCTCGAAGGCCTATTGCATGACGGGCTGGCGGCTCGGCTATGCCGGCGGCCCCGAGCCGCTCATCAACGCCATGCGCAAGCTGCAGTCGCAGTCCACCTCGAACCCGTGCTCGATCACGCAGTGGGCGGCGGTCGAGGCGCTCGATGGCCCGCAGGACTTCATTGCCGCGAACAATGCCAAGTTCGTGGAGCGGCGTGACCTAGTAGTGTCGATGCTGAACCAGGCGACGGGCCTGCGCTGCCCGAAGCCCGAAGGCGCCTTCTACGTCTATCCGAGCTGCGCGGGCGCCATTGGAAAGACGAGCGCTTCGGGCGAGGCCATTGCCAACGACGAGGACTTCGCTACCGCGCTTCTGGAGGAAGAGGGCGTGGCTGTCGTGCATGGCGCCGCATTTGCCGGATCACCGGCTTTCCGCGTTTCCTACGCGACCTCGCGCGAGCTGCTTGAGGAAGCCTGCCGCCGCATTCAGCGGTTCTGCGGGAATTTGCGCTGACGGCGCCCTTTTGGGTGCGCCGAGACGGAGTAAAGAATGTCCGTCGAACCTCACGTCCCCTGCCGGAGCTGCCTCTATTGGCGGATAGGGCTGGCGCTGGCGCTTGGGGCGCTGCTCATTGTCTGGCTCGCGGCTTAAGCCGCGGCGCCCCCATGCCAGTGGGCGACGAACCAGCCGCGCAGCCAGTCAAAGCGCAAGAATGCATTCACTTCCGACCACAGGGTGCTTTCATTGCGCACCATGAGCGCAGTACCCTTCGGCTCCGGGGAAACGGAAGCCGCCCGGCATTCGGCCAGATCTTCCGCGGCCATCGCATAGCCCGCCGCGTGGGCCGCCGACATCAGCGCCTTCATACTCATCGCACGCCTCTGTTCCGCGGATCGGAGCCCCTCGCGATCCTTGCCGCCATCGGCTCGCTCCCGATGAATCCCCAAGCGAACCGACCGATTTATTAATGCGTTAAAATCGATCCAGTTCCAAGTGTTTTCGATTTCGCTTTCGCAAAACTGTCAAACGCTTCTCGGCGATGATTTGTGCAATGCAATAGTGATTGCACGAACAACTTCGCTATGCGCCGGAGCGAGCATTTTGTACTGGACCGGGCTTGCGCTCCACCGAGTGCGGCGCGAACATGAATTTAGAGCCGTGATCCTTCACCGAGGCGCGGGGTGTGCGGCCGTTGCGGGCGCGCGCCTCCAGCCAAGGGAGGAAAAAATGGGACAGTCCGACGGCCCAAGATCAGGGGCCAACGGCGGCGGTCGTTCCCGCTGCATCGCACTCGTCGGCCCCTATCTAAGCGGCAAAACCACGCTTCTCGAAGCCATCCTCGCCCGCTGCGGTGCCATCACGCGGGCCGGCACCGTGGCCGACAAGTCGACGGTTGGCGACGCCAGTCCCGAAGCCCGCGACCACGGCATGAGCGTTTCCCTCAACGGCGCCGACGTGAATTTTCTCGGCGACACCTTCACGTTCATCGACTGCCCCGGCTCAATCGAATTCCAACATGAAGGCGCGCTCGCACTGACTGCGTGCGATGCCGCCGTCGTCGTGTGCGAGCCTGACCCCAAGCGCGTCCCGGCTCTGCAGATCATCCTCAAGCAGCTCGAGGACCGCGGCATTCCCCATTTCCTGTTTCTCAATAAGATCGACGCCTCTGAGGTCCCGCTGCGCGAGCTGATCCCCGTGCTGCAGCCGGCGAGCACCAAGCCGCTCGTCCTGCGCCAGATCCCCATTTGGGAGAACGGCGCCGCCACCGGCTTCGTTGATCTCGCCTCCGAGCGCGCCTACGTCTATCGCACGCAGGCGCCATCCGAGGTCATCGAACTCCCCGCCGTCGTGTCGGAGCGTAAGAAAGAGGCGCGCTTCCACATGTTGGAGCAGCTCGCCGATTATGATGACGAGCTGATGGAGCAGCTCTTGTCGGACGTGCCGACGCCGCGCGACAAGATCTTTCACGACCTGACCGACGACTTGCGAAAGGGCCTCATCTGCCCGGTGCTGCTGGGCTCCGCGCAGGACGGCCACGGCATTTTCCGGCTGCTGAAAGCGCTCCGTCATGAAGCGCCGATCGTGTCCGATACCGCGCGCCGGCTGAAGCTCGAGAACGCCAAATCCGCCGCTTACGTGTTCAAGACGCTGCATACTGCGCACGGCGGCAAGCTTTCGCTCGTGCGCGTGCTGACCGGCGACATCGCCGACGGTACGACCGTGTTCGGCGCCAACGGCACGGAGGAGCGCGTTGCGGGCGTCTTTGCCCTGCGGGGCGAAGAGCCCGTGAAGCGCGGCACCGCGCACGCCGGCGAGACGGTGGCGTTGGGCCGGCTCGAGGGCATCAAGACGGGAGAGACCGTCACTGCGGACAAAGGCGGCGTCGTCCAGGTGAAGGGTCCGCCGTCGCCGGAGCCGGTGTTCGGCATCGGGCTGGTGCTCAAGGACCGCAAGGACGAGGTGAAGCTCACGACCGCGCTTGCCAAGCTGATGCAGGACGACCCCTCGCTGTCGCTGGAGCAGAACCACGACACGCACCAGATGCTGCTGCTCGGCCAGGGCGAGATGCACCTGCGCGTCGCCTCGGAGCGCCTGCAGCGCAAGTACGGCGTCGCGGTCGAGCGCCAACCGCGGCTCATCCCCTACAAGGAGACCATCCGCAAATCGACAGAGATCCGCGGACGGCACAAGAAGCAGTCGGGCGGCCACGGTCAGTTCGGCGACGTGGTGCTGGAGATCGCGCCGCTGCCGCGCAGCTCCGGTTTCCAGTTCGCCGAGAAGATCGCGGGCGGCGTTGTCCCGCGCCAGTTCATCCCGTCGGTGGAGATCGGGGTGAAGGACTACCTGCAGCACGGGCCCTTGGGCTTCCCCGTGGTCGATGTCTCCGTCACCTTGCTCGACGGCTCCTATCACACGGTCGATTCCTCCGACATGGCCTTCCGCCAGGCCGCCCGCATCGGCATGACGGAGGGGATGCCTAAGTGCTCGCCCGTCCTGCTCGAGCCGATCATGGCTGTGGAGATCGCTGTGCCGAACGAAGCCACGGCGCGCGTCAACGGCATCATCTCGCAGCGGCGCGGACAGATCCTCGGCTTTGATGCACGCGAGGGCTGGAGCGGCTGGGACGTAGTGCAGGCGCAGATGCCGGCGTCCGAGATGGAGAGCCTTATCGTCGATCTGCGCTCGGCGACCTCCGGCGTCGGCACCTACCGGGCGAAGTTCGATCACCTCGCGGAGCTGACGGGGCGCCTCGCCGATCAGGTGCTCGCCGCGCACAAGCAGGCGGCGGAATGAGGGGCTTCGCGCCGGTTCTGTTTGTCTCGTTCGTGGCGACCGCGTTCGGGGCAACCGACGCGTCACCCTGCGCACTTGACCCTCATTTGGGGGGTACGTAGCCTGTGGAAGTGAAGGGGATGGAGTTCCCCCGAAACTGCCCGACGAGGGCTAATGACTCCTACCGCGTGCGCGGTGGGAGGCTGCTTGGGCCACCGCAAGGTGGCCTTTTTGCTGCCCGCACGCGCTCAACCGAAGCCGTCCGGCTATTGGAGAAGCCGAAGACGGGAGGGAGGTTACGCTTGCAACTCTATCTTTGGATAGGCCTTGGCAGTGCGCTTGGCGGTATGGCGCGCTTCTGGTGCTCGGGTGTCACCGCACGCCTGATCGGGGAGACGTTTCCGTGGGGAACGCTGCTCGTCAACGTGCTCGGCTGCCTCATCATCGGTTTCTTTGCCACGCTGACGGCTCCGGACGGCCGCATGTTCGTCGACCAGACGACCCGGCAGTTCGTGATGATCGGGTTCCTCGGCGGCTATACGACATTCTCCTCATTCAGCCTGCAGACGCTCAATCTCGTCAACGACGGCGAGTGGCTCTATGCCGGTCTCTACATCGGCGCCTCCGTCATCCTGTGCCTGTTCGCCGTTTGGCTCGGGCACATTCTTGCCCTGTACTTCAACGCGATGAAATGGGTGTAACCATGCTGGTTCCATAACGACGCGGTCTTGCTGCGCATCTTCATCGGCGAGGACGACCGTGCGGGGAAGCTGCCGCTCTACGAGGCGATCGTGCTCGCCGCACGCGAGCAGAAGCTTGCCGGCGCCACTGTTTTGCGCAGTCCAGTCGGGTTCGGCCGCTCGAGCCATCTGCATACGACCAAGATCCTGCGCCTCTCTCAGGACTTGCCAATCGTCATCGAGATCGTCGACGCCGAGGACAAGATCAACGCCTTCGTCCCCACCCTTGAGAAGCTCATGGGTAGCGGCCTTGTCACCCTGGAGCGGGTAAAGGTGCTGCGCTATGGCGACGGCAAAGAGGCGGCGGGCTAGCCGCGGCGACCGGCACTGTCTGCGCATCGATCCAATTTTCGGCAAGTTGAGGCGCCGCTTGCGCTAGGCTTGCCGCCACCGCGTTGATGGTTTCTTTGCGTTCGAGGGTCGATGATGTCGGCCATGGCAGGCTCCGACCGAACATCCTACGCGATAGGCTTTGCCGATCTCGAGCACGAGGTCGTGGTCGATCGTTTGCCGATCGAAGGCAAGATGCCGCCATGGTTGTCGGGCGCTTTGCTGCGCACGGGCCCCGCCAAGTTCGATCTGGAGCGGCAAACCGTCAATCATTGGTTTGACGGCCTCGCCATGCTGCACCGGTTTGGCTTCGCAGACGGCCAGGTTTCCTACCGCAACCGCTTCCTGCAATCCAACTCCTACCGCGAGGCCACCGCTGCTGGCGCGCTCGTCCGCGGCGAGTTCGCCACCGATCCTTGCCGCACGCTGTTTCAGCGGGTGGTGGCGATCTTCGATGCAAAGCTCACCGACAACTGCAACGTCAACATCAACCCGCTCGGCGGAGAGGCCGTCGCCTTCACCGAGACGACGCTTCCCGTGCGCTTCGACGCCGAGACGCTGGAGACGCTCGGCGACTATGGCTATGGCCCCGAGGTCGGCGGAGCTGTGTCGATCGCGCACCCGCATCACGATGCAAAGCGCAGGTGCCAATTCAGCTACGTGGTCGAGTTCGGGATGAAGAGCCGCTACCGGCTGTTCAGCATCGACGACGAGGGAGGCGCGGAGTGCGTGGTCGCCGAGATGCCCGTCGACCGGCCGGCCTACATGCACAGCTTCGCCATGACCGAGCAGTACCTGGTACTCGTCGAGTTCCCGCTGGTCGTCGATTCCTTGCGCCTCAAGCTCGCGTTTGAGCCCTTCATCCGCAACTACCGCTGGAGGCCGGAGCGGCGCCTGCGCATTCACGTGTTCGACAAGGACGGCGCCGGCTTGCTGAAATCGGTCGAGACCGATCCGGTCTTCGCATTCCACCACGTTAACGCCTTCGAGGACGGCGACAACATTGCCGTCGACCTCATCGCCTACCGCGATGCCGGCATCATC
>Ga0187817_10001358_pt1 | contig 11891 bp, 18 predicted proteins | sample NC_wetland_sal_i_17_FD_132431 | JGI IMG/M metagenome (GOLD analysis project Ga0187817, IMG submission 132431) | Wetland sediment microbial communities from Neuse River Estuary, North Carolina, USA - SO4_2 | ecosystem: Environmental > Aquatic > Freshwater > Wetlands > Sediment | place: USA...
CGAACGCGGCGCCGCAGCCGGCGAACCCGCCGCCGACGATCAGGACGTCGCAGTCGACCGTATGGACCGTGGGCAGAGAGGGAGTCTCGCTCATGGCAATCCCTCCGCCGTGCTAGGCCCCCGGGGGCCTTCGCGGCAGGGTCGGCAGGGCCTCGACCGCCAGATAGTCGGGTTCGAAGGAGAGCAGCTCGCCCGCCACGGCCTCGGCGGTCGCTTCGGGCGCCTCTTGCGGGGGTCGGATCGAGCCCCAGGGCGTCGTTCGAATCGGGAACGTGAACTCTTTGAGGTCACCGTTCCGCATCCGGATCTTCCATTCGATCCGGTCGGTGGTTCGGGTCGGTACGACGGAGTGATGGAGCGGGGCGAAATCGGAGTATCCACGGACCTCGATGGCGGCTTCGGGACACGACTTCACGCACGCGTAGCACTCCCAGCACATGGCCGGTTCGATGTTGTACGCCCGACCCTGGGTGGGGTCGATGTGCATGATGTCGCTCGGGCAGATGGTGACGCACTGCATGCATCCTTTGCATTTTGCCGTCAGAACGTAGGTCGGCATCGCCCTCCTCCACGACCTACCGTCCCCGGAGCGGAGGACCTCACGCCCGAAAACGCCGGTCGCATGCCGGTCGGTGGGTAGGTTCTATCCATGAAAACCCTTTCGACGTTTCTTCAGATTCCAGAGGGAGAGCAAGCCGCCACGCGTCGATGCGGGCCCACCGGTCGTTCAGCCGAAACGGTAGTGAACGCCGCGACCCGCAACGGGATACGCCCAGACGAGCGCTCGGTTCCCCATCGTCTCGCAGGCGATGCGGCAAGCGCCGGTCTCGAGGCAGTTCTCGTAGCTGATCCGAAGGCGCTCGCCTTCCCAGTGGTAGACCTCGGCCGGGCAGACCGGAATGCACGGCTTGAGCGCGCAGGTTTGGCACCGGGCGGGGTCCGATAACTTCAGGTGACTCACGGAGTCTGTGTCGAACGCATCCGAGCCGAGGCGCTCGGCCGTGCTGAGTCGACCCGCCAACGTAAACCCCCGCCCTACGCGGAGTGGATCGCCGCCTCGACTCTGGTGACGAGGTCGGCCGATAGGTCGGGCAGGTTGTGCGCGCACTTTGCGTGCTCTCGGACTCGGTCGACGATCTCGTGGGCGGTGTCGCCATGCAACGCCCATTCGCAGGGAAACCCGATCGACCGGCACTCGAACGCCACTTGCGGCATCGTGCTCCTCCGGGGCGACGCCCTCGGGCGAGATCCCGTTCGATTCGGGAGACCGATCGCGAAAATAAACTCTCCGAACCCACGAGACCTTTCGCTCAACTGAAGCAATGCCATCGAACGTGCGTTCCGCCCCGAGGCCCCGAAGCCAAGGGGGCGACGGGACTGCACCCGTTCTCCATCTACCGGCCCGCGTGCGAACGGGCGGCCCGAGTTCTTCGGAGAGCGAAGTGACCCGGGGCCTGGAGGAGAGGAGGGCCTTTCCCGGCCGGGAGAACGGCCGAACGGGCGGAAACCGGGGGGAGCTCCGAATACCCCGGGCTCCTTGTCTCGATCGGTCGCCTACCCCGCGGCTCGAAGCGTGGCCTCGTACGCGCGCACCGTCGCCGCGGCGGTTTGCGCCCAAGTGTACTGCGTGGACACGAGCTCGCGGCCGGCCTTGCTCATGGCGGTCCGCAACGACTCGTCGTCGAGCAGCCGGTTGACGGCTTTCGCGAGCTGCTCGGACGAACCGGCTTCGATGAGCAGCCCGGTTCGGTCCGGGATCACGACCTCCCCGATTCCCCCGACATCGGACGCGACGACCGGCACGCCCGAGGCGAGGGACTCGAGCAGCCGGATCGGAAGATTGTCGTAGTACGTGGGGACCACGGCAATGTCGCAAGACGCGAAGAGCTCCGGGAGCTTGTCGTAGGGGAGGTGACCCAGAAGTCGCACGCGCTCCCGATCGGAAACCGGAAGGCTCGAAAGTTGGGGGAAGTCGGCGGTGGTCCCCCCCGTGATGATGAAGAACGCTTCCGGATGCGCCGCGAGCACCTTCGGGATCGCTTGGGCGAGGATTCCCGCGCCTCGGATCAAGGTCGGACGGCTGGGGAAGATCACGAGCCTCTTCGCAGGGAACGTCTGACGGAGGTCGTCCGAACGGAGGTCGGGACGGAAACGGTCGGGGTCGATCCCGCAGGGGGCGAGCCCGATCCGGTCGGCCGAGATCCCTCGATTGAGCAGCTGTCTCACCGTCCATCGCGAGACCGGGATGAAGTAATCTCGGGGTCCACCGAGCATGACGCGCTCGGCGAGATGGAGGAACGGTTCCATCCGGATCTGCCATTGGTCGACCGGGCTCAGGCTTCCGCCCAGCAGCTGGGCCTCTCGGATCGCCTCCCGCTGCCCCTCGATCGTGCTGTGCACCGTCCGTGCGGTGGGGATCTCCGGATGGAATGGCCGGGACAGGATGTCGGGCATGTGCGCATGGTGAGAATGGAACAGGTCGAACCGCTCTCTCTTGAGCAGGCCCGGAAGCGTGCGAAGGACGGACCACTGGAAGCGCGGGTTGTAGAGGAAGGAATCCCGCGCCTCCGAAGTGATCAGCACTCGAAGGCGGCCCTCGAAGTACGCCTCGATCTGTCGAGCCGTGTAGCTCTCGTTCCCGAGCCACCACTGCGGGGTCAGAACCGTGAGATCGACGGTGCGCGAGAGTTCTCGAAGCAGTCCGACACAGTAGCTCCCGACCCCCCCGCGGTTGGGGAGCAATTCGGGGGCGAACATGCACACCTTCATGGGGAACGACCTCGCCCTTCCGGGAGAGCGCTCATCGACCGGCGGTCAGAGGGTCGGTCTCCCGGGCTCGTTGCCATCGGCCTGGGCCTGGATGGGGCGGCTTCCGACCTTCTGCCCCGGTGGACGCAACTCCTGGCCATCGTGCTGAACCCACCGTTCCCTTGAGGTCCTTCCGAGCGGCGCGCGGGTCAACCGGCGGAACGGATCATCTCGAGAAGTCCCTCGTCGAGCGAAACCTTCGGCGCCCAGCCGCGCGGTACGTTCCCCTCCGAGATATCGGCCCAGTTGATGGGAAAGTCCCCCTTCCTCGGGCCGCTGAACTCGAAGCGGGCATCGCCCCGCCCCATCAGCCGGGCCACGTTGGCTGCCAGGGACCGAACGGTGATCGTCGTTCCCGTGCCCGCGTTGTAGGTCGCACCGTCGGGGCCCGAGGCGGCGCGGTCCACCAGCCTCAGCAGGTCGGTGATGTGGAGAAAATCCCGGGACTCTTCGCCGGTCCCGGAGAGCTGGATCTTCGAGGAATCTGTCTTGAGCTTTCGGATCAAGTCAGGGATCACATAGGATCGCTCGCAGCGACCTCCGTAGATGTTGAACAAACGGAGTACGACGGCCCTCTTGCAGTACGCACGAACAATGAACTCTCCAGCGGCCTTGGAGACTCCGTAGAGGTTCGTCGGGTGGTTCGGCTCGGAAGTGGGCGTAGGCATCTTGTGGGGCGTGCCGTACACCGCCGCCGTGGAAAAGAACACCAAGCGGGCTCCCGCCTTCTGGGCGGCTCTGGCCACGTTGAAGGTGGCGGTGACGTTGTTTCGCCAGCACCCCTCCGGGTCGTCCTCACAGACTGGAACCGATGCGATCGCGGCGAGGTGGAGGACCAGGTCGGGTCTGAGCTTCGCGATGCGGTCGACCGTCTCGCTCTCGAGTGAAAGGTCGAGGGGCTCGACACCGTCCTTCGGTCGAATATCGAAGGGCAGTACCTCGTGGCCTTGCGCGGCAAAGTAGCTGACGCAACCGCTCCCGAGGTAGCCCGCCGCTCCCGTAATGAGGATCCTCAAAGAGGCATCACCTTCCATGTTTCAGTGCGCCCCCGGGACATGAAGGTATCATCGAATCACCGTCCATCCGATTGACACGGTTGGGTCCCTTCCGGGAGCTGTGACGCCAAGAATCTCGAGCTACGGCGCAGAGTCAAGCCTCGACCCTTCAAGGAAGGCCTAGCCAGTACCGAGGGAAGCCCGGGAGCGCGCTGGAAACGCCCGGCAGGCTTACCTAGACCCTCGCTCTCCCAATCGAAGAATGGCCCGTTCGCCCGACGAGGAGGCCCCGGTTGCCCTTCCCATGGTCGGTCGGTCGGCCTCGGGAGCCCCTCCGGGCGACGGAAGCTTCTCGATCGGCCGTCTCGACCGGTCACGGATCCGGGCAGTCGTTGCCGTCTTGTCCGGAAAAGGCGGGGTCGGCAAGACGTTCGTTGCCGCGCTCCTCGCCTCGGAGTTCCACCGCGACGGGGCCCGCGTCGGGGTCCTGGACGCCGACATCACCGGCCCGTCCATGGCCCGGGTCTTCGGGGTGACGGACGTGCCGCACCTAACGACCGACGGAACGAAGATCGAGCCGATGCGCTCCGCCGGCGGGGTCTTCGTGATGTCGATGGCCTCCGTCACCGCGGCCACGAAGGTGCCCCTCATCTGGCGCGGCCCGATGATCAACGGCGCGATCCGCGGTCTCTTCAAGGACACCGCCTGGCCAGAACTCGACTACCTGGTGGTCGACCTGCCTCCCGGGACGAGCGACGCGCCCATGACGGTCTTCCAGTCGCTCGAACCCGACGGCGTGGTCATCGTCACGGCCCCGACCGAACTGTCGGCGGAGGTCGTTGCCAAGGCTTCGGCGATGGCGAAGACATTCTCCGTGCCGATCCTCGGGCTGGTCGAGAACATGGCGTACCTCACCTGCTCCCACGGGGACCGGATCGACCTGTTCGGCCCCTCTCGAGGAGCGGACTTCGCCACTCGGATGGGGATCCCGTATCTCGGCAGTATCCCGATCGTGCCGGGGCTTCCGTCCCTCGCCGACGAAGGCCGGATCGAGGAGTTTCGCTCCCCGGAGGCGTCCCTCATCGCCGGCCGGGTCCGACTCCTGATCGACCGGCTCCGCAACGCCCGTGAGAAGGCCGCTCGGCCGACGACCTCCGCGTCGTTGGGGGGCGGAAGCGGATGAGCGCCCCGGCCGGGCGGGGGCCGACCTCCGTGACGATCGTGCGTCGCGACGGGGACCCGTTCGAGACCGAATCGCTCGAGAGTGCGGCGCCGGCCGAGGAGCCGGCGCACGTCGCGATCCTCCACAAGCTCTTCTACGACAGTACGGTCGACTTGGGCGCTCTGGTGCGGATCGAGGGCCGGACCTACCTCTGCACGCGTACGGGTTGGCGTATCGTCCCGTCCTCGCCGGAGCGCTGATGGGGCATCTGGGGATCCTCCTCTTTGCCTCGCCGGTCCAGCATCGGATGGCGGAAACGGCGGCGGCCCTGGCGGATAGCGCCGGCCGTCTCGGCCACACGGTCACGATCTTCTTTCTCGGGGATGCCGTGTACTGCACGAGCCGGGCCCTCGCCGACGCAAGCGCGGACGGGGTCGTCCACCGGTTCGCGGTTCTTCCGTCCTCGGTCGCTCTCGTCAACTGCAGCACCTGCGCACGGTTCCGTGGGTTGGACGACCACGCACTGATCGGGAACGCCCGCAACGGAACGCTCGAAGACCTGGTCGACCTCTGGGGGAACTCGGACCGTTTCCTTGCGCTCACGGGGGAATCGTGAGCGCCGGCCCGGTCCTTCTCTGGGTCCGGCGACCGCCCCACTCGACGGTCCACTTCGCGGAAGCGGTCCGGGTCGCGTCAATGGCGACGGCTCTCAACGTACCCCTGAGGATGCTGTTCATCGCCGACGGGGTCCGGGCGCTGGTGGCGGGCCAGGAGCCGTACCTTCTCGGCGCTCCGATCGAGAAGACCTTGCAGGACATCGTGACCGTCGAGCGGCCGGCGCTCGTGCATGCCCCGTCCTTGGCCCGCCGCGGACTCGGTCGGGAGCAACTGGCGCCCGGGGTTCCGGTTCGAATGATCGACGACGACGAGGCCGCGCAGTGGGTCCTGGACGCCGCCCGAACGGTGCCGATGTGAACGCCCACGGAACGGAGGGTCATCGGTGGCTTCTGGTGCGCCAGGGGCCGCTCGGTCCCGAGGAGCGCGCGGTCTTCTCCGCCGCACGGCGTCGTCTGCGCGCCGAGCGACGCGAACTCGTCACGGTCCTGCTCGGCACGTCCAGCTACGACGCCGACTCTCCGGACACGGGGCCCGACGGAGCCGGCGAGGAGTGGATCCTCGAAGACGACGCGCGGGGCCGAGGGATCCGTCGACCGACCGGTTCCACGAGGCGAATCGTCCCCCCCGACGAGCTGGTCGCGGCGATCATGTCCGCGGAGCGGGTGATCCAGTTCCCGTGAGCGAAACCCCGCGAGGCCCATTTGTACCGCTACCGATGCACACAGCCCCTGGGGAGGATGCGTCGAACCCGACGGGGCCAACTCCTCGGCAGGTCCGAGTCGTATACGTACGGTACCGCGACCCCAATCCGCTCGAGTTCCCCGACCGGCCCGAACGCCTGCCCGGCCCGATCTTCCATGCGGCCGGGGTCGTCCTTCGCGAGGACGATGAGTTCCTCGCACTCGGGGAGATCGCGTTCGCCGAGGAGAACCCGCCGATGGTCCAGCGCTACGGGGCCGACCTCTTTCCCGCGTACCGTAACGTCCTCACGATCCCGAAGGTGACGATTGTGGAGCGACACGACTTCGTCGTGTAGCGGCCCCGACACCGGGTCGCCCGGGGCGTCGGCGAGCACCGCCGCTTGGGCCGGTGTAAAGGCATAATAGCGAGGACAACATCCAGGGCTTTGAGTCACAATGACCGAAGGGCTGACGATGGCGCGACTGGACGCGCGCGGCCTCTTTTGCCCAATGCCGATCCTCAAGGCCAGCGCGATGCTGGAGCCCATGCATTCCGGCGAGCAGCTAGAGGTCCTTGCGGACGACCCGGCGGCTCCGTCGGATTTCGTGGCGTTCTCCAAGCGGACCGGGCATCCGCTGCGCGAGAACACCGAGAACGGCGGGTCGTACCGTTTCGTGCTCGAACACAAGTGAAGGATCCGCAGGAGAGTAATCAACCATGACAGCAGGATTGGCGGCAGGACGGACGACGGAATCGGTCGAACAAGCCAAGCGGGAGGGGAAGAAGTCCCTAGTTCTCGTGGTGTCGAAGGGCGGCGCGGATATGGCGTATCCGGCGCTGATTCTCGCAACGACCGCGAGGGCGCTCGGGATGGAAGCCCACATGTACTTCACGTTCTGGGGAATGCAGCTGCTGACCCCAGAGGGCCGGAAGAAGTCGATGGACGTCTTCTCGCCCGAGATGCAGAAGGGGATGGCCGCAAAGTTCCCGACGGTCGAGAAGTTCATGGAGCAGGCGAAGCAGGCCGGGGTTCACATTCACGCATGCTCTCCGACGATGGACATGTTCGGGCTCAACAAGCAGAACCTCGTGAACGAGGTCGAGGATATCATCGGGGCGAGCACCTATCTCGAGCTCGCGTCCCGGCCGGACGCCATGACCCTCTTCATCTAGGCGGGCAGGGAAGGGGGAGGAGGGGCCCGTGTCCTCCTCCCAGGCTCCCCCTCCCGAACAGATGGCGGTCGTGCTCACGGAGAGCGCCGCGGACAAGCTGCTCCCGTTCGCGACGCTCGTCAGCGGTGCGGTCGCGCTCGGCTTCCGGGTCGACGTATTTGCGAGCTACTGGGGCCTGGTCGCGTTTCGAAAGACTCCGACCGCCCCGTCCGCTTCGGTGAGTCCCGGCCACGGGGAGGACGGGGCCCGCCTCGAAGCGGCGCTGAACGCTCCGAAGGCTCCTTCCTGGAAGGCGATCCTCGAAATGGCGAGGTCGATCGGCGACTTGCATATCTATGCCTGTTCGCAATCGATGGAGGTTCTGGGGCTCAAAAAGGACGAATTGGACCCCTTGGTGGAGGGGGTGACGGGCGTCGCAACCTTCATCGACCGGACGCGCTCTGCCACCATCAGTTATTTCATATGAGCGAGACCGAGCCCCCGCCAGCGACCGCGGTGGCCGCTCCCCCGCGCATGGTCGTCGACGCCCGAGGCAGTTGGTGCCCCGGCCCGCTGATGGAGCTCGTTCGCGTGATCAAGGATGAGCCGGTCGGCACCGAGTTCGAACTCCTGTCCAGCGACGAAGGGTCGCGCAAAGACATCCCGATGTGGCTCGAAAAGGCGCACCACGAGCTCATCGAGGTTCGACCCGATTCCGGTTTCGACCGGTACATTGTCCGCAAGACGCACGATTGAGGAAGAGGAAAACCGCGATGAAGCGAGTGGTGATTTTGGGAGGAGGGATCGGCGGAACGACGGTGGCGAACCGGATTCGCAAGGCGGTCGAGGGTGAGGTCGAAACGGGCCAGGTTCAGATCCAGCTCGTTGACCGGGACGGGGTCCACGCCTACCAACCCGGGTACCTCATGGTCGTCTTCGACAAGATGCGGCCGGAGGAGACCCGACGGGACGAGAGCCAGCTCCTTCACAAGTCGATCCAGCTCGTGAAGGCGGAGGTCGAGAAGGTCGACTCCGTGGCGAACAAGGTCCTCTTGAAGGGCGGCAAGGAGCTCCCGTACGACATCCTCGTGATCGCGAGCGGGTCGGTCCTCCACCCCGAGCTGACGCCGGGGTTCGTCGAGGGGGCTCACAGCTTCTACGACCTCGAGAATGCCAAGAAGCTGCGGAGCGCGCTCCGGGACTTCAAGGGCGGGAAGATCGTCGTCTCGGTCGCCGGCATGCCGTACAAGTGCCCGGTCGCCCCGCTCGAAGTGACGTTCATGGTGGACGACTACCTTCGCAGCCAGGGGATCCGGGACAAGAGCGAGATCCACTACACCTACCCGATCCCGAAGGTCTTCGGCATCGACACGGTCGCCCAGCCGATGCAGCGGCTGATGGGCGAGCGCGGCGTGACGGTGCACATCCCGTTCAACGTCGACAAGATCGACCCCGTCGCGAAGACCGTCAAGGGCGTCGAGGGGGAGACGATCCCCTACGACCTCTTGATCGCGATCCCTCCCCATCGGGGCGCCGACTTCGTGGGCGCGTCCGGTCTCGGCGACAAGGGGAACTGGATCCCGACCGACCGCTACCTCCTGCGGGCCGACGGGAAGGAGAACATCTTCGTGCTCGGGGACGCCACCAACATCCCGATCTCGAAGGCCGGGTCGACCGCGGATTATGAGGCCGAGACGGTGACCCACAACGTCGCCGCCATGGTTCGCGGCGAGGCCCCGACCTCTCGCTACGAAGGTCGGGTCTACTGCTGGATCATGACCGGGCTTGCTCAGGCGACGTACATCAAGTTCGACTACCTGCACCCGCCGCATCCCCCGACGCCGTCGTTCGTTCACTACTGGAACAAAGTGATCTACAACCGGACGTACTGGGACCTCACGGCCCGGGCGTTGTTCTAGGGGGTCGGCATGCCATCCCCCTCCACCGCGGCGGCGCCGTCGGCCGCTCCGCCTCCAGCGTCGAGCCCCGACGCGGCCGCGGCGTTGCAGGTCCTCGGAGAGCGCCTCGGGCGCTGGCAGTCGGACGGTACGCTCGACCGCCTCTTCACGCTCGCCGAGGGCGTCGTGGGCGTGACCGATGCGGTCACGGACCGGATGCTCTCCTCGGCCGGCTCGACGCTCATCGGGGCCCTCTCGCTCCTCGACTGGGTCGCCCAGGACGAGAAGCGACGCGACGCGCTGCTGTACATGGTCGACCGGATCGCCGAATGGAAAGAGACTGGCGCCCTCGAGACGCTCGTCACGTTGGCCGAGGGGGTTGTGGGCGTCGCGCAAGCGACCACGGACCAGATGGTCGCTCACGCCGGCGGCTCCGCCATCGGTTGGATCCAGTTCGTCGAATCGCTGCCGCCGAAAGAGGAGCTCGAGCCGCTCGTGCACGCGGCGGTCACCGCCGGACCCGCGCTCGCGCTGCTCTCCGAATCCTCCTCCGTCGTCGGCGACCCGGCAACCCGCGAGAAGGCCCTCGCTGAGATCCCGAGCGTCTCGGGGATTTTCGCGCTCGGGCGCGCGCTCCGAGACCCCGAGACGCAGCGGGGGCTTCGGATCATGCTGCTGCTCCTGAAACAGCTCGGCCGGAAGTCGAGCGCCCCGTCCCCTCGCTAGGGCTCGATGTCGCCGGAGCCGGTCCGCGCCCCGGCCGACCCCGGCGTGACGGGGACGGCCGGGCCGAACCCGACGCCTCCCGACCGTTCCGCCCGGATCGGGCCTGTCGAGCCCGGGGTGATTCGCCCTCCCTCGACCCGTTCGGGGACTCATCGGTGACCCGTTCGACCGCGGAGCCTCTACCGGGAGCGGAGGACGATCTTCCGGTATGGCGGCTGATCGACCTCGGACGGTGCGAGCCGTTCCGAGCCCAGACGTTCGTGGAGAGCGTCGCGGAGTCCGTGGCTTCGGGCGAGGTCCCGAACACTCTGATCGTGGCCCAGCCCTCCTCGGCGTACATCTCGCTCGGATTCCACCAGTCGTTCGCCGAGGAGATCGACCCGGGATTCTTGGAACGACGCCGCGTCCCGGTGATCCGTCGGGTCGAGGGCGGCGGGACGACGTGGCTCGACCCGGACCAGTGGTTCTACGAGCTCGTCTATCGGGACGATTCCGGAGGACGGGGCGGGCCCCAGGACCTCGAACGGTTCCTCGCGGCTCCGGGCCGAGCGGCCCGGGAGCTCGGGCTCGGCGCGGTCCTTCATCCCCCGAGCGACCTCGTCGTCGGCGACCGAAAGGTCTCGGGAAACGCCGGCGGCGACTGGGCAGGAGCGCACCTCCTGGTCGGCGGGTTCCTCGGCCGGGCCGACCACGGAGCGATGGCAGACCTCTTGCGCCTCCCGCATCCGGCCGTCCGCCCGCTCCTGCGAACCGAGATCGAGCGATGGGTCACCTCCTGGGAGGCGGAGTCGGGGCGGCTCCCCGCGTGGAGCACGGTGCGCGACCGTCTGGTCGAAGCGTTCCGCGCGCTGCGTCTGTTCCGAGCTCTGCCCGGCCGCCCCACGTCCGCCGAGGAGTCCCGGTTCCGGACGGAGACACTCCCACGTCACCAGGACCCAGAGTGGAGGGAGCTCACTCCCGTCGCGAAGTCACCGGGGCCACTTCGTCGTCGGATTCGGGTCGCGGGACCTCATGAGCTGCTGGTGTTCGACGGCTCGGGATCGGGGAGCTTGACGGTGGCTGTCGTCGACGGTCCCGACCTCCGCGCCGCCTACGTGGCCGATGTTTCGCGGGCGGACGCTCCGGCTCGATTACCGCGGGACTCGCGCGAATTCGAAGATCTACGCTCGTCCGTTCTCGCAGCGTCTCGCGACCGGTAGCACCGGGGGTACCGTCACCGAGGATAGACTAAGCTTCCCCAAGGCGGGACGGCTTCGATCGAGCCGGGGTCGAATCGGACCCGCGCCGTGCCCCGAGCCCGATACCGGGCCCAAAGGTTTTCGTTCGGGTCGGGATACCCGACCGGTCGGCGCGCGGGAGCGGCGCGTCGCGTAGGAGATGGAACGTGGGGGACCCGGACCCGACCCAATCTTCCCGCAAGGAGTCAGGAAACCAGCCCACTACGATCCGCGTCGGTTCCTTTGAGGTCCCGATCGACCGGTACTTCGAACCCGAGCATCACCTCTGGGTGTCCGTCACGGGCGGGGAGGCGCGGGTCGGTCTCGACGTCCTCGGACAGGAGGTCTCGGGCACGATCGCCTTTGTTTCTCTCCTCAGTGTCGGAACCCGAGTCGAGAAAGGGGAACCGTTCGGGTCGATCGAATCCGCGAAGTATGTCGGCCAGCTCGTCGCGCCCGTGAGCGGCGGGGTAGCGGCCGTCAACGAGCGCGTGGTCGGGGACGCGCGGCTGCTCAATCGGGACCCCTTCGGCGCCGGCTGGCTCATCGTCCTGCGAGGAGTAGGACCCGAAGAGCTCGCTGCGCTCGTTCACGGGGAGGACGCGATTCGGAAGTACTTCGTCGACGCGATCGA
>Ga0187817_10001359_pt1 | contig 11889 bp, 10 predicted proteins | sample NC_wetland_sal_i_17_FD_132431 | JGI IMG/M metagenome (GOLD analysis project Ga0187817, IMG submission 132431) | Wetland sediment microbial communities from Neuse River Estuary, North Carolina, USA - SO4_2 | ecosystem: Environmental > Aquatic > Freshwater > Wetlands > Sediment | place: USA...
GAGAAATTTTTCCCGATGGCGTACGAAGTCCCAGGAATCGAACGCAAATTTTCGCCGAAATAGAGATCGGGATACGTCCCGTCGGCAACCAGCGCCGCGAGAACTGTTTCGGGAACCGCCGCCGGATGCCAGCCGTCGGCGCGGAAACCGGCGGTGGAAATCTGCGCGCCCGTCGCCTGGACGCGGCAGCCGGATTCGATCTGCCAGCCGTCTTGAAGCGGGAAACGCGCGCCCGCGGATTCGGAGGCGTCGGCGAATATCGCGGGGCAAATCGAAATCGCCGCGACGAAAAACAAGATAGCTGGAAATCGCGCACTGTTTCGCACCATCGCGGCGCAGATTAGCACTCGCGCCCAGCGCCAACAAGCCCCAAGCGGGCTGCGCTCTTCAGCTCGGACACTCGATGTCAGAGGGTCTTTGAAGCTGCTTGTCGCACCTGTGTCTCGCGGAAGTAGAACCGTCCGTAGCAATGAATGCAACGATAAGGGCGGATTTTCAGTGTGCGCAAGACGAACCGCTCGAGGATTCCCTGTCGCTGCGATTTGCAAAGCTGACGGCTGCCGCAGTCGGGGCAAGCCTTCCGGCTGGGATGTGTACGCCGTGTCGGACTGGCGGGAACTGCTGCCGGCCGAGTCTCGATCGCTGGTGACGCCATGGCAGGACCCCCCGCGAGGCTCGTTCGATGAGCCTAGGCTACTATTGTTAATTGGGTCGCTCGGTGCCGGTCAATACGTGGTTTCTTGTAGACGGCGTAAATTCGGGATGGGGGGGACGGCGGAGCGCGGCGTTTGCGCCCGCCTCCGTCCTCTTGATGAGAATCGGATCGCTCTTTGACAACTGAATCCGAGGAGGGGTTGGGCCCAATCTTGCCACCTATCACTCGCCACTTGCCACTGTAGTTTGCCGTGCTCGCACGATAAATCGGTCGGGCGCGCTGCCGATGTACTGGAACGGGAAGCAGGTGACGAGGGTCAGGCTCGGCTGCGTTGTCGGTTGGAGGACCAGCAAATCGCCGGGCGGCACGACCTCCGCGTATTCCACCTCATAAAGATAGGTACCGCGCCGGGTGGTGACGCGGATCAGGTCGCCTTTGCGGACCATTCGCAGCGGCCGAAAAAAGCTGTCGCGATGGCCGGCGATGGCCGCGTTGCCGGCCTCGCCGGGAAGCGCAGTCGCCGGAACGTGCCCGAGGGCGCGCCGGAGGTCGCCGTCGCTCGTGCCTTCGACCACCACCGCATCAATGCCGAGCCGCGGAATCTCCAGTCGCGCAAGAGCGAGGGCCGGGTCCACGCTGCGGCCCGCCACGGACGGCACGCCCGCAACGGCATGTTTGAATTGCTTGAGCGCCAGTTGCTGGTAAATGGCCGCATCCGCCAGCACGAACCCCGAGTATCCGAGCGCGAGGACGCCGAAGATCAGAAACGCGGCTTGGAGCGTGGCCAGCAGCGACGGCTTGAATTTGATCAAGTTCATGGCTGATTTAGCGGCGGCGCGGCGGCCGGTTCAGTTTCATTTGAGCCGGACCGGAAGTAATAACCGGCGCGCGTACGCACGATGAGTTTTCCCTTGCCTGGCGCGGAGACAGTCACGCGAATGTTGTGCCAGCCCGGCTGCGCGGCGCCCCCTGCTGCGGCGGACGCAGCAGCGCTGCTTGGCTGCCCGGACGGTGCAAAGGCGAGCGTGTATTGCTCGCGCAGGTCTTGGGCGATCTTGCGCGTGATGGTGGATATCTGATCCACCGACTCCGGGAAATAGGCGCGCCCGCCGGTCACCTGCGCGAGCTTTTTGAGCACGCTGGGCTTGGCATCCGGGTCATAGTGGTCGAAGACACCGATGCAATAAATCTGCGCGCTCGATTTTTGCGCCAGCGAGAGAACCTGCGCAAATGTATGGCGGCTGGCGTTGTCTCCTCCATCGGTGATCACCACAAGAGCTTGCCTTCTTTCCTGGTTGAGCGTCAGGTGATCGAGCGCTTCGGCGATGGCGTCATAGAGCGCGGTCCGCCCCACGGCGCTCGCGCCCCCGATCGCAGCCTGCAATTCATGTTCGTTGCCTGTGAAAGCCGTGTCACGAGGAAGCGCCAGCGAAGGCCGGTCGTTGAAGTTCACCACGAAGAGCTGATCCTGCCGATTGCTGGATTGGGCGAAGACCGCCGCCGCGGCGCTCACCTCCGCCAGCTTCGACCCCATGCTGCCGCTATGGTCCACCACCAAGCCGGCGGTGACGGGCAAATCCGCGTCCTCAAACATGGCGAGTAGCTGGGGTTGCCCGTCGTCGAAGATTTGGAAATTTGCCTTATGCAGCCCGGTGACGAAATGGCCTTGGCGGTCGGTGACCGAAACGGGCAGGACCACAAGGTTCGTGCGCACGGAAATCGGCGCCTGCCCAGGCGCGCCGCTGTCCTGAGCCAGCGTGGACGCATGGAGCGACCGGCATGCACGCCACGGCGGGCAGGCCCCGCTCGCGGCCAGCAAGGCCACGAGCAGGGCCGTTCGCGCCGGTCGCATGAGGCTCCTGCAAGCGTTCACGCGTTGTTCTTGGTAGTGCTCCGGCGAAACAGGGCCAGACCGCATCCTGCCGCCAGGGATATGCCGCCCAGCAGAGCCACCAGAGGTGTGACACTGGCGGTCTTGGGCAGAGGTTTGTTTTCGGCGGTCTGATCGTTGCTCGCCGGAGTCTGATTATTCTCCGGCGCGGCTTGAGGCTGTGTTTCGGCCGGCTCGGAAACCGCGGCTTGCTGGTTTTGGGCAGCCGCACTTGAGAGTGGCGCGGTCTTCAGGTTGCTGGCCTCGGTATTCTCGGCGACCGACGGCACGTTCTGATTGTTCGCCGCGGCCAAGGCAGTAGCCTGCCGTTCCGGATAGACGAATTCCTGGCCTATGGTGTCACCGGGAAAGAACCAAGCCTTGATCGCTTGCGGCGATCCGGCTGGGCGTTCTTCGAACATGATGATTGTGTCTTGGGCAGGGTCGTTCGGGTGGTAATCCGGGATGGCCAGCACGGTGGCATACAACTGCCGTCCATTTTGATCGAACACCTGGACGATGTCCCGGTCGGATTGGGACTCCATGAGCCTGAACATGTAAGTTCCGGCCGGAAGAGTCGTGCCGGGAATCGACACGGGTTGGCTGAAGGTGAAGGTGGTCTGCTTGTCGTGGACGTCGGCGCTGACGTTCGGCGCCAGGAACACGCTGCAGAGCATTAGCGAACAGCAAACAGCAAGTGCATTCAGGAATCTCATACGTCGAAAGCCTCCTAGGAATGTCCATCGGGCTGGATAATGTCCATTGGGATGATGGAACACTACACTGATTAGATGCAGGGCATCGCGGGTATGTCCCCTGAGCAACCGACCTGATTTCCTGTAGGCGTCCTTAAGGCGCCCTACGGTTATTCTTCCGGAACATCCCCCATCGAAGTACGAAGGTACTATTGCCGCAATTTGGCGCCCTCTCCGACAATTCCAAAAGAGCACAGTACTGGTACCAAATGGCATGGATACCGACGGCATGGAGACGGTTTTTACCGTAAGAAAAAAATGACACCCTTATCGAAGAATGCCCTTGAGGCTGCTACTCCCACGGCTGAGACAGGCGCACAGCCGAGGTCAACGGCGAGCCATCTTCGCTCGGACGCCGTTTCGCTGGAAATTCCCATAAAGGTACACGGGTCGCGCGTGATCGAAGCGAGCGGTGCGGCGCCGCGCACGGAGCCTTTCGAAGAGCAGACGTCCACGATGATCGTCTTTCCGCAGGGGGGCGTGCTGCGGCTCGCGACAGTCGTCAACAACGGGCAGATGCTCGTAATCACGAATGTGAAATCGCGGCAGGAGGCGATTTGCCGCGTGGTGAAAGTCCGCACGCACTCCAACATGCTGGGCTACATCGAAGTCGAGTTTATGAACCGGCAGCCGGGGTATTGGGGCGTATATTTTCCGGCCGAGGGACGGGAGCCTGCCAAAAAGCCGAGCGCGCCCAGCGCGCCGACGGCTCTTGAACCGCAAGCGCCGGTGAGGGACATCGTGGCACCGGAAATTTCCAGGACACCCGCGCCCGTTGCGAGCGCTTCGCCGGCTGTGCCTCCGAGCCTGCCTGCCGAACCGCACGTTCCGGCGCAACCACCCAATGGAATAGGAACGACCAGGCCCGCCGCGACGCCCAAGACGGAATCGCACTTTGTCTCCATCGGCTCTCAAGAGCAGGTGCAGCCTCCGGCAGCGGAGACCGTCCCGTCGAAAGCGGTCCCCACGATCGAGCCAAAGAAAGACTCGAACGTTATTCCGTATCCGAAGAGAAGGGCGGAGATTGACTTCCCGGCGGCGCCCGTTGCTCCTCCGCCCGCGCCCAAGCCATCGGTGAGCAGCATCGAGCTGGATGAAGAGGAAGTCGCCGCGGTGGCGAGACCGTCGCGAGAACATCCCGCAGCGGCGGAAAGCTTCGGGACGCGACTCGATGCCGAAACAAAACCGCAGACGAGCCGCAAAGAAGCGCCCCGCCAGAATTGGCTGTTGATTGCCGCCAGCGTTGTGGTGGTGTTGACAGGCGCCACGGGAGGATTCCTCTATTTCCGGCACCGTCCTGCCGCGCACGCCGCCGCGATCGCGGCTCCCGTCGCGGCCGCACAGCCGGCTGCCGCGACCGTTGCGGCCAATCTACCCCCATCTGTTCCCGGGAAGCCCGGGCATCCTGGATCGAGCGTGACTTCGGCGACGCGGACGAACGCGAATCAGTCGGCAGCCGCCAATGCCGCCGGCACGCCGCCCGCGGAAGCCGCCCCGGCGAAGCACGCGCCCACGGGCGTATCCTCCGATTTGTTCGGCGCGATGAACGCGCATCCTGTTGCGGAGCAGCACGCTGCCGCACCTCAGGCGGAAGCCACGGCGCCGTCGCTCAGCGCGGCCCCCGCTGCTGCGAGCGACACGAACGCTCTGATGGCCATCACCTCTCCGGCCAACACAGCGCCTGCTGCACCCGTGGCAAGGCCCAGCGGACCGGTGCGCGCCGGTGGACAAGTGCGTGCTCCAAAGCTCCTCTCTTCCACCATGCCCGTCTATCCGGTGATCGCGAGGCAGATGCACACGGAGGGCGACGTGGTGATCAACACGGTCGTGGACGCATCCGGCAAGGTCGTCAGCATGAAAATTGTCTCCGGACCGAGCGCACTACGGCAGGCGGCCCTCGACGCGCTGCGCCAATGGAAATATGAACCGTCGGTTTTGGATGGCCAGCCCGTGTCGGTCGAAATGCTGGTGAGCATTAGGTTCCGCCTGTAAGCGCCCAAGCAGCCGTTAACCAGCGCCGAATCCCGCCTCCAAGCGAGCGGCTCACGCACGGGAGCGCGCGGGCAGGCGGCCGGCGCGAATGGCTTTGACGAGCGCGGCGCGATCAGCCTCGGACTGATCGGCGTACGCAGCGGCGAATTTCCCCACAGCCTTATCGAACGCGGAATTTTTGCCCAGGTAGCCGGCGATGCGCGCGGCGTCTCCGGCGCGGGCGTGGGAGCGCGCGAGCGCCCAGCCGCAAAGTTCCGAATACTCGATCCGGTCCTGCCGCGGCATTTTTTCCACGTCTATTTTCATTCTCATGTCGCGCAACTGGCGGAAATAGTAGTCGCGGCCCTGATCGTCGCGCGTCCAACCGAGAAAAACGTCGCTTGCGGATTGCAAGATGCGTTGCCCGGTGACCACGCGTTCGCCCTGGTTCTGATAGCGGCTCTTTCCCGCGTACGGCTCCAGCACCGACGCGCGCGCCTCCTTGACCTGCAGAAACAGCGGATCGCGCGGCCCGGCCATCAGCAGCAGCACGCCGCAGCGCGTTCCCACGCTCCCGACGCCCACCACCTTCCGCGCCACATCCACCATGCGGTAGCGTTCCAGAATCACACGCCGCTCCTCGGGTAGCGTCAGGACGTAGCGGTGAAACATCTCCCTGACGCGCTTGTCGACCGCGCCGAAATCTCGCGGATGGTAAATCAGCGGAGGGTGATCGGCGATCCGCAGCCGGCCGTTCTTGATCTCCGTGAGCCTGGGGAAAATATGCTCCGAGGTTTCCGACCGGGCCGTGTCCTCAGCCGCCTTCCAGCGGTGCTGTTGCGCCGACGTTCCCGCCTTCTCAACCAGCTTCTCCGCGCCAAGTTGTGAATACCACACGTCCAGCGCGCGCATCCCGGCGTACTCGCGCATGTGCTCGCGATACGACGCCACCGCCGCGCGCGCCGCCGCCCCGCAATGGCCCTCCCGCAGCCCGCCCTCGCGCGCGGCCAGCAAAATGCTGGCGGCCAGCCGCTTCACGTCCCATTCCCAGGATGCGGGAAGCGTTTCGTCGAAATCGTTGATGTCGAACACCAGCCGCCGCTCGGGCGTTCCGAAGCCGCCGAAATTCGCCAGGTGGCAATCGCCGCAAGACTGCGCGCGAATTCCGGTCGCGGGCGTGGTGGAAAGGTCCGCCGCCATCAGCGCCGCCGCGCCGCGGAAAAAACCGAAGGGCGATTGGCGCATCCGCGCGTAGCGGATGGGCAGCAATTCCGGCAGGCGTCCCCGATCCGCGTGCATGAGCAACTCGATGGGATCGGGACGATTCCGCGATGGCGTCCACGACGCGTGGGATGCGCGCGGCACTCGCTCGCGCAGCGCCTTGCCCGCGGCCATGCGCCCTTTCACCGATGGACCGAACAGGTCCGCGTCCGTGGTTCTCTCGCTCATAGGATTTACCGCGGCCAAGCATACACCTGGAGCCCTGCCCTGACGAAAGTCGCCCGTTCCGGTATCATTGGGATGCCGGAACCCTGCAAGGGCGGGAAAGAGAAAACCATGCGAGAAGCGGTCATCGTAAGTTCCGTGCGGACGCCCGTGGGCAAAGCCGCCAAAGGCACGCTTCGCACTGCGCGCCCCGACGATCTCGCTGCCATAGCAATCAAAGAGGCGCTCGCGCGCGTGCAGGGTCTCGACGCGAAGGAAGTCGAGGACGTGATTCTCGGCTGCGCCATGCCCGAAGCCGAGCAAGGCATGAACGTCGCGCGCATCGCCTGTCTGCGCGCCGGCTTGCCGGTCGAAGTTCCGGCGATGACTATCAACCGCTTCTGCTCCTCGGGACTTCAAGCCATCGCCATCGCCGCCGAGCGCATCGCTTCGGGGCAAATTCACGTCGCCGTCGCGGGCGGCACGGAATCCATGAGCATGGTCCCGATGGCCGGCAACAAAATGTCGCCGAACCCCTGGCTGATGGATCATTACCCGGACGCCTATCTCGGCATGGGCCTCACCGCCGAAAATCTGGCCAAGAAATATGGTGTCACGCGCGAGCAGGCCGATGAATTTTCTCTCGCCAGCCACAAGAAGGCCATCGCCGCCATCACCGCGGGAAAGTTCAAGGACGAAATCGTTCCGGTCGAGGTTCACCGCACGGCGCTCGAAAACGGCGGCCGGCCCTCCTTTGAAAAGAAGACCGAGAAAATCACCTTCGAAATGGACGAAGGCCCGCGCGCCGACACGTCGCTCGAAGCCCTGGCGAAGCTCAAGCCCGCGTTCCACGCGCGCGGTGTGGTGACCGCGGGCAACAGCTCGCAGATGAGCGATGGCGCCGCCGCCGCCGTGGTGATGAGCGACGAGCGCGCTCGCGCCCTGGGACTTAAGCCGCTGGCGCGGTTCGTTGCCTTTGCCGTCGCCGGCTGCCCGCCGGAGGAAATGGGCATCGGCCCGGTGCACGCGATTCCCAAGGCCCTGCAGATGGCAGGATTGTCTCTCGATCAAATGGACGTGATCGAGCTGAACGAAGCCTTCGCGGTGCAGGCGTTGAGCGTCATCACGCTGGCTGGCCTGGACCCGGCGCGCATCAACGTGAATGGTGGCGCTATCGCGCTCGGCCATCCTCTCGGCTGCACCGGCGCGAAACTTACGGCGACGATCTTGCGCGAGCTCGCGCGCCGCAACGCCCGTTACGGCCTGGTCACCATGTGCATCGGCGGAGGCATGGGCGCCGCCGGCATCTTCGAGCACCCCGCCTGATCGCCCCTCCCCGGCAGTGGGTTGTTTTGCCGGGTGCCCCGCCCTTTCCGACTTCCAGGAAAGGGTGGGCTCTCTCATAAACGGTTTTTAGGGGGTCGGAGTTCCGCAGTCCCGGAATCCCGGAAGTAACTGCGGGACTTTAGCTCCGACATACGTCGCTCGGAGCCAATGGGCCTTAGCCCCTGAGGCAAGTCGCTTCGGCCTTTCCAGCTCCCCCTAGAGCGGCTTGTTCTCGATGAACCGCTGCGAAATCGTGACGCCCCCGGCCTCGGGCTCCGCCTCAAGCGTCGTCTCGACAAACTGTTTGAGAAAAGTCTCCTGGTCCCTGGCCAGCCAGCGCCCGAATTTCGGCAAAAATGCCGCGAAAATAATCATGAGCAAGATTGCACAGACGCCCATCCAATCGCCCTCTTTCCGCGGATGGGACGCCAGCGGAATGAGCACGGCGAGATTCGCGAATAGGAAGATAGCAAGAAAAATGGGCGTGAAAAGTTTCATCCAGCGATCTACGTCGAAATAGCCTTCGATCCGGCTGCCTCGGTCCTGCGGGACCAGCGTTCCATAAAAGCACGGCCTGAAGTCGTTCCTATAATAGATTCGCTTCCAAAGCATGCACTGGCTCCCGTCGAATTTTGCCAGCACGGGCTTCGAGCCTTTGTATCCCGAAAGAGAGAAGATCGTTCGCTTGCACACATCGGTCGCCTCGCCGAGCCGCCGCAGGCACTCCTCGGGGCTCAAATCCGTTCGCAGCACGATTGTGTTGGTCTTCGCCATGTGTCCGCCATGAAAGATGCCGCGCTATTATACTTCCAGAAGAGTTGATCGCTTGCGATCGCACAAGAGGATGCCCGCTTCTCGGTCGCCCATCCCTTCCCGGCCCAAAGAATCTCTCTTCCCCCTGCCGTCTAGGGCATGTGTCTCATATCGGTACAGTACTATAGCTATATTCAATATATTTGGTATTGACAGACTATATAAATACGTCTAGCATGTGCTTCGTTCCGTTGTGCCCCTGGTCTCGCGACGACCCCGGGAATCCGCTTCCAGGAGGGAATTCAGATGAAAAATACATTGCTACGAGCAGGACTCACCCTTGGTTTGGCTCTGGCAGCCTCTCTATTCACCAGCGGCACCGCCAAGGCCCAGTACCTGATTTTTCAATGCAACGGCTGGAATTACCCGAGTTACTTTCAATCGGATTGTGGTACCTACAATGACTGCGTGGAAGATAATATTTGTGAGACCTGCGGAGACGATGCGAGCTGCCAAGACTCCAATTATGACTACTACGAGGATTCCGTTTGTTGGAGCTATTGTTGCTCGTAAGCCGCTCGATAGAACAACTACAAAAAGCGGGGCTTGCCTGCCACATTTATGGCGAACAGGCCCCGCTTCGTTTTTATGGAATTATTGACCGCTCCTCGGCCGCCCATCCCTTTCCTGGCCCGAGGAATGCCCCCTTCCCGTTTTGGCACAAGGAACGATCCCCCTTTTCTGCGCTCCGAACGCACGCCAGAAACATGGCGGGCGCCACTTTTCCACAGTCTGTATCGCGTCATACGTGTAAGTACGGATTGACATAATTATCTCTAAGGTATACTATCCAACCATTTCCCTGGGTTCGTTGTGTCCCCGGTCGAACGACGGCTTGGGGAATCCGCCTCCAGGAGGGAATTCAAATGAAAAATACATTGGTACGAGCAGGACTCGGACTTGGTTTGGCTCTGGCAGCCTCCCTATTCACGAGCGGCACCGCCAAGGCCCAGATCTATGATTGCAACACCTGGAATTACCCGGGTTGGGAATCAGGTGACTGTAGTACCCAGTCGAATTGCACAGAAGACGAAGTGTGCTGGCAATGCGGCAACGACGCGAGTTGCCAAGAAGAGAATTACGATTATATCTCGGAGAGCTGCTGGGCCGATACCTGCTCCTAAGCGGCGCGCTTCGCCAAAATAACCACACAAAACGGGGCTTGCCTGGCCGCATTCATAGCGGACAAGCCCCGCTTCCTCTTCACAGAATTACTGGCCGCTTCGCGGTCGCCCTTCCTTTTCTGGCACGAAGAATGGTCCCTTCCCGTTTTGGCACAAGGAACAATCCCGTTTTTGCGCTCCGAACCCCCGCCAGAAACATGGCGGGCGCTCCTTTTCCTCAGTATGTACGTTACTATACATGTAACTACTTATTTACACCTTAACATGCTACGTATAGAATATCGGCATTCCCCTGGGTTCGTTGTGTCCCCGGTCGAACGACGGCTCGGGGAATCCGCCTCAAGGAGGGAATTCAGATGAAAAATACATTGGTACGAGCAGGACTCACGCTTGGTTTGGCTCTGGCAGCCACCCTATTCACCAGCGGCACCGCCAAAGCCCAGGAGTATGATTGCAACGACTGGAATTACCCGGATTACGAGCAGCAAGATTGCAGCACCTATGCGAATTGCCTGGAAGATAATCTTTGTTCGGCCTGCGGAAATGATTCGAGTTGCATAGACGAGGATTATCAGGAGTACGCTTGGTACTGCTTCGTCTATACTTGCTCCTAAGCGGCGCGCTTCGCTCGAATAACCACAAAAAGCGGGGCTTGCCTGCCACATGGATGGCGGACAAGCCCCGCTTCGTTTTTATGGAATTGTTGACCGCCTCCCGGTCGCCCATCCTTTCCTGGCCCGAGGAATCTCCCTTTCTCCTTTCGGCGAAAAGACTAATCCCGTTTTGGCACTCCGAACGCCCGCCAGAAGCATGGCGGGCGCCGCTTTTCCACAGTATGTATCGTGCCATACGTGTAAGTACTGATTGACACAGTAATATACTAAGTATAGTATCCAACAACCTCCCTGGGTTCGTTGTGTCCTCGACCGGCCGACGGCTCGGGGGGGGGGAATCCGCCTCCGGGAGGGAATTAGGAGGAAAAATGCATTGGTACGGGCAGGACTCACGCTTGGTTTGGCTCTGGCAGCCTCCCTATTCACCAGCGGCACCGCCAAAGCCCAAATATATGATTGCGATACATGGAGTTACGGACCCTATTATGAAAGTGGTTGCGCCACCGAGAATAATTGCTTGGGGGATAATGTCTGTTGGTCCTGCGGAAATGATCCGACTTGCCAAGAGGAGGTTTATACCGAGGACCAGTACTACTGCTACATCGAGACCTGCTCGTAAGCGAAACGCTTCGCTGGAATAACCACAAAAAGCGGGGCTTGCCTGCTAGCTCTGCCGCAGGCGAGCCCCGAGGCTTCGCAGCCGGTTCAGACCGGAAGTGCCCACACCGAAAATCGTCTCACAGCTGCACCTACGAGGAAGCCACCAACCGAAGAGCCTGTCATGTAGTTCGCCCCGCCCTCCCGGGCCGAGAGCTTCGCCCCAACTATGTGACATTTGATAAGATACGTGCTACCGTGCCTCGATTTGGCTGCCCTCGCCAGAATCGGGGGTGCCGACGCTGCCGCTGCCGGTGTGCGAATCCTGCACCCCGGACGCCAGGCGAGACCGGAAACAGCTTGAAAAAGGAGCAGTTATGGACAAAAGGACCGCCGCAATCGTCCGGCGCGAATCCCCTGCGCCCGACCTATCCCACCACGAGCGCCACTGCATCATTTGCCGCCACCCCGAGCGCGAGGACATCGAAGAAGCCTTCCTGAATTGGCACAGCACCGCTAACATCCGCTTTGAGTTCAAGATACCCAGCCGCACCACCATCTACCGCCATGCCCGCGCCTGCGGTCTTTTCGAGCGCCGCGGCCGCAATCTTCGCGCCCCCCTCGAACTCATCATCGAGGACGCTGGATGCGTCAAGCCCAGGGCCGAGGGCGTCATCAAGGCCATCCGCGCCTACACCAAAATCAATTCCGCCGGCGAATGGATCGAGCCGCCCGCGCA
>Ga0187817_10001360_pt1 | contig 11882 bp, 19 predicted proteins | sample NC_wetland_sal_i_17_FD_132431 | JGI IMG/M metagenome (GOLD analysis project Ga0187817, IMG submission 132431) | Wetland sediment microbial communities from Neuse River Estuary, North Carolina, USA - SO4_2 | ecosystem: Environmental > Aquatic > Freshwater > Wetlands > Sediment | place: USA...
ACTTGATTGGTTGTCCCGCTGACTGTGACCGTGACGGTGTTCGCGCCCGCCTTGCACGATGCGCAATACCAGATGTAAAGACTCGCAGTCAGACCGCCCGTGTAGTCGTTGACCTGACTGACATAAGTGTTGCCTTGCGAATCTGACATGCCAGTGATGGTGACGCCGGAAGACAGCTGCGCCATGACGACTAGCACGTCTCCCTGTATGTTGTTTGTCGGGAAGGTGAGCTGAAATGTTCCCGTGCCGCCAGTGGATTGGTAGCCCGAAAGGTGCTGGACGACCGTTGGCCCGCTGGAAAGAGAGACGGTTGGTATGTTTTTTACATTGACGCCGATATTTCCGACTGTGTCGGCATTCAGTGGGTGAATGTTTGTGCCATCGCTACCGCCAACAGTAAGCGTCGGGGTATTCGGGCTGATCGAAACAACTAAAGCTGCATCCGCTGCTAGCGGAGCTGTAGACGCCGGCTTAACAATCAAATTCTGAATACCGCCAACAGAAGTTTGACCCATGAGAACTGAACGAGTCAAAATGCCCGCGATGCTGGCATCAATCGCTTCGGTCATAGCAGGCATTTGTGGAGCCATGCCGAATGGCTGCAAAATAGTTTGAAGACGAAATATTCCTTGCGCTGTGCCGCCGTTCGTGTAAACTATACGGAAGTAACGAGCATGACGATTCTTGGTATAGTAATACTGCTGGCTTGCATTTACGGTGTTTGATTGATCGGTTTGCCAGTTAACGTTGTCTGTGGAGAACTGAATTTGGAAACCACTAGCTGCCGAAGCTTGGTCTGCAAAAACCGAAATCTCAATGCCTGCGTATGCGAGCAGATCTGTTCCGGTTCCGGTAAAAACACCGTTTGAACCTAGAAGCGTTGTGGAAGTATTGTTCGCATCTACAGCAGCGTTAGATAGTACCTGTTGCGAAGACGGAAACGTCACAGACCACGGTGCTCCACCTTGGTCTGCCGTTACTGTTCCCGATATGGGCTGCGTTACACCGCTGCCATCTACTCTAACTGTTTGATTGGTAATGCAAGCATCTAAGGTTGCATCGGATACCAACAATTGTTGAAGAATATCAACCTGAAGTGCACGAATAACAGAATTCGTTACATCCCAACCCATCGCCAAGGTTCCGGTTGGGGCTGCTCCACTAGCTACATCATCCGCATACTGCTGACCACCACCAAAGGTGGTAATCTGATTTCCACTGCCATCAACAATAGCTACTGTGGGAGCTTTAGTTGTAGAACCAAGAGCTAATCCAGTCACTCCGACTAGATTACCCCCAATATTCACACCCTCATAATCTGCGAAACTGGGAACAGGAGAACCAGTAGGTCCGGCAGCAGCATTACTTCCACTCCCGCCGCCACCAACCTGCACATTAACATTTAGGTTATTGTTCGCATCGAATGTGAAAGCCATTTAATTTGGATAGATTTTATTGTATAGCCATCCCGCCATACTGACAGCAACACCAACATATGCAATAACTGGCTGCTTGACAGCTAGCCCGCCAAAGGCTATCATATAGCCAACAAAGTGGCGCCAGGGTATGATTGTAACATTCTGTTCAAATGTATTAAGTAGGCTCATAGAAATTTTGGGACTGTTTTATTAGGGCGGAACAGTCCTCCTAAACCGCTAGCGGAATTATCCGATTTGAGCAATTTCAACTTGAACAAGCAATCCGGCCTGACCTGTCATTGTGCCACCAAACTGCAAGGCAATTTGATCGCCAGTGGCAAGAACAAGCGGAGAACCTGAAGCAGAAGACAGAGAACCGACGTTAGTCGTGTTGACTGTGCCTGCAAGGTTGATGGTCGAGGAGAGTAGGTTAACGATTGTAGTTCCATTAGCCGCCGTAGAGGGGGCAGAAGGCAAAGATGCCTGTTGAAACTTCACAACCTGAAGAGTTCCAGACGTGCTCACAACTGTCCAGGTAGCTTTAACAGAAACAACCTGGCAAGCGAATGGAGCAACGAATACGAACTGTGTAGCAGGAACAGTTGCCTGTCCCTGTATAAAACTAATGTATTCGCGTGTCTGTGGTTTGAAATAGTTTACAACCGGGTTTCCAGAGCCGAAGCCACTAATTTCCTTTACAGTGACTTGAGCGCCCAGAGCCGGGTTTTCATCTCTAAATAGAGGCATAGTTTTTTCTCCTTATCCTTTATTTAGAAATTAGACCACAGAGTACAGAACCACAAGCACAGAGAGAGTCTGAGACGCAGAACCAGCCGCCGAAATCGTCACGGTGCAACCCGTTGCGCTGACCGCGCTGATGATAGCAGTCGTGCCTACAGCAGCCGTGTCAGCCACGTTAGCCGCACTGACAAGCACACGCTTGTTATCGATGCCCACACCCAGAATTGCAGGAAGAACCGCGCCAAAGCTAACTGCACCAGTGGCTTGAGGATTGGTTTCCGCAACGCTAGAAGCGTTGGTAACCTGCACGGATGAAGTGGTTACTGCGTTAATGACAAAAGCGCCGTTGTTACCCGCGTTAGAAAAGCCTGCAAAGGTAATGGTCTGACCAACTCGGAATTGTCCGAAAGCACCAACACCCGAGTAAACAGCTTGGTTCGCCACGCCCCCGATGGTCGCCGGAGCCGTAACAGATAGCACCGGAAGAACGACTAGAGGACGTTGAAAGATTTTTTGAACACCATCAATCCAGTTCAAAGTGAAGCTAGTGGACGAGCCGTCAAGAATGGCGGTGCCAATACCCACTAGGACCTCAGAAAGAGGTCCGCCAAGACCGCTATTAACGATCTGGCCTTGAGCAGGAGAAGAAGGCTGCCCAATATACGAAAGATTTACAGCAGCAATAGCCATGTTTTATTTTCCTTTTATTTGAATTTAGACTTGCACCCGTGTCAGAAACATTGTTCCGCATTTCGTGCAGGCTAAAGGTATTACAGAAACTTTTGCAGATTCATCGCTCACAAATTCGAGCGCAAACAGATGATGCGGTTCTCCATTAAGTTCGCAGTTGTTTTCGGTCTTTAGAACCTTTATTTTCGCTTGCATTATTCCCTCCAGAATAATAAATTATCCAGCTAGAATATATTCAACCGTGGTATTAGCTCCACTGGCTTGAAGTGAAAGTGCCGTTATGCCGCTCGTTAAATTACTCTCTGAAAGCATAATCCAACTATTCGGCTGAAGAGTAACAACGATGTTAGATGCCCCACCGTTTGGCGTCCAAGTAACAGTGAGTGTTTGAGTGGCATGTGTGTTGCGAATATAAACAGTTTGAACGGGTGAAATTGGTAGTGAGATAGAAGTTGGACTCGTCCCAATACTGACAGTCTCTGCCGTTACGAAAGTCGAGGCCGAAAGAAGCAGTGCCGTAATAGTCTTGGCGACGGAAAGATTATTAGTGACAGTATCTGATATGGAGATACTACCCGTGGAATTTACAGTAAGAGCCATTTTATGCCTTTATTGTTGCCCTTCGGATTGTTTGAAGATTTTCATAATCGCCCTTTGGGACGATTTTAATTCTATCGTGTGGAGCACGTCGCTGAGCAGGAGTTTCCACAGTTTCATCTTGAATGCCAGGAGTCTCAATTACAATTCTATTACTGTCAGTGCGATTTGGCTGATGGTGATCTACAGAAGCAGACTGTGTGAATTCCGCTCCACCTTCCATCATATTAGCGGGAATCCCGCTTGTAGGGCCACCAAAATTAGGCATGATATGCTGCGTCACCTTTTCCCTTAGTGGGTCTGAACAAAGCTTCTAGGCTATAGCCCTCTGTTGGATGCCAGTAAACTCCAAGAATTCCACCTGGTTTTACCAGTGTCTGATTATGATCTCCAGTAATCATATGATTGACTTCGTGAATGATACTGGAATGAACTGCTGCGGCCACTGGATTCTTTTGCTTGATCGCAAAATTCATAACTTGCGAAATCTTTGGCTGGGTGCGTCGTCTAAAGTCATCAATAGACTCGCCCATTGGAATAGGAAGATGCGTATTCTTATCGAAATACGACATCGTTCCATCATGCTCATTCTTTAATTCACCTGCAAGATAACCCACATTAAGAGGAGCAAATTCAGGAACCGTGTGAATCTTCAGACTGCCATCGTGAACATCAGCTATTGCTCTAGCGGTATCTTGGGCTCGTTTTTTAGGAGAAGATAGTAACGCGGCAAGGGGCTTGGCTTTAAAATACTCTCCCAAGGTTTGAGCATCTGCCAATCCATGCTTGTTTAGGGGTAAATCAAGGGGACCACGAAAAGTTCCAGCTGCATTACCCGAAGTTTCACCGTGTCTTATCCAATAGGCAACGAGTTTTTTGGCGTCTGGCATGGAGGGACCCCTTTAGGGTGGCGATAGGCGTCGATTGCGGCTTTCACCTTGTTACTGAAAGTGAGACTACCGCTGGGTCCTTCTTTATCAAGGTACTGTTTGCAGGCAGCAGAGAGATAAACACAAGCTACGATAACGGCACCTTTTTCAATCAAAGGCAGCACTAAAATAAGAAGAATGAATATCAGTTGGCCTACCATTTGGCTGCCGTTAGAATGGGGCCTTTCCCTTTTGGGGATACGGTGGAAGTTATCGGGGTAGCAAGCCACTCTTTTAGTTTGAGCATGGACTCACAGCCCATCCCCGCAGCCTCACCTTGTACCTCAAATTCGACAATGCCCACAATCTTGTGTGTCTTTTCGGAAATAACAGCAGCGCCACTCGCTCCATGTCCACCAAAGATGTGAACCATAAAGCGATCTTGCAATTCAGGATGAACACCTGGAATGCTGCCTGAAGCAACCTTACCAACTGCCACTTGCTTGACCAAGCCGTCTGTAAAATTCACAGAGTAAATCTCTTGCTCGATCTCGGGAAGTTTTCCGCTATTATCGACATCAATCACTGGAAATTCTTCGTCAGTGTTAACGTACAGAACTGCGAAATCATACTTCTCGCTAAATTCGGCACGATAAACAAATGCTGGAATAGAGCCAGCAGCCTTTTCAGAACCCTCTTCAGCAATGATATCCCGACGAACGAAATAGTTCAAGTCTTCCGGCAATTCAGGATTTGCTCCGCCAATACAGTGTCCGGCAGTTAGAAGAAGATACTCATTCTTCCCTTTTGGCCCATCCCCACCCTTAAGGGCCGCTCGGCCAACCACAACTGTAGCACTGCACAGAAAGTGACTTTCATCGCCCAAGTTTCCATAGAGAGCTAAGCTAGCATCGTATGCCTGCTTGTGATCCTTGGACATCTTGGCAACATCGGTCTCTTGGGCACCAGTAGTTACTAGAGGCAAGGATAGAAACAGCATTGCATTTATAACTGCCAATAGTAACTTTTTCATGATTCACCCTTACAGTTTGGATTCGACTTCCTTTTTTACTTCCTGCACTTCCTGTTCAGCTTTAGCTTCCACTTTAGCGGCTTCGGCTACAGCAGAGGCTTTCAGTGCCGCAGTATCCACAGCAGCTTTCGCGGCCAGTTTGCGCGTATAGAAACCTGCAGCAAATGCAGCAACCGCAGCAACTACAACAACAACTTTTACCGCTTCAGAACCAAGTAAAACCATTTCATTTCTCCTATTTTGACTTACTGTATTTCGCCTTAGCTGTTGCCCAATATGCAGCACCTGCGACAGCTTCCGGGTCATCGGCTCCTGAACGAGCAGCCGATCGTTCAATCTCTTTGAACGTTGAGGGCTTCATAATCGCCCCGGGTGCCTGTCTGTTTCGCCACTCTCTCAAACCTTCTGATGTCTTTGCCATGTGGATAACTCTTACGTATAAGAAACAAGTTTCACTCGATCTTCTCGACTAATTCCTTTTTGACCAAATAACCAAGCAGAATCCGAATTGTCATCTCCGCGACGCCTTGCACCTTTCAACTTCAGGCACATGGCGTATTGCATCGCGTTCATCAAATGATCGTGCCGCTTTCGGGGTTTCTCTTTACTTTGACCCTTTTGTTCTCCCTTAGAGAATGCATCCCACGTATAATGAGTTATTTCAAACTCGAAATTCGGGAGTCCTTCAAAGCAATAGAATTTTGGATGACGTGAGCCGGGAGTGATCGTTGCGTTGATGTATTCCCGTGAAAGGCTAACGGCGTAACCTTCTTTTCCAACATCCGGTAGCCTGACCGGAATCCCCGCGTCCATGTAGAGGCGTTGTCCGTCCTTGTGTGTTTCATTGTTGCGCTGTTTAGCCCAGTAAGGATCAAGCAGCCAGTAATCAACTGGCTCGCCAGCGTTGACCATGACCAAACACTTGGCATGCTCACTGACGGTTCTTTCCGTTTCGTAATACTCTCGATAGGCGTAATAGTCGCCTTCGGGATTAACTGCGATCCATATAGCCGCTGTAACTCCTGTAGCTGCTGGATCAATAGATATAATTCTAGGCCAATAACGGGGGATAGGAAAAGGCTTAACGATATGAACAGCTTTATTCCACGTAGAATAGACAAGTCCGGTTCTACGAACGAACTTACCATAGAGTCTTGCACCCTCTTCTGGGTGCCCAGCCCATCGAAGCTTGGCAGCTTCTTTTTCTTCGTTACTAACGAAGGGACTAGCCAGCATGGATAACTCACAAAACTGTAAGTTCAATTTGCCAGCCAAAAACTCTTCATATAAATCGTAGACCCAAGGCTCACGAACTGCCGAGTTGATATCAGTGAGTGGAGTCTGCGTCAGCAAAATCTTTCCGTTACAGTCGATAGTGCGCTGATAGCACTCATCGAACACGGCCCGTTCACATTCTTCATCGATCCAGATAAAGTCAACCGATGCGCCCTGGAACTTCTCTCGACCAGCTTCTGCTGATTTGCCAGTTAGGATCGAGCCATTCTTGAAGAATACTTGAAAATCGCCATCACGAACCTGGCTTATGACAAGAGGATCATTCGGCAGAAATGGCGGATGATTCTTGCCATACCGAAGTTTCTCATGCCAAATTACATCTCGCAGAGTGCCAAAGTCTACGCCGACAACCCAGACATTAACAGGACCGTCCGGTATGGGCAAATCTTTGACCCATTCCCATGCAGGTTCACCTTCAAAATACTTCTTGCCAAGGCACCATGCAACCGCTAAGAAAGCTCCGAGAATAGTCTTTCCCGATCGGTTTCCACCCAGAAGGGCGAATATCTTAATCCTATTGGTAAACTTCTTAAGCGCGTTGGCTTGATCCGGTTCCCAGGGCTTAAAGTACCTGATATAGCACTTTTTAAACCGCTTCTTTTCAAGCGCATCTATTGCTGCAAGGCGTTCCCCGGGGGGTAGCCTTTGAAGCTCCTCAAGTGCCTTTTGTTGCTTCTCGGTTGGATTCATTGGCATTAGTAGCGCAATATGCGATCGATGGTTCTACATGATAAGGATGTCGTCCGCAGTAGGGGCAACGACCACAACCGGGGCACACTGGATAGGGAAACAGTGGATAAGCTGGATAGGGAAACAGTGGATAAGCTGGATATTGAGGATAGACAAAACCTTGAGGGAAGGCAACGCCCTCGCCCTGTGTTGTAGAGGAATTAGTAATTTCGCGTGTCATAATTAATTCACTGTTACTGACTTTGTTTGGGTGTTGCGCTTAATAACGTCGATGTCAGCCTGAGACAACTCTCCAAATATGCTGACTGTTTGCTCTGGTCCAATGAAACCCGCCGCCTTAGCAGCCTTAAATAGTGCTTCCGCCGCCTTGTCATATTGACCGTCCTCTTCTAGTTTCTGGGCCAAACCCAGGAGGCGACCTATGACAGTATCCTTCTTGAAATTGGGGCTAGTGGCTAACTCATTGAAATACTTATGCCTAGCTTCCCACAATAGCCTATCGAAACTCTTTCGCCGCTTGATAGTGACAATCTCAGCACTTGAGACGCCCAGATTAAGCTCCGTGACCGCCTTTTCGAGGTCAATACCCTTTCGGGCCATCAATTCTATAGCTTCGGGGAGCCATTCTTCAATTTTATCTGGTCTGGCCAAGGCACACTCTCGTCCAACGAATTCCTTTGTCCTATACAAAGGATACGTATAACTCGTACTTTTTACAAGTAAGAAAGTGAAAATACTTTAAAATTCTTCAAGAGTAGGGAGGCGGGTCCCTTCCCGCTCTCCCCCCGGACCACTTTCGTTCCTCCGGGGGCTCCTTGAGGCTCCATAAGCGAGCGGGGTAACGGTGATACCTACCCCCTAGCGAGCCCCCAAAACGCCCTTTAGGGACCCATCTGGGTGGTAAATCCTCTATTTTGAGATACTTAGCCTATTAAGCCCATAAGCCCCTTATTTCCAGTACCTTACAGCGAGAGGCTCCGGCCTCTATTGAAGGGCTATCCCCTGTAGAATCAATCACTTAATGGGACCCCTATTTCCAATTTTGAAAAATCGCGGAGGGTATCTCCCATCGTTTGGCGACGAAGAGGAGTTCCTGGAAGCCCAAACTCTCCCAAAAATCCCGCTTCTTTGCCGTGGATGAACGCTTCGAGACGAACAGCTGCGCGAAAATTTTCCGGAATTTTTCAGAAGGGTGCAGCGCCGAAAATTGCAGCTGCGACGGAGCGCCACGGTCAGCGTGGCAAGACAATTCAGCTTGGGATGCCATGCAACGGGTTTCCCCTGAAATCGCTGTTCATCAGGGGATGTAATGAAGTAAGCAGGAGTAACAGTCATGGCAAAAGCATCTCAGGCAGTACAAGCGGCTCTTGGCAAGTTCGCTGCAATCGTCATCGAACAGGGTTTGTTCGAGACTAGGGCGAACGACAAGAACAAAGAGTATCTGACGACAGGTACTCATCACTTCTCACCCATCAAGTACGACTTTGTTGGGGAAGATGGCAAGCCGCGTCAAGGTACTCTCGGCGGGTTTATCTGCTTCAATCTCAACCGGATCGAACTGGTTGAGGAACGTGAGGCAAACGCCGCTGAGGACATTCGAGCATCCTTGGCCAAGCTCAGCCCGGAGAAACGCGCCGCGATGCTGGCTGAATTAGCCGCCGAGTAAGCTGACAAGTGGGGCGGAAGTCACTAACGCCCTACTCAGTGAGCTTGCAAGGATTAGCTCAGATGTGCCCAGAAAGGGGTAAATCTATGCCTGGCTTGTTAGTAACTCACAAAGCAGGCATGAGTCGAGATGTGTCCGTCAAGGATCATCGGCTCATGCTGTTGCAGAGTAGAGTGAATGCTATGGAAAGTCACGCTCGCAGTATGGCTCGCCGGATGTATTGGGAGACATACCGGAGAGTGACGAACGGCGCAGACTACAAGCTGGCCACGGACAATGTGACGTTGGTCCAGTTGGCTGGCACCTATGGAGTACAACCGAAGTTGAGAGACTACGCTGTAGGGTGCTTTTGGCAGCTAGTCCAACAGCGGCGCGAAGCTGGCGTTAGCAAGGTGTTCTAACATGCAGTGGACCTATGTAGGGTGGTGGGGGTTCACTGAGTATCCGGTCTATGTACCACCGTATTGGAAGCGAACACTCGCTGAGGCTATTGAATCGTGGCTCAGCGATGACTGGGAAGTGACGTAGGAGAACTGCATTGATTCGATACATCCGACAAAACGGTGAGCGTTATTCGTTCACTGAAACTCAACTGGAGCACCAGCGGAGACAAATCATCCGTCGTGATTTAAGACGGAAGAAGAAAACTCTGTTGGCAGCCAAGATGGAGGCGAACCGTGTTTGATTGGGACGCATATTGGGCAGAAGTTCCAATATCCTGCGATGAGTGGGACGGCACCGCAGAGAATATTGACTTCTGTGGCGAAGATTAATCAGTTTGGTTCGCTCCACCCAAATGGGTCGCAGCTGCGCCGCTTTGTTGGCGAATCTGACCAGCAACCAAGCGAGATTTAATCGCTGCGGTCCTTAGGGTGAAGCGATTCCCAAGCCGATTAGTTAACTGGCTTGAATTGGAGGTTTCCAATGATTCGCTGGCTGATGTGTGCATTCTGCTGTAAAGAGCGCAAGCATGAGGAAACTGACAGCCCGAAATGGTGGCGTTGTGTGCGATGTGGCCATGCACGAAAAGCTCTCTGAGGTGCGATGACTCTGTTGCAGGTTTCGGAATTTTTCGGATGCTGTGACGGCGGAAAATTTTTCGCTGCTGGAACGGAGGTCAACTGATGGGCCTGTATACCAAAGCGCAGTACGAACAGCAAAGCGAAGCTGTTGAAGCTGCGGCTGCATGTATATCGGCTGGTATCATCGGTGCTGACTATGCTGGAAGGCTGGTCAAGTATATCGATGATTTGGCTGAGATACCGACTTACTTCTGGGCACGTTGTCCAGTGACTAAGAAAAAATTGGAGAAACCTGGACCAGATGTTAAGGAAGTTGCCAAAGTTCTTTTGACGCTGTACAACGGAGCGCCCTTGGCTGGATTTGTTTCTTTGCCAAATGGCACCAGAGTCCAAACTGCACGCTATTACGAATCAGTAATAGAGCGCATTCGACGTAAACTAAAAGGCAAGTTGCTGTTTACTCGGATGATACTGGCAGATGGCGATAAACGGCCAAAGTGCAATGACCCCAAGAATCACAAACAGCCTTGCAAGTGTAAGGCGCTGACTCTGGCGAATTTGGCGAATGAAGCGCGATAGGCTGAAAGAGAGGCTGAATGACGCCACACTTGACGGTGGAGCAAGTGCGGGATGCTTTTAATATATCCGATGGGCCGTGGTTGCCAGGCATGAGACATGAAAAGAACTGCCGTTGTTTGCGGTGCAAGGAAGCGAAAGTGAATGGGTGGTTTGTGCCCGCCGACCGCTACACAGTCATTGGCGAGCGAAGCGAAAAGGTGCCTAAATGAACAGAGAGTTAGTAATTCGGCTTAACTCTGTCGATGCATTGTATCATGCAGCGCATCGATACGAGCGTGATCCGGCATTCAGGGAAAATGTGCATAATCCTGAATGGGTTGCCAGCAGTTTGCGTGAGTCGGCAGCCCGAATAGAGTCGATGCATGCTGAGCGCGCAGCCCAGCTAAGGAAACGCTAATGGAACACTCACAAGCGTACAACAATTGGCTGGCTCGCCACTCTGAAGAACAGCTGTTTGATCGGAGATTGACTCCTCACGACAAGGCATTCTTGAAACTTGTCGGGATTAAGGTGGATGATGAGGGAATCGACCCAAAATCTGTGGACCCAATTCGGGGTGGAAGGGAACAGAATAGCGATCTCGACTAACGGCTTCGTTAAGAGTAACGGCGATGCTGTTATGGGTCGGGGTTGCGCTCTGGAGGCCCAGAAAAAGTTTCCTGGGGTAGCTCGCCTGTTGGGGAACTACATCAGGGATAACGGGAATGTTCCGGGTTATTTGTTTGTAGACACGACGAATAATCCGAAAAATGACCGTTTGATGATACTGCCTGTGAAACAAGTCTGGTGGCAGGCAGCTGATCCAGAACTGGTGCGGGATAGCATCAGGTTTCTCTGTTACGAAGCAGGCCATTGGCCAGACTGGACGTTCCACATACCCCGATTGGGTTGCGGGAATGGACGGCTAGATTGGCGATTGGTTCGCAGTTGGATGGGTGCCGTACCCGATAACGTAATTGTTCATAGTTGGCGATAAGGAGGCTAACATGGTGAACCGTTAAACCTAACCGAAATAAGGATCGAACTTTGAAATGAACTTGTATGTTTTGGCTAGGGCACCGAGTAAACACGTCCTGCGTGCAGCAGGCTATTCGATGCCACAGCTTAAGCCTACGAGACAGGGAGTGGCGATATGGATATAATTGTCGGATTAGTTGTGTTGTTGGGCTTCACTTTTGAGTGTTACTTGGTCGGCAGGATATTTGACCACTTGTTTTTTTTTTTTTCGTGGTGAAGATTTCAGCGGACCATTTTACTGCGCGTCGGGTTTTTTTGTTTAGG
>Ga0187817_10001362_pt1 | contig 11874 bp, 10 predicted proteins | sample NC_wetland_sal_i_17_FD_132431 | JGI IMG/M metagenome (GOLD analysis project Ga0187817, IMG submission 132431) | Wetland sediment microbial communities from Neuse River Estuary, North Carolina, USA - SO4_2 | ecosystem: Environmental > Aquatic > Freshwater > Wetlands > Sediment | place: USA...
CTCATCGAGCGCCTCCGGGTGACTTCTCACGAGCTCCAAGCGCTGTCGAGTGCCTCTCTGCTGGGATCTTTGACTTGCAAGCAAGACGTGCTGTTCATGCTGCGCCAAATTCGCGAAGCTAGAAACCCCGCGGCGCTGCAAGCAGCCGTTCCACCCGAGCCTCTGTATCTCCCGGGTGAGAATATAGAACCGTCGCAACCAAGCTTTAGCGAGATGGCCGAGCGAATTCGCCATGAATCCCTGGCAAAACTGACCGCATGGGATGATTCATCGACGGCTCATCGTCGCAGCGCGCTTGCCCATTTCGGCGTCTTTTCCTCGGCACTCGTCGTCTTGATGGCAGCGATCACCTGGGCCTGCTTCAAGATGATGTCTATCGCGCGAGGTGCGAGGTTCGACAAAGCGGGCAACTCCAAGATCCTTGTGAGCAGCGTGATTCTGTTTGTAGCAAGCGTGGTTGTCGGAATGTGTCTCAGGCGGAGCAGGCCCGTGACGCCAAGCAGCGGTACAATCTGATCGACACTCGTGCTGGCCTGCCCATTCCCGATCTCGAATCTCTTAGTCGGGTATAAGTTTCGACAGCCGTCACGTTCTGACCGGGGATAACGCGATGATACTGTTTGACATAAAAGCCGCCCTATCCGGCTCAGACTCACCGATGGAGGAGCACTCCAAGGCGTTTCAACCCAATCTGGCCGTATCGACGGTTTTTGAGCAGGCCAGGCCGCTGCAAGAGCAACTCGCACAGATCACGTCTATTGCGGAACCGATGCGGCAGCTTGCCCAGCTTGCAAATGTGTTCAAGCCGCTGCGCGAGTTCGAGGCGCAGATCAGGGATCTGGCGAAAGTGCTCGAGCCGATGCGCAATTTCCAGGAGCGGCTTCGACAGGTCCTGAAGCAATTCACGCCCTTGGGGGCCCTGGATCAGGAACTCGATCAGCTTTGCGTGGCATTCAGCGAAAGTTTGCGCGGACTTGCCGCGTCGCTCGAACCGGCAGCTGCGCTGCAGGATCGCCTCGCGCATCTCGCTGTCGCATTTGAGCCGGCCAAGACCCTTCGCCAGGAATTCTCGACACTGGCGCAGAGTTTCGAGCGAAGCTCACAAAGTTTATCCCGGTAACGCGGTCTTGCGCTCAGCCTTCCATGATACGGCGCGCCGCCCAAGTGCCGGTTTCGATCGCCGATTCGAGAAACGGCATTCCCATATAATCGCCCGCCAACCACACCTTGGTGTCTGGCGGCCGGGTGCGGCGGTACTCGGCAAGCGCGCGTGCGCGCCCGACCGGCGATTTCGGCATCCCTTCGCGCCAACGAACTACCCGCGTGAACCGCATCGCGGCAAATGCTCCGGGGAACAGCCGCTCGACATCGGCCGCAACCGCGCTCACCACCTGTTCATCCGGCCAATTCATCATTCGCGCCGCGTTATCCGCCGTAACGAATAGGTTGAGCATCTCGCCACCCTTAAGCACCCGCTCAGGGTCCTTGGCCGATTCGATCGTGACGGAAACGATCTCGCGGCGCTCGCCGCGCGGTATCATCATCGCCCACACATTGCTGAGGCCTCGATCGTTCGACCAGTCGCGCGTGGTTGCCAGACCGACCTTGATCACCGACCCGTAGGGCGTCGCCATAAGCTCGCGTTCAATCTTGTCTCCAGCACCATAAATTCCGGCCGCCGCCGAAGCCGTAGTCGCCAGCACCACCGCGTCAGCACGAACCGTCTCGCCCGGCAGCCGAATCGTCACGCCGTCAGGCGCAGCTTCGATCGCCTGCACGGGAGCCTCGAGCTTGACGTCGAGCCGCGCCGCCATCGCGCGCGGCAGCGAGTCGTTGCCACGCGCGAGAGTCAGGTCCTTGCTCCGGCCGTTGGCGGTCACCGCCAGCACCGCCAGCGCACAGGCACGCGAGGTTTCCTCGATCCCCTGCATCACACCGCCGGCGAGAACCGGCTCGAGCAAAAACTCCGCGCCCCGGCCCAGGCGTGGCGCGCTCCAACTCGCCGCATCCTGATCGTCGTAATCCGCCCATGCCGAGTAGTTATCGAGCGCCGGCCATCGCAAACTCGTTGTATGCCGGGTGAATCGCACAAGGTCCCGCACGCTGAGCAGTCCGCTGGTCACGGCATACACGCCGAACAGCGGTCCGGACGGCATCCGATGCGGCCGCCCGTCTTTGAACACGCTTATCCACGGACTGGTCGTTCTGAGCTCGGCCTCAAGTCCCATCTCCTTGATGAGGCCGAGGGCGTTGCGATACGTGGTGGTGAAGAATTGCGTTCCGCGCTCGTACAGGTAGCCGTCGTGGGCCTCTGAACTCGTACGGCCGCCGACGCGATCGCTCGACTCGAAGACTGTGACCTCGGCGCCCGCCTGCCGCAGGCGGAGCGCGGCGCTGAGTCCCGCGATACCCGCTCCCACCACAACTGCGCGCCGGCTGGCCATCTTGCCCATTAACGCCCTTCGCGTTTGCGAATGCCGCGCCAGCTATGGCTCGGCGCGCGCGACTAACGCTCCAGCGTCACCTGCCGGTCGAGCAACCTTGAGAGCAGGTCCGTCCTTCGCTCGCATTCCCATAGTTCAAGGTCCGCCTGCTGGCTGTCGGAATCGACTCCTATGATGAGCCGGCCGGGAGCATAGCGAACTTCGATATTCTTGACCACGCTGAAGTGGCTTCGGTCCAGCGCGTCGGCAACGCGCAAGATGGCGGCTATACCGCGGACCAGGCGCCGCTTCGAGGGCGGCAGGCCTCGCAGTTCGGGCGAGTCGAGCTTGGGCGCCTGCTTGCGATGGGCGCGTGCGACCTGCGCGATTACTTCGACTTCGCCCGGATCGAAACCGAACAGCTCCGCATTCTTGATCAGATAGTACGAGTGGCGGTTGTGGCGATCGTGATCGATCGCGTGGCCAATGTCGTGAAGCAACGCCGCGTATTCCAGCAGCTCGCGCGAGCTCTTGGGCAGCCCAAGCACCGGAGCGGTCGCGTCGAAAAGCTTCAGCGCCAGCTTGGCGACCTGATGCCCATGCTTGTTCGCCCCGACGAAACGGGCCGCGATCGCATTCACCGACAGCCGGCGCACGTCCTCGCCTGCCGCACGAAGCGTCGCGCTGGCCAGGCTGAGCAGCAGACCCTCGCGCAGCGCCCACGTGCATGCGACCAGCACCGGCGCCCCCGAGCGCTTGAGCACGAAATCCACCAGCACGCCCGCGGCCGGCATCAGGTCAATCCGCTTAGCGTCGATGCCGGGCAGCTCCGAGCGCAGCGCCGAGTTTGCCGACGCCAGTTCGCTGGCGAGCTTGCTGATCTCCGCCGCCGTCGCACTGGCGCCGTGCAACCGCTCCAGTTCCTCGCCCCGCGCGACGCGCGCCATCGCGACCAGCGTGTTGATCGTGCCCGAGGTCCCGATTGCGCGGACCACGCCCGCCTTGCGCGCCTTTTTCAGCAGCGGGCCGATCTCGTCGTTGATATGGCTTTCGAGCTGCTTGAGCTGCGCGCGGCTGGGCGGGTCGTCAGTAAGGTAGCGCTCGGCCAGACGCGCCGCGCCCAGCTTCACGCTCTTCATCCACAGCGGCCGGCCGTCGCGGACCAGCACCAGCTCGACGCTGCCGCCGCCGACGTCGATCAACAGATGCGGTCCGCCGTCGAGTCCGAGCGCGTGGCGCGCGGCGAGAAAGATCAGCCGCGCCTCCTCGGCGCCGGAAATGATCTGCACGTTGAGACCGGTCTCGCGCCGGATGCGCCGGATGAACGAGGCGCGGTTTCTCGACTCGCGCACCGCGCTGGTCGCCACCGCGCGCACTTTGGCCACCTTGCGGACGCGCAGGATGCGATTGAAGTTGACCAGCGCGCGCACCGCCAGCTCCATCGTTTCGGGCATCAGCCGGCCGGTCGTAAATGCGCGCCGCCCCAGCCGCACCGTCTCCTTGACCCGATCGACTACCTCGACGTGGCCATCGCGGCTCACATCGGCGATGATCATGTGCACGGAATTGGATCCGACATCGATCGCGCCAAGCCGCATGATCAGAAGCTAACCGGTCATGCGCGCGATGTCACCTACCCGCGCTCTGAAAAACTGGCTCGGATACGCGGATCGCCGCGCGATTGTTACGCGTGCATTAACACGCTGGCCCGCGGCCGGCGGCTGTGCTTGCCTGTTTCGTGCTACTTTCTTCGCCCCTTGACTCGATTCGAATTCGGCAGTTCACTTGAGATTGGGACGTACGAACAATTTCACGTGACGCGTGGGTTCTGCGCATGCGCACGGAAAGAAGCTATATGCGGCGCTCCCTTTCGCTGGTCGTGGCGGCCTTATGCTGTGCGCTGGCGGTTTCGCAGTCTACGAAACCACTTTCGACCGTCGCGCTGTCAAACACCCCAACACTGGCGATTCACTGTCAAAAGCTTGCGCGTTACCCTGTCGAGGAAGTCGGCGGCAAGCCCATCGAACCCAACATAAGCAGTCTCATGATGGTTTCGCTATTCGTAGCGGAGCCGAAGCGGGAATCCGCAGTCACATGCGAGCCTGATGAGACCGACATGCCTGACTGGCCTTTCAAGTGTCTCTTTCACCGGCGAACTCCACCGCCGTCACCTGACGACGGCAACTAAGCTCCGCAAACAAATTCTCGCAAGTCGCACCTAGCCACCGGTCGAGCATCGTCGTGGACGTAGTCGTCGGCGACTCGGCTATGTCTCCGGTGCTCCGACGACGACAGGTGTGACGGAGTGAACATCAGTACGTACAGGAGATTTCTATGTTTTGGATGAAACGAACAAAGTATCTGCTCTATGCATTACTACCCGCAGTATTGCTCCTGATTCCCATGACTGCTCCCTCCGCATCGGCTCAGGTAAAGCCAGGGGATTTCATCACCGCTCAGAACTCGTACAAGGTCAAATCCCTGGTCGCACCCGGCGTCTTTTACAAAGTAGAGCGCGGGATGACCATGAAAATAGTACCAAGTTCCCGCGTTGACTGGCCTCCACCGTACCGCGACGCGACCGAGAAATATGCCGACCAGGTGAGACTGTCTCCAGACGGGCGCTCACTCGTGAACTACGTGGCAGGCCAACCATTTCCATTCTTTGATGCCAACGACCCAAGAGTTGCGTCCAAGATCATTTGGAACAATGTCTTTCGACCAATTCAGACGGACGATTACGATCTTCGCTACTTTTCATGCGAGAGCGTGATGACAGGGTTGAACAGAACCTACCGCGTGCTGGACGAAATCGATGTTGGGCACTATGCGGGGTACAACGAGGTCGGCCGCACCGAAGTCGAACCGATGCCAATAGACCCCGATTTCAAGCAGACCAATCGATATTGGCTGTTCGCGCTGTACCCAATCATGTCGCCGGAGAATATGCGCGGCGCGGGATTCATCCGATATCGTTACCAGGATCCCAAGAAATCGGACGACGTGTGGTCGTGGGATACGGGAGTGCGCAGGCTGCGGCGTCTCAATGAGGGATTCATGGGCGACGCCGTGACCGGCTCGGGTCTCACCAGCGAGGGCGGTGGAAATATAGTCGTTTTTGATCCTGATCACTACTCCGGGTTCAACGCCAAAGTCGAGGAGTACAACTATCGCTTCCTCGGCCAGAAGACGATGCTCGGCGTAGTCCACGCCGTACATTCTCCCGAGACGACCTGTGCTACCGACGGCGGAGGCAGCGCATGCCCTGAGAACTGGGAAACTCGTCAACTCTTTATCGTGGAAGCCACACCGAGAGAACGGAATAACTCTCAAGCACTCCATTCCAAAACCATCCTTTATGTTGACAGCGAGGTGTGGTTTCCTCTCTACGAAGATGAGTACGATCCCTCCGGTCAACTCTGGCAGGACCATATCTACTGGCTAACCTATCGCGATCGTCCGGTGCCTGACGCGCGGGTGGCAATCTATCCGTTCAAGCGGTCCTTCGTGGTCGGCGCCGCCGCAACTGACGTTCAGACCGGTATGAGCGCGATGTGCTATCTGCCGAGCAGGCACACACCCGAAAAGGAATGCTGGTATATCAATATGGGCGCCGTGGACCGGGATTTCTTTACCACGCAATCGATGGTCAGAGCGGCCCCGTAACTCTGTGCCAAACTCTGGCCCGCTGATTGCTATATCAGCGTAGTCATTAGAAATCCTCGGCGGCTTCCAACGAAGCCGCCGAGGTAAGGCGCAGAGCAATGAGAATCGTGAAAATTTTTCTAATACTTCTGGTGGTTGCATTGATGGCGGCTATTCCTGCTTACGCTGCCGCACAGACACGAGTCACTACGACCACCACCACGGTCGAAACAGTGCAGCCTGGCGATACGATCCGGCCGGGAGAGATTATCACCACTGCGAACGCTCCGGCCGTGCAAGCGTACTTAAGTCCGGGCGAGTATGCGTTGATCACGAACGGAATGCCGATGCGCATCGTGCCGTCGGGCAGGCTCAATTGGCCTCCGCCGTATCTGGCCGCCACCGAGAAGTATTCGTCGCAGGTATCTCTCTCCCCCGATGGAATGGTCCACGGATATGTCGCGGGACTGCCGTTTCCGCTGCTCGATCTAAACGATCCGGCGATCGCCAACAAGATAATGTGGAACTACACCTATCGCCCGATGTATTCGGACGACGTCGAGATCCGATATCCCGAGTTCGTGACGTATTCTCCAACCAGTAGCTCCCCGGTCAGTTATATGGTCGTGGGCCATATGGCCATGTACAACAACGTGGGTCGGGTGGAGGTGCCGCCGACTCCGGAGGACCCCGACGCGCTCCAGAGCGGCATCGCTTCCAAGTTTGCGATGTTCCCGTTCATTGAACCGTCGTCGCTGTTCGGCTACGGGTTTCTGAGGTTCCGCTATATCGACCCGTATCACCCGGACGACATCTGGATGTTCAACCGGGAGGCCAGACGACTGCGGCGCGTGGCCGAGTCGGCGCAGTCTGACCCGATAGCCTCTCCGCCAACCTTCGGCGCCGGCATGGGCGCCGGCCCATTCGCTGGAGTGTCACTTGCTCCAACCGCACCGTTGGCCAACAACGTCGATCCGGATTCGCTGTTCGGCTTTTCCGCCAATCCGGTTAACTACAGCTACAGATTTCTCGGTGAGCGCAGGATGCTCGCGCCGGTGCATACGGCGATAGGAGTGTGCCCCGACGACGACTACCTCACGTGCCGGAACAACTGGGAAATTCGCCGCCAGTACGTGATCGAAGCGGACGCCAAGCCCGGCACCAACCTGGCTGTCGCGCGGCGGGTACTGTACGTCGATTCGGAAGGATGGTTCATCAGCGCATCCGATCAGTATGACCGCAATGGCGCACTCTGGAAAACGCTGCTGAACTTCGTCGCGTACAGCGATCGGGCAGCTCCCGGCGCTCGCGTCGCAATCTATCCCTATCCGCGCTTCTTCAACATCGGCATGATCGACGCGAATCTACAGGACGGCTATACAACTTTCGCGGCGATGCCAGGGCCCAACGTTGGCCCCGACTCCTGGTACATTAACATGGGCGCGGTTGATCAATCGTTCTTCACTCCGTTGAACATGGAGGTGGCGTTCTCCAGGCCCTAGCTGGAAATCGATCAGGTAGATGTGTGAGCGGCGAGCTGCGCGATCCGCGCCTCGCCGCTTTTTTTTGTGAGAGCAAGGCGCCGGCCTCTATCTTCTCAAGCCCTGAAATTGCGCCGGTACGTGACGTAGCTCGCGCATACCTTTGCGCCGAGTTTTTCCGCGGTGCGGCGCGACGGCCAGTTGTCGTCGAGCACCAGCGTATAGCTAAGGTACTTCGCCCCTCGCTTGATCAGTTCCAGGTACGCATACGACGCCATCGCGAGGTTCACCCCGCGTCCGCGCGCCGAGGCGTGCACGCCGATTCCAAGCCAGTTGAGCTTTTCGGATTCCTTGAGCGTGCGCCCCGCTTTGAGCAGCGCGCCCTCGCTCGATTCCGGCGTCACCATCAGGACGCCCACCGGCTCTGTCCCGCGATACGCCAGCACCGACGTATCCAGTCCGCCCAGCAACGCGAAGAACTCGAACAGGCTCGAAATCTCGTCTTCGGTGAATGGCGCTGCGCCCCAATGCGCCTTGAACGCGTCGTTCCATACCGTAGTAAATTGATGGACCCGCTGGCCGGGGTCGGCGTCTTTGACCGCAACGATTGAAAAGCCGGCGCGGATGGCGGCTTCGAGCGCGCTGCGGTAGCGCGCGGTCAGCTCGGGCGTGACCTCGATCTTGTAATCGACCCATCCCTTTTCGGTTTCGAAGCCCGCGTCCTTGAGCAGGCAATGGTAGTAGGCGGGATTCTGGCGCAGCACGCTCGGCGGGAGTGATTCGTAGTCATCGATCACGAACGGAAATTCGAGCAGTCCCGAGCCGGCGCGCGCGGCCTGCATCCCGCGCTCCGCAAGCCATCGGCACGCTTCGTCCATCAGCCGCTCGACCGCTTCGCGCGTGTCGGGCATCGCCTCGAACATCACGATGTGCCCGAGGCGCTCGTTCCAATGCCGGATGTAATGCCCGTCGACCAGCGCCACCGCGCGGGCCACGATCTCGCCGCCCTCGCGCGCCACGAACGCCTTGAGCTGCCGCTCCGAGGCGAACGGCGGCTGCCCCATCAGGATCGGAAGCTGGAGCGGCACCGTCGCGGGCCATCGCGCGCTGCGATACTCATAGACCCGATCATGAAAGAGCACGAATTCGCTCAGCGCCTGTTCGCCCTCAGGTGTTTCGATTCTCAACGCCACGATAACCTGCCTCCGTTCCCGCTAAGTGGATCCGATCGTCCGCCCCTAATCTTCCGCCTCGCGACGATGGTACGTCGTCAGAGCCGTTCGAACAACTTCCACCGGCCGGCGCCGGAAAAGACGCTCACGACCGTTGTGATCTACGCCGGATTTGCTCTATCCTGCGCCTGACGGAGAGTTCAAAAAGCCAGGTTCCCACCTGATCCGATCGACCGCCGCCGACCGATACGCCGGAACACCGCCGGCGCCGCGGCGAGCGCAATTGAGAGGAGAGATTCAGCCTTGAGAGAGATGAAGAGACCGATGCCGGAGCCGACGCCGGAGACCCTGCATTTCTGGGAGGGCATCCGAGCCGGAGAATTGCGCCTGCAACGATGCGATCAATGCCGCCAGGCCTACTTTCCACCGCGCCCATTCTGCCCCAGATGCGCGTCGCGCAAGGTCTCGGTGTTCAGGGCCAGCGGGCGCGCCAAGCTCTACAGCTACGTCATCCATCAGCGACCCGCTCCCGGATTTGTCCCGCCGTATTCGATTGCGGTGGTCCAGCTCGACGAAGGGCCGCGCATGATGACCAACATCGTGGGATGCCCGCAGACGCCCGAGGCGCTGCAACTCGATATGCCTCTTCAGGTGGTGTTCGAGAAGCAAACCGACGCCATCACGCTGCCGCTCTTCAAGCCCGCCGGGAAGTAACATGAAGCAGAAATCAGTTGCCGTGGTCGGCGCGGCCGAGACCACCGACCTCGGCGTCATTCCCAATCTTTCGCAAATCCAACTGCATGCCGATGCGGCGTTCAACACGCTGGCGGACGCGGGGCTCAAGCCCACCGACATCGACGGCCTCGCGACCGCAGGTGAGACGCCGACCAATGTGGCCCATTATCTTGGCATCACGCCGACCTGGGTGGACGGGACTTCGATCGGCGGCTGCTCGTTTATGCTTCACGTGCGCCACGCGGCCGCCGCCATCAACGAGGGCCTGTGCAAGACCGTGCTCATCACCCATGGCGAGAGCGGCCGTTCGCGCGTGGGCGCGGGAATGCGGCGCGGCGCAGGCGGCGCCAGCAGCTTGCAGGGCCAATTCGAGACGCCCTACGGCATCGTCGGACCGCCGACCACCTTCACCATCCCGGTCCTGCGCTATCTCAAGACTCACGGGCTCACCGAGGAGGCGCTCGCGATAGTCGCGGTGATCCAGCGCGAGTGGGCGGGCAAGAACCCGCGCGCCACGTTCCGCGATCCGATCACCGTGGCCGACGTTCTCAACTCGCGGATGATCGCGTACCCGTTCCGGATCCTGATGTGCTGCCTGGTCACCGATGGCGGCGGCGCGCTGATCCTGACCTCGGCCGAGCGCGCCCGCGACTTCCCGCGCAAGCCCATCTACATCCTCGGCACCGGAGAGAGCGTCGAGACGCCGATGATAAGCCAGATGGAGGACCTCACAACCTCCCGGGCGTTCCGCGTCTCGGGCAAAAAGGCCTTCGACGAAGCCGGCATCACGCACGCCGACGTCGATCACCTGATGGTCTACGACGCGTTCGCCCATCTGCCGCTCTACGGGCTCGAAGATCTCGGCTTCTGCAAGCCGGGCGAGGCGGCCGCCTTCATCGCCGAGCGCAACACCGCTCCGGGCGGCAAGCTGCCGCTCAACACCAACGGCGGCGGGCTGAGCTACATGCACTCGGGGATGTACGGGATGTACGCGATGCAGGAGTCCGTCCGGCAGTTGCGCGGCATCGCGCCGGCGCAAGTGCCCGGCGCGAAAATCTCGGTCGCGCAGGGCGTCGGCGGCATGTTCGCCGCAGCCGGCACCATCATCTTCAGCAACCAGCCGCCATGACGCGCTAATTCCGCCGCTCGTAGTGGGGCGGGCGTCCCTGCCCGCCGCTCGTAGTGGGGCGGCCGTCTCTGCCCGCCGCTCGCCGTCCACATTTGTCATTGCCGCGCGCGTGGCTGCCAGTGAAAAACGCGCGAGGAATCCCGGATCCTTCTCCGCGCAGCGCCCCCGCGCCGGTAGTGGACCACTTTGAACCGGTAGTGGACCACTTTGAAATTGATTTGACCTTACGATTGTTGAGGTTTCAGTTGGCGGCGCGATTCAGCTCTGCTCGCTTCCCTCTGCAGAAAGTAATTGAGCACCGTCCGCAGAACAGGTTCACCGAGGAAGCGCGAAACCCACGGTGGGTTTCGCATTCTTAAAAGGCTCTTCCGCGGCGCATCTTGAACCTGAACGAGGATTGCCTAAAAATGGTCCCGGCATGAGGCGGTCGTTTTCAAATGCGCATTTGCGCGACCTGAGTCTAATCGTGGCGATCGTCATGCTGTTGGCCGGCGTCCCCTCGACCGCCGGGTTCGTCGTTGTCTCCGGACCGAGCCATCCGGAATTGACCGTCAACATTTGCCAGCCGATTCAAACCTTCGACCGCGTGTCGAACACATTGCTTGCGCGCCCTGCCAGCGTCATGCCGGAGTTCGTTCTCCGCCATCTGAGTTCGACCGCATTGAACGAGACCGTCCGATTAGTCGATTTTAAGATCGCCCCCGACACGCCGCCGCCAAAGTACCCCGTCTAAGAACCTTCGTTCGACAAGTTACTCCGATTTGAGTGCTCGACGCCGCAAATTTCGCAGCGTCAAGTTCGTTCGGGCAAGCGGCGCACCGCGGAAGGTGTCCGCTGGGAGATGTTTCATGCGACGGATTTTTCGGCTTGCCCTTCTGGCTGGAGCGGCCGTTTCTGTGCTCGACGCCGCCAACACCGGCATACGCTGGTTGCTCGCGGCCGTTTTTCTCATCGGTCTGACGCCCGGTCTGGCTCGGGCCTGTGCGTGCGGATGTGGTGTTTTTGAGGTGGGAACCGCGTCACTGTTTCCTCAGGGGACCGGAGGCCAGGTGTGGTTCCAATATGAATACATGGATCAATCCATAAACTTCCACGCCACCCAGCCAGCCTCCGCCTTTTACAATAACGACAAGTACATCCGAACACACTTCATGGAAGCCGGCTTACAGTACATGTTCAATCGGGATTGGGGCCTAATGCTCGAGGTGCCCTATTGGTCGCGCGACTACAAGGGTGCTTATGATGGCAACAACGCCGACTTCCATTTGTTCAAGAATGTAGCCATCGGC
>Ga0187817_10001364_pt1 | contig 11863 bp, 9 predicted proteins | sample NC_wetland_sal_i_17_FD_132431 | JGI IMG/M metagenome (GOLD analysis project Ga0187817, IMG submission 132431) | Wetland sediment microbial communities from Neuse River Estuary, North Carolina, USA - SO4_2 | ecosystem: Environmental > Aquatic > Freshwater > Wetlands > Sediment | place: USA: North...
CGCGGCCGGCAGCGTCGAGCTGGATCTTCCGCTCCGGCAAATCGAGGTCAAGGGGGCCGCGGTCCGCGCGCGCCCGGGTGAGGCTGCCATAGGCGCCCCATAGCGGCCTGATTACGGTATCGAGCAAGGGCCCGGTCACATCGTCGGGGCGGCCGTCGATCGCGGCTTGCGCCTGCTCATAAGCGAGTGCCGCCGCAGAGCGCATCAGTCCGCGCAAGAACCGATGACTTCGCTTGCGTCCATCCTTGTCGAAGACCATGCGCACGGCGAGGCAGGGCCGAGCTTCCGCCGCTTGCAACGAGCAGAGATTGTTGGAGATGCGCTCCGGCAGCATCGGCACTACCCGGTCCGGGAAATAGACGGAGTTGCCGCGGGCCCTCGCTTCCTTGTCGAGCGCGCTCGCCGGTCTCACATAGGAGGCGACGTCGGCGATGGCGACCATGACCACCCAGCCGCCCCCGTTCTCGGGATCGGGGTCTGCTTCCGCCCACACGGCGTCGTCGCGGTCGCGGGCATCCGGCGGGTCGATGGTAACGAACGGCAGATGCCGCAAATCCTCGCGGCGTTTCAGATTTGGCTCTTTCGCCGCGTCCGCCTCGAGCAGCACGGCTTCTGGGAATGTGTCGGAAATGCCATGGGCGTGGATGGCGATGAGGCTCGTCGCCCGCTGATCTTGCGGATTGCCGAGCCGATCCGTGATACGGGCGCTCGCGGCGCCAAAGCGGGCCGGGCCGCCGAGCTCAAAGCGCACGAGTTCACCGTTCTCCGCGTCGTTGGTCGCCCCGCGCACCACCCGCCACTCTTTCAGTTGCTTGCGGTCGACGGGATCGATCACGCCGCCGCCTGGAAGAGCTCGGAAGATGCCGAGATGGCTCCGCGTGGCGCGGGGAAGGCGCTTGATGAGGCGCGCTTTATAGGGATAGTCGGCATCCGCTCCAAGCGCCGTGATCCGCGCCAGCACGCGATCGCCGATGCCGGAAGCCGGGCCCTTATCCTGCTTGCTTTCGGCGATGAGGATACGCGGGGCCGGTCCGTGCTCCTCGGACCAGTTGGCGGGGCGGGCGATGAACTCCCCATAGGAGTCGCGCTCGACGATTTCGACCACCGTGACCGAGGGCAGCAGGCCAGGGCGCTGAAGCTTACGCCGCGAGCCGGCGATCAGCCCATCGTCGGCCATGGCGCGCAACAACTCTTTCAGAGCGATGCGATCGCCACCCTTGATGCTGAAAGCGCGCGCGATCTCGCGCTTGCCGGCCTGCTCGCTGGCACCTTGCAGAAAATCCAGTATCTCTTGCTTGGAGGGAAGTTTGCCCACTTTTGGGGATTTGGGAGCGTTTTTCGTTTTGGCCACGAGTCGCTTTTAGCACGCGCGGGTCAAAACGTTAGTGTGCCGTCTCCTCGACCACCTCTTTCTCTTTCTTCGCCTTCTTGACCTTGCGCGGAGGCTTCTTGGCCGGTCCCTTGGCGGCTCTCGCGGCGATCAGCTCAACAGCATCCGCGAGCGTCACCTCCCCCGGGTTCCGGTCCTTGGGCAAAGTGGCGTTGATCTTGCCGTGCTTCACGTAAGGTCCGTAGCGGCCACTCAACACCTGCACCGCGCCTTTAAGCTCAGGGTGCTCGCCAAGGTCCTTGATCACCGTTGCGCCGCGCCGGACGCGGTTCGCAGCCTTCTCGGCGAGCAGGCTCACGGCGCGATTGATGCCGACGGTGAAAACCTCATCGGCGGCACCAAGACTCGCATATTTGCCCTCATGCTGGACGTAGGGACCGAAGCGGCCGAAGCCGGCGGTAATAGGCTTGCCGGTTTCGGGGTGCAGGCCCACCTCGCGCGGCAGCGACAGCAATGACAGCGCGCGGGAAAGATCGATGCTTTCCGGATCGAAACCCTTCGGGATCGAAGCGCGCTTCGGCTTCTCCTCGCCGTTCTCGCCGAGCTGGACGTACGGCCCGAAGCGCCCGGTACGGAGGGTCACGTCGAGTTCGGTCTCAGGATCGGTGCCAAGCAGCTTCCCCTCGCTGCCGAGCGAAGCGGTCTTGTCGCCACCGTCGGCGAGCTGGCGGGTGAAGCGGCAGTCCGGATAGTTGGAGCAGCCGATGAACGCACCGAACTTGCCGATCTTGAGGCTGAGGCGCCCGGTTCCGCACGAGGGGCAGGCGCGCGGATCGCCGCCTGCTTCGGTGCCGGGGAAGATATGGGGCCCAAGCATGTCGTTCAGTGCGTCGAGCACCTCGGCGATGCGCAACTCGCCAATGTCCTGCACGGCGGCGATGAACTCGCGCCAGAAATCGCGGAGCACGTCCTTCCAGGCGAGCTGGCCGGCCGAGATCAGGTCGAGCTTCTCCTCGAGATCGGCCGTGAAGTCGTATTCGACGTAGCGGCGGAAGAAGCTCTCCAAGAACGCCGTGACCAGCCGGCCCTTGTCCTCGGGATGGAGCCGCTTCTTGTCGAGCCGAACATATTCGCGGTCGCGCAAGATGTTGAGCGTCGAGGAATAGGTCGATGGCCTGCCGATGCCGAGCTCCTCCATCTTCTTGATCAGAGTGGCTTCGGTGTAGCGGGGAGGCGCCTCGGTGAAATGCTGCTTTGCCTCGATCTTGCGACCATCAAGGGCATCGCTCTTCGCAAGCACGGGCAAGCGGGAGCATTCCTCGCCGATCACATCGTCGGTGCCTTCCTCATAGAGCTTGAGGAAGCCGTCGAAGCGGACCACTGAGCCTGTGGCGCGCAATCCGTAAGCGACACCGTCCTTGCCGGTGACGTCGATCTCGGCGGTGGTGCGCTCAATCTCGGCGCTCGCGGCCTGGCTTGCCACTGTGCGCTGCCAGACGAGCTTGTAGAGCTTGGCGGCATCGTCATCGAGGAAGCGCGCGACGCTCTCTGGCGGCTTGGTGAAATCCGTGGGCCTGATGGCTTCGTGCGCTTCCTGAGCGTTCTTGGCCTTCGTCTCGTATTGGCGGGGCGAGGCGGGCACGTAGTTCCGCCCATAGAGGCGCTCGACCGTACGCCGGCACGCGGCAATCGCCTCAGGCGCGATCTGGACGCCGTCGGTACGCATATAGGTGATCAGGCCCTCGCTCTCGCCACCGAGGTCCACACCCTCGTAGAGCCTCTGAGCAAGCTGCATGGTGTGGCGGGGAGAGAAGCCAAGCTTGCGCGAGGCCTCCTGCTGCAAGGTCGAGGTGGTGAAAGGAGGTGCGGGGTGGCGCCGCTGCGACTTGCTTTCCACGCTGGCAACGACGAAGCGGCCGCCTTCCAGCGCAGCCTTGAGGCGCATCGCGGCGGCCTCATCGGCAATGTCGAACTTTTCGAGCTTTTTTCCGTCGATGGCGACGAGCCTGGCAAGGAAGGTTTCGTTCTTGGCGGTGGCAAGCTCGGCGAGCAGCGACCAGTATTCCTGCCCCTTGAACTGCTCGATCTCGAGTTCTCGGTCGCAGACAAGCCGCAGCGCCACGGACTGCACCCGGCCCGCTGAGCGGGCGCCAGGCAGCTTCCGCCACAGCACTGGGGAAAGGGTGAAGCCAACGAGATAGTCGAGCGCCCGACGGGCGAGATAGGCGTTGACCAGCGGACCGTCGATCTCGCGCGGATGGCGCATGGCGTCGAGTACTGCTTCCTTGGTCACGGCATTGAAGACCACACGCTCCACGGCGACCTTGTCCAAGGCCTTCTTGCGGTTCAGCACCTGATAGACGTGCCAGGAGATGGCCTCGCCCTCGCGATCAGGGTCGGTGGCGAGGATCAGCTTGTTCGCTCCCTTTACCGCCTGGGCGATCTCGTCCAGCCGTTTCGCCGCCTTGGGCTCCACGTCCCAATGCATCTCGAAGTCCTTGTCAGGCAGGACCGAGCCGTTCTTGGACGGCAGATCGCGAACATGGCCGTAGGAGGCGAGCACGCGATAGCCCGACCCCAGATATTTGTTTACGGTCTTTGCCTTGGCCGGCGATTCGACGATGACGATGTTCATTAAGTGGTTCCATGGCCGGCGCCAAAGGCGCCCGGCTCGAGGGGGGTATTTGCCGCGTCTTGCCCTCGCAATGCGGCGAAAATGGTGTCTTGCACCAGGAGTGTCAATTCCCACTGAACGCGCGGACCGGCATTGTAGGAACTTGAATTTTTACAACTCTAGGATGTATAGATTTAAAATTATCCACAACCTCAAAGAATGTTGCCACCGAAGGAGAGCGCGTTTCAGAAGAAGCAAAATGGAGTGTAAATCGACGGCTCAACCTGCGGGACTGCCCCTTTGCCTATCTTCTTGCCATGGCGAAGAAAGACGCACAGGTGGAGTCACAAAAGGCTGAAATAGCCATTCTTCGAGGCCGATCAAGGAGACAAGTTGCCTACTGCGTCGTTGCAACTTATCCGCGAGATCGAGTTCAAGCAGCACGCTACGCCCCTTGCGCACAGCGATGCCGGTCGCGCGATCGACCTCGATCGATATCGACCGGGCTCGTCCAAGGGCGCCAACGATCCGCTCGCGTTCGCTTTGGCCAATCTCCAGCTCAGCCGCCGACGGTCATTCAGTTGGAGAGCGGAACGGGGCGAGGGCGCCTTGCGGCCGGGCTCAGACCTTCTTCGCGCCAATCCGTCCTTCCTCGCCCCGGAGGAGGCGTCCGATGTTGTCGGCGTGGCGCCAATAGAGAAGCACGGTGAAGATCAGGAACAGAACCGCGATGCGCGTTCCGCCAATAAAGAAGAGCAAGCAGGGGACAGCGGCGCTCGCCACGAGGGCCGAAAGCGATGAGTAACGGGTGATGAGCGCCACCAGAAGCCAGATCACGCAGAAGGCTATCGCGCTCGGCCAATAGAGCCCGAGCAGCACGCCGATATAGGTCGCCACCCCCTTGCCTCCGCGAAAACCGAGCCAAACCGGAAACAAATGTCCGAGAAAGGCGCCGAGACCGCCCAGGATCGCCGCGTCCTGGCCCGAGCGCGCACCGATGAGGACGGCGGCGGCGCCCTTCAACAGATCGAGCAGCAGCGTGAGCGCCGCGAGTGCCTTGTTCCCGGTGCGCAATACATTGGTGGCGCCGATATTGCCGGAGCCGATGTCACGCAGATCGCCGTGGCCGGCGAGCTTGGTAAGGATAAGGCCGAAGGGAATGGAGCCGAGCAGATACCCGGCCGCGAGCGCGAGGAGATCGTAAAGGCTCCAATCAGCCGCAAGCATATCGGTCAGACTCCGATAAGGAGAAGGGCTAATTGCCGCGCCCGTGAGGGTAGTTATACACAGGGCGTCCAGCAACGAGGGTCATCACCGCCCGGCCTTGCAGGCGCGCCTCGTCGAAGGGCGTGTTCTTCGACCGCGTGCGCAACAGCTCAGGGCTCACCACGAAGGGCGTATCAAGGTCGATGAGCACGAGGTCGGCCGGCGCTCCCTTGGCGAGGCGTCCGCTTGGAAGCCCGACCAGGCGCGCCGGGTTTGCGGTGAGCGCACGGAGCAAGGTGACAAGATCGACGCTGCCATCGTGATAGAGGCGGAGCGCCACCGACAGAAGGGTCTCGACGCCGATGGCGCCGTCGGCGGCCTCGGCGAAGGGCCGGCGCTTGCCGTCCGCGTCCTGGGGATCATGGGCGGACACGATCACATCGATATCGCCGATCGCAATGCCTTCGACCATGGCGCGGCGGTCGTCTTCGGAGCGGAGTGGGGGGCGCATCTTGAAGAACGTTCGGTAGTGACCGATGTCGTTTTCATTCAGGGTGAGATGGTTGATGGAGACGCCGCAGGTCACGGGCAGGCCGCGCGCCTTGGCACCGCGGATAATGTCAAGCGATGCCCGGCACGAGATCTGGCCCGCGTGATAGCGGCCGCCGGTGAGTTCTGCGAGGCGCACGTCGCGCTCGAGCATGATGGTCTCGGCCTCCCGCGGAATGCCGGGGAGCCCAAGCCGCGTCGCGACCTCGCCCTCGTTCATCACGCCGTCCTGGGCAAGGGAGGGCTCTTCCAAATGATGGATGATGAGCGCGCCGAAATCCTTGGCGTAGGCGAGCACGTTCCGCATCATCTTGGCGCTGGCGAGGCTTGTCTTGCCGTTGGTGAAGGCGATGGCGCCCGCCTCGCGCAGCAGCCCGATTTCCGACATCTCTTCGCTGAGCAGGCCTTTGGTCATCGCCGCCATGGGATGCACGTTGACTTGGGCCGTGTCGCGCGCCCGGCGCATGATGAAGTCGACCAGCGCCACGTCGTCGATGACGGGTTCGGTGTTGGGCATACAGATGATGGTGGTGACGCCGCCTGCCGCCGCTGCCCGGCTTGTCGTGGAAAGTGTCTCCCGATGCTCGTGCCCCGGTTCGCCGGAGAACACCAGCATGTCGACGAGCCCGGGAGCAAGCACGTGGCCGCCGCAGTCGATCACTCGCCCATCGCCGACTGAAGCGGCGGTCACTTCAGGGCCGACATCGGCGATCTTGCCGTCGGCGATCAACACGCCGCCCTTCTGGTCGAGACCTGTGGCGGGATCGATCAGCCGCGCATTGAGAAGCGCCGTGGCGCGGCCGTTGCGATCAGAGTCAAGGGTTTGCATGCTCATCAACGGTTCGGCAGGTGGCGGGCGAGCGCCTGCAGCACCGCCATGCGCACCGCTACGCCCATTTCCACCTGTTCGCGGATCACGCTTCTCGTGTCGTCCGCGACGCTTGAGTCGATCTCCACGCCGCGGTTCATCGGGCCGGGGTGCATGATCAGCGCATCGGGCTTGGCGCGGGCGAGCTTCTCGTGGTCGAGCCCGAAGAAGTGGAAATATTCCCGCTGGCTCGGCACGAGGTTCGACGACATGCGCTCGCGCTGGAGTCTCAGCATCATCACGATGTCGGCGCCTTCCAGCCCCTCCCACATCGAGGAATAGACCTCGACCCCGAGGCGCGCGATGCCCGACGCGATCAGCGTCGAGGGCGCGATGACGCGGACGCGCGCGCCGAGCGTATTGAGCAGGAGGATGTTGGAGCGGGCGACCCGCGAATGCAGAATATCGCCGCAGATCGCCACGATCAGCCCGGCAATGCGTCCTTTATGGCGGCGAATGGTCAGCGCATCGAGCAGGGCTTGGGTCGGGTGCTCATGGCTGCCATCACCGGCATTGATCACCGAGCAGTCGACCTTCTGGGCGAGTAGCTCGACCGCGCCCGCCGCATGGTGGCGCACGACGAGAATATCGGGCCGCATCGCGTTCAGCGTCACCGCCGTGTCAATCAGGGTCTCGCCCTTCGACATGGACGAGGTCTGCGTCGACATGTTCATCACGTCGGCGCCGAGTCTTTTGCCCGCAAGCTCGAAGGAGCTTTGGGTCCTGGTCGAGGATTCGAAGAAGAGATTGATCAGGGTGCGGCCACGGAGATCGTCGCGTTTCTTGGCGATCTGGCGGCTGACGGTCGACGCCTGCTCCGCAAGATCGAGCAGGCCCACGATCTCGTCGCGCGAAAGGCCTTCGATCCCAAGCAGATGGCGATGAGGGAAGAAGAATTCGGTCGCTTCGGCCGCAATGCTCATTAAAGTGGACTCTATAGGCCGACTTTGCCCGGGCGGCAAGCTTGGCTGCCCAAGCAAGCTGTGGCAGCAATGGCTATTCCAGAGTCGTCAAAGGAACCTATGGCCCCCGATTCGATTCCGCCGGGAGAGCAGGTGCTCAACCAAAGCCCAGTCTTCACTGATGTGAATCTGTTCACATCAGACATCCCCTTGTGCGAGGCCGTCGCCCGCGAGGGGGGCGCCGATGCCGCCGAAAACCTTGCCGCTTTCGGCCGGATCGCCGGCAGCGCCGCGGCAGCTGATCTCGGGCGGCAGGCCAATGAGCACGCCCCGCGGCTCCGCGCCTTCGATGCGCAAGGACGCCGGCTGGACCGGGTGGACTACCACCCCGCTTATCATCGGCTGATGGGGTTCAGCACGGCGCAAGGCCTTCACTGCTCGACCTGGGACTATCTGACGGCAGGGAGCGGTCCGCGGCCGGGGGCCCATGTCGCAAGGTGCGCGGGCAGCTACATGGCAGCGCAGATGGAGGCGGGCCATTGCTGTCCCATCACCATGACCCACGCCGCCATCGCTTCGCTCCTGCACGAGCCGGTACTCGCCCGCACAGTGCTGCCGAAGCTGCTCGTGCGGAGCTACGACCCGCGATTTGCTCCCTGGCAGAAGAAGCAGGCCATCACCATCGGCATGGGCATGACGGAACGTCAGGGCGGCACCGACGTTCGCGCCAACACCACGTCGGCCGTTCCCCTCAACGGCACCGGCTCCGGCAAGGGCTACGCCATCAGCGGCCACAAATGGTTTCTGTCGGCGCCGATGTCCGACGCGTTCCTGGTCCTCGCGCAGACCAAAGGAGGGCTGTCCTGCTTTTTCATGCCGCGCTTTTCGCCTGACGGCCCGGTCAACAAGTTCAGACTCGAGCGGCTCAAGGACAAGCTCGGCAACCGCTCCAACGGTTCGGCCGAGGTGAGTTTCGACCGCGCGCTCGGCTATCTCGTGAGCGAAGAGGGAAGAGGCGTTCCCACCATCATCGACATGGTGACGCTCACCAGGCTCGACTGCGCCGTATCCTCAGCCGGGCTGATGCGGCAAGCGCTCGCCCGCGCGATCCATCACGCACAGCATCGCAGCGTTTTCCAGAAGCGGCTGATCGATCAGCCGCTGATGCTCCAGGTGCTCGCCGACATGGCGCTCGACGTCGAGGCTGCCACCGTGCTCGTCTTCCGCCTCGCCCGCGCTTTCGACGGGCACGACGATGCAGATGAAACGGCCTACCGGCGGCTGATGACGCCGATCACCAAATATTGGGTGTGCAAGATCGCACCGGCGCTCACCTTTGAGGCCATGGAGTGCCTCGGCGGCAACGCCTATGTAGAGGAAGGCGGCTTCCCGTTGCTCTATCGCGAGGCTCCGGTGAACGCCATCTGGGAGGGATCGGGTAATGTCATGTGCCTCGATGTGCTCCGGGCGGTCGAGCGCTCGCCGGAGACCTTGGAGCGCGTGCTTGCCGGGATTGAAGCGGCAAGTGGTGGCGAGCCGCGATTGAAGTCAGCAGTGGACGGCGTGAGAATTCTCCTTGCTGAAGCCGCGCGGGACCAGGCGCGGGCGCGGTCCGTGGTCGAGTTGCTTGCGCTCACGGCCGCGGGGGCGTTGCTCCAGGCCCATGCGCCGCCGGCGGTCAGCGATGCCTTCTTGTCGACACGGCTCTATGGTGCATTCAGGCATAGCTACGGCGTTGGACTTGGCGGCGACATTCACGCCATTGCCGCCCGCGCAGCTCCGACGCTCGCTTGAGCAGCGTAATTTTGATCTTCATCAAGGCCACCGGAAGCTTCGAGCCTTCATTTTTAGGTGATGGCCGTCGCTTACCGAGGGGCCGAAATTGCAATAACTTGCAGTTTACGCTTGGGCGCGAATCATTGAGGATTGGCGTGATCGGTCTTCGGGCGACGCCGTCAAGTGGGTGACGGCGCTATCCGAAGGCATTTGTTGTCGCAGCGGGCGCAGTAACGGCGTCAAAGGTTCGGTCAGGCGGAGGCTAAACCATGATGAGCTTACCCTTCCTCTTGTTTGCCTGCGGTCTCGCCGCGGCGTGGACGAGCCGGCGCGAGGCAGCGATGGGGTTCTGGGTTGCCGGCGTGCTGGTGTTGCTTGTGCTGTTCCGGTTTCACGCGACGGATGTGCTGAATCTCGGGCTTTAGTGGAAGAGCTCGTGTGACGAGTGATCTGTCGAGGCTGCTCAACGCCTTGGGGCTCGTGGCCGTTGACACGGTGCTGGTGCTTGCCTTTGCCGACCAGCTTTGGTTCCGCGACCTTCCGTGCCCAATCTGCATCCTGCAGCGGGCGGGCTTCATCGCCGCGGGATTTGGCCTTGCGCTCAATCTGATGTTCGGCCCACGGCCGAGCCATTACAGCCTCGCTATCCTCGGCGCCATGGTGGGCAGCATCGTGTCGGCGGACCAGGTGCTCCACTACATCGTTCCCGGGAGCGGCGCCTATGGCGATGCCATTTTCGGGCTGCACCTCTACACCTGGTCGTTGATCATGTTCGTGGCTGTTGTCCTTGGCAGTGCTGTGATGCTCCTGTTTGACCGCCAGTTCGATACCGCCGGGCCATTGCCCTGGCGCCTGAAAGTCTTGCCGATGTCGGCGGTGGCGCTGCTCGCGCTGCTCACTCTTGGCAATATCGCCTCCGCGCTTGCCATCTGCGGGGCAGGCCTTTGCCCCGAAGCCCCCTCCGGCTATCTCATCTTCCACGAAAATCTAGGGCTAGCACTCGCCAAGACGCCTTAACCGCTCGAGCGCTCCTTGCAGGATATAAGCCGCTGCCATGCGGTCCACGACTTCGGCGCGCCGCTTGCGCGAGGCGTCAGCCTCGATCAGGTGACGCTGCACAGCGGCCGTGGACAGCCGCTCGTCCCAAAACACCATGGGCACCCCGACGTGCGTGGCGAGGTTTCTGGCAAAGGCGCGGGTAGACTGGGCACGTGGGCCTTCGGCGCCGTCGAGGTTGAGGGGAAGGCCGATCACGAGACCGCCGACTTGATTGTTTTCAATGACTTCGCGAATGGTCTTGGCGTCGGCGGTGAACTTAGTGCGCTGGATCGTGTCGAAGGGCGTGGCGACGCTGCGGGTCACGTCGGAGAGCGCCATGCCGATGGTCTTGGTGCCGACGTCAAGGCCGAGCAGTCTGGCATCGCGCGCAAGCAAGGGCGGCAGATCTTCGATGGCGATGAGAGCGGCACCGGTCATGGGCCAAGGGGGTGCGGCACCGCCGCGAGGTTGTCAACTCGCTCCGCTTCCCTATAGTCCCAAGACCTTAGAGCTTTGGTGGCGCGTAACTCCGGACGGACAATGCAAATAACCTGGTTCGGCCATTCCTGCTTCCGCATCGATACGGGCAAATCACGCATCCTGATTGACCCGTTCCTTACCGGGAATCCGACCTTCGAGGGTTCGGGCCACACAGTGCTGGACGTTGCGAAAGGCATGACCCATGTGGCGCTGACCCACGGCCATGAGGATCACACCGGCGACACCGTCGCGATCTGCAAGGAGACCTCTGCGCCACTCATCGCCGTCTATGAGCTTGCCGTGCATATGGCGAGCCTCGGGGTGGAGAAGATCGATCCCGGCAATACCGGTGGCACGCTCTATCACGAGGATTTCGACCTCACCTTCGTGCCCGCCTGGCACTCCTCCGGCGTCTTCCACGCGGAGCGGTCGATCTATCTCGGCGCCTGTTGCGGGCTCGTCATCGCCTCCCGTGAGGGCAAGACCGTTTACCACCTGGGCGACACGGCGATCTTTTCCGACATGGGGCTCATCAACGAGATCTATCGCCCTGAAGTGGGTATCGTGCCGATCGGGGACCGCTTCACCATGGGGGCCAAGACCGCGGCGCTTGCCTGCAAGCGCTACTTCCGGTTCGAGAGGGTCATTCCCTGCCATTACGGGACCTTCCCCATCATCGACCAGACAGCCGACGAATTTGTCGCGGAGATGGGCGGCAATACCGTGGTGGTGCCGAAAGTCGGCGTTCCCTTCGAGGTTTGACCCGCCCGATGCCCCCGGGGCCAAGGCCCAAGTTGAAGCCGCTGCGGGCCGGTGCTACAGGAGCGCTGACAAGCGTTTCAGCTCCTGGCAGAGTCCGTCATGTCCGTTGATCGCGCGACCGTCTATCGCATCGCTCATCTCGCCCGCATCGCCATTACCGAAGCGGAAGCCGCGCGCCTCGAGAAGGAGCTGTCGGGCATTCTCGACTGGGTCGCTCAGCTTGACGAGATCGACACATCGGGCGTTGAGCCGATGACCCGCGTCGTCGCCATGACCATGAAGAAGCGGAAAGACGAGGTCACCGACGGCAATTATGCCGACGACATCCTCAAAAACGC
>Ga0187817_10001366_pt1 | contig 11860 bp, 10 predicted proteins | sample NC_wetland_sal_i_17_FD_132431 | JGI IMG/M metagenome (GOLD analysis project Ga0187817, IMG submission 132431) | Wetland sediment microbial communities from Neuse River Estuary, North Carolina, USA - SO4_2 | ecosystem: Environmental > Aquatic > Freshwater > Wetlands > Sediment | place: USA...
GCCTTCAATTCCACTCCCATGGATTTCACATAGCGCAACCCGCCGCTGGAGAATCGAATGGCCTTGGCGATTTTGTTGGCGATACTTACGTCTGAAGTGTTCAGGTTCACGTTGTAGGCGATTAGAAATTTCCGCGCTCCCACCACCGTCACACCGGCGGTTGGATGCAATTTGGGTTCGCCTATGTCGGGTTGTCGGTCATGGTTCTTCTTCAACTCTTCGCGTAATCCCTCGAACTGGCCTCGCCGCACATTCTCCAGATTTACCCGGTCCGGCCGTGTCGCCGCTGCCTCATAGAAAAATATGGGAATGCGGTATCGCTTCCAGATTTCATTGCCCACGCGGCGGGCTAATGCCACGCAATCTTCGAGCGTCACTCCCTCAATTGGGATGAACGGCACAACATCGGTCGCCCCCACGCGCGGATGCGCTCCGGTGTGTACGGTCATGTCAATCAACTCCATCGCTTTTCCAGCGCCGAGAATCGCGGCTTCCCCTACGGAGTCGGGTTCACCAGCCAGAGTGATCACGGATCGGTTGTGATCCGCATCCATCTCTCGATCCAGCACGTACACACCGGGCACGCTGCTCATCGCCTGGACGATTTCATCCACTTTCGCGGGGTCCCGCCCTTCGGAAAAATTCGGCACGCACTCAATCAATCGTTTCATGTCTCATCCCGTCAACTTTGCCCTGGATTTGCATTGCCTCGTAGCAGCGGCTTTACGCCGCTGGCAGTTGCTTTGCCTGGCCGAATCGTTTCCAATTGAAACCGCAAAATAAACGTCATCCTGAGAAAGGGTTTGCTTGCCCTGAACCGCGGTGAAGGGCGCTCGAAGGATCTCAACCGATCCGTCCCGCAATCACTCTGCGGAACACGATGCCTTCAGTCCCGCATATACGCAATCTCCCCGCGCTTAAGGGTCATCCAACACCGTTGCATCCCAAAATAATAAGGAATTTCCCGGTAATCCTCTACTTCGAAGACCGCCAAGTCCGCCTGTTTACCCACTTCCAAAGATCCAATCTTCTCTTCACGCCTCAGCGCATACGCCCCATTGATGGTGGCTGCGGCAATCGCTTCCGCCGGTGTCATTCGCAATTGCGTGCAAGCCAAAGACAACACCATGGGCATGCTCACCGTAGGACTTGTCCCGGGATTGTAATCCGTCGCCAATGCCACGATGGCGCCGGCCTCAATCAACTTACGTGCCGGCGCGTAGTTCTTCCATCCCAAATGAAAGTCGCATCCGGGAAGCAAGGTCGCAACCGTTTGCGATTTCGCCAAGGCCCGGATATCCGCGGCGTTCACCTGCTCCAAATGGTCGCAACTCGCTGCCCCCAATTCCACCGCCAACTGCGTAGCGCCTGTGTGCGATAGTTGTTCGGCGTGTAGCCGTGGCGTCAATCCATGCGCTTGCGCTTCGCCGAGGATTCGTCGTGATTGTGTGAGCGAAAATGCTCCCCGGTCGCAAAACACATCACAGAATTCCGCCAGATTTTCATTCGCTATATCCGGCAGCATCTGTTCCACCAGCAGAGCGATATACCGTTCAGCTCCGTCCGGCTTTCCGCGAAACTCTGCGGGCACCACATGCGCGCCCAAAAATGTAGACACGATCTCCAGCGGCTGTTCGCCTTTCAATTCCCGTTGCAGTCGAAGAATCTTCAATTCACTGTCCACATCCAGCCCATATCCGCTTTTCGCCTCAACGGTTGTCGTGCCATACGACGCGAACTCTTCCAGCGCTGCTCGCGCCCGTGCCTTCAGAGCCTCGGACGTTGCCGCGCGCAATTTTTTGACGGAATTCAGTATCCCCCCGCCTTTTCTGGCAATCTCCTCGTAACTCGCTCCCCGTATTTTCAGTTCGTATTCTTCCGCCCGGCTCGCGGCGTGAATCAGGTGAGTGTGCGAATCTACAAAGCCCGGCAGCACCACTCGCCCGCCTACATCCAACTTCTGCGCACCTTTGGCGTCCTTGCGTGCTTCCACTTGTCGACGAGTGCCGACGGCCGCGATCTTGCCGTCGCACACCAACACCGCGCCGTCTTCCACCAGGCCTAAATTTAAAAGGGAATTACCCCGCCGGGGAGCGCCTCCCCGCAGCGTCAGCAGTTGCGCAGCGCCGGTAATTAGCAGATTTTGCGTCAAGGCGTCGCTATCGCACCTCCGTCACGGCGAAACTGATTTACGCGCTAACAGCCACTCCCTGATATGCCGGCACAAACACTTCCTTCACAAACGTCTCGAACGACGTCGGAGTGGTGTTTTCGGCGTTCCTCGCCTCCGTCGACACTACAATACCTTCATTGAATCCCTGGAACATTTCGATGAAGTACGCGGCCGTTTTCGGCGGAGTTCCCATCTGCAGCAGCACTTGCTTCACCTCATCGTACGGAAACTGCGCATAACGAAGGTCCGGCAGGTTCAGGGCCTTCCCGATGATCGCCGCCACCTCATTCATGCTGAGGTCGCGCTCGCCCAACAATTCTTGCGTCTGCTTCCCATTGAAATCCAACTTCAGCAGCCGCTCCGCCGCGTAGGCTCCGATGTCTCGCGTGGCGATCATCGGAATCTGCATATCTGCACGGAGCGCTCCGCCAAAGAGACCCATCATCTGCACCATACTGACTGCCGCCAAATGATTCTCGAAAAAATAGGCCGGCCGCAAGTGCAACACGTTTAGTTTTTCCACGGCATTCAATTTCGTTTCCGACAGGCGCACGCCCAGAATAGGTCCTGTTCCAGCCGCCGCCTGTGCTCCGATGCTGCTGAGATTCACGGCATAGTGCAGCCCGGAATTTCGCACCGCGGTCGAAATTGTGTCGGTTTCCCTTGCCTGGTCCGCCGCGTAATCCGGCGAATTCATTCCCGGAGGGATCATCAGGAAGGCCGCGCGCACATCCGTGAACGCCCGCGTCAGCGCTTCGGCGTCGTTCACATCGCCTATGAACGCCTCGGCCCCTCTTTGCACCAGCAGTTGCAGCCTCGCCGTGCTTCTTCCGACGGCCCTTACCTTCTCGCCTTTTTCAAGCAGCCTCCTCGTAATTACAGAGCCGATGTGCCCTGTCGCGCCTAAGACTGTATACATCTTCTACTCCTCGACTGGATTTTCACTCGCGAGCCGCACAACCTTCAAAAGAACCAAACCTTGCACATGCACCTATACAAAGCCTGTTCCCGTTCACATCATCGGGACCTTTACACCCGTCTTCTTGGCAAAATCGATGGCCTCAGCATATCCCGCATCCACGTGCCGCGCTACACCCATTCCTGGATCGTTGGTCAACACCCGTTCGATGCGTTTGGCCATCTCTTTGGTGCCATCCGCGCAGGTCACCTGTCCGGCGTGCTGGGCGTACCCTATCCCCACGCCTCCGCCATTGTGGATAGACACCCAGGACGCTCCACTCGCGGTATTCACCAGCGCGTTCAGCAGCGCCCAATCCGCCACCGCGTCCGACCCGTCTTTCATCGCCTCGGTTTCGCGGTACGGCGAAGCCACCGACCCGCAATCCAAATGGTCGCGGCCCATCACCACGGGCGCCTTCAATTCACCCTTGGCCACCAAATCATTGATTGCCAACCCGAACTTATCGCGCTGCCCATAACCCAGCCAGCAGATCCGCGCCGGCAGTCCCTGAAATTTCACCTTCTTCTGTGCCAGCGTGATCCAGCGCTTCAGGTGCTCGTCCTTCGGGAACATTTCCAGCACCAGCCGGTCCGTTAGAGCGATATCCGAAGGCTCCCCGGAAAGCGCCGCCCATCGAAACGGCCCTTTCCCTTCACAGAACAGCGGCCGAATATAGGCAGGCACAAATCCCGGAAAGTCGTAGGCGTTCTTCACCCCCGCCTCAAATGCAAACGTTCGAATATTGTTGCCGTAGTCAAACGTCACCGCGCCCAGTTTCTTCAGATCCAGCATCCCCTGCACATGCTGACCGATGGCCTCGATCGCGCGCTTCCGGTATTCCTCCGGACTCTTGTTGCGCAGTTCCACCGCCTGTTCCAGGGTCATCCCATTCGGCACATATCCATTGATCGGATCGTGCGCGCTGGTTTGATCCGTCAGCACATCCGGCACCACGCCCCGCTTCGCCAGCTCTGGAATCAAGTCCGCACAGTTTCCAACCAGACCCACCGAAGTTGCCTCGCGCTTACGCACCGCGTTCTTCAGGATTCGCAGCGCTTCGTCCAGCGACGTGACCATCACATCGCAATAACCCGTCTTCACCCGTTTCTTGATGCGTTCGGGGTCCACATCAATCCCCAGAAACGCCGCTCCATTCATGGTTGCCGCCAGTGGTTGGGCTCCTCCCATTCCTCCCATTCCGCCGGTCACCACCAGTTTCCCGCTCAGATCGCCGCCAAAATGTTGACGAGCCGCCGCGCCAAACGTTTCATACGTGCCCTGCAAAATTCCCTGCGTGCCGATATAAATCCAGCTTCCCGCGGTCATCTGCCCGAACATCATCAGTCCCGCGCGATCCAATTCGTTGAACTTTTCCCAATTATTCCAGTAGCCCACCAGATTCGAGTTGCACAGGAGCACTCGTGGCGCGTATTCGTGCGTGCGAAACACCGCCACCGGCTTGCCGGACTGCACCAGCAGGGTCTCGTCGCCTTCCAAAGCCCGCAACGATCTCACAATCGCGTGAAAGCAATCCCAATTGCGCGCCGCTTTTCCTGTCCCGCCGTACACCACCAACTCTTCCGGCTTTTCTCCTACCTCGGGATCCAGATTGTTCAGCAGCATCCGCAATGCCGCTTCCTGCTGCCATCCTTTGCAGGAAAGCGTCGTACCGCGTGGCGCGCGAAATGGTCCGCGGCTGGTTGCGGGATCGTTCACAGTCGTCGTCGTTGCACCCATTTTCGATTGCCTCTGGCCTTATCTTAACGCAGCTTCATCTGCAGCGTTAACCGGCAGGTAGCAGCGGATTTATCGCGCTGACGTGGCTGACCCGTCACACTGTCTCGCCACCGCCCGTTGCGCCGGTTTTCCTTCTAAGGTAAATTCAAATTTCCTATGAGCTACAGTTCACTTCCTGCCGGGCTCCTTCGCGCCGTCGAGGAACACCCCTCGCCTCGCGCTCAAATGTTTCGTGCTTCCGACCGATGGGAAGCCATTTCTTCACAGGAATTTCTGCGCCGGATTGCGGGGCTGGCAAATTCCTTGGTCGAACTGGGCGTGAAGTCAGGTGATCGCGTTGCGGTGTTTGCGCCCAACTGTCCCGAGTGGCACACCGCGGACTTTGCCATAAACGGCTCCGGCGCGGTCACGGTTCCCATTTACTTCAACGAATCTCCAGACCGCATGACCTACATCCTCAATCACTGCGGCGCCCGGGTAGTCTTCATCGCTGGTCTTGCGCAACTGCAGAAATTCCTCCAGGCGCGCGAGCAACTGCAGCATGTTCAGCAAGTGATCGTCGCCGGTGCGGGCGATGCCATGCCCTCCGAATTTCTTCGCTACGAAACGCTTATCGCCACCGTAGGTTCTACCGAGATTGCCGCCTACCGCAGACGGGCCGCCGAAGTCCTCCCCAGTCAACTCGCGTCTATCATCTATACCTCCGGTACCACCGGCGAACCCAAGGGCGTCATGCTCACCCATTCCAATTTCAGCTCCAACGTGGCCGACTCCTGCGAGGACATTTCGATTAAGCCGGAAACCGATCTCGCCGTCTCGTTCCTTCCTCTCGCTCACGTCTATGGCCGTATGCTTGACTACCTTTATATCTTTCAGGGCTGTCCCATCGCCTACGTGGACGTGGTCGAAAACGTGGCGCAAGCTCTCGTCGAAGTTCGCCCCACAGTTCTCGCAGCCGTTCCCCGCTTCTTCGAGAAAATTTATGCCCGCCTGATGGAGCAGGGAAGTAAGACTACCGGGGTCAAGCACAAGGTCTTTAGTTTCGCCATGAACACCGCAAGAGAAGCGGCCCCCTGGAGATGCGGCGAAAAATCCGTCAGTCTGTCGGTAAAAATGAAGTGGGCTTTGGCCGACCGGTTGGTTTATTCCAAAATTCGCGCTGGCACCGGTGGTCGGCTTCGCCTGGTTCTTTCCGGGGGCGCACCGCTCTCGAAATCCCTGGGCGAATTCTTCTGGGCCATTGGCATACCGATTTATCAAGGCTATGGCCTGACGGAAACTTCTCCCGTTTTAACCAATAATTATCCTCACAATCGCATTGGCAGTTCCGGAAAGCCCATCACTAACGTCGAGATTCGCATCGCCGATGACGGCGAGATCCTCGCCAAGGGGCCTTGCGTCATGCAGGGTTACTACAAGTCGCCCGAATCGACTCGCGAAGTTCTTTCGGAGGACGGCTGGTTCAAAACCGGCGATATCGGTTTTCTCGACAAGGACAACTACCTCTTCATCACCGATCGAAAAAAGGATTTGCTCAAAACTGCGGCTGGCAAGTTCGTCGCGCCCCAGCCCATCGAGAATCTTCTGAAGACCAGTCCCTACATTCTCAACGCCATGATCGTCGGCGATCAGCGCAAATTTGTTGTTGCGCTCATCGTGATCAATCCGGTCACTCTGGGTGCCAAACTTGCGGAAGAGAACTTGACCTTCTCTTCTCCCGCAGAGATGGCTGCCCATCCTCGCACCTATGCTCTTATTCAAAATGAGGTTTCCCGCCTCACCTCTCATCTCGCTCAGTATGAGACCATCAAACGCTTCGCACTTCTTCCCGAAGACTTCACCTTCGCCAGCGGCGCGCTCACCTTCACCATGAAACTCAAGCGCCGTGTGGTCGAAAAGCAGTATCATGAACTCATCGACAAGCTTTACGCTGGCGTTACCGAGCCTCGTCCTCTAATCCACGATTAGAGAAAACAAACGGCTCTTTTCCCGGTTTTCACTCTATGCTAAAAGACCTGTTCCGCCCGAATTTCGTATCCCTGACCCTTCCCTGGGCATCACATCCCAGTATCGAATCTCACTCTCAATAGGAGGACTTTATGGCAAAAGCAGCTACCGCCACTACCCGGACGTACCCAACCAGCGTCGGTGTGCCGGAAAATAATCGCCAGGCTATCATTGCACTTCTGAATGCTCGCCTCGCCGATAGCACGGACTTGCGCACCCAGGTTAAATGGGCCCACTGGAACGTCAAGGGCATGCACTTCATCCAACTCCACGAGCTCTTCGATTCCGTCGCTTCTCACCTCGAAGAGCAGACCGACTCCATCGCCGAACGTGTCACCACTCTCGGCGGTGTAGCCAATGGTACGGTTCGCGAAGCCGCTGCCAAATCCGGCCTGAAAGAAGCCGATCTCACCGCCTCCGATGGAGCGTCCATGTTGAAGTTCCTGGTCCACAATGTCGCTCACCACGCCAATGCCTTGCGCGAGGCGGTCCAGGAATCAGATGACCTCGGCGACCCGATCACCAGCGACCTGTTTACTACGCTAACCCGGGAACTGGACAAGGACCTCTGGTTCCTGGAAGCTCATGTAACCCAATCTTGATTTGTCAGCACTGATGCCGCTGCGTGTGCCCCACATGCCGCTTCTGTGTGTGGGGTCGCAGCGCCGTGGCACGGCGACATGTCATCCTGAGTGCGCGTGGTTTTCGCGCAGGATCTCAACCGCTGCGTCTTGCATGAAACTCTGCGCGTTCCTGTGTGTTCTCTGCGCCTGTGGGTTATCCTTTCCGGTCTTCGCCCCCCATTTGTTCTCCCGCGCGGCAAGGACTACAATTTTCTGGGAGAAGCCCTCATGCCAGATCAACTCGTCATTGCAGGTCGCGCCTTCAATTCTCGCCTCATCGTGGGAACAGGGAAGTACCGCAGCTTCCAGGAAATGGCTCGCGCTCACGCTGCATCTGCCGCCGACATGGTCACTGTGGCCGTTCGTCGCGTGAACCTTACGGATAAAAGCAAAGAATCCCTGCTCGACTACATCGATCGCGAAAAAATCTTTATCCTCCCGAATACCGCCGCGTGTTACACCGCCGACGAAGCCATCCGCACCGCTCGTTTGGCCCGCGAAGTCGGCCTGTCCAACTGGGTCAAACTGGAAGTCATTGGCGATCAACAAACTCTGTTTCCAGACACCGAGCAGCTTGTTGAGGCTACGAAAGTTCTAGTGAAAGAAGGTTTCGTCGTTCTGCCTTACACCAACGATGACCTCATCGCCGCGCGCAAATTGATTGACGCTGGTGCCGCCGCTGTTATGCCTCTCGCCGCACCCATTGGCTCCGGCCTGGGCATCCAGAACCCCGCCAATCTGCGCATCCTGCGCGAGCGCATTACGGAAGTGCCCATGATCGTGGATGCGGGCGTCGGCACTGCTTCCGATGCCGCTGTGGCTATGGAACTCGGCGCCGATGGCGTGCTCATGAATACTGCGATTGCCGAAGCGGCAGATGCCGTGCTCATGGCCGAAGCCATGCGCGACGCCGTAATCGCTGGCCGCAAGGCCTACAACGCCGGCCGCATGCCCAAGAGGTTGTACGCCTCAGCATCCTCACCGCTCGCGGGCGTCGTTCGATAGAGCCATCGAACTCCATCCTCCACCGGTTGAACGCTGCTTTCCAGTGCGCATCCCGCGGTGTGCCTGCCTCCACGCAACACGCATCCAAGCTTTGCTGATTCGCAAAAGGTAGCATCCATGGCCGCAGAAAAAAACGAGCGCGTGGTTATCACCGGACTTGGTGGTCCGGAGGTTCTGAAGTTGGTAGAAGAAGATCTCCCGTGTCCTGGGCCGTGCGAAGTACGCGTCCCGGTATTAGCGGTAGGTGTGGCCTTCGCCGACAGTTTGATGCGCCACAATCTCTATCCAGGCACGCCGCCATTTCCATTTGCTCCGGGCTACGACATCGTCGGCGAAATCGATGCGATTGGCGAAGAGGTCGGAAAGTTTCAGCTCGGGCAACGCGTCGCGGCTCTCACGATGGTTGGCGGCTACAGCCAATACACGATAGTTCCTGCCGCACACCTTGTTCCGGTTCCCAGCAGACTCGATCCGGCCGAAGCAGTGAGTCTCGTTTTACGCTACGTCACCGCTTATCAAATGTTGAGCCGTATTGCCGCTCTATGCGCTGGGCAAAGTGTTCTGGTTCACAGCGCCGCCGGTGGCGTGGGTACAGCAGCTTTGCAACTCGGCAAAATCGCTGGTCTGAAAATGTTTGGCACCGGTAGCAAGCCAAAACACGATTTGGTTTCCGCGTTAGGCGCTGTTCCCATCGACTATCGCGCCGAGAATTTCGTGCAGCGCATCCGAGAACTTGCTCCCAAAGGTCTCGATTGCGTGCTCGACCCGATCGGCGGAATGCATTGGTGGGAATCCTATTCCTGCTTGCACCGTGGCGGCTGTCTTTTATGTTTCGGCGCGCAAGCCGCTGTCTCTAAAGGAAAGCTGAATGCTGGATTCGGTTTCGCTCTGCTCGGCCTGATGAACCTGCTGCCCACCGGCAAAAAAGCCTCCTGGTTCAACGTGAAGCATCTTCGCGATCAGCACCCGGACTGGTTTCGTCAAGATCTTTCCAAGCTTTTCGATCTTCTCGCCAATCGCCAAATTCAACCGGTGATCGCAGCTAAATTGCCTTTGCGCGACGCCCTCATCGCCAACGAAATGCTGGAAAAATCCCAAGTCTCCGGCAAAATCGTCCTTCTGCCTCAGGAATGAGATAGCGCAAAACCATGTGTTGAAAGAGTGCAGCGGAAACCTACCCTTTAGCCCAGTTCTCAATCCTTAATCCGGGCACACGTCGGAATTCCTTTTCATTGTTGGTGACTAACGTCAATCCGGCTGCCAGCGCATGCGCCGCGATCCACAAATCATTGTTGCCGATCGTTCGGCCGTTCGATTCCAACTCGGCCCGAAGTGATCCGTAGATCTCAGCGGAGCGATTAGGTAAGGGAAAGACTGGAAGCATTTCTACGATTCTGGCTAGATGTTCCCTTGCTGTTTCTCGCTGCGAACTTTTCGACACTCCGTAATGGAGTTCGCCATATGTAATGAGGGAAATGCCCGCTTCGCCGAAATGCAGATTTGCGAAGGCTCGCAAGACAGAAGGGGGCTGCGCCTTGCGAATGTAAATCACCGTGTTGGTGTCTATTAAAAACGCAGGCTCCATCTCACAGGCCCTTGCGTTTCTGCGGCTTATCCTTTTTCTTACGGATGTCCAGAATCTCTTTAGGTAGGCCTGCGATCAGGTAGAACGCTCGTTCCATCCCCCCGGTCTTTTCGCGCAGGACAATCTCATCTCCGCGCCGTTCGATTTCCAGTTCCTTACTTTTCACGCGGAATTGCTTGGGCAGGCGCACCGCCTGGCTATTTCCCGACTTAAAAACCCTTGCTGTCGCCATGTTCAAACCTCCCCGTGTTGTATATACATACAGTATATACATTTACGATCGGTGTCAATTGCCGGTTTGCTTCGCTTGAAAGGGAAGCACTTACGCTTCGGCTCGCCTAGATGGTTTTGCCGTGGTGTCTACCGGCCGGCTCGAAGAGCGACAAGATATTCGTCATGCTGAACAGGTCGCGGATCTGTTGGGTGGCATTCACCACTTCCACTTGGCAACCGCGCGTGCGGCCAGAGACGTACAGTCCAACGACAGCGCCCAGGCCGGAACTATCGACCAGCGGCACTTCTTTCATATCGATCACGATGCGCTTGTGACCGCGAATTCTCTCTCGCACTTCGTCCTTCAGTGCTCGCGTGTTCTCAAAGGTCAATTTGCCGTGGCATTCTACTACCAGCGCACCCTCCCGTTCATAGCAGTGCACTCGAAATCCTCGCGTTGTGCTCAGGGATTGCTCCGCCATGGTCTCGCCTCCCCATCCTGAATGTTGGTCCCTCCTTGTATCGCAAACGGCACAAATTTGCCAGAGATTCGCGGTGTCGTCGGCCAAAACAGGCTAGACTGTTGCGATGCAGCGGAAGATTTTCTGGATGAGCTTTGCCGCCATTGGCCTTATCGCCGATCTGATTCTCCCATTTTGGTGGGGGGTGGTGGCGACGATCCCGATTCTCGCCTTCAGTTGGTGGCTCGCTTATCGCAGCGAATGGTTTAACTAGGCTCTCACAACGTATGGAAAAAGAAATGCCACACGGCGTCAACCGCTGCGTGCACTAAGGCGGACGCAAAAATCGATCCTGTTTTTCGCCAGACCCACCCATAAAACAAGCCCGCAATCGTTGCGAGAATTACATAACGCCAATTGGGACAGCCCAGATTCGTAATGTGGGAAAATCCGAACAGCACCGAAGCGGTCCACCATCCCGCCAATTCACTTTTCGACCGTTTCGATAGAAAATTCTGCAGCAGCCCGCGAAACAACAATTCTTCCGGCCACGCCGTAAATATAAGGATGGCCAGCGAGAGTCCAATGTACGTACCCCACTTGCTCCATTGCGGTGCGAACCGTATGAAGTGCATCGCCGTCCCCAGCGGAATAGCGATGCAGGCGAACAAGAAGAACGCGCCTAGAATATAGAGTCCCCATCGCTTTCCCCACCCGATGGAATAGCCAACTCCTTTCACTCGCCGGACGAGCAGGAACGACGCGACCGCCGCGTTCACCGCAACCAGCACCGTGAGTACGTGCGCCAGCTTTCCCTCGGGATAAGGCCACAACCACTGCCTCGGCCCAAACTTCACCATAATCCAGATGCCTAGGATGCTCGCGAAATCCTGCCACGCACCCGTCGCTGCATTTCCCGCCCAAAGCGCAAACGCCAGTGGCACAAAGAGCAATGCTGCGATCAGGGCGACTCGATTCAAGAGCGCATTGGACGTTCCAATTACGTAGAGCAGATAGGCGAGCAGCACGCACACGCCGAGTAACACACCACTCGCGGGGCCAAACCTGGAACTGACCGCATCGGCAACGCCCCGC
>Ga0187817_10001367_pt1 | contig 11857 bp, 10 predicted proteins | sample NC_wetland_sal_i_17_FD_132431 | JGI IMG/M metagenome (GOLD analysis project Ga0187817, IMG submission 132431) | Wetland sediment microbial communities from Neuse River Estuary, North Carolina, USA - SO4_2 | ecosystem: Environmental > Aquatic > Freshwater > Wetlands > Sediment | place: USA...
AAACCTCGGCGGTCAATCGAATCTTCTGCAGACGTCCGTCCGGAGACGCAATCACGAGTGAGGGCAGCGCATAGCGCGCGCCGGTCGCCAGGTCAGGCATCACGATTTTGCATTTGTAAGCAGGACCAAATTCTGGAACTAGTTTTCGGATGGCATCGTCGCGCCGCCGGTAACAGCCTGCGGCTTCAAGCACCGGGGTGATGTCTTCGAGCACCGTGCGGATGCCCAGACCTTCGGCCAGTTCGTAGCCCAGGCGGCGGCTCTCATCGGAGCATTCCCGCTCAGGCATTAACACTCCGACCACCCGCTTGCTCCCCAGCGCACGCACACACAACGCCGCAACCACGCTGCTGTCGACTCCGCCAGAAATCCCGACAACCACGCCCTTTCGCCTGAGCTTGCAGAGAACCATATCGCAGACTGCGGATTCAACAGCCTGAGCTGTAGCGGCCGGGTCAATTTGTAGGCAAGACGCTATGGTCAGCGTAGCGGTGTTCATGATGTAACTCCTGCAAGAGGTTCAGTCTTAAGAGTGAGTTCCTTCTTGGCGATCTTTCCGTTGGCGGATTTCGGTAGTGAGTCCCGGAATTGCACGATCTTCGGCACCATGAAGTCTTCCAGACGATCGACGCAGAAGCCGCGCACATCCAGTTCCGTAAGTGTCTCGCCCGTTTTAAGGCTCACGAAAGCGCAAATCGCATTTCCGAGGACAATGTCAGGCACTCCGACTACTGCCGCTTCCGCAATTTTGGGATGGGAATATAGCACGTTCTCCACTTCGCGAGGGCTAACCTTTTCCCCGCGAGTCTTGATAATGTCGTCCTTCCGGCCAACCATGTAGAGGTAGCCTTCATCGTCGGTACGGAAAAGATCGCCGGTGTAAAGAACCTTCTCGTTAGGAAATGGGCCCGGCCGCAACACTTTGTCGGTCTCTTCTGGAAGTTCCCAATAACCTTTCATGACATTTGCGCCGCGGACGACCAGTTCTCCTACAACCCCAGGGCCCACCCGATTGCCGTCCTCGTCGACCACGTAGACTTCTTCGTTGGGCATGCCTCGGCCGACCGAGCCTGGCCGATTGTCGAGCTGATTCGGCGGCAAGTAAGACACGCGCTTGCATTCGGTGAGTCCGTACATCGAGTAGAGCTTCACATTGGGGAAGGCCCTTCGCAGCTTGCGAATGTGCTCGACGGGCAGAGCAGCTGCGGTATTTGTGAGGTAGCGCAATTCGGGGAAGCTGTAGTAGATTCCGAGATCCATCTGCAAGAGGATCGAGCAAATCGTGGGCACAATCGGAAATCCGGTTACGTGCTCGCGAGCAATCGTGTCCAGAATCGCGCGGGGGTACGTGAATGACGGCTCAAGCACCAAAGTGCCCCCGATTTTGAAGGCCATAAGTAGTTGGTAGAGACCATAGTCGAACGAGAGTGGCAGGACGTTAATAATGATGTCCTCGGGCGTGTTCTCCAGGTAAGTGGTGATGGAAGTCGCCGCCGAAACTATATTCAAATGTGTCACCATGACGCCTTTGGGCCGGCCGGTTGAGCCCGACGTGTAAATCAGGGCAGCAAGATCGATGTCGATATTTCTGCGCGGAGGGCGTTCGCTCGATTGCCCTTTCAATGCTGCGCTCAGCGAGAGGACATACTTGCCCTCAAACCTACTTGTCGCCGGTGCGGTTGGCGCGCCCGAAACGATAATGCCGCACAAGTATGGAATCTCCATAGCAGCCGCGTTTACAGTTGGCAGAAGCTTCTCGCTAGTAATCAACATCGTCGCGCGGCAGTTGTTAAGGATGTACGCGAGCTTGTCCTGTTTGGTGGTCGGGTTGATAACAAGGAAGACGCCGCCGGCCTTCAAGATGGCGAAGATCGCCACAACGGTCTCGACAGAATTGTTCGCGTAAACAGCGACCCGATCCCAACGCTGCAAGCCGAGCTCGATCATCGCATGCGCGAGCTGGTTCGAGAGGGCTTCAATCTCTCCATAGGTCAGGCGGCGTGAGCCACAGATTAACGCTACCTTTTCGGAGCGTGCGTCTGCACTTCGCTCCAGGAATTCCTCAACCTGCATCGCTTCACCTCAACCCATGCCATGTGTTCAATGCTGTTTTGCTTCAACTACGCGGTTTGACGTTCCAGTTTCGGGGAGCCTGCCAATTCTTTCGGCTGCTCAAGCTTCCGGCGGAGGAACTGGGTCAGTCGCACAATCGAATCCAAATTTTCCGGGACGAGATCAGCCTCTTCGACCTTGATTCCGTACTGTTTCTCCAGGAAGTTGACCAGCTCGAGCAAGCCGGTAGAGTCGATCATCCCCGTCTCTAGAAACGAGTCGTCATCGCGAAGCCGGCAAGCCCGGCCATACAAAAAATTATCAACTATGAAACGGCGTAGCTCTGCTTGGGTTCGGGCCACAATGACCCTCCTTGTTGAAAACTCGAGATAAACTGATCGATGACCAGCTGGGTGGAAAGAATGCCAACTATAGCCATGTCATCTTTGACTCCGATGGCATGGCCGGCTCTGAACTTCTCTGCCAACTTTGATACTGCATGCGAATCGAAGATACCGTCGGCCTCAATTTTTTCGGGCGCCAGCAACGTTCTGACATAGTCAGCTCCGAATCCCGCGAAGAAGCTTCTGCCATCAGGCGCGCGATACGGCTGCTTGGGTCTCTGCAGAATGGTTGCGGGCAGCAGGTGCCCAAAGGCCCGCTTCAGAATATATTTTTCGTTAAGGACCTTCATCTTCAGATGAGGTGGTATCTGGCTGGCGAATTCAACCAGCCGATAGTCCAAGAACGGATGCCGTGCTTCGACCGCGTGGGCCAAGGCAACTCGGTCGCCTTGCGACGACAAAATGTACCCGGGAAGCAGGAACATGGTTTCCAGGTATTGCGCCTGACAAAAGCTGTGCCAGCGAAAGTAGTCAAGCGGGAGCTGATTATAAAGCTCTGTCACGGCGTCGTGGCCTGAAAGCTCAGACCTGACTTCGTCGGAAAAGAACATCTTCAATCGCGAGGTCAGCTCCCATCTTGGCAAATGAGAAAAGAAAGGATTGCTGAGATCCTGCGGGCTGGCTTGAAAGAATCTCTGCAGATACGCGTCCGGTTGTTTCTGCAAGTTGCTCTGGTAAGGATAGAGCCGTCTCAGTAGCGTCGCACGCGTTGTCGAGTGCGGTTGTGCCGCCCAGAACCTGCGGATCTTTGCTTCCTTAAATATGTCGTATCCGCCGAGAATTTCGTCCGCGCCCTCACCCGTCAAGACCACCTTGTAGCCATTGTCCCGCACCAGTTTGGACAGCAGGTACATCGGAGCTGGTGCGGCTCGAAGGATCGGCTTCTCGGTATGCCAGATCACGTTGGGAAACACGTGGGCAACATCGGGATACCCGCAACTTACCTGCTGATGGGCGGTATCAAGGAAATCTATCGCCTGCTTTTGGTATGGGCTTTCATCCAAATCGCTGGGCGTAAAGCCAATGGAAAAGGTGCGCAGCCGACCGCCAGCGAATTTGTTGATTAACGCGGTTACAATAGTGGAGTCCAATCCACCACTCAGGTAGGCGCCTACGGGAACATCGGAGCGAAGCCGGATGCGCGTGGCGTCCGTAAGCAGCGCCACGAGTTGCTCAATCCCGTCATTCTCAGAGAGAGCATAATCCGTGGGAAAATCTAGTCGCCAATAGGGACGGACCTTGACTTGTCCGCCTTCAAATGTCAGCGAGTGTCCCGGCGGCAGCTCGCAGATTCCTTTGAAGATTGTTCGGGGGGGCAGCGTGAACCAGAATGTAAAAATCTGATCGAGCGCAGCCAGATCCAATTCCCGGGGGATATTCGGATGGGCGAAGATGGACTTGATCTCCGAGCTGAAAATCAGGTTCTCGCCCGCTTTTGTGTAGAACAGCGGACGGACGCCCAACCGATCTCGCGAAAGAAAAAGTTTGCGCTCGATGGCATCCCAAACAGCCAGTGCCCATTGCCCATTCAGATCGCGGACGCAATCCTCGCCCTTTTCTTCGTAAAGATGAAGAATGACTTCGGTGTCGGAATGGGTCGCAAAAACATGTCCGCGCGAGAGCAGCTTTTTCCGCAGTTCTACGTAATTGAAGATCTCGCCGTTGAAGGTGATCCAGACCGATCTGTCTTCATTGTGAATCGGCTGGTGGCCGCCGCTGAGGTCAATGATGCTCAACCGGGCATTGGCCAATCCGATGCCGTTGTCTGAGTGGATGCCCCAGTCGTCCGGTCCACGATGCCGGACGATACCGATCATGCGCTCCAGCGCTTGGGTGTCAACCTTCCCGTTTTTTGAATTGCAGATTCCGGCTATTGCGCACATGGCAGAACTGTGCTGCTGGAGATTTTCAACCGCTACAAAGTGCCTTATCAGTTATGGCCGGAGATGCACGTCGCAATCGGGGCGGCAAACGTCGGGCGGCCACGGATATTTCGTGGGTGTCCCAGATTGGTAGGGGCCGATATCCCAGGCGCCGTCTCGCGGGCGAGCACAACCATCAATATCGAATGCCGGAGTGCCCAGGCTGGTCCCCTTCCCAAGAGCTGGGCTGACGGTAGAAAGATGGTAGTCGCCGCTGCCATCTTCACGATATGCAATGAAACGCGGGTCCGCAGTAATAGTTCCCGATTGCCGGCCAGTTTGTAATTTCCAATCCGCAAAATGGTTTCCGAAGACCAGGTTGTTCAGGTACACGTTGTGGACACCGGTTGTGCCGAACTCCTCAATCCCGTACCGGTTCTGGTTATAGACGACCAGGTTGTTGGCCACCAAGATGCGATCCGCAGGGTGCGACGGAGAGCCGTTATACGGTGCGTCTCCTGCCCCGATCAAAATGCCTCCGTAGTGATTGTTGAAGACCAGGTTATTGGCGATAGTCACGTCACTCGCCGCGTGCCACAGGTGGATGCCATATCCCTGGTTCCGGTAGCTCATGTTGTTGAGGATCTGGCCGCGAAGATTGGAATGATAGATTCCCTGTACACGGGCGCAAATCTTGTCCGGGTCACCGATGTCGTGGACCACGTTGCTGATGATATCGTTGTCAATTCCGCCATAGTTTGCGTTCACGATGCCCGCCCCGCCATTGCCGGTGCACCCCGGGGCGGGTACGTGGTGGACGTGATTAGCAATGATGCGCACGTTTGACCCGCGGTTTAAAACTCCGATGTAACCGTCGCCGCTAACATCGAAACCGACAATATCGACAAAATCGCCGTCGTTGGTCCAGGTGGCGTAGGTCCCCACGCTCCTGATCCGGGCGCTCCACTTCGCGTCGGAGACGAAGCGAATACGCGCCGTGGGATTGCCACTTATGGAACTAGTAATCCCACCCGCGTACGCTCCAGGTGCCACGTGAACGACGGAGCCGGGTTTCACCTTGGCGGCTGCGTGCTGCAACGTCGCCCAGGGATGCTTAGCGGACCCGTCATTGCGGTCGTCTCCGGTAGGAGCGACGTAGTGTTGCCGAGTCGCCGTCGGTTCTTTTGCTCCGGAGTCTGAATTGCCAACAGCCATTCTCAGCACTGTTGCAAAACACAACACTGTCATTGCGATCGACCGAAAAACTCGAAATGCGCTGCTGGGCAACATCTTCCAGGCCGTCACCGGGGGGGCAGGATGTACTTCCGATTATTGGGAATGCGCTAAAACCTTTGACACGTCTTTGACACGAATGCTATTCATGCATTTAAGAATTACATGGTCTCGATTCCCAAGAGAGACCCAGAACCATAAGCCGCGTTGCATGTGATGCATTCCGGCTGGACCCGGTTCGTACAAACCGCTGGTCGATTACTAGTACAAGCAACTTCCGTGATGTGTTGCAGCACGGGCTGACGCCCGACACTGGAAGTGTGCCTGATGTAACTGCCTAAATTCCGAGCTAGGGAGAGATGCTTCATGAAATTTCGTTCGTATCGGTTGTTGAAAGTGTTCAGCGCCGCCATTGCTGTGCTGAGCTTCGGCGCGGTATTGGGATGCCAAGGCGTAACGGCTGCACAGAATTCCGGCAGCGTCAACCCGACCTCGGAAATCCGTACCACGATTTCACCAACTCAGGCCACTGTGCAGGCGGGCCTCTCCCAACAATTCAGCGCGGTCGTGAACGGCACCGCCAACACCGGTGTGACCTGGCTGGTGAATGGCGCTGCTGGCGGCAACCAGACGGTGGGAACCATGAGTTCCAGCGGTCTTTACGCGGCTCCGCAAGTTGCCCCTGCCACACCGGTCACAGTGACCGCTCGCAGCGTAGCCGATACGACGAGTTCGGCCGCTTCCACGGTTACCGTTGTCCCGCCTGCCCCGCCAATTGAGGTTTCGATTTCACCCAATCGTGCATCGCTTTCGGGTAACCAAACCCAACAATTCACGGCCACGGTGACCGGGACCAGCAATACGGCCGTGGACTGGTCCGTTGACAACGTCCCAGGGGGCAACGCCAGCCTCGGGACTATCTCTTCAACCGGCTTGTACACCGCACCTGCTTGCCCCTCGCAAAGCGACGTTACGGTCAGTGCCACGAGCGCGTACGACAGCAGCGCCAGTGCCAACGCGGCGGCAACGATCTCGGCAGGCGGTGGCAACGGCGACTACTATGTCGAAGCCGATGGCAGCGACAGCAATAGCGGGTCGGCCTGCAGTCCGTGGGCAACTATCAGTTTTGCTGACAGCGTTGTAACGCCTGGCTCGACCGTGCATATTGCTCCGGGAATCTACCACATGAACGTCACCACGTCGAAGAGCGGTACCGCAACTGCCCCCATCAGGTACATCTCCGATACACAATGGGGGGCGAAAATCGTAGGCGACGCAGATTCCGTGTGGCTGAACACGGGCAGCTATGTCATGATCGAAGGCTTGGACATTACCGCCAGCAATCCCGACACTCGACAAGGCATCCTATCCTACGGACCGCACTGCCAGATCCTGGGCAACCGCGTCCATGATATTCAGGCGGTGTCCGGCCGGAACGGCAACGGCGGTGCCGGCATCAGCCCCAACAACGACGGCAGCCAGGCTGCCGACTATACGATCGTCAGCGGCAACATCGTGTACAACATCGCGCAGGGTGCGTCCACCATTTACGTCCAGGGCATTTATGTGAACGGAAGTAAGTACAACGTCGTAAGCAACAATCTGATCTTCCAGTGTGGCGGCTGGGGCATCCAGCAGTGGCACACGGGGGTCGGGCACATGACCGCCATCAACAACACCATTTTCGACTGTCACGGCGGCATCCTGATCGGCAGCGGAGACACCCGCAACCCGAGCGATCACAACTTCATCGCCAACAACATTATCTATCACAACACCCACAACAGTGGTGGAGACGGGATTTACGAATGCTGCTACAGCAGCAACAGCGGTGTCGGCACCCATCAGACCTACACCAACAATCTGCTGTATCAGAACACCCCGGCCAACACTTCGTTGCAGTGGTCAGGAGACAAGGCAACCAATACGGTGGCAGCGAACCCTCTGTTCGTGAACTATACCGGGGACCAGAACGGGAATTACCAACTGCACTCTGGCAGTCCTGCAATTAATGCCGGGACCAGCACCTACGCTCCGAAGCTCAGTATCGACGGCGGGTCTCGCCCAGTCGGTGGTGCTTGGGATATTGGCGCATATGAATATGCAGCTGGGACCGGGAAATGGTCGTGGTTCTGAAATAGACCGCAACCTTCCCAGCGCCAGGCAAACCGCCTGGCGCTACTTTTTTCCCGTCGCAGCCGATCTTCACGATGTCGGCTGCGCATTGTCAGATAGCAACCTGCCGAGGAGTGTGCGCCGCTCGCCACATCTGAAGGTCTTGCAGAGAATGTGCGTCCGCCCCGACAACCAACTTATCCGTGGCGATTCGGCGCAGCAGTTCCTCGCCCACTAACCCATACCGTAGATTGTGCTCGATCAGCACGCCTGCTTCCTGTGCACGGTCCAGCATGGACAAGTGCACTGAACTGAGGTGGGGAGTAACTCCCCGTTTCTGCAGTGATAGTCCAGGGTGGACCCAGACGAAAAACTTGTTGGAGAAGACGGACGGGTAGAAATTGATCGCTCTTAGGAACGCCGATTCCAAGCATTCAGGACCGTTAGGAAAGCCATGCTCGGCCATGCCAATGACCTCGGCCAAGGCCAGGTGCTCTTCTGAGATATCAAGAGTGCCATTGGCCAGCAGTTTGGCTTCAAAGCCGACCGAGGCACGAACGCCGCTTGTGAGCGCACATCCTTGGATCTCGGCCACCCAGCTTGCGACGTCATAGCTTGCTTGCTTGCGAATATGCTCCAGAAAAATGACCTGATCTACACCTGAACGCTCCGCACAGTCAAAGTAGTCACGGACGCAGAGCCTGCCATCGGTAGCCCGAGTGTGCACGTGAAACAGGTATTTTCCCCGGAAAGGGTTAGATCTCGGTTGCGTTTCCGTCACGTACGCCCAGTCCTCCCCAATAACGGTAAAAGCTGGAAGGAGCGGGTCTGCAATCCAGTCGGCAGACAGATTCTCCAATCAACTCCTTCACTCCAAACCAAATCACATTTGCGCCACTGAAAACACTTGCTACCATCGTGCCTTGAATACGCGGGTTGCATTCCAGAATTCTCGGCACAGAGTCAGCGTCCAATTTGAACTGGAATCCGAACGCATAGCGAAGGCCGATGTCACGCGCGACGCATAAGCTGAAGCTGACCATATCCTGGCGCAGTTCCGTCTGGCTACGGAAGGTGATACCGCTGCGGATGCTTTTACGCAGCCGCGGAAGGGCGACCGCCAGTTTCTCTCCAAGGAAGACGTCCACCGAATATTCAGGACCGGGAAGATACTCCGTCACCAGAAGTTGCGGCCAGCCCGGACCGCGCCGCAAGATCCTGAGCAAATCGTCCAACGACGTTTCCCCACAGGGCGGCTTTTCGGCGAGGAAGCGCAGCACATCCCACGACTCGCTGCGCAGCACGCGGAAACCTCTCATCCCGTTGGACACAAGAGGCTTGACTACCACCGGTTGGGCGGGATATCCCAGTTTGCGGACACAACCGACGAGCTCGTCTTCCGATCCTGCGATGTGAAAAGCGGGGCATGGCAATCCGAGCTCTTGGCACCTTACCAGCAGTGTCCATTTGTTGTTCGCCAGTTCAATGGCCTGCTCGTCCGAGACCATGATCCGGAGGCTGTCGCGTTCCAGTTCCTCCTTCCAGCGCGACAGTACCACCACTTCACGCGTAGTCTGCGGCAGAATCAGGGAAGCTCCTTCCTGCCGGCAAATCGATCTGATCGCATCGAGGTAGGCAGGGCTCTCGGGCGGCGGAACCTGGAAGAAGGCATCCACCAGGAAACGGCCAACCACATCATCATCCATGTCCACGCCTACGATGCGAACCGGACGCTGCTCGGGATTGGATCGCAAGGCATAGAGGGTGCCACGGATGCCAGGCGCGCCTGCTCCGGTAACTAAAATAGAAAGCGGTTCTGCTCCCATACTCGTCACCACCTGACTCTCAACACCTCGAATGCTTCGGCATACGGCGCTTTCACCTGGACCCCCCGGACGCGAGCCAGAGCTTCAACAAACTCCCAGGAGAAGTATGACCGGCCCAGCTCGATCTGAGACTGATAGGCTTTTAACGCGTTCCATTTCGCCTCGATGTCGCAGCGTTCCAGAGTAACAAATGCCTGCGCCGAGAACGTAATGTGATTCCACGGCAGTTCGTAGCCCCAAAGGGTCTTTTCTTTGAATGCGCGGACCCCCTCTTCAAACAACACGCGATGGTCCTGGTGCAAGTCTCCCCCGGCAGGCAGGAAGATTACCGCTGGATTGATTTCGCGTCGCAATCGCACAATTTCATCCAGCACCTCTTGCCGATAGTCATTCAGACGTCGCACGGGATAGCCGAACACAGTTGAATTACCTTGCGGCACGCCCAACGATTTCATCGCGGCCATAAACTCGTCGCGAAGTTGGTTGGAATCAGCTCCGGGGGGCAGCGATTCTTCACAACTGGAGAAGGCTACCGAGAACAGCTCGGCGCCGGCCTTAAGCAGTCGCACCATAGTTCCGCCACAACCCAATTCGGCATCATCGGTATGCGGAGCCAGGACCAGAACACGCCGTGAACCGTTTATTAATTCCATCATAGGATGTGATCGCCTCCCTGCCACGACCGTCGCCGTGGAAATGAAGAAAGAGAACTTTTTCAGATGCGTGCGGTGTGAGCGATGTCGTTGCCTTGGTCCGATTGCACCATTTGGGGCGGTTCCGGGAGCGGCCCGTCAGACCTATCCCTGTGCGTGCTGGCGGCGCGTTGCTGCAGGGTAACTCTCCGCAACAAGCCTGCAGCAGAACTGGACCAGCCGGATTCCTTCCGGCTCCCAAGAGAGCGCCGTCCGTACCCGTCCCCGCGCCAGCGCGGACATCGTGCTCAGCTTCGCGGGATCGGAGAAGAGGGCCCGAACGGCTGCTCTTATTTCTTCCGCGCTGTGGGGATCAACCTGCAAGCCACAGCCTTCCATGAACGTAGAAAATTCAGGAAAATTAGAGACCACCACCGGCAAGCCTGCGCCGAGATATTCGAACAACTTTACCGGGACCGAATTGCGGTGATTCGGCATAGGATAGTGGGGAAGCATCCCGATTTTTGCGGAATTGTAAAGCTTCAGGACTTCTGGAAAAGGCTTCCAACCAAACCACTTCACGTTCTTTGGCAAGGTTGCGAGAATCTCGCTTTCAAACTCCGGATCTTCAAACTTGCCGACCAGCCACAACTCCGCTCCCTCCAGCCCTTCGAAGGCCTTCACCAGCTCTCCGATCCCACGTATGCGGCTGAGACCACCAGCGTAGATTGCGACATTGGCGCGCGACCAGACGTCAGGCCCTCCGCCCAGAACTTTTAGAGCACTGGTCGTCGGAAAATTCCTCACCAATACCGTGCGACCTCGCGGAAACCGGGTCTGGGTCACAGGTATAGCGGCAATGACCCCGCTAAGGAGGCGAGCGCCGATGAACTCCGCAACATAAGCTCCAGGCGAGATCAGGTAACGAATAGGCCGCGGTAAATAATCCTTCTGCAGCACCTGCTTCGGCAAGTTCTCGTGAGAGTCGTAAACCACCCGTTTACCCAACAATCTCAACACCAGTCCAATGCCGAACAGTTCGGGATCGTGAAAGATGTAGAGTCGGCCTCTCAAGCGCACCGCGATCTTCAGGACTGTCCAACTGAGCAGGATGCGTTTCCGCCAGCTTTGCGCGGATGGCAAGCTGTAGATTGCTATGCCGTCAAAGATTTCCTGGCGGGGATGGCGACCGACGACGCTCACCGTAAGTCCGGCCTCCGCCAGGGTTTTCGCCTCCCGATAGAAGATGCGGTCATCGGTAGCGGGGTGGGCTGAGGTCAGCATCACTACGTCGTAACCTGCTTCGGGCATAGAGGTTTACCTCTGTCTCGCGCGCTTGCGATCAGCTTATCCGGCTCGAGGTAGCGTAGGCACCCGCCTCCCCCGTTCGGCTGAGATTCAGCCTCTGCTGGCGCTTTCTTGGGGGACCCTTCAGCGCGTACATGGGCAATGGGATCCCGCTTCTTGGTTTTAGTTATCTCAAGCTCGGAAACTGGGCTCATGGGGGTCTGCGTGCAAAAGGCTGTCATCGTTATGACGCCGTCAACTGCGCTTTGAGACGCAGTGTACGCAGCATATAGTTCGACTTGTTTGGGTTATGGTTTGCCGCGCACGGTCAGATAGATCTTCAGCCACATGGGAAATCTCATAATCCACATATAGGGCAGCTGGATTGTGCCAAAGTTTCTTTGGAACAGCTCGACGGGTTGCAGCATCGAGCCCCCGAAGTCAAA
>Ga0187817_10001368_pt1 | contig 11853 bp, 10 predicted proteins | sample NC_wetland_sal_i_17_FD_132431 | JGI IMG/M metagenome (GOLD analysis project Ga0187817, IMG submission 132431) | Wetland sediment microbial communities from Neuse River Estuary, North Carolina, USA - SO4_2 | ecosystem: Environmental > Aquatic > Freshwater > Wetlands > Sediment | place: USA...
ACAACAGCAAGCGGCTCCACTCCGCGCTCGGATACCGGAGCCCCATAAGCTTCGAAGAGGAGCACGCCCGGCAGATGGTCAAATCCGCAGCCTGACCTTGTCCACTTTCGGGGGTGCACTCCATAGTCTGTCAATTAGATTGCGCACTGAGTATGCGAAATATTGCGTGACTGTGGGCGCTCACGCTCTGGTCTGACCGACATTGTCGGTCCATCTCACGCACTGACTTGCCGCTGGGCCCTACGGCTCGGCGGCTTTTTCATCTTCCAGCAGAACCGTTGATCTCGGCTCGCACTGTGGCAAGCTCGCCTTTTGGCGTGAGGAGGCCCGAGGCATGTGGCGACAGCTTGCAATCGCGATGAGCACGCTGGGTCTCGGCGCTTCTTGCTGCATGGCACAGACGACGAAGTCCATGCTCGATCAATGCCGGGCGGTGGTTGGCCATGAAAAGACTAGTCCTTTGCCGCCTGACAAAGTTCTGAGCGCGACGGCTTGCACAAATTACATCTACGGGTTCGTAGGCGGGTATCTCGGGACACTGGAGCTGGCAGGGGCTAAGGGCCAAATTTGTTTTCCAGCCGGCGCAACCCCCGTTCAGCTTGCGACTGCGTATGTGAATTGGGTAGACCGCAACCCCGAGAAAATTCAGCTACCTGCCAGGTCAAGCGTCATGAGGGCTTTCCAAGAGGCGTTTCCCTGCAAGAAGTGAGTGTTAGCGTTTAAATAGCTCCCACCGATCACGGCGCGCCTCGCGGCACGAGGACGCCGCGGTACGAGCGGCACACACTAGGTCATCACACTCTTCCTGCCGCTCAGAACACCATGCCGCTCAATCCTGCGCGTGATTGCCTGTTGCTCATTGCGCATCGAATGCAGGGAGGCTTCCAGCTCGCGCAATAGCGTGATGCTTCCGGCTGCGTTATGGCCGCCTCTCTGAAGCTCTGCGATCCGACCTTTCTGCTTGGCAATGAGCGTGCGCCATTCGGCGATGTGCCGCTCGATTTCCGCCAACTCTTGCCTCTCTGGCATTCGCTTTCCCGCCAATCAGAAGCCCACTCACGCGCATGCGCGAAGCCCTGAACGCAACCCAGCAATACGTCAGTGGACGCCCTAATTATTTCGTTACCGCAAACGCCGCTTAACCATTTTTACGAAATCCATTCTCACGGCACACGCTACCGCTACGAGCGACCCTCTGCCCAATAAAAGAGACCCGTCGCGACAAGCACGAGGAGCGCCAGAAGGTAGCTGAGGCTGCCGCGCTCGACGCGCATGTTGTCCTTTGGCGGCTGTTGCGGAGACAATATCCAGGCGTGCCCAATGGGGACGGTCAATGTCGGGTCGCTGGGATGAACGGCGTACCACTCGGGAAACAGGATGATGAGAGCCGCCGGGACAACCCCAAGGGTAACGATGATGGCTCGATTGTGCGCCATGCCCACAAAGCATCATGGCCACCCAGCTATCAGAATGACCAGGGCTGATTCCTGGGCACTGTCCAGAGCAGCGCACTAAGTCGTCACACTCTATTTGTTGTGACTGCGGTGTCCTGCTGGTTTTGCAACACGCTCCACCCAACATCGGACATCGAAGGTCGCTTCCGAGAAAGCCGAAGCGCGTTTAAGCCGACGCGCGCCCCGGGGGGCGGCTGCATTTGGCCAGAGGCGACTGGCGGCGCTCAGCCGAGGTCCTCACGCGGAGAGCTTCTGTCGCGGCGCTCGCGACCGCATTGGCTCCATCAGATCCAAGGGGATAAGCCCTCACCAAGTCTAAAGCTAGGCAGCTGCGCTGCCCGTCGCCTTGATGCCGGAGGCGTTTGTCGCGAACTTCGCAGCACATTGAGCGATCGTTCGACTGACTGCACGCGCCGGCACCGGTAGACTGAAGTAGAAGCCTTGCGCCTCGTCGTAGCCCGCCAACCTGACGGCAGCGAGGTCCGCCGGGGTCTCCACACCCTCGGCGACCGATCGAATGTTGAGTTCAGCGGCCAGATCGGCGACGGACCTAACAATTGCAAGGCTCTCGTGGTGTTGGGAGACCTCATGGACGAAACTGCGGTCGATCTTGATCTTGTTGAATGGAAAGTTGCGGAGGTAGTTGAGGGTGGCGAAGCAGGTCCCGAAATCATCAAGGGCAATCTCGACCCCGAGCTCCTGCAGCTTGCGCAGCATCGTTTGCGTACGCTCTCGATCGCGCATCAACACTGTCTCTGTGAGTTCCAGCTGCAAGCGATGCGGCTCAAGATCCGTCGCTTCGAGCACTTCCGTGACGACCTCATAGAGGTCGCAGTTTTCGATTTGCACCGCCGAAAGATTGACCGAAACCTTGATCCTATCCGGCCAGGCCTTGGCGTCCATGCACGCACGCCTAAGCGCCCAGACTCCCATGGGCACGATCAGCCGTGTCTCCTCGGCGAGCGAGATAAATTCCGAGGGAGGGATCATGCCGCGGGCCGGATGCTTCCAGCGCATTAGCGCTTCGAAGCTGGAAACCCTTTGCTCCCTCAGATCGACAATGGGTTGATAGTGGAGCACGAGCTCATCGCGTTGGACCGCTTGCTGAAGCTCGGCCTTGAGCGGGTTTGGTGGTGAGGCACTTTCAATGCAGGCAGTCTCATAGACTACCGCAGCACCCCGACCGTTAGATTTTGCGTGGTAGAGGGCAGCGTCGGCGCGCGAAAAAAGTTGGTCGGGGTTTTGGCCGTGCTGAGGTGCCAGGGCAATGCCAATGCTGGCGTTAGCGTCCAGCTTATGACCGAGAACGTCATGCGGCTGACTGATGGTTTTCAAGACGCGAGCCGCAAACTGCTCGGCAAGTTCCTTGCGACCACCCCCCGCTTGAAGAATTGCAAATTCATCGCCGCCTAGCCGGCCTACGAGGTCGCCTGCTCGCAGGCTCGTCGCCAGACGGTGGGCAACGCTCCTTAAATAACCATCACCAACTTGATGGCCGTATTGGTCGTTGATCTCTTTGAAGTGATCGAGGTCAATCCAGTGCAGGGCGAAGCCCAAGCGCGGGTCGTAGCACTGGAACTGGCGCTCGAGTCGCTCCCGGAATTGAAAGCGGTTCGCGACCTCCGTCAGCGCATCGTGGCGTGCAAGCCATTCGATCTTCTGGCCGGACTGGCGGACGGCAGTGACATCCTCCTGAACATCCACCCATCCACCGCCGGCGATGGGGCCCACCCTTTTGAATATGCTGCGACCATCGCTCAGATGGATAGTCTCGGAGAATACGTTGCCAAGCTGGAGCCTGGAGAGGTGTTCAGTGATCCAATCGCGGGCACTATCGAGGCGGTTCCCCTCGTCGTCTCCACCCTCGCGTTTAACGTAGCTGAGAACGATATCCGAGAAGCTTGCTCCCGGGCTCGCTAGCTCATCCGAAAGATCGTAGAGCCTTCTGTACGCGGGATTGCACATAATCAGGCGCTGCTTGTCGTCGAACATCGACAGGCCGACAGGAAGGTGGCGCAAGGCCGTTTCGAATATGGAGTTTTGTTCGCGGAGCGCCTGCTCACAGCGAATGTTTGTTCTTTGGATAGCTGCGGCCGCAATCGCAGTCAGCAATACGATGAAGGTTACACCAGCCACAGCAAGAGCCATGTACGAGCGATTGATACCAGACCCCTGAAAGAAGAGTGTTGGGTCGGGCAGGATTGTCACCGCGCCCATAGCGGTGAAGTGCAAGCCGCAAATGGCGAGCGTTAGGAGGCCACCGGCGGCGACAATTGCAGCTAGCCCAGTCTTGAGATGGAAAGTGAGCATTGCCGCCGCCGACGTTGCGACACCAATTACCAATGAAGTGATGACGAGCGACGCATCCCAACTCAGCGAGCCTGGGACGATGAGGGCGTGCATGCCGAGGTAGTGCATGGCACCTATCGCGATGCCGATCACCGCTCCGCCTAGTCCAACGGTCCACCGGCCGCCTCGAGTAGCCAAGGCAAACCCACAGGCAGCCAGAGCGATGGCGACGAGAAGAGAACTCAACGTCGCTACCGGCTCGTAGGAGGTTGGAAGGGCGCCCCGATAGGCAAGCATGGCGACAAAATGTGTCGCCCAGATTCCCGAGCCTGCGCACACTCCGGTCAGAGCTGCCCAGCCGAGTCTTCGACGGTCTTGGCTCTCCCAGGTGACGGAATACAGCATAAAAGAAGTAAGTGCCGTCGCGATGCAGACGAGGGCGGCCAGACCGACAAGCCAGTAGTCGTGCTCGTTCGCAAGGCAAGTGAGGACGCGATACATTTTCCCTCAACCAAGGCTCGACCCTGAGCACACTATCCATTTACTAAAATGATCTTAAATCGTTGCCGTTATCGTCGGATGTAAACGCCACCGGTCCATAACAGATCAACGAAGCGTTTTTGATGACGCGAAATAACGCATCAAATAAGCTGAACCTGCGCCGACCTGGGGTGCAAGGGCTCTGATAAGCGACAGCCGGGCCAAACTTGATTAGATAAAATTGCGAGAATTGCACTCCGGATTCTTCACGTCTCATGCGTACCAAGGGCTTCGCAACACTGCCTCGCAACAGTGAATGCTCTGATGCCGTTGGTCGCACATCTCGTCCAGGATGGGAGCTGGCCCCGCACCCATCGGGAGCAGTTGGCTAGCCTCGCACGCGCCACGCCGGCGGCGATGGCCGGTTACGCTGTCAACACGAGTATTGCGGTCTGGGCATTCTACACAGCGATTCCTAACTTCGAGCTGCTTCTCTGGGCGGCGACCGCATACGTCGTGAGCGGCGTTGTCGGATGGCGGGCTCTGCGTGTGCGGCCAAAGAAGCCGCTCGCCTCGGACTCGGCCTGGCGCAGGACGGCGATGCCTTGGGTCTTCGCTGTCCTACTTGCTTTGCCATGGTCGATTCTAACCGCGCGGTACGCAGGCATCCTTGATAGCGAGAGTGAGATCATCCTCATTGCGCTCGCGGTGGGAATGGCAGCCAGCGGCAGTGTGCTGTTGGCGCCAATCCCCAGTGCCGCGATACTCTACATGTCGGCGATCCTCTTGCCGCTCATTTTCAAGAGCGTGCTCGTCCTGGGAGGCAAGACCTACCTCGTGTTGGGGTTGCTGGGCGTCAGCTACTGGTTCTTTCTCCTGGCACTAATCGCAACGACGGCACGACTCTTTGCCCAACGGCTTAAGGCAATGACCGAACTGGAGCGGTCATTGGCGGAGTTGAGCAAGTCCCACCAAGAAACCGAATTGGTCGCCATGACAGATGGCCTTACGAGCCTCCCGAACCGGCGTGCTTTTGTTGATCGAATTGAAGCCTCTGGGTCCGCTGCTGGCGCGCAGAACTATGGCCTCCTGTATTTGGATCTCGATCGGTTTAAGGATGCTAACGATGCCCTTGGACATCACGTCGGCGACGACCTGTTGCGCGCCGTGGGCGGCCAGATTCAGCGCATGGTCAGAGGCAACGATTTTGTCGCTCGCATCGGGGGAGATGAGTTCGCTGTCTTCCTCGAGAATGTGACGGACCGCTCGCTTGCCGAAAGCCTTTGCAGGCGGCTTCGGGCCTGTCTGTGCAAACCCTTCATCATTGATGGGCATTCGATCGAGATCGGAGCAAGTATCGGAGTTGCGCTGTCTGCCGAGTGCGGGCTTGTGGGCGCTGAGCTACTCAAGCAAGCAGATCTCGCCATGTATGCCGCCAAGGCTTCTCGCCAAGGCATTTGCTTTTTCGATCCGCAAATGCAGCGTCGCGCCGAGGAGAAGCACGAACTTGAGATGGGTCTTAGGGCTGCGCTAGATCGGGCTGAGTTCGTCCTCCATTACCAGCCAATCTGCAGATTGCTCTCGGATGCTGTTGTCGGCTGCGAGGCTCTCATTCGTTGGAAGCGGCAGGACGGCACTATTCGAGAACCGGACCAATTCCTACCCCTGGCAGATAGTATCGGGCTCACAGACGACATCGGCCAGTGGGTTATTCGAGAAGCCTGCAAGCAGGCCCTGAAGTGGCCAGCTCATCTCTCTGTGTCCGTAAACCTTGCCCCCGCGCACATCATGTCGAAAGAGGTGGTCCAGCAGGTAGCCCGAGCGCTGCGCGAAACAGGATTGGAGCCACGACGGTTGCAAATAGAAATTACGGAGACGAGCCTGCTGAAAAATAACTCAGAAGTGGCGGAGATCGTGGGGAACCTCAAGTCGTTGGGGCTGTCTATTGCACTCGATGACTTCGGTACTGGTTATTCGTCCTTAAGCCACCTCGTTAGCTTGCCATTCGACCGCATCAAGATCGAACGTCTGTTCGTGAGCCAACTCGGGAAAACCGGCAAGAACGAGCTGGTGATCAAGGCGATCGTTGAGCTGGCGCGCGGCCTCGGAGCCGACGTGGTTGCCGAAGGCATTGAGACGGAAGATCAGCTTATTCGGTTGCGCAGCTGCAGTGTAGCACTAGGCCAGGGTTATTTGCTTAGCAAACCGCTCTCAGTTTCCGAAGTGACGCATTGGATCGAAGAGCATTCAATATTAACACTGCGCGAGGAGCGGCGCGCTTAAGCCGGCATCGAGGCGGTGGCAAACCTCGCCCGAAAGCTCGACATGCGTAGCGTGGCGGAAGGCATCGAGACCAGCGAGCAGCTGGCTGCGCTATCGACCTGCCGAAGCTTCGAAACGATCTCTTCTGCCTTGTGTCTCTTCCTCGCCATTGATGTCCTCCTCGGGCAAAAGCCATACTTCGAGTCGGACCACTTCAATGGGGGTGGATCATCACCCCGCCACACATTCCCGATTTGTCAAGCCTGCAAATCCAATTCGCCAGGCGACGACAGCGAGCCTGGCAGCGACGAGCGGGACGCGCTCTTGCAAATCAAGAGGTCACTCGCATTTCTGGCCTGTCAGAAAACATCGAGCGACAGTGCGCCAGCACGGCATTGACGTTGCTGGCCGGGACCGGGCGGCTAAAATAGAAACCCTGCACTTCTTCGCAGCCCGCGATCGAGACCGTATTGAGGTGGTCCAGTGTCTCGACACCCTCAGCGACCGTGCTCATCTGCATCTGCTTGGCAAGGCCCGCGACCGCATGGATGATGGCGACGCAATCTTTTCTCTTTGGCATGTCGAGATCGCCGATGAACGTACGATCGATCTTGATCTTGTCGAACGGGAATGAGCGCAAGTAGCTGAGCGACGCATACGCGGTACCAAAGTCGTCGAGGGCAATTTTGACGCCAAGAGCGCGCAACTTGTGCAGGAGCTTGTGCGTCTTAGCCTCGTCGCGCAACAACAAACTCTCGGTGATCTCAAGCTCCAAGCGAGAGGGGCTGAGCCCCGAATGGGCGAGCGCGTCCACGACCGTCCGGTAGAGATCGCCTTGCTCGAATTGAACCGCCGAGAGATTGACGGTGACCTTGATATGGGCGGGCCAGCGCACGGCCTCGTTGCAGGCCTGCTTGAGCGCCCATGCGCCGATTTCAACGATCAGGCCCGTCTCCTCGGCGAGCGGGATGAAATCACCGGGCGAGACCAGGCCGCGCTCTGGATGGTGCCAGCGTATCAGAGCTTCAAAGCCCATAACCTCCTTTCTCTTTAGCTCGACAATAGGCTGATAGTAAAGCTCGAGCTGCCGCTCTTCGAGCGCCACTTTTAAGTCAGCTTCCAAGCCGCGGCGGTCTCCCGGCTTTTGATCACGCTCAGGCTCGAAGAAGGCATAGTTACCCCGTCCGGACGCTTTGGCGCGATAAAGGGCAAGATCGGCATTCTTCAAAAGCTCATCGACGTCGCTTCCCTGACTTGGTGCGAGGGCTATGCCGATGCTCGCCGCGACGGTGACTTTACGTCCGAGCACGTGGTGGGGCTCGCCGATGACGCGCAATACACGCCTTGCTAGCTTCGCGGCTTGCGCTTGCGTTCTGACGGCCGTTTGAATGATGGCGAATTCATCGCCGCCAAGCCGTGCCACCACATCCGGTTCCCGCAAGATCCCGCGCAGTCGTTTTGCGACGCTCTTGAGCAGCGCGTCGCCCGAGGGATGACCTAACGTGTCGTTCACCTCCTTGAAGTGGTCGAGGTCGATCCAATGCACGGCGAAGCCCGTGCCGGGACCCAATTGCTGAAACCAACTGTCGAGCTGCTCACGAAAGTGGAACCGGTTCGCAATTTCGGTCAGCGTATCGTGCCGCGCCAGCCACGTGATCTTTTGTTCAGCTTGGCACTTTTCGGTAATATCTTCTTGGAGATCAACCCATCCCCCTTCTGGCATTGGCTGATTGGTGACGAGGATGATCCGGCCGTTCTTCAGATGGCGGGTGTCGGAGAACGTCTTACCACGAGCGAGTTCGGCCACATGGTACTCGATCCACTTGCGCTGCTTTGCGCGATCTTTCGCAGTATCAGACCCCGTCTCGCGCTTGACATGGTAGCGCACGATCTCGGCCAGAGGCGTGCCCGGGCGCGTCAACCGTTCGGGCAAGTCAAAAATCTGGCGATACATCTTGTTGCAGACAATGAGCCGTTGCTCAGCGTCGAACATCGAGAGGCCGCGCGCCATGTTGTTTAGCGCGATCTCGAACCAGCCATGGAGCTGCTCCAGCTCCTTCTTGTGCCTGACTGACTCGCCGGTATTTTCTTTGAGCGCTCGAAACGCGCGCGCTAAGTCTTTCACCGGCAACCCTTGCTCGGTCGAAAACTTGTTGATTTTAGCTGGAGCGACTTTGTTGCGTTTTGGCTTAGTAATTTTATTTGACGAATGATGAATACGCACGATCGATACCTCGGCAGAAGATCAGAGCCGCGGCATGATACTCTGGTCCGGTAACTGCGGAGATAATAAGAGGATTTTCACAAAAAGCCGTTTCGGAGTGCAGCATTCTGTGTGCGCTATATAGTATATGCTCCCACGACCGCGCGCACCCCATTCAGCGCTTTATCCTGTAGAAGCGACGCGCAAGAACCGCGAACATCACCACGACTGCAATCAGAAAAGCAGGAAAGAGTCAGATCGCAGTGTCGGGCATCCTGGGGGGATCAAAGAGGTTCGCCCGAAGCCCCAAGCCTATGCTGAGAGTGGTAGGCACCAGCAATAGCACCAGAAGCCACCGCAACCAGTCGTGCAGGTAAGCGAGCGTGTCATCACGCCGCTCGGAAGCGAGCCAGTATTTCTTGTTCGGCAGGATGATTAGACCGCCGGGAAGGCGGCTAATGAGGCGGCATATTGGCCCGGCCGCACCGAAAGCTGCCCCATAAAGTGCGAGAAAACCGGCGAGGCTAATAATCCTTGAAGCGTTTGGCTTGGTCGAGCTTCAGCCCGCCGTACTCACGCCGCCAGCGATAGTAGCTCTGCTGTGAGACGCCGATGCCTCGGCAGACTGTGCCGATCGCTTGGCCCTGGCTCAATCGGACCTCCGCTTCGCGCAGAAGCCCGATGATCTGTTCCGTCGTAAACCGCTTCCGTGCCGTTCCCTCCTCTCCTCAATCGAGGTTGGAAATAGCTGGATTCGCTCAGTCAGACTGGTATCGGTTCACGGGAGCAGCCCAATGCTGCACGTACGGCGCCGTGCACAGCTGCGCTCTTTCCAAAATTCCTGCATTCATTCAGGCCGCCAATCACAGGACACTTCAGCCTTCACCTCGCGAGCGAATATTGCTCTGCTCGTTGAGCGCCACAGTTTCTGATCCCACGACGGGAAAGCGAGCTTGCCGAGCGGTGCCTACCTCAAATGGTCGTTGAGCCGGTCGATGAAGCCGTGCGCGCGGCGCATCTTCCCGGCGTTGAGCATAACGAAGCCTACTTCGTTCCCGAGCCCCGACGAAATGCTGAACGCTTCGCTCTACGGCGGAAAAAGAGCCGCGGTCTTCTTCGTTCTGCGCACGAAAATGCAGTGGTCGCCTATGCCCATATAGAGAAGGGGCGCGCCGTTACGGCTCTCAGTGCGCGAGCACAAGGTGGCTCAGCGGCCCTTACCAGCGGCGCCGGCGATGAGGGGTCCGACACTGTTTTAACAGTGTAAGAACAGTGTCGCGGCCTCGCTTTCACACGGCTGCGCGCCGAACGATCCTGCCGTGTCGGGCACCGATCTGATCGACACGCGGCCGGGCGCTCGCTGTTTGGGGCCAACAGTTATCTGGCCGAATATGAGGAACCACCATTCGAGGTTCGATTTCTGAATCTGGCGGCAGAGGAACGATTGGTATGCCCGCGCATACCGTGGCGGCTATGACGCTGTCCAAGGCCTCGCGCAGCTTTACGTATTGATACCAAGCCCACCACGGGCATCGGCCGGCGTTTACCTTGGCGTCGGCCCAGTCTCGGAGAATCTGAAGATCCTCTATCGTCATGCTCCACCCTCGGTGCGGGGCGGTTTTCATTCCCTGGATCCCATCCGGGCCCTGGCAGATTTTGGAACTCACCGAGCGTGACCCCGATCTGACGGCAAGTAGTTGAAGCAACCGACTTCGCCGAAGGAGGCGATAAGGGATACCGGCTCGTTCACCTAACGCCGCCGGTAGAGATACCACGCGATTGGTAGCTCGCGTGACGCCTTCCGGTCTACAAAGCCGCGTGTGTGGCACCTCAAGTTGATGGACCGATGCAGCTCCACCTAATCCTTAAATTCGTCCTGCTGCTGGCAATCGCCAATGGCACGCCAGTCATTGCAGAGAAGCTGCTGGGAAGAATTCTCTCCTACCCTCTTGATGCCGGGAAGACTTTTATTGACGGCCGCCCCCTCTTTGGGGCCTCCAAGACGATACGTGGCATAATCGCCGCCGTGATAGCTACGTCGGCCTGTGCGCCAGTGCTTGGCGTTACATGGACAATAGGTTCTCTAGTCGCGGTCGCGGCTATGGTTGGCGATCTCATTTCAAGCTTCATAAAGCGCAGGATGGGCCGTCCTCCTAGCAGCAGGACATTGGGCCTCGATCAGATACCGGAGTCGCTGCTCCCGGCACTCGCCTGCAAGAGTCTTTTGGCGCTCACTGCTGCCGATGTGATCTCGGTCGTTGCCCTGTTCTCCACCGGCGGATTGATCCTGTCGCGCTTCCTCTTCAAGATGCGTATCCGCAAAGAGTGTCATCCCCACTTTTCGAGGTGATGCAGCGTAATCTCGGGTGGGCAATTAAAACGCACAGGCACCACTGAGACACCCGCTCCCACGGATGTGTAGCCGTCCATGGTTCGGTGCTTCCACGCGCCTGCTCCCAATCGTCGAGGCAGAACTGAATCGAGCGTAATGGGAACGCCGCCGGGTAGGCAAATTTGTCCGCCATGCGTGTGGCCACTCAACAGCAAGTTGAAACCGGCATGGGCGGCTTGACGGTAAATCTCAGGAGTATGTGAAAGCAGGATGGAGAACGCATCGAGTGGGATCAGGGCGGTCGCCTTCTCCAAGTTGTCGGCGCGATAAAAGTGGGCGTCGTCGATGCCCGCGATGTGGATGTTCTGACCGCCACGCTCAATTGTATCCGACTCGTTCATGAGCATCCTCACATCCATCTTTTCCAAGGTGGGAACCATGCGAATAGAGTCGTGGTTCCCCAGTACACCGTAGACGGGGCTTGGTATTAGGGTGCGGAGGTCTGCGATGGTCGCGAGCGCAGCGTCAAACGGCCCAAAAGTTGCGCCCCGAAAGTCGCCGGTAAGCACACAAATGTCGTAGCTCAGAGTGGGCAGAAGCTCCGCCACCCGCTGCATAGCTGGCTCACTCATGTCACAGTGCAGGTCGCTGAGCTGAAGGATCGAGAAACCATCGAGCGCGGCCGGTAGGTGTCTGGCCTTCACAGGGTTGCGGCGCACTTCGACCTGCGCGGCATTCCGGCAGCCGCGCCAGAACAAGCCAGTCATCTTCAACGTATATTCGATGGCCAATGCCGAAAGCGTAGAGTTTTCGATGTGGAAAAAATTCAACCC